>WNFF01000566.1_pt1 | contig 62488 bp, 63 predicted proteins | sample 5400441 | NCBI WGS metagenome assembly WNFF01 (sample SAMN13153345, study PRJNA577476) | soil metagenome | isolation source: 120 cm saprolite under Douglas fir tree site 2 hole 3 replicate 1 | place: USA:California | collected 2015-04-18 | reverse complement strand
GTGGGTCCGCAGCGCGGCCGCGGTCGCCCCGCGCGCGAGAACCGACACCTCCGAGCCGCTCCGGGCCAGGTACGTGCCGAGGAACGTGCCGATGGCCCCCGCGCCGACGATGGAGACCGTCTTCATTCGATCACCCGGTCGGCCCGCACCAGCAGCGACGGCGGGACGGTCAGGCCCAGGCTCGCGGCGGTCTTGCGGTTCACGATCAGCTCGAAGCGGACCGGCCGCTCGATGGGGATCTCGGCCGGGCGCGTGCCGCGCAGGACCTTCACCATCACGTCGCCCGCCTGCCGGAACATACCCGGCACGTTGGGGCCGTAGGCGATCAGCCCTCCCTCCTCGGCAAACTCCGGGAACGCCATGATCGTCGGCATCCGATGCTTCGCCGCCAGCTCGATGATCTGCTGCCGCGCCGAGTTGACCGTCGGTGAGGGGAGCACGAGCATCGCGCCGGCCCGCTTGTCGGTCGCCGACCGAAAGGCGGCGGCGAATCCTTCGGGAGCCGGCGCCTCCAGAGAGACGAGCTGCACGCGCACGGTCCGCGCCGCCGCCTCGGCGCCTCTGAGCAGATTCCGCGGCGTGGAGGGATCCCAGGTTACGCTGATCCGCGACAGCCGCGGGACCATCTCTCTCAACATCTCGATCCACTTTCCGCTCAGCCCGGGAAAATCCAGGAACAGCCCGGTGACGTTTCCTCCGGGGCGGGCCAGGCCGGTCACGAACCCTGCGGCGATGGGATCCGACTCGAGATCCACCGCCACGATCGGGGTGGACTTCGTCGCTCCCGCCGCCGCGCGCACCGCGGCCGGACCGATCGCCACGATGGCGTCCATCCGGAGGCGCACGAGCTCGGCGGCAAGGCCGGAGATCTCCTCGGCGGTGCCCGCTTGCACGCGGTACTCGATCGTGAGACTCGTGCCTTCGACGAACCCGCTCTGGCGCAGCGCCTGTTGGAACGGCTCGAAGTTCTGCCGGAAGACGGGGCCGTCCGGAGCCGGCCGGAGGACGCCGACCTTGACCACCTTCGCCGCCGGCTGCTGCGCTGCGGCGGAGAGCGGCGCGGCGGCGAGCCCGGACACCACCGCGGCCATGAAGGTCCGGCGGTTCATTCCTTGAGGCGCACCACGTTGAAGGCCTTCACCGGCCGTTGGAAGCCCTTCAGGGTGAGCTCCCCCACCGCCTCGACCTCAGCGATCTCTTCCACCCCGCCCGCCACCCGCTGGGAGAGCAGGATCTGCCCGGGCTTGGCCTCGCCGCAGAGCCGCGAGGCGAGATTGGTCACGGTGCCGATGGCCCCGTAGTCCAGGCGCCCCTCGAAGCCGACCGCGCCGATGGTGGCGTAGCCCTGCGCGATCCCGACGCCGAAGTCGAGGTCGAACCCGCGCTTGCGCCACGCCTCGGTCAGCGTGGCGATGCGCTCCCGCATCGTGGCGGCCATCCGGACGGCCCGCGGGGCCGGGTCGGGTACCTGCACCGGGTCGTTGAAGAAGATCATCATGCCGTCGCCCGCGAAGCGCTCCAGCGTGCCCTCCGCGGCCAGGATCAGCCGGCCCATCTCCGCGTGGTACTCACGCAGCACGGTCATGACCTCTTCCGGCTCGGCGGTCTCCGCGAACGCGGTGAACCCGCGCAGATCGAGGAAGACCACCGTGATCTCCCGCCGGTGGCTCTTGAGCGGATCCTCGGTGTCGCCGGCCACGATCAGCTCGGCGAGCTGGGGCGAGAAGAAGCGGCGCAGGCGCCCCAGGCGCTCGAGCTGGGCCACCTGGTCCCGCACGCGCTGCTCGAGCGTCCGGTTCAGATCCTCCAGCTCGCCGTGCAGCGCGCGGATGCGCAGCAGCGAGCGCACCCGGGCCAGCAGCTCCGGCTGGTTGATCGGCTTGGTCAGAAAGTCGTCGGCACCGACCTCGATACCCTTGACCCGCTCCGTGGCCGGATCGAGCGCGGTGACCATCACGACCGGCAGGAGCCGGGTCGCCTCCTCCGCGCGCAGCCGCCGGCAGACCTCGTACCCGCTCATCTCCGGCATCACGACGTCCAGGAGCACCAGATCCGGCTGCTCTTCCCGAATCCGCTCCAGGGCGACCGCGCCGGACGGCGCGGTGATCACCGCGTAGCCGTGGCCGGTGAGCACGCCTTCCAGCAGCTTCACGTTCATCGGCGTGTCGTCCACCACCAGGATGCGGGCCGGGTCGTTCACCGCGCGCTCCCGGGGCGATCCAGCATCTGGCGCACCGCGGCCACGAACTGGGTCACGTCGATGGGTTTGGCCTGGTAGCCGTCGAAGCCGGCCGCCATGATCTTCTGCCGGTCCTGGGTCATGGCCGACGCGGTCACCGCGATGACCGGGATGGCCCGCGTCCGCGCATCGGATCGCAGCACGTGGAGCGCCTCGATGCCGTTCATGCCGGGGAGCTGAATGTCCATGAGAACCAGGGCGGGCGGCGTCGCCTGGGCCAGCGCGATGCCGTCCTCCGCGTTGTCGGCCTCCGCGGTCCGGTACCCGTGGAACTGGAGGATGTCGCGCTCCAGCTTGCGGTTCTTCTCGTTGTCCTCGACGATCAGGATCAGCTCGCCGGCCATGGTCGCTCCGGAACAGAGAAGGTGAACGTGGAGCCCTGGCCGACCTGGCTCTTGACCCAGATGCGGCCGCCGTGCAGCTCCACCAGCTTGCGGGCGAGGGTCAGGCCGAGTCCCGTGCCCTCCCGCTTGTGGGCGTAGTCGCCGCCCACCTGCCGGAACTCCTCGAAGATCAGCTCCTGGTTCTCCGGCGCGATCCCGATGCCGGTGTCGGCCACCGAGATCTCCACCGCGCCGTCCGTGGGCACCGCGCGCACCTCCACGCGCCCGCCCTCCGGCGTGAACTTCACCGCGTTGGACAGCAGGTTCAGCATCACCTGTTTGATCTTCCGCTCGTCGGCCACCAGGATGCCGAGGCGGGCGTCCGCGTCGAGGTGGAGGTCGATCCCGTGCCGGACCGCGCGCTCGCGCACCAGCACCAGGGTGTCCTGGAGGGCCTGGGGCAGGTCGAAGCGCTCCAGCTCCAGCTCCATGCGGCCCGCCTCCACCTTGGAGAGATCGAGGATGTCGTTGATCAGCGAGAGCAGGTGGCGCCCCGAGGACAGGACGTCCTGGAGGTACTCGTCCTGCTTGGGGTTCAGCTCGCCGAACATGCGCTGCAGCAGCACCTCCGAGAATCCGATGATGGCGTTCAGCGGCGTCCGCAGCTCGTGCGACATGTTGGCGAGGAACTCCGATTTGTGCTGGTTGGCCACCTCGAGCAACCGGCCTTTCTCCTCGATCTCCCGGAAGAGGTGCGCGTTGGCGATCGCGACCTTGGACTGGTCGGCCAGCGTCCGCATGAGCGTCACCACCCGCTCGCCGAACTCGCCCGGGGTGCGCCGGAAGAGCACCATGCCCCGCGCGACGTCGCCGCCCATCATCGGCACCGTGAGCACCGCGCGCAGGCCTTCCGCGACGAGGAGATCCCGGAACGGGTAGTCGGGCACCGCCTGCACGTCGGCGACCTGCACCGGCTCCCCGCTCTGAGTCGCCCGGCCGAGCGTGCCTTGGTTCATGGCGACCGGGATCGTGTCCAGGAACCGACGGCTGATCCCCTGGCTGACGACCGCGTCGAACCTCCCGCGGTCGGGACTGTACTCGAAGATGCCGCAGCCGTCCGCCCCGGCGAGGGTGACGGCCCGGCGCGCGACCGCGTCGAGGACTTCGCGGAGGTCGAGCGAGGAGCTGACCGCCCGGATGACCTCGCTGAGCGCCCCGGTCTCCTCCAGCGACTGCGACAGGTCATGGGTGCGTGCCTGCAATTCCTGGAACAGGCGCACGTTCTCGATCGCGATCACCGCCTGGTCCGCGAAGGTCTCGAGCAGCGCGACCTGCTTGTCGCTGAACGGTCTGACCTCCATCCGGCGGATGACGATGACCCCGATGGGCACGCCCTCCCGGAGCATCGGCATGGCCACGATGGTCCGGTGGCCCGTTCGCTCCTGCATCGCTCGGGAGCGCGGGTACTCCCCGAGCTCGGCCGCGAGATCGGCGACGTGCACGGGCCGGCGCTCGACCACCGAGCGGCCCGCCACCCAGTCGGGGCCGATGGGCTGCGCGGCCGCCATCGCGGGAATCGCGCCGTAGTTCGCGACCACCTTGAGCGCGTCCCCGTCCACCCGCAGCACCACCGCGTCCGAGGCCTCGCACACCCGGGCCGCATTGGCCGCGACCGCCTCCAGGACGGGCTGGAGGTCCGTCGGCGAGCTGCTGATGACCCGGAGGATCTCGGCGGTCGCGGTCTGCTGCTCCAGGGACTCGGTCAGGGCGCGGTTGCGCACCTGCAGCTCCTGGAACAGGCGCACGTTCTCGATCGCGATCACCGCCTGGTCCGCGAAGGTCTCCAGCAGCGCGACCTGCTGGTCGGTGAAGGGCCGCGCCTCCGTCCGGAACGCGGTGATCGCCCCGATGGCGACGCCCTCGCGCAGCAGCGGTACCCCGACGGTGGCCGCGATGCCCTGGCGCTGGATGGCCGCGGCGATGTCGGGATACTCCGCCTGGAGGTTGACCCGCAGGTCGTCGATCCGGAGGGTGCGGCGCTCGAGGGCGACCCGGCCTGACACCGAGCCGCGGGTCAGCGGCCTCGTCTCGCCGGCTTCCAGGCTGGACGTGACCGGGCCGTGGCGGGCCACGAGCCGCATGGTCGTCCCTTCGATCTGGAAGATCTGGGCGTTCTGGGCGCCACACAGGCGCGCGGCACTCTCCACGACCGCGTCCATGACCGGCTGCAGATCGGTCGGGGAGCTGCTGATGACTCGCAGCACCTCGGCGGTCGCGGTCTGCTGCTCGAGGGCTTCGCTCAGCTCGTGGGTGCGCTCCTCGACCTTGCGCTCGAGGCCCGCGTACGATTCATGGAGCTTGCCCGCCATGCTGTTGAACTGCTCGGCCAGCCCTTCCAGCTCGTCGCCGGTGTGCACCGCGATGCGGTCGGTCAGGTTGCCCTCGCCGAATCGGGCCGCTCCCGCCTGCAGCGCGCGGATCGGCTTCACCATGGTGCGGGCCAGGATCAGGCTGACGATCACCGACAGGGCGATGCCGATCAGCTCAAGGAGCACGGTGCGCCGGACCGAGGCCTCCAGGGGGGCGAAGGCCTCCTCCAGCGGCAGCTCCACGAAGACCGTCCAGCGCAGCGACGGGATCGTGACGTGGGCGGTCAGCACCCGCTGGTCCTTCAGATTGCGGGCGACGGTCGCGGTATCCGCCGCGTCGCCGGGGGCCGGGGAGGGCGTGAGCGCGGCCTTGACGTGCGCCAGCCGCCCGAGATCGGTTTTCTGGAGCACCAGGCTGATGTCGGGGTGCGCGATCAGCGCCCCCTGCCCGTCCACCACGAAGGCCTGCCCGGCCTTGCCCACCTTGATCTGGGACACCACGTCCCAGATGAACTTGAGGTTCACCTCCGCCGCGGTGACGCCGCCGCCCTGCCCGCCCTCGGCGATGGCGATGGCCATGTAGGGCTCGGACTCCTTGCGGAAGTACACGGGCCCACGGTAGAGCCGGCGGGCGCGGGCCTCCGTGAAGCGCGGGTCGGCCGACAGGTCGAGGTTGCTGCCGAACACGTCCATGGCGAGGCGGGAGACGCGCACCTGCTCCCGCCCGGTGGGATCGATATAGCTGATCTCGGTGATCGGGGGCACCTGCCGCTGCAGGCGGTAGAAGTCGAAGCGTCGCTGCTCGAGCGGGGCGGCCGCCACCGCGCGGGGCTGGGTCACCCAGCCCATCTGGCGCTCGATCTCGGTGATGAACCCCTCGATCCGGACGGCCGCGGCCTGCGCCTTCTCCCGCTGAAGGGCCCCGAGCACCACCTTGCTCTCCTGGTAGGAGAAGTAGATCTCGATGAGGCCGCTGGCGAGCAGGGCGACGGTGACGAGGAGGGTGAAGAAGACGACGTACTTCCAGAACAGCCGCCGGCGCCTGGCCATCGTCCCGGCGAGTGTAGGCCGGGGGCGAAACCCCTGTCAAAGACCGGGGCGGCGCCGGGCCGGCCGGCCCCACCTCAGGCGGGAACCACCTCCGCGGCCCCAGGCAATGCGCCCCGGGCCTCCGAGAGGCCCGGGGCGACGGTCTTGACCGAGCCGAGAGCGTTTTCTACGGAGACTGCTTGTCGAGAACCTTCACGAGGAAGTCAGCCCGGCGGTTCTTCTGCCAGCATGCCTCACCGGTGGCGCGGCAGGCGAGCAGCCCTTCCCCGTAGCCAAGGTCGACGATGCGGTCTGCGGCCACACCGCGTGCCACCAGATAGTCCTTCACCACCTTGGCGCGCCGCTCGCTGAGCCGCTGGTTATACACGACCGAACCCCGCTGGTCGGCGCCTCCGTCGACGGCGACCATCGCTCCGGAGTTCGCTTTCAGCCATTCGGCGTGCTTGTCGAGGGTCCGGGCTTCGGCCGGTCGGATGACCGCCTTGTTGAAGTCAAAGTGCACGGTCCCGAAGCCAGGGGTCGGAGCGAAGCCATCGAGCTTCACCGCCGTCTCGCGCGCGACGGTCGTCGATGTGCGGACCGCGCGGGCGCCGTTTGGCTGCGCGTTGTCAGCCCAGCCGAGAGTCCCCGCGAGCACGAAAGAGGCAACCAGTGTCAAGATCGTGGACACGCACGTGCGAATCATGTGTGTGGTCCTCCTGCGGCTCTAGCAGCATAGCGGGTGCCATACACCCGGTATGACTGCGAAACCCTTCGCCGAATCGACACGTTACCCGTCGGGGCGAAGCGCCTCCGATTCGTGCCCACCAGGAAAGAAATTCAAAGGCGAGTAGTCTCTACCGGCCGAAAATCCCCTGCGCGATGCACGGCCCCGGCCGACGGCGGGACCCGCTGTGCGGTGGTGCTGGTCTCGAAGGTATAGAGAAAGTTCGTGAAGCCGAGGTCGTAGTCGGAGACGCCGTTCCTGCCCGGTCAGCCGCAAGCGCCGCTCGTAGAGGCCGCGGATGGCCGCAAGGCCAGGAGTGACTTGCCAAGCGTGTCACGAGCCGGTCGAATCAGGCTCCCCGACCGCGTGAGCGCCGAAAACGAGCCGGTGATTGACTACCGCCGCAGCAAGGGGCAACCCGGCCCCATCGCGGCCTTCTTCTTCTCGATGATGTCGCCCGCGTACTTCTCGAGGTAGTGGGCGATGGTCTCCACCCGGATCTTCACGGACCCCGCCGGCTTGGTCGAGTCGAGATCCTGGAAGGAGAAGAAGAGCGTGCCGGAGCGCTCCACGATCTGCTGCACCGGCGTGTAGGTCGGCTGGTCCATGCCGCACTCGTAGCTGGCCAGCCGCACCACGCAGGCGACCCACGGCATCCGGGCGGCCGCCTTGGCTCCCCAGAGGATCTCGTTGGTGTTGCTGCTGTACGAGGATGGCCAGACATCACGAATGTCGAATGGTGACTTGATGTGGCCGGCCCGGATGTCTGAGCCGAAGGCCCACTGCATCAGGTCGTCGTCGATCGGGAAGTACTGCGCCCACAGCACCGGATAGCCGTAGGCCTGCAGGTCCACCTCGATCTCGTGGCCGATGCCCGGATCCATGTGATAGGGCCGGGCCAGGACCATCAGGCACCCGCGGTTCTCGCGCGCGCACCACTCGAGCACCTCGCGCCCCTTGCGACGCAGGCGCGCGTTGAACTCGGTCAACGCGCGGTAGCCCGTCTCCACCGCCCGTCCCGTCTCCTCCGCGGTGAGGCCGGGGATCACGCCGTCCAGCCCCTCCCAGAGCTGCTTGGGCGCCAGCCGGGGCTCGTCGAGCGAGACGAACGGCGCCGCGTAGCGGATGCCCTGCTCGGCGAAGACGTCGCGCTCCTTCATGAAGCCGGCCTTGATGTTCTCGGGCGCGGCCATGACCCGCGGGCAGGTGAGCGTGCGCGCCACGTGACCGGAGAGGAACGAGGGCAGGTTGTAGATCATCGGCGAGAAGAGGATGTCGAGCTTCTCGCGCTGGCCAAAGATCAGCTCGCCGTAGTGGCCCGCGATGCACTTGACCGGGTAGCAGCAATCGACGGTGCCCCGCCCCTTGCCGAACTGGCGCCCCTGCTCCTCCGAGGTGTCGGAGGAGAAGACGAGCTGGCGCGACTCGACACCCAGCTCGGCGAAGAAGCCCACCCAGAACTGGTGGGTCGACCAGAGGTTCAGGACGCGCGGAATGCCGATCCGGAGCTTAGCCCGCGACGGCCCCGGCTGAGGCGGGGGAGCGGCGGAACGCGTCCTTCCGAACCATCTCGGCAACGTTAGGGTAGTCACGCTTGACCTCCTCCAGCTTCGCCTTCACCTCGCGCAGCTCGTTGACGTCCTCGACCAGCCCCTTCGGGCAGGAGTTGCCGCTGATCACGCGCTCCCAGCCCGCGGCCAGGGGCAGCTTGCTCCACGGCCGGCCCTTGGCGCCGGGGAGCTGCACGTCGATGAAGGTGCGCGTGCAGTTGATCGGGCACCACTTGCAGACGGTATCGGCGGCGGTCGTGCTCGTGTAGGTCAGGGCCGCGATGGCCTCGAAGCCACGGAAGCGGCTCGTGCGCCCGCCCCCGCCCTCGCGCCAGTCGGCCGCGCACAGCGCGGCGCCGATGGCCCCCGCCTCGCCCGAGTAGGGATGCAGCACCACGTCGGCCTCGGGCACCTTGCCGCGGATGAAGTCCACCTGGGCCTTCACCACCGCCATGTTGCGATGGGTACCGCCCTGCAGCACGAACTTGCGCCCGGCCGCGCGGAGATTCTGGAGCTGGCCCGCGTAGATCCACACGTTCACCGGCAGCACCGCGGCCAGCGCGGCCATGATCTCCTCGGCGGCCCAGCCCTTCCGCTGCTGGTTGACGATATCGGATTGAAGAAAGACGCCGCAGCCCATCGCGAGCGTGGGCATCGCCTTGGCCTCGAAGGCCTTCTCGGCGTACGCCTCGAGCGGGATCGCGTAGCGCTCGGCCACCCCCTGCAGGAACGCGCCGTTGCCGGAGGAGCACTGCGAGTTCAGGCGGAAGTCGGCCACCGTGCCCTGGCGCAGGATCATGATCTTGACGTCGGTGCCGCCCACGTCGCAGATCACGTCGGCGTCGGGGTAGAAGTGGAGCGTGCCGGTGGCGTGGGCCACCGTCTCCACCACCGCGACGTCCGCGCCGACCACGTCCCTCAGCAGGTCCTTGCCGTACCCGGTCAGGGCCAGGCCGCCGACCTCGGGGTAGCCCGCCTCCCGGACCTGACGGAACAGCGACTGCGCGTCCTCGATGGGATTGCCCTTCGAGAGCGCGTAGCAGGTGAACAGCAGCTCCTTCTCCGGCGAGAGCACGACCGCCTTGGCGGTGGTGCTGCCGAAGTCGCAGCCGATCAGCACCGGGCCCGCCACCTCCGACGCCGCCCGCGCGGGCGCGGGCCGCTTGAGGTCGAACTCGGCCACGAACGAGGTGAGATCCTCGGCGCAGGCGACGAGCGCCCGCCCGCCCGCCTTGGCCTTCTCCTCCTGCTGGCCCTCCTCCACCCACCAGCGCAGCCGGTCGCGCCCCCCGTAGACCGCGACGCCGTCCGCCTCGCCCGCCCCGATCTCCACGCAGCCGAGGCAGGCGTAGTAGAGCGCCTCCGCGGGGACGGTGATGAGCGACGCGGGATCACGCCCCTCGGGCAGCGCGAGCTTCCGCTGCTCCCACAGCTTGCCCAGGTGATGGCGCCAGGCTTCCTGCAGCCCCTTGAAGAAGAGATTCGGGCCGCCCAGCAGCAGCACCTCCGGCGCCGGGGTATTGCCCTTGGTGAGCGTGGCGAGATTCTGGTACACCACCGCCTCGAAGAGGCTCGCGATGATCTCCTCGACCGGCACGCCGGTCTTCACGAGGGAGTTGGCGTCCGTCTCCGCGAAGATGCCGCACTTGCTGCTGACCTTGTGGAGGCTCATGCCCGCGTAGGGCAAAGAGGCCAGCTGCTCGCTCGCCACCTGGAGCTTGCGGGCGGTCTTCTCGATGAAGGTGCCGGTGCCGCCGCTGCACGCCGACTGCATGTAGACCTGCTTGGAGCGGCCGGTGCCGGTCGGCGTGAAGAAGATCGTCTTCATGTCCTCGCCGCCGATCTCCGACACGAAGCGCACGTCGGGGTGCAGCCGCTCGACGCACGCGGCGACCGCGACCACTTCCTGGATCATCTTGGCCCCGACCAGCGGGCCGAGGAGGCCCGAGCCCGAGCCGGTGAAGAAGACGCGGTCGCGCCCCGCCACGACCTGCGCCTCGTCCTCCATGCGCCCGAGGAACTCGAGCACCTTCTCGGCCTGGCGCGTGTTGTGGCGCTGGTAGTCCTGCCAGACGACCTGCAACCCTTGCTTCCCTTCATATCCGCTCGCCTCGCCTTCGGCTGCGGCTCGCCATTCAACTGCCACCGCTTTCACGGTGGTGGAGCCGACATCCATCCCGATCAGCTTCATTACTTCGCCCGCTGCGCCACGTGGAGCACCAGGTTCGCGGCCTGTCCGGCGCAGCCCATATGCGGAACGCTATAGGTCGCGCGCTTCATCGCGGGGTGCGCGTCCAGATAGGCGCGCACCTGATCCAGCGTCATGCCGCTCGTCGCGAGCGCTTCGTCGAACTCGCGCTGGGCCCGCTTCTTGGCCTCGGTCAGGATCATCTGGCAGCGCGAGAGCGCGTGCACCTCCGCGTCACCCTTGATCTCGAGCGGGGCGTAGAGCAGGTCGGGGTACTTGCCGATCACGCCGGCCATCGCCCCGATGCTCATGGTATTGGGCATGCAGGAGTAGGGCGAGAGCTCACAGATCATGTGGGCCTTCTTCTTCTGATGGGCCCAGATCGCCTTGCCCACCAGCATGTCGCCCTCGCCGCCGTCCAGCCGGCTGTGGAAGTAGGGCGCGGCCAGCCGCCGCAGCTCGAGCTGATGCGGGATGTCGCGCGGCAAGTTACCCATGGCCCGGCGGAGCCGGCCGACCACCGCCCGGTAAATGGCCTGCACCGTGCGCCCGAGCCCCAGCTTGAGGCGCGCGCCCTTCTCGATCCCCGAGTAGTCCTCGAAGCGCTGCAACCCCAGGCGCAGCAGGTAGTCCATCCACACCGTGATGCCGGCCGGATAGACCTCGGCGCCCTCGGCCTCGAGCCAGCGGTGGATATTGTAGTTGGGGTCCCCCTCGACGGTCTGGAGATAGAACTCGCCGGTGATCTTCACGGTGGGCTTCACGCGGAGCCGATCGACCTCGATGGCGTCGAACTTCCGCCTCACCTCGCGCATGGCCTTCGCGAAATAGCCGGTGGTGAGGAACCAGAGCACCGACCGGTACGGCCCGCGCTTCGGCCGGTTCCGGAACACCTGGTACAGGAGCTCGATCGATTCCTTGACCACCACCTCGGTCTGGCCGGAAACCACTTCGTAGGGCCGCACCTGGTACTCGAGGTCCTGGACGAGGTCGGTGCAAAAGATCGCCCACAGGCAGCCCAGCGTGACCGGCAGGTTGAGATCGAGGCCGTCGCCCATCGCCGCCTTCTGATCGAGCTGGTCCTGGGCGAGGAGGAACATGCGGAAGGCGTCGAGCCCGGAATTGCGCAGGGCCAGCTCGTAGCTCTGGTGATATTGGCCGAAGCGACAGGCCCCGCAGGAGCCGGCGGTCAGATAGACGAACTTCTTGTTCACGTCCTCGGCGCTGGTCGCCTTGGCCTCCTTCTTGAGGAAGTTGACCAGGTTGCCGGTGGTGAAGCTGGTCGGGCAGCACTGGCCGATGTCGGCGACCTCGCGCCCGGTGAGGAGATCGTCCTTGGTGGCCACCGGCAGGACCTGCGCCTTGTGGCCGCCGCTCTCCAGCACCGCCTGGAGGATCCGCTCGACGCGCCAGTGCAGGCCGCCGAAGAGGATCGTCACCGAATCGCGCTCGGCGCGGGTGAAGGGGCGCGGGGTATAGGCGCGGTAGTGGCCGGTCCCCGCTCGCTGGTCAGTGGGCCGTTCAGTGGTTGCCGTGGCCATTGCGTCCTCCTTTATCGAGGCGGCATCACGTGCCGGTTGTGCCGGTCCATCCAGGACTCGAGGAGCTGCACCGTCTCGAAGCCGGGCAGGCGCCGGATCGTCTCGTCCACCTTGCGGGCCGCGGCCCGCCCCTCCGACCCCCCGAACAGATAGGTGGCCAGGAAGCGCAGCTCGGCCTCGGGCTGGACCCCGGTGCCCACCGGGGCCCAGAACCGGTCCACCAGAATGCGCGCGGCCCGCGCGACCGCGCGGCGCTGCATGCGGATCTCGGCCTGGCGGTAGTAGAAGAAGAAGTGTCGCGATTCGTCGAGCACGATGCGCGCGAGCAGATCCGCGAGGACGGGGTGATCCGTCACCGCGGCCAGACGCCGATAGCCGGTGAGCGTGGTCAGCTCGTTGATCGCGCCCCAGGTCATGTGCACCGCGCAGAAGTCGGGCCAGGCCTTCGACACCATGGCAGTCGCCGCCGCCTCGAGCCGCTTGGACCACGGCTCCCGCCCGCGGGGCAGCGGGCGCTCCCCCACCGCCGAGCCGGCGGCTTCCAGGAAGCGCTGCAGGGCCAGACCGTGGAAGGTCTCCTCGTAGATCCAGCAGGCCAGGAAGGTGGCGACATCCGGGTCGTCGATGGCGCGGGTGGCCAGCAGGGAACGCAGGTAGACGATGGTGTGGCTCTCGATGTCCTGCATGAAACGCATGGTGCGGAGCGCCTCGGGGGGCACGGGGTGCCGCGGGACCGCGGCCCAGTCGATGGCCGCAAGGTCCACCGCCCTCGAGCGCCCGACGTAGGTGTCGATGTCGAAAGCTGGCATCGGTCGACTCAAGTCATACGACACTGCCGATAGCATTTCAATGCCCATGCCCCCCTCGACATCTTGATCCCCTGCCCTGAGCTACGAGCCGGCCGGGTGGATCGGATTTATGGATGGCCGGCGGGGGGGAGGCCTTCCGGGCAGTGCGTCCGGACCAGCTCGGCCAGCCGGCCGCCCCGGGGCACCGGGTCGAGGGGGCCGACCACCGAGCGGTGGCGGATGACGCCCTCACGGTCGACCAGGAAGATGCCCTGCTCCATGGCGGTCATGGCGTGGTGGTGGAGCCGGCGGACGAAATTCCGGTTCATGACGTCGAGCCAGGCGCCCCGGAGCTGGGGCCCCGTATCGCCATGAGTGAAGGCATAGGAGAAGCTCACCACCGCCGAGCGTGTCGCCTCGAGGGCGCCCCGGTCGCCGAGCCCGTAGACCGCGAAGAGCCGCTTGTCGGGATCGCAGACGAAGGGGTAGGGCGTCGGGCTATGGCCGAAGAAGATGCGGGCGGACTGCAGCAGGTTGGGGCCGACCTGGATGATCTCGGCGTCGGCGCCCTGGAGCAGCTCGTAGCCCTCGCGCATGCCGTCCATGTACACCCGGCAGAACGGGCAGGTGAAGCCGCGGGAGAACCAGACCACCACGTTGCGGCGCCCCCGGTACGCGGCGAGCTCCACGGGCCCGCCCTGCACCGAGGTCAGGTTGAAGAGCGGCGCCGGCTCGCCGACGGCCGGAGGCTCGGGGACTGACGCCACGGGCCCAAGATAGCACGCAGCCTCCGAAGCCCCTCCCAGACTGATTCATTGACGGGGCCGCCCCAGGCTCGCTACCCTCGCGGGTAACCAGTGAACACCATTAAGATCGTGTACGACTTCGCGTTCCCGGATGGGGGCTCCAAGGCCTATACCGTCGAGCTGGACCGCGCCACCCTGTCCTACCAGCCCCCCGCGTCCGAGCAGCCGCCCGACTGGGCCCGGCTCGAGAACAACCAGTGCGGACACTGCCCGCTCAAGCCGGCCGAGGACCCCTATTGCCCGGTGGCCACCAACCTGGCGACCCTGGTGGAGTTCTTCAAGGACAAGGCCTCGGTGGCCGAGGCCACCGTCACCGTCACCACCGAGGAGCGGACCTACGTCAAGCAGCTCCCGCTGCAGCGGGGGATCTTCGGCATCTTCGGCCTCGTCATGGCCACCAGCTCATGTCCCTACATGGACTTCCTCAAGCCGATGGCCCGCTTCCACCTGCCGTTCTCCAGCGTGGAGGAGACCATCGTGCGGTCGGTCTCCTTGTATCTCCTGAAGCAGTACTTCGTGGCCAAGCGCGGGGGGGCACCCGATCTCGGCCTCGAGCAGCTCGAGACGCACTACGAGAACATCCAGCAGGTGAACGACGGCATCCTCGCGCGCATCCAGGGCGTGGTCCAGAACGACGCCGACCTCAACGCCCTCATAATCCTTCAGAGCTTCGCCGACCTCCTCACCATGGCGATCTCGAAGGACCTCTCGAGGATCGAGCCGCTCTTCTTCCGCGAGCCCTGATCGGCCGCCCGCTCAGCGGCCGTCCTTCTCCAGGACTTCTCTAATCTGGTCGACCGGGACCTCGATGTGGACGCCCGCGCGCTCCTCCTGCAGCAGCATGGCCACGCGCGAGTCCCGCTCGCTCCAGCCGCGGTTGACCGCTTCGGTCAGCTCCTCCAGCACGAGATTCGCCATCCTCATGGGCACGCCCAGCTCCCGGCCCAGGCCGACGGCCAGCGAGACGTCCTTGTGGCTCAGCCGCAGGCTGAACGCGGGCGGATCGAAGATGCCGGGCAGGAACTGATCCGCGAGCCCGTCGAAGGTGCGCCGCCGGCCGCCCGCCCCCTGGCGCACCGCCTTCCAGAGCGTGAGCGCGTCCACCCCGCCCTTGACCCCCATGGTGAAGACCTCGGCCAGCGCGGTCTGCACCGCGTAGCCCGCGCAGTTGTGCACGAGCTTGGCCACCGAGCCCGCTCCGATCGGCCCCACGTAGTAGGGTTGGTCGCCGATGGCGTCCAGCACCGGCTTGAAGCGATCGTAGACCTCGCGGTCGCCGCCGATCCACAGCGCGAGCTTCCGCGACTTGGCGCCCTTGGGCCCGCCGCTCACCGGCGCGTCGAGCACGTGAATGCCCTTCTCCTTGAAGGCGGGGTAGAGCCGCCGCATCAGCGCGGGCGAGTTCGTGCTGAGATCGAAGTAGGCCGCGCCCTTCTTCATGCCGTGGATGAGGCCGTCCGGGCCGATAGCCACCTGTTCCACCTCCTTCGGCCCGGGGAGCGAGGTGAAGACCACCTCCACCCCCTCGGCCACCTGCCGCGGCGTATCCTTCCAGACCGCGCCCGCCTTGAGATGCGGCGCCGCCACCTCGCGCCGCACGTCGCTCACCTGCAGCTCGTGGCCGCCCGCCTGGAGATTGGACGCCATGCTGGCGCCCATGGTGCCCAGCCCGATGAACCCGACCTTCATACCTTTTTCTCCTCGTAGACCTGTTTCACGACCTTGGCCGCCGACATCGCGCTGGGCCAGCCCGCGTAGAACGCCAGATGGGTGATGAGCTCGCCGATCTCCTCCTTGGTGACGCCGTTGGCGAGCGCCCGCTCGGTGTGGCCTTTCAACTGGTCCGGCCGATAGAGGGCGGTCAGCGCCGCCAGGGTGATCAAGCTCCGGTCGCGCTTGGAGAGGCCCGGCCGCTCCCAGATATCGGGATAGACCAGGGTCTCGGTCAGCTCGATGAGCTTGGGAGCGACCGTGCGGACTTCGTTGCGGGAGGCCGATACCGCGGGTGGCAAGGTCATCTGTGCTCCTCCTTGAGTGGGGGCTTCCGTGAGACTCCGAAACGCGTAGAATCCTGCCACGGGAAAGGAGACTTGACCATGCCCAATGCGCCCTACCGCATCTACGCCGTGCGCTACGCCCACCGCACCTGCACCACCTCCGAGGCGTTCTACGGCGACTACCACAAGGCCCCCATGACGATGGACTACTTCGTGTGGGCTCTCACCAACGGTACCGAGACGGTGGTGGTGGATCTCGGCTTCACGGAAGACGTCGGCACGCGGCGGGGCCGACAGTTCCTGCGCTGCCCGGGCAAGGGCCTGGCCGAGATCGGGGTGGAGGCGGCCTCGGTGAAGCACGTGATCCTGAGCCACTTCCACTACGACCACGTGGGGAACTACGCGCTCTTCCCCAACGCCACCTTTTACGTGCAGGACTCCGAGATGGCGTTTTACACCGGCCGCAACGCCGCCCTGCCCGCCTTCCGCCACTCGGTCGAGGTGGACGACGTCTGCGCGCTCATCCGTCTCAACTACGACAAGCGCATGCAGTTCGTGGACGGCTCCCGCGAGATCGTGCCCGGCATCGCGGTGCACCACGTGGGCGGCCACACCGCGGGGATGCAGATCGTCACGGTGGCGCACGCGCGGGGCCAGGCGGTGGTGGCCTCCGACGCCTCGCACTACTATCGCAACTTCGAGGAGCACATCCCCTTCAACACCCTTCAGGATTTGCCGCGGATGTACGCGGCGTTCGCGAAGATCCGCGAGCTCGCGTCGTCCGAGGACCTGGTGCTGCCCGGCCACGACCCGCTCGTGCTCGAGCGGCTCACGAAGGTGGGGGACGGGATCGTGGAGATGTAGATCGTAGACCACCCCTCACCCTGCCCTCTCCCCTGAGGGGGGAGGGATATGTGGTGAGGTGCCCTTCAGAGCGTAGGCGCGGGTGAACTCGGCGCCGAAGAGCACGATCTGGGCCGAGTAGTAGACCCAGGCGAGGATGACGATGATCCAGCCCGCCGCGCCGTAGGCCGCCCCCACGTCACTCGTGCCGAGATAGACGCCGATCACCAGCTTGCCGACGAAGAAGAGCCCCGCGGTGACGCCGGCGCCCACCCACACGTCGCGCCACCGGATCGCCGCGTCGGGCAGCAGCTTGAAGATCATCGCGAAGAGCAGGGTGTGCACCAGCATGGACCCGAGGAAGTCGGCCAGCTCGAGCATGGGGCCGATCGCGGCCATCCGGCCCCAGCCGAAGCGGGCGAAGGCGGCGCCCGCGGCGCTCAGTACCAGCGAGACGCTCAGCAGGAAGCCGGTGCCCAGCACCGCCGCGAACGACAGGAAGCGGGCTCGGATCATGTCCCAGAGGCCGGCACGGGTCTCAGGCTCCACCTCCCAGATCTTGTTCAGCGCCGCCTGGAGCTGGCTGAACGCGCTGGTCGAGCCGAAGAGCAGAACCGCGAGTCCGATGATGGTGGCGCGCCCGCCGGCGTCCTGGCGGCCGGCGCTCTCGATCAGCGACTGGATGGCGGTGGCGCCTTCCTCCCCGACCAGGGCGCGGATCTGGCCGACGATCTCACCCTGGGCCGCCTCCTGGCCGAACAGCGCGCCGGCCACCGCGATCGCGATGACCAGGATGGGGGCCAGCGAGAAGACCGTGTAGTAGGCGAGCGCCGCCCCGAGCGTCAGGCAGTCGTCCGCGCTCCACTTGATCGCGGCGCGCTTGACCAGTCTCCAGACCATTCGCATGATCCAGGGCACAGCAAGGCGCGTGCCGTCAGATCGGGCAGACGAGGTGACCGAGGCGCTCGGTCAACTTCGGGTTCTCCCGGTAGTCCACCGGCACGTCCACGATTGAGGGCCCGGGCCAGGCGAGCGCCTCCGCGAGCACCGGGGCGAGGCCCGGCGCGGACTCCACCCGGAAGCCCTTGGCGCCGAAGGCCTGGGCCAGCGTCACGAAGTCCGGGTTGGTGAACTCCACGCCCGACTCCCGGCCGAGGCGGGTCTGCTGCTTCCACTGGATGAGGTTGTAGCCCCCGTCGCGGAAGATCACGTTGACGATGGCGAGGCCCAGGCGCTTGGCGGTCTCGAGCTCCTGGATGTTCATGAGGAAACCGCCGTCGCCGCTCACCGCCACCACCTTCCGCGAAGGGTGGACGAGCTTGGCCGCCACCGCCGCGGGCAGCGCGAACCCCATCGCGGCGAGGCCGTTGGAGATGAGCACGCTGTTCGGCTCGTAGGCCGGGAAGGTGCGCGCGATCCACAGCTTGTGGCTGCCCACGTCCGAGATCAGGATGTCCTCGCGCCCCATGGCCCGCCGCAGGTCGCGCAGGATGCGCTGCGGCTTGATCGGGAAGGTATCGTCGTCCGCGCCCTCCGCGAGCTGCTCGAGGATGAAGCGCCGCAGCTCGCGATAGGGCGCGGGGTCCTTCTGCCCCTTCACCAGGCCGTTGAGCAGCTCGAGCGCCTCGCGCACGTCCGCCACCACCTCGACCGCCGGCTGATAGTGGCTGTCCACCTCGGCGGGGGTGAAGTCGATGTGGATGATGTGCTTCTTGCGCTCCGGGTTCCAGAACTTGGGCGCGTACTCGACCAGGTCGTAGCCGACCGCGATGATCAGATCGGCCTTCTCGAAGCCATACGAGACGTAATCCCGCGCCTGCAGTCCGGCCGAGAGCAGCGCGAGCGGATCGTCGTACGGCATGCATCCCTTGGCCATGAACGTGTTGACCACCGGAATGCCGTGGGCGCGGGAGAAGTCGCGCAGCTCCTTGGAGGCGCCGCCGCGGATCACGCCGTTGCCCGCGAAGATGAGCGGGAACGACGAGGCCTCGATGAGCCGCGCCGCCGCCTGCAGCGCCGGGCCGTCCGGAGACGGACGCCGGGGGCGCTCGGGGGAGAGCGGCTCGCCCTCCACCAGCTCCTCCGCCACGTCCTCGGGCACCTCGATGTGGCAGGCGCCCGGCTTCTCGGCTTCGGCCACCTTGAAGGCCTTGCGAATGACCTCGGGGATCACCACCGGCATCTCGGCGCGCGCGTTCCACTTGGTGAGCGGACGCATGAGCTCGACGATGTCCAGGTACTGGTGCGACTCCTTGTGGACGCGGTCGCGTCCCGCCTGACCGGTGATGGCCACCAGGGGCGCGTGGTCGAGGTTGGCGTCGGCTACCCCGGTGGCCAGGTTGGTGGCGCCGGGGCCCAGTGTGGCGAGACAGACGCCCGCGCGGCCGGTGAGCCGCCCGTACGCGTCGGCCATGAACGCGGCGCCCTGCTCGTGCCGGGTGGGGATGAAGCGCACGCTCGAGTCGATCAGGGAGTCCACGATGTCGAGGATCTCCTCGCCGGGGACCCCGAACACGTACTTGACTCCCTCGTTCTCGAGACACCGGGCGATCAGCTCGGATGCTTTCATCGGCCGCCTCCTGGGCGCCAGTCTACGCCCCGAGGGGTGACGCGGCCAGCCGAGCATCGCTTGCCGTGCATCCGTCGGGGGCGCACGATGATCTGAAGAAGAGAGCCCACGGAAGGAGCACGTCATGAGCGTTCAATCCGTCAATCCGGCGACCGGCGAGGTCCTCGAGACGCTCGAGGAGATGTCCAAGGCGCAGATCGAGCAGGCCCTGGCGCGGGCGCACGCCGCCTTCCTCGAATGGCGCACCCGGCCCTTCGCCGATCGCGCCCGGCTGATGCGGGCCGCCGCGAAGGAGCTTCGCGCGAGCAAGGCGGAATACGCCATGACCATGACCCGGGAGATGGGCAAGCCCATCACCCAGGCCGAGGCCGAGGTGGAGAAGAGCGCGCGCACCTGCGACTACTATGCCGAGCACGCGGAGGCGTTCCTGGCCGAGCAGCCGCGGGAGACCGACGCGGCCCGGAGCTACGTCCGCTTCGACCCGCTCGGAGTGGTGCTGGCCGTGATGCCGTGGAACTTCCCATACTGGCAGGTCTTCCGCTTCGCGGCGCCGGCCCTCATGGCGGGCAACGGCGGTATCCTCAAGCACGCCTCCAATGTCCCGCGCTGCGCGCTCGAGATCGAGCAGGTCTTCCGCCGCGCCGGCTTCCCCGACGGGCTCTTCCAAACCGTGCTGACGAACCCGGCGGGCGTGAAGGAGATCATCGCGGACCCGCGCATCGTCGCGGCCACGCTCACCGGCAGCGAGCGGGCGGGCATGGCGGTCGCCGAGCAGGCGGGGCGCATGCTGAAGAAGACGGTCCTGGAGCTGGGCGGCAGCGATCCCTTCATCGTGTTGGCCGACGCCGATGTGGACGCCGCGGCGCGCGCGGCGGCGGACGCGCGGCTGATCAACAGCGGCCAGAGCTGCATCGCGGCCAAGCGCTTCATCGTGGTCGAGCCGGTCGTGGACCGCTTTCTCGAGCGCTTCAAGTCGGCGCTGGGCGCGCGCCGCATGGGCGATCCGACTTCTCGGGAAACCGAGGTTGGTCCCCAGGCTCGCGTGGACCTGCGCGATCAGCTCCACGCGCAGGTCGCGGAGTCCATCAAGCGCGGGGCCCGGCGGATGCTGGGGGGCGAGGTGCCCGCGGGCAAAGGCGCCTTCTACCCGCCGACGCTGCTGGCCGCGGTGGACAAGGGCATGCCCGCCTTCGACGAGGAGACCTTCGGCCCGGTGGCCGCGGTGATCACCGCCAAGGACGAGACCGACGCGATCCGCCTCGCCAATGACTCCCCCTACGGCCTCGGGGCCTCGCTCTGGACCGCCGACCGCGCCCGCGCCGAGCGCCTCGCCGTGCAGATCGAGGCGGGGGCGGTGTTCGTCAACGGGGTGGTGAAGTCCGACCCGCGGCTGCCCTTCGGGGGCATCAAGCGCTCGGGCTACGGCCGCGAGCTCTCCGAGTACGGCATCCGCGAGTTCGTGAATATCAAGTCCGTGTGGATCGCGTAAATCTCGCGCGAGTGCTATCGGGTCGGAGCTACCCGGTAGCTGTTACCGCCGGATAGCTTGTTTTTTGAATGCGGGGGCCCAGAAATGGCCCCCGCACTCCCCCAGTCCGCGGACATCCCGTGCCCGGCGGACAGCCGTCGGGGCTCCGGCTCCCAGACCGTGCCCGCTCGCCACTTCTTCACTCCCCGTCAAAAGCCTCGGGCATCCTCCGCAGCAGCCGCCCGTGGAAATACGCGAGCGAGCCGACCATGGCGGCCGCCGCCAGAATATGCCCGGCGAGGAAGATCGCGCGCGTCACCGCCTGGCCGAGCCACTGGGCGAGCAGGTACACCATCGCGAGGAACACCACCGCGAGGCAGCAGCCGAGCATGAAGATCAGCGCGAGCACCCGCTTCTCCCGCTCGGCGAGGGCGAAGAGCCCCGCCACCCCGAGTCCCAGGGCCACGAAGCCGGCCAGGTGCACCGCGGTGTAGCCCACCACCAGGCGCGCGGGGTGTCACCACTTCTGACCGCGCGCCGTCGAAGAGCGCGGCGCCGAGGAGTGCGGGGGGTGCGCAGCGGCACGCCCGCGGCCAGATCCACGATGAAGAACCACGGCATCACGATCGCGGCTCCGATGAGCCCCACCGTGATGCCCTCGCGCAGCGCGTGAGTCCGTCGCCGCGCCACGCGCGGGCTCGTCCGATGCCGCATGGTCGCCTCATTCATCGTCGTATCCTCCCGTCTGTCCCGGATTGCACATTCGGGACCGGCGAGACGCCGCGTTCGCGCGCGTCCCGCGCCGGAAGAAACTACGCGGCACTCTTTACCGGCCGAGCCTTGGCCCTTCCCGCGCGGGCGCCGATCGGCGTGGTTCTTCATGGCTTTGCGCCGTGGCACACCGCTTGCTCGTTTCCTCGGCATCACGCCGGTGAAGCAAGCTCGGAGCTCACAGGAGGACAACTCATGACACGAAAGTCGAAGACGACCGAGGAGCCGCGCATCGGGCGGAAGGATCTTCAGGATCCGGACCGCGACGTGCGCAGCCCGCGGAAGGGCAGCGTGGAAAGCGACGCGGAGCGCAGTGACCGCGATGCGGGCGCGGGGCGGCCCGTGCAACTGGACGAAGACGAGGAAGGGCGCTCGCGGCCGACCGACGGCGCGCCGGTGGCGAAGTAAGAGCGGTCCACTCACCTAACCCGTTTCAAGGAGGAAGCAACCATGCGGTACGGCAAGACGATGACGACGGCCACGATCCTCACCGCCTTCCTCGCGGCGGCTCCGCTCACCGCGGGCGCGCAGAGCAAGATGGAAGAGACCAAGGACAAAGCCAAGACGATGACCCAGGACGCGAAGACCGCGGTCAGCGATTCCTGGATCACCTCGAAGACCAAGATCGCGCTCTTCGCGGACGAGCGCGTCAAGGTCACGCAGGTCAGCGTCGACACCATGAAGGGCGGCGTTGTGCACCTGCGCGGCAAGGTCGACTCTGCCGAGGCCAAGACGGCGGCGGGCGAAGTCGCCAAGGGCATCGAGGGCGTGCAGTCGGTGAAGAACGACCTCCAGGTGGTCGCCCCGGGGAACCGGAAGATGGTGGACGCCAAGGACGGGGATATCGACAAAGCGGTGAAGGCGCGCCTGTCCAAGGACGCGCAGGTGAAGAGCGTGGACGTGCGCACCGACGCGAGCGTGGTGACGCTGACCGGTGAGGTACCGAGCATCGTCGCGTCGGCCAAGGCTTCCGAGATGGCCCGCATGGTTCCCGGCGTGAAGTCGGTCAAGAACGAGCTGACGGTCCGGCAGGCCGGCAAGTAGGGAGACCGCGGCGCGGATCGCTGAACAAAGCCGAGAGCGAAGGGCCGCCGCAAGATCAAGACGGTGATGGGCGAGTACAAGCGGGGCACGCTCCGCTCGGCCTCGGGAGGGAAAGTGCGCAAGCGCAAGCAGGCCGTCGCCATCGCGCTGAGCGAGGCTCGCCAGGCGGGAGCCCGCATCCCGCGTCGCAGGCGGCGGCCATCCCGGGCTCGCTACCGCGGCCGGGGCAGGGCGATCGCAGCGGTCAGGGCGGGCGAGGCGAGGGCCGGTAGGTAGTCGTCGCCGAAGGGCGGGCGGCGGGAGTTGATCCCGCCGCCCGCCGGGACGACGGCCCGTACGCAGCGCCCATACGACAGCAAAGGAGGAACGCGCAGTGTCACTGATCCTGATCGTCATCTTGATACTCATTCTGGTGGGGACGTTACCGACCTGGGGATACAGCTCGGGCTGGGGCCCCTATCCAAGCGGGGGAGTCGGGGTCGTATTGTTGATCCTCATCATCCTGCTCCTCACGGGCCGGCTCTGACATGAACGCGTGCGCGGCATCGGGACGGATGGCGGCGGCGGTGGTCCTGGCCATGGGGGGCCTCGGACTGGGGCTCCTCCTGCTGGGAGGCCGCCGCGCCACTCCGCTCCCGGTGGTGCGCTGTCCGATACACGGCATCGCCTACGATGCCGAGCTCGAGGTGTGCCCCGACTGCGCCAAGGCGGACGCGGCGGGCGGAAAGGGAGGCGCGATGAGCGGGATGCCTGCTCTGTACTGTCGGACGTGCAATACCTTTCGAGAGGTCGAGGACTGGCGCGAGCGCGGGGAAGCGCTGGTGATCGCGCTCGAGCCCTGCGGACACGAGATCCGCCGCCGCGCCGGGATCGAGTGGCCCATCCACACAGTGGCGGCGTGAAAAGGAGAGCGTCATGCTGAGTCGATTCGTGCTGGGAGCGATCGTGGGCGGGATCGCGGTCTACCTGTGGGGCGACGAGATCCGTCGCTTCGCGAACACCAAGAGCCGCACCGCGCGGCTCGCGGCGGCGGATACGCTGAAGGCGGTGCAGTCCACCGCCGAGGACATGTTCGATTCCGCGAAGGACCAGGTGACGTCGACCCTGCAGTCGGGTCAGGACGCCATTCGGCCCGCGCGGCCCAATCGGGATCGGTAATGAGCGCCCGGGCGGCCGTCGGAGGCGCGCTCGTTGCGGCGATCCTGCTCGGCGGGTGCGCCTTCGAGACCGCCTCCACGGCGCCCACGTCCGGCCGGACCACGCGGCCCGCCCCCGCCGGGAAACCGCCGACCGCCTCGCAGAAGACGGTCGACCCGGCGCAGGTCGAGCGACTGAAGAGGGCAATGATCCCGCTCCTGCAGGCCATGGACAAACCGAAACCGCCGAGCCAGGTCAAGGTCGGCATCATCGACGATCCGTCGATCAATGCCGCAAACGCCGGGAATGGGGAGTTCTACGTCACGACCGGCCTCCTCCAGAAGGCGAATGACGACCAGCTCCTGGCCATCATGGCGCACGAGGTCGCCCACGACGATCTCGGCCATGTGGCCAAGGCCCAGGCACTCGGCACCGGCATCGGAATCGGCGCGGTCATTCTCGACTAGATCATCCCCGGAGCGGCGCGGGTGGTGCCAGTCGCGGGCGCGCTGATCCAGCGCAAGTACAGCCGCACCGAGGAGTACGAGGCCGATCGGCACGGGGTCGAGCTGCTCAAGCGGGTGGGTCGGAAAAAGGACGTCATGATCGCCACCCTCACCTGGCTGATGAGCACGGAAGGGGACGGCGGCGGCGGTTTCTTCAGCACCCATCCAGAGACGGGAGACCGCATCGAAGTTCTTCGCAGATTGTGAGCACCGTGAGCCTGCGGCGAGCACTACGCTTCGCAACCCGCGCAGACGGAATGAACTACCCGGTAGTATCGATGACCTGACGAACTCCCAGCGCGTCGGTCGTCTCCTGGTGGCGACCGCCTCCGTACTCGCCGATCACGCGACGCCAGAAGCTGATCGCGATCGTGTTGCGGGCCAGCTCGAAGATCTCCCACTTGCCCCGGAACCGGTCGAAGACGGTGAACACGGCGCGGCGCCCGATGTCGAGCCCCCGGTGCTTGCGCAACACGAAGAATTCCGACATCCGGAAGTCCATCCCCGGCTGCATGTGGGGAGACGGGGCCTGGTTGACGAGCGCGAAGCCGACGCGGCGGCCCCCTTCGAGGATGATCAGCGGATGGTCTCCGTCTTCCTCGAGCCAGCCCTGGCGGTGGTCGGGCATCCAGATGCCACGATCGTCCAGCGCGTAATAGGTGTTGTCGAACTCGGAGAGATCGTGGAGGTAGAACGGATAGACGTTCGTCAGCCACTCTCGATCGGCCGCCGAGCGACGCGCATCGCGCAGCTCGATGCTCATCGGTCGGCGCGGGCGCGCCCGCCCCTAGCGGGGCGGGTTCGACTCGTCCAGGTCCCGGGCCCCCGCGGTGCGGCTGCGGTACTCCGCGGGGACTTCTCGCCCGGCGTCCACGTAGGCCCGCCGCACCGCCTCCACGTTGGGGCTGAAGATGGTCTTGCGGTTGCTCCGCGCCCATTCGTTGGAGTTGCGAATCGTGTCGATCGAGCCCTGGAAGCGGGGCATGACGTAGCGGGCGAACAGCTCGTAGCTCCGGAGCGTCTGCTCGCGGTTGGCCCACTCGTGCGCGCGGAAGAGCAGACCGCCGAAGCCGCCCCCGCTCAGGCCCTGCAACCGCTCGATGCCGCGGATGACGGTGTCGGGGGTGCCCACCAGCGTGGTGCCCATCTTCACGCCCTCGCGCAGCGGGTCATCGGCGCGGCCGGGCGGACGGCCGAGGGTGTCCTCGAAGTAGGTGATGGTCTCGTGGCGCTCGGACCGGGTGACTTCCTTGAGCGCCAGCTCGTCGTCGTCGGAGACGTGCACGTTGACCACCAGGCGCCAGTTCTTCCGGTCCATGGTCTTGCCGTGCTTGGCCGCGGTCTCCTCGGCGATCTTCCACTGGTTGGCGAGCGCCTCCGGCCCGCCGGGCAGCCCCGCCCCGAGCGAGAGCACCCCGATGCCGTGCTTGCCCGCCGCGATCACGCCGGCCGGGGTGATCGTGCTGGCCACCGCGATCGGGAAGTGTGGCTCGGTGTAGGGCGCGAGGTGCAGCCGGGCCTGGCGCAGCTCGAACCAGTCGGTCTTGAGCGTGACCGGCTCCTCGCACCGGAGCAGCTCCATGATCGCGTCGAGCGACTCCTCCATCCGCGGGCGCTGGGTCACCGGCTCGATGCCCATCATGTAGGCGTCGGAGACGAGGGCGCCGGGGCCGATGCCGAGCATGGCGCGACCGCGCGTCATGTGGTCGAGCTGAACGAAGCGGTTGGCCACCATCAACGGGTGGTGGTACGGCAGGCTCGTGACTCCGGAGCCCAGCATGATGTGGCGGGTGCGCTCGGCGGCGGCGGCGATGAAGACCTCGGGCGAGGCGATCAGCTCCCAGCCGGCGGAATGGTGCTCACCGATCCACACCTCGTCATAGCCCAGGTAGTCCATCCACTCGATCAGCTCCATGTCGCGGTTCATCGCGAGCGTGGGATTCTCGCCGACCTTGTGGAAGGGCGCGAGGAATATGCCGAACTTCATGCCTTTGTGAGCCAATACCGCCTCCGTGGCCAGGGGATACCGCGTCGCGAGATACGGTGAATGTAACACGCCTTGAGTCGGGAGCGAACCGGTGCTAGAAGAGGGCCCATGGATTTCACCTACACGCCCGAGCAGGAGCACTTCCGCGCCGAGATCCGCCGCTGGCTCACCGCGAACCTCACCGACGACCTCCGCATCGAGGATCCGACCGACGAGCGGGTGGCGCCCGACCGCGAGACCTTCGAGCGCCGGCGCGACTGGCAGCGCCGCATGTACGCGGCGGGCTGGGTCGGGATCTCGTGGCCCAAGGAATACGGCGGCCGCGGCGCCACCCTGATGGAGCAGGTCATCTACGACGAGGAGTCCTTCCGGGCGCGCGCCCCCGTGCTCCCCGGCTACTCCGGCATCGGCATGGCGGGCCCGACCATCATCGAGTGGGGCACCGAGGCGCAGAAACAGCGCTACCTCCCGCGCATCCTGGGCGGCGACGACATCTGGTGCCAGGGCTACTCGGAGCCGGGCGCGGGCTCGGACCTGGCGAGCCTCAGCACCCGCGCCGAGGACCGGGGCGAGCATTTCATCGTCAACGGGCAGAAGGTGTGGACCTCGGGCGCCCAGTTCGCGGACTGGATCTACCTGCTCGTCCGCACCGATCCCGCCGCGCCCAAGCACCGCGGCATCAGCTACCTGCTGGTGGACATGAAGACGCCCGGCATCACGGTGCGCCCGCTGGTGCTGCTCAACGGCCACCGGCACTTCAATGAAGTCTTCTTCGTGGACGTGGTCGTCCCCAAGGCCAACCTCATCGGCCGGCAAAACGAAGGCTGGAAGCCCGCCATGACCACGCTCATGTACGAGCGCAAGAGCGGCGGCGGCCGTGGCCACGAGGAGCAGCTCGCGCGGCTCCGCGCCCTCGCGATGACGGTGCCGCTCGACGGCCGGCCCGCGTGGGAGCATCCGGTGATCCGCCAGCGCTTCGCCCAGCTCGTGATCGAGGCGCGGTGCCAGCGCTACACGCGCATGCGCAACCTGACGCGCCAGCTCCGCGGGGAGCCGCCCGGGCCCGAGGGCTCCATCCTCAAGCTCTTCGGCTCCGAGCTGGGCGTGCGCATCGCCGACTTCGCGGGCGAGCTGCTCGGCCCGCACGCGCTCGTGAACCGCGCGAGCCCACAGGTGCCGGACGGGCCGCGCTGGTACAACCGCGTGCTGAGCGCGCGGCAGTACACCATCGCGGGCGGCACCAGCGAGATCCAGCGCAATATCATCGGCGAGCGCGTCCTCGGCCTGCCCAAGGACTGACCATGGCCGACTCCCACCGAGAGCAGCAGGCGGAAGCGCTGATCGCGAAGATGAAGGCGGCGCGGGGGTACATGTACCCGGAGTGGGAGTTCGCGGCGCGCCAGGACCCGGAGTTCGTCGAAGCCTACAACCGCCTCTACGAGCTCTCTTTTCGGCGAGGGCCAGCACGTCTCGGCCAAGGTGCGCGAGTTCGTGGCCATCGCGCTGCTCTGCTTCCGCGGCGGCGAGCGGGCCGGACTGGTCGCGCACATGCGGCGGGCGATCCAGTTCGGGGCGACCCCGGCCGAGCTGTTCGAGGTGCTGGAGGCCTGCGTAGTGCCGGGGGGCGCCCCGACCTTTCACCGGGGCCTCGGTGCCCTCATGGAGGTCGTCGGCCCCGCCCCCCGCTGATCGCTACTTGACGCTGCCCGCGGTGAGGCCGCCCACCAGGTAGGGCTCGATCAGGGCGAAGAGCACGACCACCGGGACGATCGCGATCACCGAGGCGGCGAAGAGCAGGTCCCAGTGCTGGACGTAGGCGGTGACGTAGGAGGTGATGCCGACGGTCAGGGGGCGCAGCGACCGGCAGGACGACGCGGAGCAGGACGCCGGCGCGGCCGCAGCCGTCGACCGCGGCCGCCTCCTCGATCTCGCGCGGGATGGAGGCGAAGAACGCGCGCAGGATCCAGACCGCGAAGGCCAGGTTGAAGGCCGCGTTCACCGCGATGAGCGCGGTGTAGGTATTGATCAGGCCGAGTTCGAAGAACTCCCGGTAGAGCCCCACCACCAGCGCGGTCGGCGCGAACATCTGGGTCACCAGGACCAGGAACAGGAAGGCCCCGCGCCCCCGGAAGCGATGGCGGGCGGTGTGGTAGGCGGCGGGCACCGCGGCCACCAGCACCAGCAGCGTGGACACGAGGGCGACCACCAGGGAGACGGTGAGCCAGGACTGGAACTCCGGGTCGCGCAGCACCGTCCAGAAGTTCTGCGGCCGCCACTGGTGGGGCAGGAGCCGCGGCGGGGTGACCCGCAGCTCGGCCGCCGGCTTGAGCGCGGTGAGCAGCATCACCGCGTACGGCGCCAGCACCACCGCCGCCAGCAGCAGCCCCGCCCCGCTGAGCGCGACCTTCCGGATCAGACCGGCTCCTCCCGCCACCGCGCCACCCGCAGGTAGGCGACGACCGCGACCAGGATCAGCAGCACGTTCACGACGCCCAGCGCGGCGGCCAGGCCCACGTCCCGGAGCGCGCTCTTGAACGCGATCTTGTACATGAAGGTGATCATGGTGTCGTGGGCGAAGCCGGGGTTGCGGTCGTTGAGCGTCCACACGATCGGGAAGGAGTTGAACACGTAGATCAGGTTCAGCACCGCGGCCACCAGCAGCGCGGGCCGGAGCAGCGGCAGCGTGATCCACCGGTAACCGCGCCAGCCCGCCGCCCCATCCACCCGGGCCGCCTCGTACACCTCGCCGGGAATGGTCTGGAGCCCCGCGAGCAGGACGTAGGTCGTGAACGGCAGCGACACGAACACCCCCACCGCGATCATCGCGCCCATCACGGTCCGGTCGTCGCCCAGCCAGTCCACCGGGGCTAGGCCCGTCGCGGTCATCACGCGGTTGAGCAGGCCGAAGTAGTAGTCGTAGATCCACACGAAGAGCTTCGAGGTCATGATGAGCGAGGCGGCCCACGGCACGATGAGCGCCCACCGCACCAGCCGCCGGCCCGGGAAGGATTCGTTCAGGAGCTGGGCCAGCCCGAGCGAGAGCGCGATGGTGCCCGCCACCACCAGCGCGACCCAGACCACGGTGTTCCCGACCACGGTCGGCAGGGCCTCCTGCTCGAGCAGCCGCGCGTAGTTGCGCAGCCCCGCCGCGCCCTGGTAGAGACCGGTGATCGAGTAACGCCCGAGGGAGGCGCGCACCAGCTCGACCGCGGGGTAGAGCACCACCACCGCGATCAGGAAGAGGCTCGGGCCGAGCCAGAGGAGCGCCCGGCCCGCGCCCGGGCTCCGCGGGCGCGGACCCGTCAGCGAGCGCTCTCCGCCGCGTTCTTCTGGAGGCGGTCGAGCACCTGCTTCGGGTCGCCGCCCGGCTGGACGGCCGCGCCGATGCTCTGCTGGACGTCGAGCTTCACCTTGTCCCACACCGGATCGGTGGTGGGCGCCAGCCGCGCGCTCGGCAGCGCGTCGAGGTACGGCTTGAGCTTCTCGTTGCCGCTCATGCGCTCGCGGCCCGACTTGGTCACGGGCAGGAACCCCTCGGCGGCGATCCACCGGGTGATCTGCTCGGGCTGGTAGTACAGATCGAGGAACTGGCGCACCGCCTCCTGGTTGCCCTTTTTCTTGAAGGCCATGAGGTAGTCCTCGACCCCCAGTGTCACCGACGTCCCGACATTGGTCGGCATCTGGGTCACGCCGTAGCTAATTTTCCGCTCGGCGTCCAATTGAGCGGCGAGCGGGCTGAAGCCGATGACCATCCCCACCTTGCCGTCCTTGAAGAGCTGGAAGGCGCCGTCGGTGCGGTTGGTCTTGCCCGGGTTGACCTGGGTGACCTTGTGGGTATTGGCGAGCGCGGCCAGGAACTGGAGCGTCTGCACGTTCTTCTCGCTGTTGATGGCCCACGCTTCCCCGGCCTTCCAGTCGCCGCCGTTGTTCCACATCCAGATGGACCACTCGGCCTGCGCCTCTTCGGGGCCGAGCGGCAGCGCGTAGCCGATCGTCCCGCCCCCCAGCGCCTGCACCCGCTTGGCCGCCTGGACGAGCTCGTCCCAGGTCCGGGGCGGGGCGGCCACGCCGGCCTTGGCGAGCAGGTCGCGGTTGTAGAAGAAGGCACGCGCGCTGGCCAGGATCGGGAAGCCGTAGAGCTTGTCGCGGTAGGTGCCGCCCTGGGCGAAGGCTTCGAGGAAATCCTCCCGCGTCTTGGGCGACAGGGCCTCGTCGCCCGAGTAGAGGAGGCCGTCCTTGGCGTAGCTCGAGAAGGAGTTCAGGTTGAGCACGTCGGGCGGCTGGTTGTTCTGGATCATGGTGCTGACCTGCTGATCGATGGAGTTCCAGTCGATCACCTGCAGGTCCACCTTCACCCCGGTCTGCTTGGTGTACTGCAGGGCCAAGCCCTGCCAGAACGGCCGGGTATGGTCGCGGCTGTACTCCGCGATCACCACCTTGATGGACTTGGGCTTGTCGCCCCCGCCGCAGCCGCCGTGGACGAGCGCGGCCGCGCCGAGGAGGACGAGGGCCAGGAGACCGCGGCGCGTCATCGAGCCCATACTACAAAAATTCCCGGCGGGCGCGTAAGTCTTCCTGCCACGGCCCGGCCGCTCATGCTTAGAATGGGATGCCCCACCACCTGCGACCCCAATGGGAGGTCACCTCCATGTCACGTATCTTCATCTTCTGCGCGCTCGGGCTCATGCTGACGTCGTGCGCCTCCTCGTCCGGACCGGCGAGGCAGCGGAGCGAGTTCGAGGACGTTCCGGTTCCGGCCGGCCTCACCCTGGACGTGAGCCGGACCACCATCATCGAGTCGCCGACCGTGAAGGCGGCCCGCCTCTTCTACAAGAGCCGGATCAGGCCGGAGAGCCTCGCGCTCGCCTACCGGGCCTCGCTCGAGGCCAACGGCTGGCGTCACGTGTCCTCCACCACGTCGGCCTCCAAGGGGACGACCCAGGTCTACGAGAAGCAGGAGAGCGCGCTGCAGGTCCTGATCTACGAGGGGTGGTACTACACGTGGACGGAGGTCTCCACCACGCGGATCGTCGGGCGGCCCCCCGCCCCGAGCCGGTAGCCCCGAGGGAGGTCGCCACGGTCTCACGCGGGCGAGCGCGGCGGCGCATCCCGTGGCGACGGACGGGCGCGGCCACGGTCGTCGCGCTGGTCCTGGCCGGCTGCGCGGTCACCCAGCCCGGGGTGGTCAAGCGCCCGCCGCCGGCGCCGCCGAGGCGGGCCGAGGTCGCGCCGGTGGCGCCCACGCGCGCGCACGCCTGGGTGCCGGGCCAGTGGACGTGGCATCGCGAGCGCTACGTGTGGGTGCCGGGGCACTGGGACGTGCCGCCCGCGCCCGGCCACATCTGGGTGCCCGGCGGCTGGATGCCGCGCGAGGGTGCTTACGTCTGGGTGGAGGGCCACTGGCGCGCGCGCTGAGCGCGCGGCCGCTTCATGGCCAGAGCTCCTTGCCCTCGGCGGCAGGCAGGGAGAGGTTGAGGCGGCGTGCGAGCGTCGTCGCGATGTCGCGCATGTCGATGAGGCCGAGCGCGCGGCCGGCCGGCACGCCCGGCCCCACCACGAAGAAGGCCGCGTGCAGGTCGGGCAGATCCGGCAGATGGCCGTGATTGCCCGCCATCGCCGGCTTGCCCACCAGCGGGCCGTTCAGGCTCGAGCCCGCGTGCCACTCCGGCTTGAGCCCCACGACGAACGCGGCGGTGGGAAATCCGCCGCGGGCGCGCAGCGCGGCCGCGTCCAGCACGCGGTCGATGCCGTGGGCGGGATCGGCGGCGAGGCGGTCGAGCAGGGCCCGCACCTCCGCCAGGGTGCCCGCGTCGCTCGGATCCTTCAGCACCACCGCGATCGCGCCGCCGGCCGTCCACGGCATCGCCTTCCAGTCGGTGACCTTGCCTTGCGCGCTCACCGTGAGCAGCCCGGCCCGGCGGAACTCGGGGTACAGGTTGAGCTGCATGGCGGTCTTGCCGAAGCCGTGGTCCGACACGATGGCGACGTGGGCGCCCCCCGGCGCCACCGTCTCCGCGGTGGCGCGCAGCGTGCCCACGAGCGCGTCGATGCGCTCGAGGGCGGCCATGGTCTCGGGAGTGAACGGCCCCGTGACGTGCTGGACGCGATCGAGCGCGATGAGATGGAGCGTCAGCAGGTTGGGCCGCTTCTTCTCGAGGATACGCACCGCGTACCGCGTGCGCTGCTCGTCCGACTCCACGGTGAGCGCGCGCGGATACGGGCCCAGCTCCGGCTCGAGCTCGGCCAGCAGGCCCGGGGTGGAGACCGCCCGCAGCAGCTTGGCGTCGTCGGGAGTGCCCGCTCGCCAGAGCTCGGGGATATTCCAGGTGACGCGCGCGCCCACGCTGGCCGGCCACTGCACGCTGGCGGTGCTGAGCCCGGCCCGCGCCGCCGCGTCCCAGAGAGTGGCCACCCGGATGTCCTCGCTGTACCAGTACCAGCCGCCCTGGTTCTCGCGTAGCGGGTCGAACGTAGTATTGGCGAAGATGCCGTGGGTGGCCGGCGATACCCCGGTGATCAGCGTGGTGTGGCTCGGGTAGGTGACGGTGGGGATCACGCCCACCACGCCCTGCGCGAAGGCACCCTCCTTCAGGAAGCGGCGCAGGTTCGGGATCTTCGCGCCGTGCGCGTCGGCGGCGGTCACGTAGTCGGGCCGGAGCCCGTCGATCGAGATCATGAGGAGCAGCGGGGTCTGCACCGGCTGCTGGGCCGCCGCCGCGCCCGCGAGGACGACCGACGCCGCGACCAGGAGCACCCGCAGCGCGAGCCTGACCTGGCGGAGCCGGTCGGGTATCATGGCAAAACACAGCATATAGCACCAACCGGGAGAGGGCCATGACGAGGCGGGCGACATGCGTGGCGGGAATGCTGCTGCTGCTGACCGCGCTGGCGGGGCCGGCGGCCGCCCAGGACGCGGAGAAGATCGCGATGGCGCGGGTCCGGCTCACCACCGAGCCCGGCCTCACCCAGGGCTGCTCGCGCATCGGCACCGCGCGCGACGATTCCATCAAGGATCTCCGGCGCAAGGCCGTGAAGATGGGCGGCAATACCGCGGTCCTCACCTTCGGCGGCACCGAGGACCTCTCCGTGATCTACGCCGCGGTGTTCCGCTGTGGCGATCCGCCGGCCGCCGCGCCGGGCACCGCGCCCGCGCGTGTCGTCCCGCTGCCTCCGCCCGGGCCGCCGCCTCCGCCCCCGCCGCCCGCGCCCACGCGCTGATCGGCGCCGGCCCGACGCGCCTGCGCTAACCGTCGGGCCCGCTTGTTCGGGCACGACACAAGCGCCGAAGCGGGCAGAACGCCAGGCGCGCGGATGGGTGCCGGCGCGGAACCTCCCGCCGTCTCGACGCATCCGACCGTGGCACACGCCTTGCGATCCGGGAGCGGTCAGGAGCTCGTCCAAGGATGCGCGACTCCTGGGAGGTACCCGCCATGGGCGCGAGAGGACGGCCGCTGATCCGCTGGTGTCTGGTCCTGGCCTTGCTGGCCATCGCCTGGTCTCCGAGCGTCGCCGACAGCGCGGAGCCGGAGGTCGGCGGGATGATCACCGAGATCCACGTGGGCCAGGGACGGGTCGAGGTCGGCTCGGCCGGAGGCGAGCGCCACCGTCCCGCGACTCCCCTGCTGACGCTCAGAGACGGCGACGTCGTGGCCACCACCGGTGACGCGTGGGTCGTCGTCGTCCTGAGCGGCGGGCGCGGGACGGTCAGGGTGGCCGAGTCCACCTCCCCGTTCGTGGTCACGGCGCCGCCGCCCACGCGGGGCCGGCTCCACAAGGGGCTGATGATCCTCGAGGCGAGCTTCGACTTCCTCTCGACGACGTCGAAGGACGTGCCGTTCGGAAACCTTGGTAGCCGGGCCGGCGTGAGGCCTCCGGTGATCCTCACGCCCCGTAACGGCCTCGTCCTTCCCGATTCCCTGGTCTTCGAGTGGCGAGGCAGCCAATCGTCGCGCTACGGGGTTCGCATCGTCGCGCCCGACGGCGTGGTCATCGAGCGCGCCGATCTCGCGGGGACCCGGTTCGAGTACCCAAAGGACGCGCCCCGGCTGGTGGCCGGCGTCCGGTACCGGTTCCAGCTCCTCCCGGCCTGGCATCCGCCCCAGGAAGTCTGGTTCGAGCTGGTCGACCCAGCCCACGCCCGGACGATCCAGCACGACCTGCGGGAGATGGACGCAGCGCTCCCCGGCGGGCCGTCCGCCACCACCGCGGCCATCCTGCGGGCCGGGTTCCTGGCGCGGTGTGGTCTCCTTCACGATGCGCGGCTCCGCGTGGCCGGCGCGCTCGCTGGGCGACCCGACGAGCCCACGCTTCACTTCCTGCTCGGCGAGCTCTCGGCGCGTCAGGGCCTCCCGCAGGAAGCGATGGAAGCCTTCGCGGAGGCGAGATTCCTCCTCAGCGCTCCCGCCACGCCCCGCTAGGGCGCGGGGCGGAGGGCGGGGCAGGCCCGGTGCTATCATGTCGCGTGGCCTGGGACCCCGCGCAGTACCTGAAGTTCGCCGATCACCGGCTGCGGCCGGCGATCGATCTCCTGAATCGCGTCGCGCTCGACGATCCGGGCGAGGTCTACGACCTGGGCGCGGGCGCGGGCAACGTCACGCGCCTGATCAAGGAGCGCTGGCCCGGGGCCCGGGTGACCGGCGTGGACGACTCGCCGACCATGCTGGCCAAGGCCGCCGCCACCGCGCCCACGATCACCTGGCAGCAGGCGGATCTGGCCACCTGGCAGCCGCCGCGCCCGGCCGATCTCATCTACTCCAACGCCGCGCTCCACTGGCTCACCGGCCACGAGCGGCTGTTCCCGGCGCTGCTCGCGGCCCTCGCGCCCGCGGGGGTGCTGGCCGTCCAGATGCCGCGCAACTTCGGGGCGCCGTCGCACACGTTGATCTCGGAGGCCGCGCGCGGCGGGCCGTGGCGCGCGCGGCTCGAGCCCCTGCTCCGGCCGGCGCCGGTGGCCGATCCCGACTTCTACTACGACGCCCTCGCGCCGCGCGCGGCGGCGCTGGACATCTGGGAGACGGAGTACCTCCAGATCCTCGAGGGGGCCGATCCGGTCAAGGAGTGGACCAAGGGCACCTGGCTCAAGCCCCTGCTCGACGCGCTCGCGGAGCCGGAGCGGAGCCGCTTCGAGGCACACTACGCCCTACTGGTGGGCCGCGCCTACCCCCCGCGCGCGGACGGGCACACCCTGTTCCCGTTCCGGCGCCTCTTCATCGTGGCCCGGGCGCGCTGAGCGCATGAAGATCGACGCGATCGACGTCTACTGGATGAAGCTGCCGCTGGCCTTCGTGTGGCGGACGTCCTACGCCGACCAGTACGTCACCGACACCATCCTGGTGCGCATGGAGGGCGGCGGCCACGAGGCGTGGGGCGAGAGCTGCCCGGTGTTCATCCCGGCCTACTCCGCCGAGCACACCCTCGCCACCTTCCACACCCTGCGCGAGCACATGGCCCCGCGCATCATCGGCCAGGACATCGAGACCGCCCGGGACCTGCTCGACCGGCTGGCCTTCATCAAGGGCAACCAGTTCGCGCGGGCCGCGCTCGACATCGCCTGGTGGGTGCTGGACGCCAAGCGGCGCGGCCTGCCGCTGCACCGCGCCCTCGGCGGGACCGCCGACCGCGTGGCGGTGGGCGCCGACTTCGGGATCCAGGACTCGCTCGACATCCTGATGGAGAAGATCCAGGGGGCCATCGACGCGGGTTTCCCGCGGGTCAAGCTGAAGTTCCGGCCCGGCTGGGACCTCTTCATGGTGGAGGCGGTGCGATCCACCTTCCCCGCCTTCACCTTCCACGTGGACTGCAACGCGGCCTACACGCCCGCGGACACCGAGCTCTTCCGAGCTCTCGACCGGTTCGGGCTGGCGATGATCGAGCAGCCGCTGGCCGACGACGGCATGAGCCTGGTCAACCATGCGGATCTGCAACAGCGGATCGGGACCCCGGTCTGCCTCGACGAGAGCGTCCAGAGCCTGGCGCACGTGCAGGCGGCCATTCGCCTGAAGAGCTGCCGGGTCGTGAACATCAAGATGGCGCGGGTGGGCGGGCTCACCGAGTCGCGCGAGATCCAGGCCCTGTGCGCCCAGCACGACATCCCCTGCTGGGTGGGCGGCATGCTGGAGAGCGCGATCGGCGGGGCCATCTGCGCCGAGCTGGCCACCCTGCCCAACTTCACCTACCCGGGTGACATCTTCCCGTCCTCGTACTTCTACACGAACGACCTCGGCAAGCCGGAGATCGTGCTGAGCGGCCGTGGTGAGGTCGCGACCTCGCGGGTGCCGGGCATCGCCCAGGTGCCGGATCCCGAGCTGTTGAAGCGCTGGACCGCCGAGCACGCCGCGTTTCGCGCCCCTTCGACCCGGTAAAAACGACAGGCTGGCGCTTCGCGCGCGCTTGCTCGGGCCGGTTTGTGGCCGCCTTCGCGGAACTACCTTGGTGGCATCTCGATTGCTTGTGGTGAATAGAATGGCATGTCATCTTCATTCGGCTGCCATCAAGGTGTCGCAGGCCGGGGCTACGGTCTGATCAACGGAGGGCCGATCATGAAGCTTCGCGAGAAAGCGGCGAAGATCGCCACCCAGTTCGAAGGCCGCTGTACCTGCGCGAACATGGACGCTGGCGTGGATTGCCCCTGGTGCCAGGTCTTCTACGACATGCTCCAGGGCTATCCGCTCACGCCTCCCCCCGCGCGGCCGGCCGACGCCGCCGCGCCGAGGCTGTCGCCTACGGCAGCCTGACCGACTCAGGTCAGCCGCTGGCGCGGCTGGCGGCTCGTCTGCAGGTTGCGCTGCAGGAACGGGATGAGCTTGTCCCACGCATCGCGCGCGGGGCCTTCCCGGTAGGTGGCGGGGTTCGTGAAGCTGAGAAAGGCGTGCCCCGCGTCCGGGTAGCGATGGAACTCGCGGGGCTTACGGTACTTGTCGAGCTGGGCGGCGATCCGGTCCACGTCCGCGGGCGAGGGATTCGCGTCCTCGGCGCCGAAGAAGCCCGCGATCGGACAGTGGATGTACGGCGTCAGATCGAACGGAGTCGGGCCGTTCCCCCACGCCCTCATGATATCGCCGCCGTAGAAGACGCCTGCCGCCTTGAACACCGGCTTGGAGGCCGCCATCAGGTAGGCGACGCGCCCCCCCATGCAGAAGCCGATGATGCCGACGTCGCCGAGCTGCGTGTCCTTCAGCCTTCTCGCATAGTTGACCGCCGCATTGACATCGCTGATCACCTCCGGGTCGCGGAGACGGCCGATGCGCGTCACACACCGGCCGCGGCGCTCGACACACCGGCCGCGGCGCTGGTCTGGCGGTGGTAGAGGTCGGGGGCGATGGCCAGGTAGCCCTGCTGGGCCAGGTTCTCCACCCGGTCCTCGATGAACTTGTCCACGCCCGAGCCGGGGTGGATGACGATCACCGCGGGAAAGGCCCGGCCGAGGCTGGGCATGCCGACGTAGAGGCGCATTGGTGAGGCATCGACGTCTATGCGATCCCACTGCGCCATGCCGCGTCTTCCTCCGACCGAGCCAGGAGAAGACCGGCCCGGAGCCCGTGAGAAACGGCCCGGCAGGCGGCACCGGTGAGCCGCCTGCCGGGCCTCGGTTTCTCGCGCGCAGGCTCATGCCTGCGGCATGTCCCGACCATGGGCCGGGATCTTGGTCGTGCCCTAGCTGAGTTCGCGCGCCATCAGGTAAGACTCACGCCCGATGACGCGCCGTGCGAGCCGGGTGGCGTGTTCTCCATATCCTGATCTCCTGTGGGTTCACGGCAGGACAGCCGGCGGCGCCTCACCGTCCGTCGGTTCCAAGCAAACCGCCGCGCGCGCTCGTTGTCAAGCGGTTGGAGGAGTACACTTTGGCCATGCACCGTCTGGCTGGGCTGGTTGCGATCACGCTCGCTCTGCTCGTGCTGGGTCCGGCGGCAGCGTGGGCCGACGATCGCCCGGCCGGCATGATGTCGCGGCCGCATCCCCGGCCGTCCAGGCCGCATCCCCGGCCGCACCCGTTCATCTCGTGCTGCCTGGACGCGGTCTATCTCCCACCCGCGCCACCACCGGTGATCGTGATCCCGCCGCCGATCTACATCGTTGTGCCGTCGCCGCCGAGCCTGGTCTACGTGCCGACGCCGCGGCCAGAGCCCGCGCCCGAGATCACGCTGCCGACCGGCCGCTGGGCGCGTCACGGCAACGGAGTGGACTACCCCTACGTCTGGGTATGGGCCGGCCCCGCGCCGGGGCGCTGAGCAACTGATCCCACGGGCGACGACGACGTAGCCGTAGCGGCGGTTGCTGCGGCCGATCCCCCGGCGCTCGTACTCGGCCTTGAGCTCGGCGAGGCGGCTCGGCCCGGCCAGCTCCGCGTGGCGGTTGTAGCGGTAGAGCCGCGCGACGTTCTCCCCGAGGATCGCGTTCTTCACCGGGCCATCGGCCGCCCCGAGCGGCGCGAAGCCGTGCTTCTTCTGCATGTCCTCCGGGATCTCGAGCCGGCGCAGCCCTTCGATCTGCCATTGCGGCGCGCCGGTCCACACCGCGTCGGTCCCCCAGATGACGTGGTCGGCGCCCAGGCCGCGTACCAGCATGCCCATCAGGGCCGCGGTGAGCCGCGGCTGGGCCACCGTGGTCAGCGCGAAGAGCTGGCCGAGATCGGCGTAGACGTTGGTCACGCCGTGCCGGCTGGGGATCTCGGCCAGGTCGGTCACCCAGTCCACGCGCCCGGTCTGCTCGAACTGGGCGAGCGCGTCAGCGGGGTTGCCGCCGCCCGCGAAGCGATAGGCCCCGTGATAGATGATGAAGTTGAGCTGCGGCCAGTCCTTCGCCGCCTTCCCCACATCGCGCACGTCGCAGTGGGCTCGTAGACTTGGGTAGCGCTGGTCGAGCGAGGGCGGGAAGAGGCCCTTGTGGATGCAGACGTTGACGACGCCCGCCTTCGCCATCTTCTCGTAGGCCGGGTAGAGGAGCTGCTCGTCGTCGAGCCGCCACGGGTGACGGCTCTGGTCCTTGTTGGTATTGTCGCCGATCGTGTAGCCCTTCATCGAATCGGGCTTGAGATCCACGAGGGCGCGCTCGAGCGCCTCCATCCAGCCGGGCTGCCCCGGCGTGAAGATGGCGTGGGTGAGCAGCCGGCGCCCGCCGAGGCGCGCGTTCACGGTGGCGCGGGCCTGCGCCATCATTTCATTGGTGAGGAACCAGTCGGTGGGCACATCGGAGGGCGCGCTGCTGATGAGCGCCACCTTGGTGTCGCTGTCGAGGAAGATCTCCTTGAAGTAGTTGTCGAACTTCAGATCCTCGATGGTCTGCGGCCGGCCGGCCAGCCCCGGGTTCCAGCCCGCCCGGCCCACCGTCTCCCGCATGCGCACGAAGCCGGTGAGGCGCGTGTCGTCCTTGAGGAAATGGGTGTGCGTGTCCATGATGAACTGCCCGGCGAGCGCATTCGCCCGCTCTGCCGCCATATCCTTGTCGGCGGCCTCCGCGCGGGTGGCCGCGAAGAGCGGCCCGTACACCTCGTTCATGGCCACGTAGGCCGCCGCCATGCCCGCCGCGGTGCGGAAGAAAGCGCGGCGATGGAGCCCCTGGCGCGGACCCAGCTCGTCGCCCAACGCCTTGAGCCGCGCCTCGACTTCCCGCTGCGCCGCGGTCTGCGGCGTCGGGAAGTACTCCTCGCTGGACACGATCTGGGTGGGCACGGGCCCGCGGAAGGCGTGGCTCTCGGCGGGCCGGAGCTGGTTCATCTCGTCGGGGCTCAGCAGTCTCATGGCAGGCTCCTCACGGCGCGGGCAGGCGGCCGAACAGTGCTTCCAGCGCGAGCCCGATGCCGAGCAGGCGCCGGTCGCTGCCCGCGGGCCCGTCCAGCGCGAGCCCCACCGGCAGGCCGGCCGCGGTGCGCCCGATCGGGACGGTGAGCCCGGGGATGCCCGCGTTGCTGCCCGGATCGGTGTTCTGGATGAACGTGGAGAAGGTCGGCACGTCCGCCCCGTTCAGCTTGGTGGTCTGGTCGTCGCCCACGGGCGCGGCGGGCAGCGGGGTGGTGGGGAACACGAGGGCCGCGATGCCGTGGGTCTTGAACGTCTCGACGTAGAGGCGCTGGAGCGCCGGCCGCGTGGCAAGCGCGTCGCGGTAGACCTTCTCCGGGATCGCGTCCTGCGCGCCGGGCACGATGGCGCTCGCGAAGAGGCCCTTCACGTCCGGGCTCGCGATGCGCTCGGCCAGCCCCTTGATGTCGAGCGGGATCCGGTACCGCTTGAGGTATCGGGTCAGGTCCACGTTGGCCTCGTAGAGGGCGACCGGGAAGCTCACCTTGCCGTTCAGCTCCGCGAGCCCGGGCATGTCCACCTCGACGACCTCGGCGCCCGCGCCCCGCAGCCGATCCAGCGCCGCCGTCGCGAGCCGCTCGGTCTCCGGGTCGAGGTTCTTCCAGAACACCGCGCGGGGCATGCCCACCCGCAGACCACGCAGCGAGGCCGGCGCCACCTTGTCGCGCGCGCCGGTGATGATGGTGTCGAGCAGCACCAGGTCGGCGACCTCGCGCGCCATCGGCCCCGCGGTGTCGCGCGTGTGGGCGATCGGCGTGATGCCCTCCTGCGAGTAGCGCCCGAGCGAGGGCCTCAGCCCGCTGATGCCGTTGAGGGCGGCCGGGATGCGCACCGAGCCGCCGGTGTCGGAGCCGAGCCCGGCCGCGGCCATGCGCGCGGCGATGGCATTGCCGGTGCCGCCCGAGGAGCCGCCCGCGATGCGCGAGGGATCATAGGCGTTGCGGGCCTGGCCGAACGCCGCGTTGTTGCTGGTGATGCCGAACGCGAGCTCGTGCATGTTGGTCTTGCCGAGCACGATCGCGCCGGCCCGGATCAGCTTCTCGGCGACCGGGGCATTGCGGGTCGGGACGAAGGCCTTGAGCGCGGGGGTGCCCGCCGAGCTCGGCACGCCGGCGACGTGGATGTTGTCCTTCACCACGATCGGCACGCCGTGGAGCACGCCCGCGAAGCTCTTGCGGGCGGCCAGGGCGTCGGCCTTGCGCGCGGAGGCGAGCGCGCGGTCGCGGTCGAAGGTGATGAAGGCGTTGAGGTCGCGCTTGCGCTCGATCACATCGATGAGCGCGCGGACCAGGTCCTCGCTCTTGAGCGTGCCGGCGCGAATGCGCGCCGCCGCCTCCACGGCCGACAGCTCGGTCAGCTCCTGCGCCCCCGCCCCTCCGGGCACCCCGGTCATGGCCATGATCATCGCCCCGATCGCCCACCGCGCGGCGCGGCGCCGGATGGTTTGCATGCGGGGATTCTGGCATACTCGGGCGCAATCCGGCGGGAAAGGAGCGGCTCCCGATGGCGCGAGCCAGTCTGAACGGCATCGAGCTCGACTACGAAGCGACCGGGGCCGGCCCCGTGGTGCTCCTGAGCCACGGCTACTCCGCCACCCGCCGCATGTGGGACGATCAGCTCCGCGCCCTCGGCGACCGCTACCGCGTCATCAGCTGGAGCATGCGCGGGCACGGGGCGACCGAGAGCCCGGCGGACCCGGCGCAGTACTCGGCCCCGCTCACCATCGCGGACATGCGGGCCCTGCTCGGCCACCTGGGCGTGGAGCGGGCGGTCATCGGCGGGCTCTCCCTCGGCGGGTACGTCTCGCTCGGCTTCGCGCTGGAGCATCCGCAGATGACGCGGGCGCTCGTGATCTGCGACTCCGGCCCCGGCTACCGCAGCGCGGACGCGCGCGAGGCGTGGAACGCGCGGGCCCGCGAGCGCGCGGTGGCGCTCGAGACGCGCGGGCTGGACGCCCTCGGCCAGAGCCGCGAGGTCCGGGAATCGGCGAGCCTCCACCGGTCGGCCCAGGGTCTGGCCCACGCCGCGCGCGGCATGTTGGCGCAGGAGGGCGCGCGGGTGATCGACGGGCTCGCGGGCATCCGGGTGCCGACCCTGATCATCGTCGGCGATCAGGACCAGCCCTTCCTGGCCCCCTGCGAGTATATGGCGAAGAAGATCCCCGGGGCGAGGCTCGAGGTGATCCGGGGCGCCGGACACTCCTCGAACCTCGACCAGCCGGAGGCCTTCAACCGCGTGCTGCTCGACTTCCTCGATTCGCTACCCTGATCTCGCCGGCTACTGGACCGGGGAGAAGGCGGACGGGAGCATGATCTTGTTGGCCATGGTGAGCAGGGTGTCGCTCCCGCCCGGGGGCGGCCACACCCCCATCTCCCGCGCCTTGTTCCGCACTGCGGTGCGCTCGTCGAGGCTCTTGTAGGCCCAGATGTGGATGAAGCGGTTGGCCTCGCCGTGCTCGACGTGCCCGGCCAGCGCCACCGGCGACATCTTCATGCGCTCCTCGATCTTCGACTCCCAGCGCTTGACCAGGTCCGGGAGCGTGCCCGCCTTCATCGTGTAGTAGCGCATCTCGAAGTACGGGCCCATCTTGCCCGGCTTGAGGTCGGGCAGGAACGCGAACGGCACCACGATCTCCGACTGCATGGTCTCGATGAACTCGGCGATCTTGGGCGGCCAGTTGCCCGCCTTCACCGCCTCGGCGCGGAGGCGGTTCCGCTCGCCCAGGTCCGCGTACGGCCACACGTGGATGATCTCGTTGAGCGGGCCGATCTCGGTGTGCCAGAACGCGGCGAGGGGCGAGATCTTCTTGCGGTACTCGTAGCCCTCGCCGAAGCGCTTCTCCACCTCGGGGAGACTGCCGACCTTCACGCGGTACGTGCGGATCTCGTAGATCACGGCTCCACTCCTTTTGTCACTGCGTGGGAATTGCAGGCGCTGCGGCTCCACCGCTACTGGGCCGTCCAGCCTCCGTCGATCACCAGCTCGCTCCCGGTCACGAACGACGACTCGTCCGAGGCGAGGTACAGCACGCCGTAGGCCACTTCGTCCGGCTCGCCGTAGCGGCCGAGCGGGATGCGCGAGACCATGTACTCGTAGTGCCCGGGGTCGCCGCGGCGCGCCTCGGTCATCGCGGTCACGATCGGACCGGGGTGCACCGAGTTGGCGCGGATGCGTTCGCGCGCGTACTGCACCGCGGTCAGCTTGGTGAGGGTGCGCACCGCGCCCTTGGAGGCCTGGTACTGCGGGCTGCTGCGCTCCATGCCGACCATCCCGAGCTGCGAGGAGATGTTGACGATCGAGCCGCCGCCGGCCCGGCGCATCGCGGGGATCGCGGCCTTGGTGCCGAGGAAGACGCCCTTGGCGTTGACGTCCATGCCGTGGTCCCAGGCCTCCGCGGTGGTGTGCTCGAGCAGACTGCCGCCGCCCACCCCCGCGTTGTTCACCAACACGTCGAGCCGCCCGAAGCGCCCAACCGCGGTGGCCACCGCGCGCTCCCAGTCCGTCTCGCTCGTCACGTCGAGGCGCACGTAGACCGCCTCCCCGCCCTTGCCCGCGATCTCCGCCTCGACGCGCTTGCCCTCGGCGTCGAGGATGTCGCCCAGGACCACCCGGGCGCCTTCCCGCGCGAAGAGGATCGCCTCCGCCGCGCCCATCCCGCGCGCGCCGCCGCTGATCAGGGCCACTTTCCCGGCCAGTCTCACTTGGTGCCGAAGAGCCGGTCGCCCGCGTCGCCCAGGCCCGGGACGATGTAGCCGTGCTCGTTCAGGTGGCTGTCGATGGCCGCGGTGTAGACCGGTACGTCGGGATGCTCTTGGTGGAAGTGCTCGAGGCCTTCCGGGCAGGTCAGGAGGCAGACGAACCGGATCGAGCGCGGCGCGGTGGCCTTCACCCGGCGGACCGCGGCGACCGCCGAGTTGCCGGTGGCGAGCATGGGGTCGAGCACGACCGCGTCCCGCTCCGCCATCTCATGCGGCACCTTGAAGTAGTACTCGATCGCCTGAAGCGTCGTCGGGTCCCGGTAGAGGCCCACGTGCCCGACGCGCGCGCTCGGCAGGATGCGGAGCATGCCGTCGAGGAGGCCGTTGCCCGCGCGCAGGATCGAGATGAGCACGATCTTCTTGCCGTCGAGGAGCCGGATCGTGGTGGGGCCCACCGGAGTCTCCGCCGCGACCTCGTGGGTGGGCAGCTCGCGGGTCACCTCGTAGGCCAGGAGCATGCTGATCTCGGCGAGCAGGCTGCGGAACTCGGACGTGCTCGTCTCCCGCTTCCGCATGAGGCCGAGCTTAGAAACGGATCGCGCGGGCCAAGCCCGCGCTCGGAGCGGACCCTCCCACCGGCTACGCGTCATGGTTGGCTGCCAGGACAGATGCTAGACCATCTCGAGCTGCGAGCGGCCCCAGGTCATGTCCACCTCGCGGGCCGGGCTGACCTCGGCCGGGCCCTCGCCGGGCGCGGTCGGCCCCTCGCCGGCCACGGTGGTGCGGTGCATGACCCGGCGGTAGCGCGACTCGTCCCACGGCCGCCCGCGGTGGAGCATGCAGCGGTTGTCCCACATGACGAGATCGCCGACCTGCCAGCGATGCGTGTAGACCACCTCGGGCTCGGTGGCGGCCTCCCGCAGCTCGCGCAGGAGCGCGCGCGCCTCCGCGGTGGGCATGCCCACGATCTCGCAGGCGTGCGAGCCCACGTAGAACGCCTTCCGTCCATTGGCCGGGTTGGCCCGCACCAGGGCCTGGCGCACCGGCGGCACCTGGGCCGCGTGGTCGGGCGGCATGAGCGCGTCGTCCACGAGCCCGCGCGAGTACACGAAGCTGTGGATGGCCACCTTGTCCTCTAGGAAGCGCTGCATGTCCACGGGCAGGCGCGCATAGCCCACCCGCATGCTCGCGAACTGGGTCTCGCCGCCTTCGGCGGGGATCTCGCGCGCGGACAGGAGCGAGGCCATCGCGGGCACCTTCTTGAACGAGCTGTCGGTGTGCCACATCTGGTTGCCCGCGTTGTAGATGTTGCGCTTGTCGCCGGCCGGGATCAGGCGGCCGTCCGCGTCCACGTTGGAGAGGTTCGCGATGTGATTGGGCGTGCTCTCCTGGGTCGCGATGCTCCGGATCGTGGTCTCGAGGGGCCCGAAGCGCCGGCTGAAGGCGATCTGCTGCTCATCGGTGAGGGCCTGTCCGCGGAAGAGCAGCACCGAGTGCTCGTTGAACGCGGCGACGATCGCCGTGAAGGTCGCCTCGTCCGCGGTCTTGACGTCGACGCCCACGATCTCGGCGCCGACCAGGGGGTGGAGCTTCCTCGTCGTCAGTGACATGCCGCGCCCTCCTTTCCGGGGTCCCGATCATAAGCGAGCGGGTCGGGCGCCCGCAACCGCTTGCGCGGGCTCGGGCGCCGGGTATGCTCTCTGCCGGGAGGCGCCACCATGTCCACCGTCCCATCCCCGATCAGCATCGTCATCGATCGCCTGGCCACGGGCCCCACCGCGCCCGCGGGCGGCGCCGGCTCGACTCCGCTGCGCACGCGGGTCGCGGAGGTCGTCACGCAGATGGGCCCGGCCCCGTGGTCGCGGCGCATCATCGCCGACGAGCGCAACCTGGTGACCCTCATCGCCTCCCCGCCCGGCGGCGGCAACCGGCCGCACTGGCATCGTGAGTTCGACGAGTGGTGGGTGGTGCTGGGGGGGCGGCTTCAGTGGGAGCTGACCGGCGGCGTGGTGGTGGACGCGGCCAAGGACGACATCGTGTGGGTGCCGCGCGGCACCGTGCACCATATCAAGAACGTGGGCACCGAGCTGTCGCTGCGCCTGGCGGTGGCGATGCCGCCCGCCTGGCACTTCTTCCACCCGTGCGAGCAGTGCGGTTTCTCGGACGACGGCCCACGAGAGTGGTGCGCTTAGGGGGCGTGCTTGCGTAGGCCGCCGCACCTGCTTATGCTGTGGCGCACCACGCAGGACCAGGCATCGGGGCACTGAAAGGGGAGCGTCCATGACGACGGCAACGGGTCCCTCTCACGTCTACGTTGGAGCGGCGAAGTGGACCGGCGGAAGCAAGAGTGGGGTGTTCCGGCGAGGGGAAGGCGACTCGCGCTGGGAGCTCTGCAACAAGGGCCTCCCGGACGACGTGCACGTGCAGGCGATCACGGTGCACCCGACCAATCCGGACGTGGTCTACGTGGGCACCCAGAACGGCCCCTACCGGAGCGTGGACCGCGGCGAGCGCTGGGAGCGCCTGCCCTTCCCGGAGGACGGGGGTCAGGTCTGGTCCATCCTCGTGCATCCGAACAACCCGCGCACGCTCTTCGCGGGCACGTCACCGGTGGGGATCTACCGGAGCGACGACGAGGGCGCCTCGTGGCGGAAGCTGCCGAACGCGGTCCAGGCCGAGCGCGTGAAGATGCCGTTCGCGTGCCGGGTGATGCGCATCGCGATCGATCCCGCGCAGCCCGACCACATCTACGCCGTGCTCGAGGTGGGCGGGGCCATGCGGAGCCTCGACGGGGGCCTGACCTGGAGTGACTGCAGCGGCGACCTCGTGAAGCTCTCGGAGCTGCCGCATCTCAAGAGCCGCATCGTGAGCGACAGCGAGATGGAGGGCATGCTCGACGGCCACGCCCTCTGCGTGAGCCCGGCGGCCTCCGGCACCGTGATCCTGGCCCTGCGCATGGGCCTCTTCCGCAGCACCGACGGCGCGGCGCACTGGAAGGACATGGAGGTCGGTCGGTTCTCGCCGCTGACCTACAGCCGCGACATCCGCGTCTCGCCTCAAGATCCGCGCGTGCTCTACGCCTGCCTGAGCCCGGCCGCGCGCAGCGAGGATGGTTCGCTCTACCGGAGTGCCGACCTGGGCGAGACGTGGACGCGCTTCGACCGCGGGGTCAAGGCCGAGAGCACGATGATGGCGGTGGCGCTCCACCCGCGCGACGCCGACCGCGTCTACTGCGTGAGCCGCACCGGCCAGGTCTTCGGCACCGAGGACGCCGGGCGCACCTGGCGCGAGGACCGGCTGCCGGAGGGCGTCGGCGACGTCTACGCGATCGCCTGCGGGTGAGCTAGGATCCCGCGAGCCCCCGCACCCTAGGACCCCTCACCCTACCCTCTCCCCAAAGGGGAGAGGGAGACGAGGAGGGAAGGCCCTCCAGCCCTCACCCTACCCTCTCCCCGGAGGGGAGAGGGAGATAGGGAGGCCCCACGGGGGCAGCGTTGAGATTTCGCACGAAGCAGCGCACGTCGCCCAGGTACTCGTAGTGCTCGGTGTGGGCCGGCAGCCCGGCCTCCGCCGCGTCGATCCCGAGTGACCGCAGCACCGGCTCCGTGAGGAGCGCGTAGCCGCCCGTCCGCCCCAGTCCGTTCTTCAGGAGCCGGTGCACGAGGATCACCGCGGTGCCGGTCACCCGGCTCCGGCCGCCCACCGTGTGCCGCAGGAACGGCCCGTGGTGGACCACCATCTTCAGATCGAGCGTCCAGATCTTCTGGCACGCGTTGCAGAGGCAGGTCTCCGCGTCCTGCATCGCCCGCTGGCGCGCCTTGAACGCCGCGAAGGCGTCCTCCAGTACCTCGAGCAGCCGGGTCCGCGGTAGCTCGGATGCCTCGCCGCCCAGGGCGAAGACCGCGTCGCCCTCGATCTCCTGGATCTCGAGCGGCGGCGAGAAGTGGCCGACCACCTCGTCGAGCAGGGCCGCGATGATCTCGGAGCTGTGCTCGAGCTCGGTGGTCGTGACGAAGGCGGTGAAGCCGGAGACGTCTGCCAGGATCAGGTAGCCGCGATCGGTTCGGTTGTTCATGCCCTTGAAACACCGCACCAGGGCAGGTGTGAAACGGGGCCGGTACTGCTTAAACCCGCTCCAGGATGTGCAAACCGCGGCCCCGATCGATCACGTACAGGAGGCCCCGGCCGTCCACCTCCACGTCGTTGCTCGAGACCCGGGAATGGCCGGCGGGCGGTTCGGGCAGGAAGTGGGCGACCTCGCGCGGCGCGTGGGGATTGGCGACGTCCACGATGCGGAGCCCGTGGGCAAACCAGGCCACTGGGATCTCCGTGCCCGTCACCCGCTCGCAGGGCTGGTGGCAGCCGGTGAACTCGGGCTGCGGATCGCCGTCTACCCCCGGGACCTGGAAGGTGGAGATGGGTACCGGGTGGCGCTCGTCGGTGATGTCCACCAGCCACAGGAAGGACGGCGGGCCGGGCGCCGTCTTGGCCACGTCTTCGTCGGCGGCCAGCATGATCCGGCGGCCGTGGAGCGGGAACGGCAGCGGCAGCGCGGTGTGGGTGGGCGTGATGTAGGGCGGGCTCCAGTCGAGCCCGGAGACGAAGCGCGGCTTGCCCATGTCCTCGATGTCGAGGATCACGAAGCCGCCGTGCCAGTAGCTCACGTAGAGCCGGTTGCCCGCGCGGATCGGATGGTGGCAGCGGTGATGCCGCCCCGACCAGCTCGGGGTCTCCCCGCCCCCGGTCCACTGCCCCGGCATCCACCAGCGCCCGATCTCCCGGGGCCGCGCCGGATCCTGGAGGTCCAGGATCATCACGATATTGCCAACGTAGCCGTCCATCTCGGGGGAGATGTAGGCGTACCGCCCGTCGAAGGTGAAGCGGTGCACCCCCGCGCCGCCGCATTTCCAGAACGTGATCTCGCGCGGCCGGCTCGGGTCGGAGACGTCGTAGATCACCAGGCCGCCGCCCACCCCGGCCGGGGGCTGGTGCGCGGGCTGGGCCTCGCGGTTCACCACCATGAGCCCGTTGGCCGCACGCACCTTGTGCGAGTGGGTCTGGGGCGGCACCTCGACGGTGGCCAGGGTGCGGGGCCGGGCGGGGTCGCTCACGTCCACGATACTGGTGCCGTGGGGCGCCTTCATGTGGGCGATGTAGGCGATGGTCCCGTCCACCGAGACCTGGCCGCCGCCCGGGCAGTCGAGCCAGGCGACCTGTCTGAGACCCTGCACGCTCGGCGCGATCGCGGTGGCCATGACGGCCGGAGCCTAGCAGACCGCGGGCCGATCGCCAAGCCCGGGGCCATTTGACAGGCGGCGCCGGGGCATGACAAAGTCTCCGCAACTCGCAAAGGAGCGTCCCCATGGCCCTCTCCGTCGACCGGTCCGTGCGTCCCGAGATCAGCACTGCCTATGCGCGGCTCGAGGAGAAGATCCTGGAGCGGGACCAGAAGGGGGCCAGCGACATCTTCTACGACCTGGTGCGGGCCCAGGTCCCGCTCGCCGAGCTGGTCGGCCAGATCGTGCGCATCCACGCGCCCTACACGCACGTGCCGTACCACCAGCGCCTGGACGACGGCGTCCCGCGGTTCGTCAATAACGACCACTGCCTGCTCAGCTCGCGCGCGAGCCTCGACCTGATGCCGCTGATGCCGCCCGAGCTGGCCTACCTGCCGTTCGCCCAGACCCTCTGGTACCTGCCAACCGGCCTCGATCCGTGGAACCAGCTCCTCGGCAAGATGCCCGGGCACTACGTGCGGCTCTACGAGCTCAAGTTCGAGGGCAAGCCACCCCTGCCCGAGGTGCACTGGCCGGACCAGACCCCGCTGCCGATCGAAGGCACGTGGCCGGAGCGGCTCAACACCTGGCTCACCCTCGTCCAGCGCGGTGAGGTCATCAACGCCTATCGCGTCTTCCTCGGCCTGTGGGAGGAAGCGGTGGACGATCCCGCCAGGCGCACCCCGCTGCTCGCCCAGCTCGTGTTCGCGGGCCTCATCGACGTGCAGGACCGGGTGCTCCACAACCGCTCCTACACCACCGGCCACAAGTCCTACCGCGCCCGCGCCACCGTGGAGCTGGCCCGCGCGGTGGGCTGGAAGAACGCGCACCCCATGCTGTACGCGGGCGTGCCCGACATCGCGGTGGGGCCGCGCTGGTACTCGACCTACGAGATGGGCTGCCTGGTGGTCCAGAACCTGCTCGACAACAAGGACCGCGAGCTGCTCGAGAACGACGAGGCGCTGACCCCGGTCGAGTCCCTCGCGCTCCAGCAGGCGATCCTGAGCGGCCAGGAGCCGGCCTACATCGACCTGGTCGTGGGGCTGCTCAAGTCCGGCAAGGGCCACCGCCAGATCATCGACACGATCCAGCTCGCCTCCGCCCAGCTCATCATCGAGACCGGCGATCCCAACGCGTACTCGATGCCGCAGCACAGCTACGAGTACTGCAACACGGTGCGCTGGTTCTTCGACACCTTCGCCCACCCGCACCGGCTCAAGCTCCTCTTCGTGGCGGCGGCCTTCGTCACCCGCGCCGCCCATCACCAGAAGCACACCCCGGACAACAATCCGGTGAAGATCGCGCCGCCCAAGGGCTCCGACGCGCTGACTTCGTCCGAGCTGCTCAAGCGCCTGGACAGTGCGCTCGACGGCCTGCGCGCCTTCGAGGCCATGGACTGGGTCGCCGCCTACCTCCGCGACGGCGCAGACCGCGCGCCGCTGCTGCAGACGCTCGCGGTAGGCGCGGCCAAGGCGGGCAACGACCCGCACAACCAGGAGCTGGGCATCTGCCTGCTCGACGACTACGGCCACTCCACCGCGGAAGAGCGCGACCGGCTGCTCTACGCCTCCGCCAAGCACACCGCGGGGCATCGCAAGTACGGCAGCCACCTGGACGCGTGGCAGCGCTTCTCGAAGGCCTTCGGCCTCGTCTGACGGCACCGTCGAGGAAGTCCGGCGTGTCTACGAATGGACGCCTCATTCCGACTGAGAGGTGAGCCATGGCCAGGACCAGACGCGCCCGAAAGCCCATCATCCGCTTCGGAAAACGGCGGGCGAAGAAAGACGTCCGGAACCTCATGCTTGCGTCGGTGCTGAAGGCACCGCCGGCCCCGCCTGACGAGTACGACTTCGACGTCCAGCATCACGGTATTCCCACTCCAATGTTCGACAACGACACGCTCGGCGACTGCGTCATCGCCGGCCGAGCGCACCAGACACTCCGATTCGAGGAGGCGGAGCAGAAGAAGCTCATCCGCATCTCGGATGCGGACGTGCGGCGCGAATACTTCAAGGAGACGGGTGGACCCGATTCGGGGCTCGTCGTGCTCGATTCGCTGAACCTTTGGCGTCACCGCGGTTGGAAGGTGGGAGCGAGGACGTACAAGATCAAGGCCTTCGCGCAGATCACCCCAACCCGCCGGATGGAGGTCAAACGAGCCATCTTCCTCGACATCGGAGTCGGATTGGGGTTCACCCTCCCAAACTCCGCCATCGCCCAGTTTCACGCCGGCAAATCGTGGGACGTCACAATCGGCCCAGGATCGGCCCCGAATCCAGACAACGGGCACTACGTGCATGCACCGGGTTATACGAAGCGCGGCCCAGTGTGTGTCACGTGGGGACGCAAACAGCAGATGACATGGGCGTTCCTTGCGAAGTACTGCGACGAGGCGTACGCGATCATCGACTCGATCGAGACGGCAAAGAAAAAGCGTGGCCTGAACGGCAAGAAGATCGACGCGTTTCTCGCCGCGCTGTAGGTCAAGGCTCGTCGTCCATGACCGCGCTGCGGGCGGCCTTGGAGGCGAGCATGTTACGATGCCTTCAGCGCGAAAGAGGCAAGGCTACAAGGGAGACGCCAATGACGAGCAACCCCGCGTCAGTACGAGCTAAGGTGTATTTCAGGCAAGGCTGAAGCTCCTGCGCCAAGACGAAAGAGTTGCTTTCGTCATGGGGAGTGGCCTTCGAGGGCTTCGACGTCGAGGCCCAGCCGGAGCGGCGGGCCGATCTCGAGGCCTTCGGGGTGATGCGCGTGCCCGCCACCATCGTGGGCGACCGCATCGTGCACGGCTGGAACCCGCAGGCGCTGGCCGAGCTGGTCGGGGTGCGCTACCGCGAGCCGAAGAAGCTCGGCCCCGCCGAGCTGGCCGAGCGGATGGACCTGGTGCTGGCCGCCACCCAGCGGGCGATCCGGCAGGTGCCGCGCGAGCACCTCGGCATGAAGTATCCGGGGCGCGATCGGACCGTGCGCCAGCTTGGCTTTCACGTCTTCCGGGTCGCCGCCTCGTTCGCGGACACGCGCGAGCAGGGGCATCTCGACGGGGCCTGGTTCGAGGAGAACGCGCCGGCCGAGATGGCGGACGGCGACGCGGTGGCGCGCCACGGGGAGACGGTGCGCCAGCGCCTGCGCGCCTACTTCGCCCGGCCCGGTTGGTGCGACGGTGAGGTGAGCACCTACTACGGCCCGCAGTCGGCGCCCGAGTTCATGGAGCGCACGACGTGGCACTCGGCCCAGCACCTGCGGCAGATCTACTGGTTCCTCGACGAGCTCCGCGTGGAGAAGGACGCGCCGCTTACCGACGCGGATCTCGAGGGGCTGCCGTTCCCGCGGGAGGTGTGGTCGTAGAGCGCGCCCCCTTACTACCCGCCCCCTCACCCTGCCCTCTCCCCCTCCGGGGGAGAGGGTTTTTGTTCTTGATGGAGTCGTAGGACTCGCGGACGACCTTCTCCACCACTTTCCAGCTCGGGCGGGCGTCGAGGCGGACGCCCACCCAGCCGCGCGCGCCCACGTAGGGCGGCACGAAGAAGCGCTTGGGGTCCTGGTAGACGAGGGCTTCCTGCGCGCCCAGCGGCATCGCGAGCCAGACGCCCACGTGGGGGGCGCCGTGATGGTGGTTGTCGAACGTGGCGAACATCCGGCCGCCCACCCAGAACGTCGGCTCGCCGTGGGAGACCTTCTCGCTGGTCTCCGGCAGCGCGAGGCAGATCCGCCGCAGGCGTTCCAGCGGGGAGGCTACGTCGTCACGTGCCGGAGGAACCGCTCTGGCGGATCTTCGCCCCACTGGCTGACCAGCCCCTCTTCCGCGGACAGGAGATTCGAACCGCTCCGCGCGTTCAGGCGGTCGGTGTCCGCCCAGCGCTCGTGCACGCGCCCCCACGGATCGGACCAGTAATCGTAGACCTGGCTGCCCAGGAGATGCCGCCCCACGCCCCACATGTGCTCGTACTTGCCGAGCCCGGCCAGGTACTCGTGGTCCTTGAACACCGCGTCCACGTCCGGCACCTCGAACGAGACATGGTTCATGCCCGCGCGCTCGTTCATCACGCAGAAGAACGTGTGGTGGTCCACGTACTCCTCCCCGCGGTCGCAGCGGTTGAACGAGCCGATGATGTGGTCCTTGGCGCCCGCGTACACGTCGTCCGAGCCGATGAAACCGAGCGTGTCGCGGAACCACTGAGCGGTCTCGCGGACCCGGGGCGTGCCCATCACGCCGTGGCCGATCCGCTTGATCGGGGTCGGCGACTTGCGCAGCCGCATCAGCGTCCCCGCGCGCCGCAGGGGCTCGGCGCCGGTGTTCATCGGGGTGTGGTCCACCGGGATCACCGGCAGCGCCTCGAGCCCCCACACCACCTCGATCTGGTAGCCGTTCGGCTCGCGCAGGCGCACCCGCCGGCCGCCGCCCGGCTCGTCGAGCGCCTCCACCGCGGAGGCGCCGGGGGCCGCCGCCACCCGCGCCAGGTCGCCCTCGCCCGCCGCGTGGTAGGCGAAGCCGACGAAGCCCGCGTCGTCCGCCTTCTCGGTGACGTGGATGTGGTGGACCGGGTCCGTCCCGCGCATGTAGAGCGCCTTGGGCGTGCGCGCCGCGCGCGTCAGCCCGAAGTGCGTGAGGAACTCCTCCATCGCGTCCAGGTCCGGCGCGCGCAGCCTTACCCAGGCCAGGTCTCTCACCTTGATCAGTGCCATTGGTCTCCCTCCTCTATCCCCTCACCCTGCCCTCTCCCCGGAGGGGAGAGGGTGAAAGATTCGGTCAGCCCGCGAAGGTGAAGCGCGGATCGGCGGCGGGGATCTCCACCTCCGGCAGCTTCAGCTCGCGGCGCACGATGTTCGCGCCCAGGTTGATGGCCACGCTCTTGTAGAAGGCGATGCGCCGCGCGAGCCCCTCCCGGCCGAAGCCGCAGTCGGTGGACAGGATCAGCCGCTCCGCCGGCACGTACTCCAGCGCCCGGCGGATCAGGTCCGCCACGAACTCGGGCGGCTCCACCGCCGCCGTCGAGTGGTTCACCACCCCGATCGCGATCTTCTTGTCGGTGCGATGCTTGCCGAGCAGCGGCAGGTCGCGGCCATTGGTGGAAGCGCACTCGAGCGTGAGCACGTCGGCGTCGGTGGCCAGGAGATAGGGCAGCGACCGCTCGTAGGACGGCCGCTCCCAGTGCAGCGGCTGCTGGTTCGGATTGCCCCAGCACGTGTGCAGCCAGATCTCGGTATCCACCCCCGCGATCTCGCGGTTCACCGATTCGGTGTAGAACTCCATATCCTTGTCGGTGGCGCCGCCGGCGCCCGCGATGTGGTGCTGGGGCTCCTCCACCTGGATGACCCGGCAGCCCGCGGCGGCGACTTCCTTGAGCTCCGCGTTGAAGATGTCGGCCAGGGCCAGGATCACGTCACGGTCCGAGCCGTAGTGGCGGTCGACCAGCATCTTGGCCAGCGACTGGGCGGTGATCGCGCCGAACTTCACCGGCTTGTTCGCAAGCCGCTGCGCGGTCTTGAAGAGGGCCGCGTACTGGAGCGCGCCGCCCGCGAGCGGGGCGCCCACCACCGCGGGCTGGTAGGCCTCCATCACCTCGTAGAGGATGTGGCCGGGCCGGAGCGCTTTCCAGCCGCCCCCGGTGGAGCGGTCCTGGGCCCCGGTGATGCCGCCCAGGCGCTCGATCACGTAGTAGAACCACGACTTGCCACCCACCGTGAGGTCGAACCGGGAGTCGCCGTCGGTGACCAGGTCGAGCCCGGCCATCTCCTGTTCGCGCACCAGGCAGGCCACCGCGTCGAGGTACTGCTCGCGGAAGCGGGAATCGCCCAGGGCATCCTTGAAGCCCCGGCCGCGCAGCTCCTCGGTGAACCAGTGGGGACGCGGATAGGAGCCCGTGATCGTGGTGGGCAGGACGAGATCCCGGGTGGCGTTGAGCATGGGCCCGACTCTAGCGCGCCCGGGAACCCTGTCAAGCCCGCGTAGGTTGACAAATAGGAGAGCGGTCCCTAGTGTAGCGGCGCGAGCAACCGTTCCCCTCACCGAAGAGGAGGCGTCCCCATGCAGAGGCGACAGTTCCTGGCGACGATGAGCGGTGTCGCCGCGGCCGCCGCGGTCCGGCCTTCCCGAGCCCGGGCCGCGGAGCCGATCCGGATCGGCTACTTCGGTCCGCTCACCGGCAACTTCTCCCAGACCGGCAAGGACATGACCGACGGCTTCAACCTCTTCTGGGAAGAGGTGGGCAACAAGGTCGCGGGCCGCGAGGTGAAGGTCATCGTCGAGGACTCGGACCCCGAGCCCACCGGCGCGCTCACCAAGGTGCGGCGTCTGGTCGAGCAGGAGAAGGTGCACACCGTCGCGGGCGGGCTCCTGGCCGCCACCGGCTACGCGATCGTGCCCTACATCGAGCAGAACAAGATCCCGACGGTGTACCCGATCACCGCGCCCGACGACATCACCCAACGCAAGCCCGTGCGCTGGATCGTGCGCACCTCGGCCTCGGGCAGCCAGATGACCCATCCGCTCGGGGACTACGCCTACAAGCAGCTCAAGCTGCGCCGGGTGGCGACGGTCAGCATGGACTACGCCTTCGGCTGGGAGACCAACGCGGGGTTCCAGCGCGTGTTCGAGGACCTGGGCGGCAAGGTGGTGCAGCGGATCTGGACGCCGCTCAACATCCAGGACTACGCGCCGTTCCTCGCCTCGCTCAAGAAGGACGTCGACGGCGTCTACGCCTGCCACACCGGTGGCCTCTCGCCCCGCTTCATCAAGACCTGGAACGACGTCGGCCTCAAGGAGAAGATGCCGCTCGTCGGTGTCGGCACCCTCACCGACGAGAACGTGCTCAAGGCCATGGGCGACGAGGCGATCGGAGTGATCACCTCGCTACACTACAGTGCCGCGCTCGACACCCCGGCCAACAAGAAGTTCTCCGCCGCCTACGAGAAGCGCTTCGGCCGCAGCACCTCCCTCTACTCCGCCCAAGGCTACACCGGCGCCCGCTTCTACTACGAAGCGCTCAAGGCCATCAACGGGGAAGCCGAGAACAAGGAGAAGTTCGTCGCCGCCCTCCGCCAGGTGGCGATCACCGACGACCCGCGCGGCCCCATGAAGATGGACGAGCTGAACAACCCCATCCAGAACGTCTACATCCGCAAGGTGGAGCGGGTGGGCGGCAAGCTCCAGAACACGGTCGTGCACACCTACCCGAACGTCTCGCAGTTCTGGACCTACAAGCAGGACGAGTACCTGAAGGCGCCCGCGTACGATCGGAACTCCCCCCCGTGCAAGTTCTGCGATTAGTGGCCGGCGCGGCGGCGCGCGCGGCCCTCGTCCTCTGGGCGATCGCGCTCTGGGCGGGGCCGGCGGCTGCCGCGGAGACCATCCGGGTCGGCTTCATGGGGCCGCTCACCGGCATCTTCGCCCAGGCCGGGAAGGACATGCTCGACGGCCTCAAGATGGCGCTCGAGCAGGTCAACTACCAGGCGGGCGGGCGCAAGATCGAGCTGATCGAGGAGGACACCGAGGGCAACTCGGCCACCGCGCTGGCGAAGTATCGCAAGCTGGTCGACCACGACAAGATCCACGTGATGACCGGCATCCTGCTCGTCAACGTGGGCAACAGCCTGGTGCCGCTGATCGAGCGCGACCGGCTTCCCACCCTGTTCCTCACCACCCCGGACGAGCTCACCAAGCGCAAGGTCGCCAAGTGGATCCTCCGCTCCAATTTCTCGGCCAGCCAGATCATGCACCCGCTCGGCGACTACGCGGCCAAGACGCTCAAGTACCGGCGGGTGGCCACCATCGCGATGGACAACGGCTTCGGTCATGAGGAGGCGGGCGGATTCCAGCGCGTCTTCGAGGACGGCGGCGGCAAGGTGGTGCAGAAGATCTGGGTGCCGCTCAACGCCCTCGACTTTGCTCCGTACCTCTCCCAGGTCCAGAAGGACGTGGACGCGGTCTGCGCGGTCTTCGTGAGCGGCCAGGCGGTGCGCTTCGTGAAGCAGTACGGCGAGTCCGCGCTCAAGGGCAAGACCCCGCTCATCGGCACCGGAGTCATGATCGACGAGAGCGCGCTGCGGGGCATGGGCGACGAAGCGGTCGGCACAGTGGGCTCGCTGCTCTGGAGCCCCACGCTGCAGACGCCCGCAAACCAGACCTTCATGAAGATGGCCGAGGCCAAGCTCGGGCGCACCCCCGCCTACTTCCACGCCATCATGTACAGCTCGGGCCGCTGGATCACCGAGGCCGCGAACGCGCTCGGGGGTCAGGTGGAGGACCGCGAGAAGCTCGTGGCCGCCATCCGCCGGGCCATCGAGAGCACGCCCGATCCGCGCGGGCCGATCAAGCTGGACGAGTGGGGCAATCCCACCGAGAACGTCTACATCCTCCGCGTGGACAAGGTGGGCGGAAAGCTCGCCACCACCGTGATCCACACCTACCCGGCGGTCTCGCAGTTCTGGACGTACAAGCCGGAGGAGTTCCTCAAGAACCCGCCCTACTCGCGCGACTATCCACCGGTCAAGCCGTAGCGCGGCTCCATGCGCTTCGGCTTCTTCTTCTGGCCGTACACGCCGGAGTACACGGCGCGCATGGCGCGGCTGGGCGAGGAGACGGGCTTCGACCTGGTCGGCATCGCCGACACGCCGGGCAACGCGCTGGATCCGTGGGTGGCCATGACGCTCGCCGCCGCCGCGACGTCGCGAGTGACGCTGGCCACCTGCGTGACCAACCTCGTCACGCGCCATCCGTCGATCACGGCCTCGGCCGCGGCCTCGGTGGACGCGGCCGCCGGCGGCCGGACCATCCTGGGGGTGGGCGCGGGGCATAGCGGCGTCGCCAACGTCGGCGGTGTGCCCAGCCGCGCCGCAGATCTCCGCGAGGGGCTCACGTTCTTGAAGGCGGCCCTGAGCGGAGCGCCCACGTCGTGGCGGGGCGCCCGGACGCATCTCTCGTGGATCAAGCGCGCGGTGCCCGTCTACGCAGCGGCCTCGGGGCCGGCCGCGCTGCGCGCGGTGGGCGCCGCGGCCGACGGCGCCTTCGTCAACTACGGCCTCGGCGCTCAGCACGTGAGCCGGATCCGGGGCCTGATCGCCGAGGGCGCAGCCGCGGCGCGGCGGCCGGCGAGCGAGATCGACGTCTGGTCCATCGCCTGCCTCGACGTGGCCGAGCGGCGCGAGGACGCTCTCGAGAAGCTCGGCAATATCCTGGGGTTCGTCGCGGCGTACATCCTCGGGCCGGACCCCGCCGGCCGCGGCGTGCCGCCCGATCTGGTGCCGGCCGTCCACGAGCTCCGGGCCACCTACACCACGCGACAGCGCGACATGGATCCGGCGCTCACCCAGCGCCTCGGCCTCTTCGACTATCTCCGCGCGCGCCTCGCCATCGCGGGAACGCCCGACGATTGCGTCGCCCAGGTGCGGGCCGCCGAGGCGGCCGGGGTGACCCAGCTCATGTTCACGGTGAGCCTCGCGGCCGATCCCCTGCGTGCGGTGGAGCTGTTCGGCAAGGCGGTCCTCCCGCACCTGGCCCGCGGCGGGTAGCGAAGCACAGTACAATACGCGTCATGCGCGTCGGCATCTCGATCGATCCGCCGCTGGCCGCGATCCCTGCGCTGCTCCGGGAGGAGGGCGTCGACGTGTACCAGACGGTCCTGCGCGACCCGGGCCGCTTCGGCAACTACGGCGTCCCCGAGGCGGCCGACCGCGCCGCGCTGGTCGAGGGGCTCCGCGGCCGCCCGGTCTGGGGCGTGGCCCACGGCTCGCTGCTCGTCAACCTGGCCAGCCCGGAGGGACGCATCCGCAACTCCTCGGTCTCGAGCCTGCTCGCCGATCTCAAGGTGGCGGCGGAGGTCGGGCTCGACGCGGTGTGCTTCCACGTGGGCTACGCCAAGGGCCATCCGAGCGCGGACGCCGCGCTCACCCTCGCCACCCGCAAGCTGGGCGAGCTGATCGGGCGCATGCCGGCGGGCCCGCGGCTCCTGATCGAGAATTCCTGCGAGGGCAGCGAGCTCGGCCAGACCATTGACGAGCTGGCGCGGTTGCTCCGCGACGTAGGCGCCCCGCCCGAGCAGCTCGGTCTGCTCATCGACACCTGCCATCTGCACGCCGCCGGCTTCGATCTCGCGAGCGCGGACGCCGGCCAGCGCCTGGCCGACGCGCTGGCCGCCGAGGGTGTGCTCGAGCGCGTCGCCGCGTTTCATCTGAACGACTCGCAGATGGCTTGCGGCGCTCACCGTGACCGCCATGCGATCCCTGGATCGGGCACCATCGGCATGGGCGTGGTGGCGGTGGCGACGCATCCAGCCTTCGCCACACTGCCCGGTGTGCTCGAGATCTCGGTGGAGGACGCGCGCCTGGGACTCACGTTCCTGCGGGAGCACGGGGCCGCCGGCGGGTAATCGGCAGGAACGATTTGCGTATTCTCGCGGTGTCCAGCCGATAGAGGCCACCGGCCTACTCTGGGTAGCCGCGTTCCCATCAAGAAATGCAGATTGAGGCCGGTCGCCTCGAACTTACCGATTCCCGGTCTGTTCTCCGGCTGGCCCGCGCCTTGCGTCTATCCGGCGGCATGAAGACCCTGATTTCGCCACCCCCGATGAAGGCACCCCCCGCCGTGACCAGCCAGCATCAGCGCACCCGGAGGAACACTCGCAGAGCCTACGTCTCGTGGACGGTCCATGCCCGTGTCCGAGGCCAGTGGCTCCGCTTCCATACCGTGGATGTGAGCGCCCGCGGCGCGAAGCTCCGGCCCCGGGGCGACCTGCAGACCGGCACGTCGCTGACCCTGCAGTTCGTCAAGCCGAACGGCCGGCCGGTGCGCGTGGAGGCGATGGTGTGGCGCGTGGACGCGGACGGCCTCGGCATATTCTTCTTGGGCACCGCTCCCGACGGCCTGATGAGCTAACCACGCCCAGGATCGATGATCGCGCGCACGGGCGGCGCCGCGAGGAATGTTTCCCGGAGACGTTCGTAGTCCACCAGAGAATTTGCCAGGGCGAGAACCGTCGAGCGGCCGAGCGAGCGGTGACGTCCCGCCGCGCGCTGGTTTCCCAGACGTCTCTCCAGCTCCGCGGCGCTGGCGTGTACGCGCCAGGCAGCAAGGGGGACCTCGAAGCCTTCCATCGCCGCCACCGCTCTGTCGACACACGTGCGCGCGTGGCCACGATCGCCTTCCGCCATCGCGACGCGCGCGCTGGCTTCCCACGCGAGCGCCTGCCAGGTGCGTTCGGCGGTTGTCAGGGTCGCCGCGACAAAGCGTTCCGCTTCGGTGCCAGCCTGCTTCAGATCACCCTTCCCCAACCAGGCGTCGGTGAGTGCCTGCTCGAGCAGCATGCGACAGTACCAGTCATGGATCACCGGCCGGCCATCCATCTCGGTTCGCGCTGTTTCGAGATGGTCTGCGGCCGCTTCGTATCTTCCTGAGGCGGCTTCCGCCGAGCCCGTCAGCGCGAGGCAGAACCGGCGCCAGGGTCTCCGCTCAGGCTCGTCGAGTGATGGAAGTATCGACTCGCAGATCTCCAGCACCCCGGGGAAGTCCATCGCGTGCAGGTGGACCCAGGCACGGTAGAGGTGGAGCGTCTGCCCACGGTAACGATCCCCGTTCTTGTCGGCGAGCGTGATCTCGGCGGCAAGGATGCGCAGTGCCTCACCCCACTCGCCGAGAAAGAGCAGACTCCAGGGCAAGGTGAACTGGCTCAACCAGTGCACGAAGCTGAGATACGGGTTGTCTACGATCTGATCGACCAGCACACCGAGGCTCTCGACCGCGTCCTGGTGAGCGGCTCGGTATTCGGACGAGGCCCACCTGATGAAGTTGGAGTCGATGAGGTGCGCCGCCAAGAGGTGGCGATGCCCGCTCTGGCGAATCAGCTCGATGGCCTCACGACAGTCTTGCGCATCTCGCGCATTCCATCCGCCTGTCCAGATACGCCGCACGAGACAGCTCACGCGCGTCCGCGCCTGCTGGAGCGGATCGTGTTGGCGGGTGCTGAGCCGAAGCGCCCGGTCCACGACCGCGAGAGACCGCTCGGCGTCGATCCACGACAGCGGGTACGCCATATTGACGAGTGCCCTCACTTCCAGATCGATCAGATCACTGGCGGCCGCCCGCGCGGCGAGCATTTCATACGTTTGTACGGCGCGCGTGTCGAATGAGACCAAATACATCGCGGCCAGCTCTTCCAGGACGGCGAGCTCGTTCGTAGCCCGTTCGGAGTCCGGCAGCCGGCCCGACAGCTCGAGCGCGTGCTGGAGGTGCGCGGTGGCTTCGCGAGGCGCGTACCGCCGCCCGGCGGTCTGGGCAGCGACCCGCAGGTACTTTACGGCGCGTGCGTAGTCGCCTCCGTGCTCGAAGTGATAGGCGAGGAACGACGCCCCTTCGCTCAGGTGTTCCGGGAAGCTGGCCTCCGCCCATTCGGCGGCCTGACGGTGGAGCTGTGTTCGGCGGCTCGGTGCGATTCGGTTGTACAGCACCTCACGGTAGAGCGCGTGAGCGAATTCATAGAATGGCGAGATGGTCCGGTCCGGAAGCTCCTCGAGCGTCCCCGGACGCAGAATGTGAGTGCGGCGGGACAGTCTCTCACACACCTCCTCGAAGTGGCCCGGATCGGCGTCCATGGCCGCCGCGGCCCTGGCGATGACCGAGAATGCACGATCCTGAGTGAGGCTCGCCACCTCGAGCACCTGCTGCTCCTCCGGGCTGAGCCGCTCGATCTGAACCTCGATCATCTCCCGGAGAGTCTCGGGTACGGCGAGTTCGATCTCGTTCAGGGGGCGCCGGAGCTGCCAGCTCTCCTTTCCACGCGCGATGAACCCCCGCCCGATGAGGTGGTCCAGGGCGGCGACCACGAACAGGGGATTCCCCTCGGAGTGCTGGTAGACGAGCGCCGCCAGCCCGTCCGGCAGCGGGGATTCCGGCTGTTCAGCGACGAGGTAGTCGACCACCTGGGCTTCATTCAACGGCCCCAATGCAATCTCGTGACACAGGTGGCGGGAGCGTAGATCTTGCTTGAGCGCTCGTAGTGGATGCTCTGACAAGGCAACGTCGTCGTCACGGTAAGTCCCAACGATCATCAGCTTCGCCGTCGTCCGGCGACGCGCCAGAACCGAGATCAGGTCGACGGTCGAATAGTCGACCCACTGCAGATCCTCGAACACGATGAGGAGGGGGCTTCGGGACGCGATCGCCTCCAGCGCATCGCCGATCTCACGCAGCATCCGCTCACGAGTGGCGCCGAGGACTTCACGCCGCAGGATTTCGCCACGGTCCGGCGTGAGAAGGGCGGGAAACTGGACGAGCCAGGTGGGAGCCTGGGCCGCCAAGATCTGAATGATCGCGTCGCCGCCGCCCCCGCGGTACAGGCCGGACAGCGCTTCCAGCACCGGGTAATAGGCCTCCTTGCTTCCATAGCCCTCGATACATTGGCCCCGTGCGATCCGAATGTCAGGGGCCTCGGTCGCGGCCCGGCCGATGAACGCGTCGGCCATCGCGGTCTTGCCGATGCCGGGCTCCCCGGTGACGAAGACGATCTGCCGTTCGCCCTTCGACATCCGTCCGAGACACTGGTGGAGCTCGGCGAGCTGGCCGCCACGCCCTACCAGGGCCTTGGCAGGACCCGACGCCGCAGAGCTGCTCGCCGACGCGCCCTCGGTCACGGGGGCGATGAACCGGTACCCTCGCCGGGACAGCGTCTCGATGAAGATGGGCTTCCTCGCGTCGTCCCCCAGCACCGCCCGAATGGCCGCGATGTGGCTCTTCAACACCTCCGGTTGAACGTACGTCTTCGGCCAGAGCGCCTCGAGGAGCTCAGCGTGCGTCACCAGTCGCCCGGGATGCTCGACGAGATACCGGAGCACGGCGAACGCCTTGGG
>WNFF01000402.1_pt1 | contig 63267 bp, 58 predicted proteins | sample 5400441 | NCBI WGS metagenome assembly WNFF01 (sample SAMN13153345, study PRJNA577476) | soil metagenome | isolation source: 120 cm saprolite under Douglas fir tree site 2 hole 3 replicate 1 | place: USA:California | collected 2015-04-18 | reverse complement strand
CACGCGCCACCAGGAAGCCGACCGGGATCGCCCCGATCAGGTAGGCGGCGAGGAGCCCGAGGACGGTCAGGGCCACCGCTCGCGGTCCCGGACCAGGTCCTTGGGGTTCGTGTGCAGGAAGAAGCGATAGAAGTAGTCGGCGCCCGACACCACGGTGAGGCCGAGCGCGGCCCACAGCGCGGTGCGGGAGACGAGATGGAAGACGTCCAGCTCGGGCGAGACGCCCCTCTCCAGAATGAGCAGGGTGATCGCCACGTACTGGGAGACGGTCTTGGCCTTGCCGAGCGACGAGGCCGGGACCACCGTGCCCATCGACAGCGACACCCCGCGCAGCCCGGTCACCGCCAGCTCGCGGCCGATGATCACGACCGCCATCCACGCCGCGAGCATGTCCACGTGGACGAGCGACACCAGCGCGGCGGCCACCAGCAGCTTGTCGGCCACCGGGTCGAGCAGGGTCCCGAGCTTGGTGACCTGGTTCCACCGGCGCGCCATCAGGCCGTCGAGCCAGTCGGTCACCGAGGCCGCGATGAAGATGATCGCGGCGATGAGCACGCTCACCCGGGAGGAGGAGATGAGGAAGACCATGATCGGCGGGACGAGGACGATGCGGAAGAGGGTGAGGGCGATCGGCAGGTTCACGCGCCCGACCCCGCCCCGCCCCGCGCGGGCGCACCCGCCGAGAGTCCCGCTCGCTCCGGTCGCGCCGCCGCGAATCCCCCCTCCGCGAAGACCGGCACCACCGCGCTCACGTCCTGGCGCAGGCACGCGGCCAGGTCCACCTCGCGCGCCTGGTGGGCGAGCCGTCGGGCCCACAACGAATCCGCGGCCAGCCGCGGCAGGCGACCCGCGTAGTGCAAGCCGAGCGCCCGCGCGGCCTCCGCGCCGCCGGAGAGCTCCGCGGCCGGCGCGGCCTCGGTGAGGCGGGCCACCAGGAGCCCGGCGCACACCGCGTCCTCGAGCGAGAAGGCGCCGTTGTCACCCGCGCACAGGATCGTCACGTCGCGCCCTTGATCGCGCGCCCAGTCCGCCGCCGCGGTCACGTTCGTGAGCGCGGCGAGCCCCGCCGCGGCGCCGGTCGCGGCCCGCATCATGGCCGCGGTGCCGTTGGTGGTGGTGAGGACCACGGTGCGCTCCTCGACCCGGGCCCGGGTGAACTCGTCCGGGGAGTTGCCGAGATCGAAGCCGGGAATCGCGTGGCCGCCGCGCTCGCCCGCCAGCACCACGCCCGCGCCGTCGCGCAGCGCCTCCGCGGCCGCCTCGTCCGGCACCGGCACCACCCGCCGGCAGCCCGCCTCGCAGGCGGCCACCGCCGCGCTGGTGGCCCGCAGGACGTCCACCGCGAGCACGGTGCGGCCGGACACCGGAGCGTCGGCGAACTCGGAGGGGCTCAGAGCCACGTGTACCCGCATCGGGAGAGGCGGGACCGCCTACCCGGCGTGGTCCCGCAGGGCCCGGATCTTCAGCCGGAGCGCGTTGAGATTGATGAAGCCCTCGGCGTCGCGCTGCCGGTAGACCTGGTCCGCCTCGAAGGTGACGAAGTCGGTGCGGTAGAGGGACCGCGGCGATTTCCGCCCCGCGACGGTGACGGTGCCCTTGTAGAGCTTGAGCCGCACCGTGCCGGTCACGTCGCGCTGCACGGCGTCGATCAGCCCCTGCACCGCCTCGCGCTCCGGGCTGAACCAGAAGCCGTAGTAGATCATCTCCGCGTATCGGGGCACCAGCGAGTCGCGCAGGTGCAGCACCTCGCGATCCAGGGTGATCGACTCGAGCGCCCGGTGGGCCGCGTGGAGGATGGTCCCTCCGGGAGTCTCGTAGACGCCGCGCGACTTCATGCCCACGAAGCGGTTCTCGACCAGGTCCACCCGGCCGATGCCGTGCTCGCCGCCCAGCCGGTTGACCGTCTCGAGCAGCGCGGCGGGGGAGAGGCGCCGGCCGTCCACCGCCACCGGGTTGCCCGCCTCGTAGTCGAGCTCGACGTACACCGGCACGTCCGGCGCCGACTCCGGCGAGTTGGTGAGCAGGAACATCTTGGGCGGGGGCTCGTTCCACGGATCCTCGAGGATGCCGCCCTCGAACGAGATGTGGAACAGGTTGCGGTCCGTCGAGTACGGCCGCTCCGCGGTCACCGGCACCGGGATGTCGTGGCGGCGGGCGAACTCCATCAGGGCGGTGCGCGAGTTGAGGTCCCACTCCCGCCACGGGGCGATCACGGTCAGCTCGGGGGCCAGCGCCGCGTAGGTCAGCTCGAAGCGCACCTGGTCGTTGCCCTTGCCGGTGGCCCCGTGGCTCACCGCGTCCGCCGACTCCTTTCTCGCGACGTCCACCTGCGCCTTGGCGATGAGGGGCCGCGCGATCGAGGTGCCCATGAGATAGGAGCCCTCGTAGACCGCGTTGGCGCGGAGCATCGGGAAGACGAAGTCCCGGACGAACTCCTCTCGCAGGTCGACGATGTGCACCGTGGAGGCGCCGGTGCGGAGCGCCTTCTCCTTCACCGGGATCAGCTCCTCGCCCTGCCCCAGGTCGGCGCAGTACGCGACGACCTCGCAGCGGTAGGTCTCGATGAGCCAGCGAAGGATGACCGAGGTGTCGAGGCCGCCCGAGTAGGCGAGCACGACCCTCTTGACCGTCTTGGGCTTGACCGTCTTGGACACGACTAGTCCCCGCCGAGCAGGTTGAGGATGATGGCCTTCTGCGCGTGCAGGCGGTTCTCCGCCTGCTCCAGGATCAGGCTGCGCGGCCCGTCGAGCACCACGTCGGTGATCTCTTCCCCGCGGTGGGCGGGCAGGCAATGCATGACCAGCGCGTCGCCGGGGGCGAAGCCGAGCAGCCGGTCGTTGAGCTGGTAGCGCTGGAACGCCTCGAGCCGCTGCTCGCGATCGCTCTCCTGGCCCATGCTGATCCAGGTGTCGGTGTAGACCACGTCGGCGTCCTCGACCGCCTCGCGCGCCTCGGTGGTGACCCGCACGCGCCCCCCCATCGCCCGGCAGGCCTCCAGCACCGCCGCGTCCGGCTCGTAGCCCGGCGGGGTAGCCACCACCGCGCTGGTGCCCAGCATCGCTCCCACCAGGAGGAGCGAGTTGCAGACGTTGTTGCCGTCGCCCACCCACGCGAGCCGCAGCTTGGCCAGGTCCACCCCCCGCTCCCAGAGCGTGAAGAAGTCGGCGATCGCCTGGCAGGGATGCTCGAGATCGGACAGCCCGTTGATCACCGGGACCGACGCGTTCGCCGCGAGCTGCTCCAGGGTCCGGTGCGAGAACACGCGCGCCGCCACCACGTCCACCCAGCGCGAGAGGTTGCGGGCCACGTCGGGCACCGACTCCCGCTTGCCCATCCCGATCTCCTGGGCGGCCAGGTACACCGCGGCGCCCCCCAGCTGGACCATCGCGACCTCGAAGGTCACGCGCGTCCGCAGCGACGGCTTCTCGAAGATCAGGGCCATGGTGCGCCCGGGCAGCGGGGTCGAGCGGTCGCGCGCCTTGGTCTTCGACTTGAGCTCGGCCATGAGCGCGAAGAGGCGCGGGAGGTCCTCCCGGGCCAGGTCGCGGATCGACAGGAAGTGCTTCACCGCCCGAAGCCGGCCAGGGCCTGGTCGATGATCTCGACCCCGTGACGGATCGCGGCCTCGTCCACCACCAGGGGCGGGGCGAGCCGGAGCGTGTTGTCGCCCGCGCTGAGCGCGAGCAGCCCCCGCTCGCGACAGGCGGTGATCACGTCGCCCACCGGCGGCACCAGGTCCATGCCGACCAGGAGGCCCCGGCCCCGCACCGCGGTCGCGGCCTTCGGATGGCGCGCGCGCAGCGCCTCGAGGTGCTCGCGCAGCACGCGCCCCATGGCGGCCGCCCGCTCCGGCAGCCGCTCCTCCATCAGGGTGGCGAAGACGGTCACGCCGACCGCGGTGGCGAACGGGTTGCCGCCGAAGGTGGAGCCGTGGGTGCCGGGTGTGAACGCGGACGCCACGCTCTCGGTGGCGAGGGTGGCCCCGATCGGCACCCCGTTGGCGAGGGCCTTGGCCAGGGTCATGATGTCGGGCTCGATCCCGGAGTGCTCGTAGCCCCACAGCCGGCCGGTGCGACCCATGCCGGTCTGGATCTCGTCCAGCACCAACAGAACTCCGGCCTCGTCGCAGAGCTTGCGGAGACCCGGGAGATAGCCGTCGTCGGGAATGTTGATCCCGCCCTCGCCCTGGATCGGCTCGACCATCACCGCGGCGGTGTGGCTGTCGATCGCCCGCTCCACCGCGCGCAGATCGTTGAACGGCACGTACTTGAACCCACCCGGCAGCGGCTCGAAGCCGTGATGATATTTCTCCTGCGCGGTGGCGGTGACGGTGGCGAGGGTGCGGCCGTGGAAACCTCCCCGCATCGTGATGATGTCGCCGCGATCGCTGGCCCCGTGCTCCTTGGCCCACTTGCGCGCGAGCTTGATCGCGGACTCGTTGGCCTCCGCGCCCGAGTTGGAGAAGAACACCCGATCCGCGAAGGAGTGGTCGCAGAGCAGCTTGGCGAGCTGGGTCTGCTGCGGGATGTAGAAGAGGTTGGAGACGTGCAGCAGGGTCGCCGCTTGCTCGCGCATCGTCCCGACCACCTTCGGATGGCTGTGCCCGAGCGCGGTCACCGCGATGCCGGCGGTGAAGTCGAGATACTCCTTGCCGTCGCTGTCCCACACCCGCACCCCCTCGCCGCGCACCAGGGCCACCGGGGCGCGCTTGGCGGTGGTCATCAGGTGCTTGTCCGCCCACTCGATCAGCGTCTTCGTGTCCGTCATGTTCCTGGGCCTCGCGGGTAACAGCGACTCACAGCACGATTTCCGTACCGATGCCTTCCTTGGTGAGCACCTCGAGGAGGATCGCGTGGGGGACGCGGCCGTCGATGATGTGGGCCTTCTGGGCCCCGCCGGTGAGGGCCCGGAGGGAGGACTCCACCTTGGGGAGCATGCCCCCGTCGATGACCGCCGCCTTGATCAGCCGCTCCGCGTCCCGCTTGGTCAAGGTCGAGACCAGCCGCCCGTCCTCGCCGTTGATGCCGGTCACGTCGGTCAGATGGATGAGCTTCTCGGCCGACAGCGCGGCGGCCACGTCCCCCGCCACCAGGTCCGCGTTGATGTTGTACGTCTCACCGCTCTCCCCCACCCCGACCGGCGCGATCACCGGGATGAACCCGTTCTCCTCGAGCAGGCGGATCGGGTCGGGGTTGACCGCCTCCACCTCGCCGACCAGGCCGATGTCGACCGAGGTCCCGTCCGGCATCCGGTGCAGGCGCTTGCGGGCCCGGAGCAGGCTCGCGTCCTTGCCGGAGAGGCCCACCGCGCGGCCCCCGTGCAGGTTGATCAGGCCCACGATCTCCTTGTTGATCTTGCCGACCAGCACCATCTCGACGATCTGGACCGTCTCCTCGTCGGTGACTCGCATCCCGCCCACGAAGCGCGGCTCCTTGCCGAGCCGCTTCATCAGGGCCCCGATCTGCGGCCCCCCGCCGTGCACGATGACCGGGCGGATGCCGACCAGCCGGAGCAGGAGCACGTCCTTGGCGAACTGCTCCTTGAGGTCGGCCTGCTCCATCGCCGCGCCCCCGTACTTGATCACGAGGGTCTTGCCCTGGAAGGCGCGAATGTACGGCAGCGCCTCGATCAGAACCTCGGCGCGCTGGACCAGCTCGGGGATCGCCATGGTTTGCTCGTCGTCCCTATAAGATGTAGCGGGAGAGATCCTCGTCCTTCACCACGTCGGCCAGATGCGCGTTCACGTACTCGGCGTCGATCACGAGCTCCTGCCCGCTCATGTTCGGCGCGTCGAAGGACACGTCCTCCAGGAGCCGCTCCATCACCGTGTAGAGGCGGCGGGCCCCGATGTTCTCGGCGCGCTGGTTCACGGTGCACGCGATCTCGGCGATGGCCTCGACCGCGTCCGGCGTGAAGGAGAGCGCCACCCCTTCGGTCCTCAAGAGCTCCACGTACTGCCGGGTCAGGGCGTTCTGAGGCTCGCTCAGGATGCGGATAAAATCCTGCCGCGTCAAGGGCTCCAGCTCCACCCGGATCGGGAACCGGCCCTGCAGCTCGGGGATGAGGTCGGAGGGCTTGGCCACGTGGAAGGCGCCCGCCGCGATGAACAGGATGTGATCGGTCCGGACCATCCCGTACTTGGTGGTCACCGTCGACCCCTCCACGATCGGCAGGAGGTCCCGCTGCACGCCCTCCCGCGAGACGTCGGGCCCCCGGCCGCCCTCGCGGCCCGCGATCTTGTCCAGCTCGTCGAGGAAGACGATCCCGGAGTCCTCCACCCGCCGGATCGCGAGGCCGACCGCCTCGTCGACGTCGACCAGCTTCTGGGCCTCTTCCTGGACGAGGAGCCGTCGCGCCTCCGCGATCTTGACCCGCCGCCGCCGGGTGCGCCCGGGCAGGAAGTTCGACAGCATGTCCTTCAGGTTGATCCCGATCTCCTCCATGCCCTGCCCGGGGAGCACCTCGAACATGGGCCCGGCCTGCGCCTGCACGTCCATCTCGATCGGGCGCTCGTCGAGCTTGCCGGAGCGGAGCTGGGCGCGGAGCTTGTCCCGCGTGGCGTCGCGCGAGGCGTCGGGCGAGACCTCCTCCAGGGTGCCGCTCACGAACGGCTCGCCCGCGCGGCGGGGCAGCAGGAGATCGAGCAGCCGCTCCTCGGCGAGGCCCTCGGCGCGCTCCCGCACCGCGGCCGCCATCTCCGCCTTCACCATGGTCACGGCCAGCTCGGTGAGGTCGCGGATCATCGACTCCACGTCGCGCCCCACGTAGCCCACCTCGGTGTACTTGGAGGCCTCCACCTTGAGGAACGGGGCCTGGGCGAGCTTGGCGAGCCGGCGGGCGATCTCGGTCTTCCCCACCCCGGTGGGCCCGATCATGATGATGTTCTTCGGGGCGACCTCGTCCCGCAGCTCCGCGGGCAGGTTCTGGCGCCGCCAGCGGTTGCGGAGCGCGATCGCGACCGCGCGCTTGGCCTTGCCCTGGCCCACGATGTAGCGGTCCAGCTCGGAGGTGATCTGGACGGGGGTGAGGCCGGTCATGGGACCACTCACAGCGTGAGCACCGTGATCTGATCGTTGGTGTAGACGCAGATCCCGGCCGCGATCCGGAGGGACTGCTCGGCGATCTGGGGCGCGTCCAGCTCGGAGTGCGCGCAGAGGGCCCGCGCCGCGGCCAGCGCGTAGGGCCCGCCGGACCCGATGCCGACGAGGCCGTCGTCGGGCTCGATCACGTCGCCGGTGCCGGACAGGATGAAGGTCGACTCGGTGTCGGCCACCGCGAGCAGCGCCTCCAGCCGCCGCAGCACCCGGTCCATGCGCCACTCCTTGGCCAGCTCCACCGCGGCCCGGGCGAGGTTGCCGCGATGCTCCTCGAGCTTCGCCTCGAAGCGGGCGAAGAGGGTGAAGGCGTCGGCGGCGGCGCCCGCGAAGCCGACCAGGACGCGGTCGTGGTGCATCTTGCGAACCTTCCGGGCCCCCGCCTTCATGATGGTCTGGCCGACCGAGACCTGCCCGTCCCCCGCCACCGCCACGCGGCCGCGGTGCCGCACGGAGACCACAGTGGTGGCGTGGATCGGCGCGGGGCGGACGGACGTCATCGCTTCGAGCGGTTCCTCTCAGGTGGCCCGGGGATGCGCCGCATCGTACACCCGCATCAGATGCTCCGGGCTCACGTGAGTGTACCGCTGCGTGGTCGAGAGCCGGCTATGCCCGAGCAGCTCCTGGATCAGCCGGAGGTCCGCCCCCTCGCCGAGCATGTGGGTGGCGAAGCTGTGACGCAGCGTATGGGGGGTGACCCGCTGGCCGAGGCCGGCCCGCCGCGCGAGGCGCTTGACGATGCGGTGCGCGCTGCGGGTGGTGAGCCGCCCGCCACGAGCATTCTGGAACAAGGGGCCGCGCGCCCGCCCGCGCATGGCCAGGTAGGCGGCCAGGGCCTCGAGCGCGGTCTCGCCCACCGGCACGATCCGTTCCTTGCCGCCCTTGCCGAGCACGCGCACCGTGCGCCGGGCCTCGTCGAGGTCGTCCACGGAGAGCCCGCAGCACTCCGCGACGCGCAGGCCGCTCGCGTAGAGCAGCTCCACCAGCGCCCGGTCCCGTCCACCCGCGGCCCCGGGCCCCGGGGCCAGGTCCAGCAGCTGGGTGGCCTCGTCCTTGGGCAGGAACGACGGGGCGATGGTGGCTTTCGACAGCCAGCGCTGGTGCAGCCGCGCCAGGTAGGCGCGGATCACCCGGGTGTCCACCTCCGCGAGGCCCGCGATGTGCTCCGCGGCGAGGAAGCGGGTGAACTCGGTCAGGTCCGTGGTGTAGCTGCGGAGGGTGTGGGGCGAGGCGCCGCACTCCACACCGAGGTACTCGAGGAACGACCCGACCGCCGCGTCCATCCCCCGCTCACGCGACCGTGGGCGCCACTTCCTGCCGGTACCCGCACTCCTCGCGGACGCACTGCCGGGTGATCGGTCACGAAGGTCGCCGCGCACTTCGGGCACGGCTCCGCCACCGGACGCGTCCACACCGCGAACGTGCAGGTCGGGTAGTTCGTGCACGCGTAGAAGGTCTTGCCCTTCCGGGTGCGCTTCTCGGTCAGCTGGCCGCCGCAGCCCGGCTGCGGGCACGTGATCCCGAGGGTGACCGGCTTGGTGGTCTTGCACTCCGGATAGCCCGAGCACGCGATGAACTTGCCGAAGCGGCCGTGCTTGATGACCATGGGCCGGCTGCAGGTCGGGCAGATCTCGTCGGTGGGCTGATCGGCCGGCCGCTCGCGCCCCCCGCTCATGTCCTTGGTGAACTTGCACTCCGGGTAGGCCGAGCAGGCGAGGAACTTGCCGAAGCGCCCCCACTTCTCGAGCAGCGGCTTGCCGCACTCGGGGCACTCCTGCCCCGCGTCGATGCCGACCTTCACGTTGTCCATCTTCTTGCCGGCCGCCTTGAGATCGCGCGAGAACTGCTTGTAGAAGTCTCCGACCGTCTTCACCCAGTCGGCCTCGCCCTCCTCGATCTTGTCGAGCGACTCCTCGAGCCCGGCGGTGAACTCGACGTCCATCACCTCCGGGAAGTGGGGCACGAGCATGTCGGTGACCTGGATGCCGAGCTCGGTCGGGAAGAGGGTCCCGCGATCGCGCCGGACGTACTCGCGGTCCTGGATGGTGCCGAGGATCTGGGCGTAGGTCGACGGCCGACCGATCCCCCGCTCCTCCAGCGTCTTCACCAGCGAGGCCTCGGTGAAGCGGGGCGGCGGCTGGGTGAAGTGCTGCTTGGGATCGAGGGCCAGGAGCTTCAGGACCTCGCCGACGGTGAGCGGCGGCACCACCGCCTCCGCCTCCTCCTCGGGCGCCTCGTCGGTGACCTCGCGGGACTCGACGTAGACCGCGGTGAAGCCGGGGAACTTGAGGGTCGAGCCCTGAGCCCGGAACAGGCAGTCGCCCGCCACGATGTCGGCGGCCACCGTGTCGTAGACCGCGGGCAGCATCTGGCTGGCCAGGAACCGCTCCCAGATGATCCGGTAGAGGGCGAGCTGGTCCTTGCTGAGGAAGCGGGCCACCGCCTTGGGCTCACGCGCCACCGAGCTGGGCCGCACCGCCTCGTGGGCCTCCTGGGCGCTCTTCTTGGCCTTGTAGGTGGGCGGCGCGTCCGGCAGGTACTCCTGGCCCAGGCGCCCGGCCACCCACTGCCGTGCCTCCTCCTGCGCCTCGGCGGCCACCCGCACCGCGTCGGTCCGCATATAGGTGATGAGGCCCACCGCGCCTTCCTCACCGAGCTCGACGCCCTCGTAGAGCTGCTGGGCCAGCATCATCGTCCTCTTGGCGCTGAAGTGCAGCTTGCGGCTCGCGTCCTGCTGGAGCGTGGAGGTGATGAACGGGGGGGCCGGGTTCCGGCGGCGCTCCCCGCGGGTCACCGACTTCACGGTCCACGCCCGCCCGTGGAGCGCGGTCATGACGGTCATGGTGGCCGCCTCGTCCGGCAGGTCCGCCTTCTGATCCTTCACTTCCTTGAGGGTCGCGGTGAAGTCGGGCGGGTTCTTGCCCTTGAGGCGCGCGTGGAGCGACCAGTACTCCACCGGCACGAACGCGGCGATCTCACGCTCGCGCTCGGTGATGAGCCGCACCGCCACCGACTGCACCCGCCCGGCCGAGAGCCCGCGGCGGATCTTCTCCCAGAGCAGCGGCGAGAGCTTGTAGCCGACCAGGCGATCGAGCACCCGGCGCGCCTGCTGGGCGTTGACCTTGTTGGTGTCGATCTTGCCCGGGTGCAGGAAGGCGGCCTTGACCGCGCGCTCGGTGATCTCGTTGAACATGATCCGGTGGGTCTTGCTCTTGCTGACCCCGAGCTCCTGGGCCAGGTGCCAGCCGATCGCCTCCCCTTCCCGGTCCGGGTCGGTGGCGATGTAGAGCGCGTCGACCTTCTCGGCCGCCTTCTTCAGCTCGTCGAGGATCTTCTTCTTGGCCGGCAGCACCTTGTACTCCGGCTTGAAGCCCTTCTTCTCGTCCACCCCGAGCTTGGACTTGGGCAGGTCGCGGACATGACCCATCGAGGCCTTGACGATGTACTTCGAGTCCAGATACTTCTGGATCGTCTTGACCTTCGTGGGTGACTCGACCACCACCAGGCTTCGCTTCGCCACCGGCCGCGCCTCCTATCCCCGTCCCACTCGCACGAATCGCTTGCCCTCGATCTGACGCACCCGCCCCTCCAGCTCGAGATCGAGCAGGGCCGCCGACACCGGGCCGGCCCCGAGCCCGCTCCGCTCGATCACGTGGTCGATCTCCAGCGGGTCCTCGCCGAGCAGCGACAGCACCCGCCGGGTCGCCGCGCTGGGCCGGCCTTCCCCCGACGCGGCCGCCGCGCCGCGGGCTCCCGTCGCTTGGATTCGCTCGCGCGTGTCGACACAGGCCTTCCACCGCTCGGGCAGCGCGGCCACCACGTCCTCCCAGCCGAGGGCGAGCGCGGCCCCGTCCTGGATGAGACGGTTGGCCCCGCGGCTCTCCGACGCGGTGACGCGACCGGGCGTCGCGAGCACCTCGCGTCCGAGCTCGGCGGCGAGGCGCGCGGTGATCAGCGAGCCGCTCCGCTCCGCCGCCTCCACCACCACCACCGCGAGCGACAGCCCCGCGATCACCGCGTTGCGCGTCGGGAAGTGGTGCGGCAGCGGCGGCGTTCCCGGCGCGAACTGCGACACGAGCGCCCCGCGCGCGACGATCTCCTCGGCGAGCCGCGCGTTCTCCGGCGGGTACACCACGTCTACCCCCGAGCCGAACACCGCGATGCTGCGGCCACCCACCCGCAGCGCGCCCCGGTGCGCCGCGGTGTCGATGCCGCGCGCGAGACCGCTCACGATGGTCACGCCGCGCGCGGCCAGGTCCGCCGCGAGCGTCTCGGCCACCTCGAGCCCGTACGGCGTCGCGCGGCGCGACCCCACCACCGCGACCGCGAGCGCGTCTTCCTCGACGAGCGCGCCCCGCACGTGGAGCGTCGGCGGCGCGGTGGGAACCGCGAGCAGGTGCGCGGGATATTCCGCGTCACCGCGGGTGAGCGCGCGCGCCGCGCCCGCGTGATCCCGCACCGTGCCGTCGTGGATACGCTCGTGGGTCACGTGTATCGTCCGCCTCACACCTTCAGATGACTGATCAGGGCAGTGCGTTTCAGTATACCGGACGACCGGGGTGGGTCAACAAACCGCGGCCGCGAGGGCCCGCGCACCCGCCGGGCGCGCGCACGCTCACCGCGGCGTGCGACCGGGCGCTCCGAGTGAAGCGAGCAGCGCGCGCGCCTGGGTGGCGGCCTCGGACTTCGGGTGGGACCGCACCACCTGCTCCCACGTCTCGCGCGCGCGCGGCACGTCGTGCAGGGCGCGGTAGCACAGGCCGATCTTCAGGAGCGATTCCGCGACCGACTGGCTCTGCGGATAGAGGTCGGGCACCTTCTGGAACTCGGTCAGCGCCTGGTTGAAGTCGCGCTGTCGGTAGTAGGCCTCCCCGATCCAGTACTGGGAGGTCGCGGCGAGCGCGTGCTTCGGGAACTTGTCGATCAGCTCGGTGAACTCGAGCACCGCCTGCCCGTGCTCCTCCGCGCGGAAGCTGGTCATCGCGGTGGCGAAGAGCTTCTCCGGGGTCACCTCCTTCGTGACCGTGGGCGTGGGCGGCTTCGGCGCGACCGGCGCGGGCGGCGGCACGCTGAGCGTCGCCACCTTCTGGTTCGTCTCGTCGAACCCCGAGCGGAGCGAGCTCAGCGCCCGGTCCTGCTGCTGGAACGCGGCCTTGAGCTGCTCGCGCTCCTGCGCGGACGCCTTGGTCTCGCCCACCAGGAACGCGGCCTGGGCGTCGAGGGCCTTCAGCTCGCCGGCCAGACGACCCACCTCCCGGGTCATCTGGTCCTGCCCCTTCTTCAGCTCCTCGACCTGCTTGACCAGCGCGGCCATCTCGGCCTCGCGGCGCGCCTTCTCGCCGGTGGCGCACCCGGCCAGCGTCACCGCGGCCAGCACCGCGAGCGCGGCGACTCCTCGTGTGCACACGGTCTGCTCACGCCGAAGCATCGACATGCCTTCGACCGTAGCACCTCTGTTTCCGAAAAGTCAATTTTCACGAGCCTTTGACTGACATTTCGCTTTCCGCTAGCATGGCGGCGCCATGGACGACCTCCCGGTCCTGCTCTACGGCTCGGCTCTGGGGACCGGCCTCGTCTTCGGCTACGTGATCCAGCGCGGGGGCTTCTGCCTCACCCGGGCGCTCTCCAACGCGCTCCTCATGCGCGACGCGACCATCCTGCGCGCCTACGGCCTGGCCCTGCTCGTGGCGATGGCGGGCGTGGAGATCCTCGAGGTGCTGGCCCTGGTCGACATCCCGCTGCGCCCGCTCCACTGGCTCTCGAACATCGTGGGCGGGCTCCTCTTCGGCGTCGGCATGATCCTCTCCGGCGGCTGCTCGGGCAGCACCTGGTACCGCGCCGGCGAAGGTGCGGTGGGCGCCTGGGTGGTGCTGCTGGGGTTCGCCATCGGTGCGACCACCGCGGGCGTGGGCGTCCTGTCCCCGGTGCGCACGCTGCTCCAGAAGCCCACGCTCGCCACCGGCGACGGCGGCCCGCCGACCCTGGCGAGCCTCACCGGCCTCCCGCCCTGGATCGTGATCGCGGCGCTCGCGCTCGCCGGTGCCATCTGGCTGCAGCGTGGCCCGCGTGAGCCCGAGCACGGCAAGTGGCGGTGGCCCGCGACCGGCGCCGCGGTCGGCGTGATGATCGCGGTGGGCTGGTGGGCCTCCGCGCTCGGCGAGCGGCCGATCGGCATCACGTTCGCGGCCAACACCGGCCACCTCTTCACGTATCCGCTCGTCGGCTACCCGAATCGCGTGACCTGGAGCATGGTGATGGCCCTGGGCGTTCCGGTGGGCGCCTTCGTGGCCGCGTGGACCACAAGTCAGTTCGGCTGGAAGCTCCCCGCCCCCGCGAGCCTCGTGAAGATCTTCTGCGGCGGCCTGCTCATGGGCGCCGCCGCCCTCATCGCCGAGGGCTGCAACATCAACCAAGGCCTGACCAACTCGGCGACCCTCGCGCTGGGAAGCCTGCTCGCATTCGCCTCGATGTGCGCCGGCGCCTGCGCCACGCTGTGGTTTCTCTTTTTGCGGAAGACCTGACCCAAGTTCCGGTCGGGAGGGCGGCGGCGCGGGGGGCGGGGAGGTGGGTCGACGAACCCGTTCCTGCCAAGCGAACCAACGCCCGCAACATCCCAGATTGGGAACTCCTGCCCGGGCAGCCGAAGGATAGCGGGCCGTGGTTCGTGACCCACCTCCCCGCCCCCCGCGCCGCCGCCCTCCCGACCGGACTCGCCGCTCCGAATCTAGAGTCCGGGGCGGAGGACGATAACCTTGACCGGCTCGCCCGGCGCGATGGTGGTCTGGCCGGGGACGATCGCGAGGCCGTCGGCGGCGACCATGGAGCGCAGGACGCCGGAGCTCTGGGTGCCGGTGAGGCGCGCCAGGTAGCCGTCGTCGGAGGCGGTGAGCGTCACGCGGAGGTAGCCGCGACGGGTGTCCCCGTTGCGGATCGGCTCCTGCGCGCGCGCGGCGATGGTGGGCCGGTGCAGGCGGGTGTGCCCGGCCATGCGCAGAATGGCGGGGCGCACGAAGAGCTCGAAGGTGACCATCGCGGAGACCGGATTGCCGGGCAGCGCGAAGGCCGCGAGAGCGCCCTTGCCGTCCTGCGGGATGGTGGAGAACGCGATCGGCTTGCCGGGCCGCATGTCCACGAGCCAGAGGTGCTGCTCGGCCCCGAGGCGCGCCAGCGCGTCCTTGACGAAGTCGTGCTCGCCCACCGAGACGCCGGCGGAGGAGATCAGGATGTCGCAGCCGAGCCCCCAGCGAAAGCGGGCCTCGATCTCCTCCAGGCGGTCCCCCGCGATGCCCAGACTCACCGGCACCGCGCCCGCCTCGGTCACCTGCGCGATCAGCGAGTAGCTGTTCGAGTTCGGGATCTGGCCGGGCCCGATGCGACCGCCCAGGTCCACCAGCTCGTCCCCGGTGGAGAGGATGCCGACGCGCGGCCTCCGGATGACGCTCACCGGGCTCGCGCCGACGGTGGCCAGCAGCCCGATGTCCGCCGCGCTCAGCACCCGCCCGCGCTCGAGCACCCGATCTCCCCGCCGCATGTCCTCGCCCCGCGGCCGCACGAAGTCCCCCTCGCGCACCGGCCGCGGCACCAGCAGCGTGGGGCCTTCCGTGCGCACATCCTCCTGGGGAATGATCGAGTCGGCCGCCTCGGGCAGCGGCGCGCCGGTGAAGATGCGGAAGGCCTCGCCGGGGCGGATCGGGCGCTCCGCCATGCCGCCCGCGGGGACCCGCCCCGCCACCGTCAACCGCGCCGGGGCGGCCGCGGCCGCGCTCGACGTGTCCGCGCTGCGGAGGGCGTAGCCGTCCATCGAGGAGGCGGGCCACGGGGGCATGTCGAGCGGGCTGTCCACGTCCTCGGCGAGCACCCGGTGGAGCGCCTGGGTCAACGACACGCGCTCGTCGCCGAGCACGGTGACGCGGGAGAGGATGCGGTCGAGCGCTTCCTCGACGGAGATCACGCCCGGTATTCTACCGCGGGCCGCGAGGGGGTCGGCCGGCTACTTGGGCAGGTTCAGGATCGGCCGGTAGCGGACGAGGAACCAGTTCCGGCTGAGCACGAACAGGGCGAAGAAGCCGAGGGTCACCAGCACCTCGACCGGCCCGATCGGCAGCGTGTTGTCGCGCAGCAGCGCCGGGAACACGAGCAGCATCCGCTCGAAGAAGATGGCGATCCAGCCGAAGAACAGGATCACCTTGAAGACCTGGTGCCGCTCCGGCGGGCGGCCGGTGAGGCGCTTGAGGAGGTACGAGAACGGGATCAGCCAGCCGATGATGAAGATGGCCCACGCGATCCCGCCCCACGGCTGGTTGAAGAAGCGACGCGCGAGGTAGCGGGTCTCGACCGGCACGTTGCCGTACCAGATGACGAGGTACTGCGAGAAGAAGAAGTACATCCAGAACACGCTGAGGGCGAAGGTCAGCTTGGCCACGTCCTGGATCGCGGTCGGGGCCACGTGGGTCAGCCCGCGCTCGTTGGAGCGGATGGTGAGGTAGGTCACCAGGCCGAAGCCGGGGTACATCGACGTCACCACGTAGTAGCCGCCGAAGAGGCCGCTGTACCAGCGAGGGTCGAGCGACATGAGGAGGTCGAACCCCCACAGCGAGAGCACGATCATGTAGAGCACCAGCAGGACCGCCGAGAGTCGGTAGCGCCGGTCGATCGCGGCCTGGGTGTCCTGACCGGGCTGGTCCTCCACCAGGATCGCCTTCACGAGACGCATCGCCACCCAGTAGAGGAGGAGCGAGCCCAGCCCGATCCGCAGGGCCATGAACGGCACGTTGAGCCAGGCCGCCTTGACCGGAATGGGCTCGGTCACCCACGGGTAGAGCGTGGCGCGGCCGAAGAAGAGCACCACGAACAGCACGAGCGAGACGGGCAGGAATCCCGCGGTGGTGAGCGCGATGCGCTTGATGCTCGGCGACCAGCGCCCCTCGGTCACCTGGATCATGCCGGCCACCGCGGGGCCGGTGATCGCGAAGCTCGACCAGAAGAGGAGGTTGACGAGGTAGATGCCCCAGACCCGCGCGGGCTCCGGACGGGTGACGCCGTACAGGAAGGCGACGATCCCGAGGACGGCCAGCAGGATCAGGAACGGATGGGGCCGGGCCGGGCTCGCGGGGGTCGCGATCATCGTGCTCATCGCTTGGCCAGGGTGCGGACGTAGTTGACCACGTGCCACCGCTCTTCGGGGGTGAGCGCCTCCGCGTAGGACGGCATCACCGCCCCGCCCGCGGACAGGTAGCTCTGCCAGTAGCCGTCCGTCCGCACCTTCTGCAGATCGGGATTGGTGAGGTCGGCGGGCGGCACGAACTTGGTCGTCACCGGGCCGTCCCCCTTCCCCGAAGCCCCGTGACACGGCGTGCAGTAGATGGTGAACAGCTCCCCGCCCCGGTGCACCGAGTCGGCGCTGGCCACCACCGGGTTGCGGCGGGCCGCGGCCGCGTCGCGCTCCGCGGGCGAGTGGTAGAGCTGACCCCCGTTGCGGGGCAGGCTGCCGGTGGGCATCGAGAAGTTGTACTCCCCCGGCATCACCCGCTGCGTGTAGAACATGTTGTGCATCCAGCGGTACCCCACCGCTCCGGCCAGCACCGCGCCGATGCCACCGATGAGCAGCAGGCAGAGCAGGAACACCCACTTCATCATCGCCGCACCTCTTCCGCCCCCGCGGTCGACAGCACCGCCTGGACCGCGTCAATCCGGTCGGGCGGGCACGCCACCGCGACCCCGAAGCGGTCGACGCTGAAGCGCGGGTCGTAGGTGGGCGACGGCTTGAGCCTGGGCAGGCGGCCGAGGATCAGGATGGCGAGGGCGCTCGCGAGACCGCCCAGCAGGATCGTCAGCTCGAAGGCGATGATCACGAAAGGCGGGATCGACACCGGGGCCTTGCCGCCGGTCACGAGCTCCCACTTGAGCGAGGTCCAGATGGTGATGAAGAACCCGGTGGCGGTGCCGGTGAGCGCGCCCACCAGGGTGAAGAGACGTACCGCGGACAGCGGCCGCACCTTCTCGACCTCGTGCTCGATCTCCTCCACCGGGACCGGGGTGTAGACGGTCAGATCCGAGAAGCCCTTGGCCCGCAAGTCACGGATGGCCTGCAGCGTGGTGTCCACGTGGGCGAAGACGCCCAGCACGCTCGCGGTGGCCATCAGTGGTGGCCCCCGTGGGAGGCCGCGTGCTTGAGCGGATGGGGCAGCACCTCCTTCACCTCCACGATCGACAGCGACGGCATCACCCGGATGAAGCCCAGGAACAGGATGAAGAACCAGGCGAACGATCCGACGATGATCGCGGAGTCGGTGACGGTCGGGTAGTAGGTGCCCCAGGTGTACGGGTAGAAGTCGTGGGCGAGACCCGGCACGATGATGTTGAAGCGCTCGAGCCACATCCCGATCAGCACGAAGATCGAGACCACGTAGAGGATCACCACGTGGGTGCGCGCCTTCCGGCTCAGGAGCACGAGCGGCACCAGGCAGTTGCAGAAGTACATGCCCCAGTAGGCCCACGCGTACTGCTTGCTCGCCTTGGCGAACACGCTGGCCCGCTCGAAGTGGTCCCCGCTGTACCAGGCGGTGAACACCTCGCAGGTGTAGAAGTAGGTCAGGACCAGACTCGTCACCAGGGTCAGCTTGGCCATCGCGTCGAGGTGGCGCTCCGTGATGTAGGGATACCAGTTGAACAGGTATCGCATCGGGAGGATCAGCACCAGGACCATGGCGAAGCCGGAGAAGATGGCCCCGTCGACGAAGAACGGGGCGAAGAGCGTGGAGTGCCAGCCCGGGACCAGGGCCATCGCGAAGTCGAACGACACCACGCTGTGCACCGAGAGCACCAGCGGGGTGGCGAGCGCGGCGAGGAGGCCGTAGCCGCGGCGATAGTGGCGCCACTGCTGGTCCGAGCCCTCCCACCCGAGCGACAGCACCGCGTAGATCTTCCGCTTGATGCCGGTCGCGTTGTCGCGCAGGGCCGCGATGTCCGGAACCAGGCCCACGATGAAGAAGACCACGCTGATGGTCAGGTAGGTGGAGATCGCGAACACGTCCCACACCAGCGGCGACTTGAAGTTCGGCCACAGGTAGCGCTGGTTGGGATACGGCATCAGCCAGTAGGCGAACCACATCCGGCCCGCGTGGATGAGCGGGAAGAGGCCCGCGGTCATGACCGCGAAGACGGTCATCGCCTCCGCCCCGCGGTAGATCGCGGTCCGCCACCTCGCGCGGAAGAGGTAGAGGACCGCGGAGATCAGCGTCCCCGCGTGCCCGATACCGATCCAGAACACGAAGGTGGTGATGTACATCGCCCACATCTGGGGCGTCCGCTTGCCGGCCGCCCCGATGCCGACCCAGATCTGCCAGGTCCAGGCCGCGACCCCGCAGGCCAGCGTCAGCGCGACCAGGCACATCCAGGCGAAGTACTTGTCGCCCGGCATCCCGATGGTGCGGATGACGTCGCGGTTGACGTCGGCCCAGGTGGCCTGCGTCGCGGCCGCGTTCGGGGCGGGCAGCGTGCTCATGTCTTGTGGCCCCCCTCGGGCTTGCCGTGTGGGCCCGCGGGCTCCGCCCGGACGACCTTCTTGAGATAGGTCACCCCCGGCGTGGTCCCCAGCTCCTCGAGCACGTGATAGCCCCGGGTGGAGAGCGCCAGGCGTGACACGAGCGCGCTCGCGTCCTTGAGGTTGCCGAAGGTGATGGCCTGCGTCGGGCAGGTCTGCTGACACGCGGTCTGCATGTCGCCGTCCTTCACCGCGCGCCCCGCCTCGCGGGCCATGTCCTTGGCCGCCACCGTCCGCTGCACGCACATGGTGCACTTCTCCATCACCCCGAGCTGGCGGACCGTGACGTCCGGATTGAGCTGCAGGTCGAGCGGCGCCACCCACGTGTAGTTGAACCAGTTGAACTTCCGCACGTGGTAGGGGCAGTTGTTGCCGCAGTACCGCGTGCCCACGCAGCGGTTGTAGACCTGCCCGTTGAGGCCTTCCTTGGTGTGGTACGCGGCGTAGACCGGGCAGACCGGCTCGCACGGCGCGACCTCACAGTGCTGGCAGAACATGGGCAGGAACATGTTGACCGGCTGGGCCGCGGTGCCTTCCTGCCAGCGCTCCACCCGCATCCAGTGCTGGATGCGGCCGTAGGCCACCTGCGCCTTTCCGACCGTGGGCACGTTGTTCTCGCTCTGGCAGGCCAGCACGCACGCCTGGCAGCCGGTGCAGCGATCCACGTCCACCGTCATGCCCCAGCGGTACTCGGGGTACTTGACCCGCGGGTACATGGTCGGGTGGCTCGCGTGCTCGGGCGCCTTGCCGCGCAGCTCCGTCTCGCGCGCGGCGCCGAGGCCGACCCACTGGGCGATCTCACGATCGTCCTGATCGAACTGGGCCTGCGGGACGGCGAGAGGCCGCCGACCGCCGGTGGCCGCGAGTGTGACCTTGACCGCCAGGTGCGGCAGGCCGCCCGAGACCGGATCCGGCGCGCCGGGCAGCAGCTCCATCGGGTTGGCGCCCGCGTTGAGGTACCCGGCCTGGTCCACGGTGCCGGTGGCCGCGTTGCCCTGGTTCGCGAAGGTGCCGGGGAACTTGTGCCCCTGCCCCATCGCCACCGCCACCGCGCCCGGATGCACGAGGTCGCTCGGGTACGCCGGCAGCTCGATCGACCCGTGCGGAGACGTCAGCTTGACCAGGTCGCCCCGCTTCACCCCCAGCTTGGTCGCGGTCTCGCTCGGGATCTCGACCCACGAGTCCCACGACACCTGGGTCATGGTGTCCGGCACCTCTTGCAGCCACGGGAGATCGGCGCCGCGGCCGTCGTAGAAGCGGCCCGACGGGTAGACGATCAGCGCGTGCGTGCCGTCGCCCTGGAGCTTGGCGGCGCCGGCCTGGACGCGGCCCGCCTCGGGGCGCAGCGTGACCGCGGGCGCGGCCGGCTGACGCCACACCCCGCCGCGCCGGAGCGCCGCTTCCCAGAACTCGCCGAACGGGGCGGTGCTGCCGTAGTCGCGGGCGACCCGCTGCCACTCGTCCTTCAGGTAGTCGCCGAACGTGGCCCACTTGAGCGGGCCCTTGCCTTCCTCGAGCCCGAGCGCCTTCCGTCCGGCGCGGAGGAAGACGTCGCCGGTGGAGAGCGCGGAGACGGCCTTGCGCTCGATCTGCACCGGACCCATGGTCGGCTGCATGAGCCCGAGCACGCCTTCCTCGGACACGTAGTCGCCCCAGGACTCGAGCGAGTGCAGGATCGGCAGCACCACGTGGGCGCGCGCGGTGGTCTCGGTCGGGCGGCCCGCGAGGGCCACCACCAGCGGGACCTTGGCGAGCGCCTCCGTGAAGCCCGACTTGGGCGGCATCGCGTACACCGGGTTGACGTCGACCAGTAGGAGCACGTCGATCTGGCCGGCCGCCATCGCCTGGGTCAGCGCCATCAGGTCCGAGTACGGGCTCGCCTTGCCGAGCGGCAGGGCGGAGCCGAAGCGCACGCGCGTTCCCACCGCGCCGATGGCCGCGTTGAGCAGGTTGACCGCCACCAGCGTGTCGGTCGACGTCGACCCGGTCGAGGCCATTCCGCCGCCGATGACGAGGCCGCCGCGGGACCGGGCGAGGTCGCGCGCCACCTGCTTGATGGTCTCGGCCGGAATCCCGGAGGCGGTCGCCGCGCCCTCCACGTCGCCGGCGCGCGCGGCCGCGCGCAGGGTGTTGAGATCGGCGCTCGAGGCATGGAGGCCGTCGTCGACGATCACCCGCAGCATGGCCAGCGCCAGCAGGCTCTCGGTCCCGGGCGCGTTGCGCAGCCACTGGTCCGCGTTCGAGGCGGTGAGCGAGAGCCGGGGCTCGACGTGGACGAACGTCCCCTGCTTGCCCTGGTAGAAGGCGTGCATCCGCGCGAAGTCCGCGGTGTAGCCCTCGCAGTTGAGCCACGTCTCGAGGAAGTCGGCGCCGAACGAGACGAGGTAGGTGGCGTCGCCGATCGCGTAGTCCGGGATCGCGTCGCGGCCGAACGCCACCCGGTTGGCGGCCCGGATCGACTCGTAGCCGAGCGGCTCGTAGGCGATGCGGGGACGCGCGCCGAGCAGGCGCGTCCACTCGTCCATCAGGCGGCCGAGGCTGCCGGTCTCGAGGCCGCTGACCACCGCGATGCGCGCGCCCTGCCGCGCCTTCGCGAGCGAACCCAGCTTGTCGGCGAGCTGCTTCTCCGCCTCGTCCCACGTGACCGGCTTGCCCGCCGCGAGCGGGCCGCGGAAGCGGTCCGGGTGGTAGAGACCCTGGAGGCCCGCGTGGGCCCGGATGCAGAGACTGCCCGTGTTGGTCGGGTGATCCGGGTTGCCCTCGAGCTTGATGACGCGGCCGTCCCGATTCTTGGCGATGAGGCCGCAGCCCGATGGGCACTCGCGGCAGACGGTGGAGAAGTACGCCGGGATGCCCGGCACGATGTTGTCGGGCGGGACCACGTAGGGGATGAACTGCTCGGCCGACGGCCCGCAGCCGCCGGCGGCCGCAGCGGCGCCCGTGGTGGCCACGATCTTGAAGAACGACCGGCGATCCATCACGCTCATCCACTCCTCCGCAGCCCAGATGCTGGACGTTCTTCGCTACCGACGAGGCGCGCTGTGGATGAAGACCGGCGGTCTAACGCGTGTATCCGGGCTCCAGCCTTGTGAACCCTATCACGTGGAAAAAGCGAGTGTCAATACTACTTCGACGCTACTTCGCCTTCTCCATCGCGCTCCGACCGGCCCGGGCCGCCGCGGCGAGGTCGTCGTCGCCGTGGGCGAGCGAGACGAAGGCGGCCTCGAACTGCGAGGCGGCCAGGAAGACGCCGCCCTCCAGCATCGCGTGGAAGTAGCGCGCGTAGCGGGCGGTGTCCGCGCGCTTGGCGGAGGCGTAGTCGGTGACCGGGCCGTCGGTGAAGAAGACGGTGAGCATCGAGCCTACCCGGTTGACCGTCACCGGTATCCGGCTCGCGGCGGCGGCCTCGGTCACGTCGCGCTCGACCCGCGCCCCGAGCACCTCGAGCCGCTCGTAGGTGCCGGGCCGCTCGAGCGCGCGCAGGGTGGCGAGGCCGGCCGCCACCGCGAGCGGGTTGCCGGAGAGCGTGCCCGCCTGGTATACGCCGCCGAGCGGCGCCACGCGCTCCATGAGCGCGCGCGCGCCCCCGTAGGCGCCGACCGGCAGGCCGCCGCCGATGATCTTGCCGAGGCACGTCAGGTCGGGCCGCACGTCGTAGCGGGCCTGCGCGCCGCCCCACGCCACCCGGAACCCGGTGATCACCTCGTCGAAGATCAGGAGGCTCCCGTGCCGCGTGGCGAGCTCGCGCAGCCCGGCGAGGAAGCCGGGCGCGGGGGGGACCACACCCATGTTGCCCGCCACCGGCTCCACGATGATCGCCGCGACCTCGGCCGGGTGCGTCTCGAGCTCACGCCGCACCGCCTCCAGGTCGTTGAACGGCACCGTGAGGGTGAGCGCGGCCAGGGCCTTGGGCACGCCCAGGCTGTCCGGCACCCCGAAGGTGGCGCCGCCCGAGCCCGCCTTCACGAGCAGGCTGTCGGCGTGACCGTGGTAGCAGCCGTCGAACTTGATGATCGCGTCGCGCCCGGTGGCCCCGCGCGCGAGCCGGATGGCGCTCATCGAGGCCTCGGTGCCCGAGGAGACGAGCCGCATCATCTCCATGCTCGGCACCGCGCGGCGGATCAGCTCGGCCATCTCCACCTCGCCCGCGGTGGGGGCGCCGTAGCTGGTGCCGCGCCGCACCGCCTCGCTCACCGCCTCCACCACCGGGCCGGCGGCGTGGCCGAGGATGAGCGGGCCCCACGAGCCGAGGAAGTCGACGTAGGAGCGGCCGTCGACGTCGAGGAGCCGGGCGCCCTCGGCCCGCGCCACGAAGAACGGGGTGCCGCCCACTCCCCGGAACGCGCGCACCGGGCTGTTGACCCCGCCGGGCATGAGGCGCTGGGCCCGCTCGAAGAGGCCGTCGGAGCCGGTCATGCGGTCAGGGCTTCTTGAGCTCGGTCGGCACGAAGTCGCGCTCGCCGGAATCCCAGACGAAGGCGGCCGCGTCGACCACCCGCCGCTCGACCACCGAGAGCACCACGTACACCGCGTCCGGATACGCCGGCTCGCCGTCGATCAGCGCGTTCTGGCGGTCGGTGGGCGAGAAGTAGGCGCCGGTGTCGATGTGGGAGTGGTAGATGGTGGCGACCCGATAGCCCTGCCCCTCGCGCCGGCCGATGGCGAGCAGGTCCTTCGGGTCGATGAAGTAGGCGGTCCGGGAGTCGCGTGGATGCCGCTGCGGATCCTTCTCGTGGAGCTCGTCCTGGATGTTGCGGCACGGCATGAGGACCCGGTCGGCCGTCGGCGCGTCCCTCACCAGCAGGACCCCGCAGCACTCCGCCGGGTACTCCGCCACCGCCTGCGCGTGCACCCGGACGAGCTCGTCGCCGGTGAGGCTCATCCCGCGAGCGCTGGCCCGCCGCCTGCCAGGGCTGGCCCGCCGCCCGCGAGGGCCGGAATAATCGAGACCTCGTCCCCGTCCTTCAGCGTGGTATCGAGCCCCTGCAGCGCCTCGATCGCCTCGTTGTTCACGTAGATGTTGACGTGGTGGTGCACCTCGCCCTGGTCGTTGCGGACCAGTCCCTTGAGCGCGCCGAACTGATCCTCGAGCTCGTCGAGCAGCGCCTTGACGTCGGGCGCTTCGACGGAGACGCGGTCGGCGTTCTTGGTGGCGCGGCGGAACGGCGTGGGGATGTAGACCTGGACACTCATGGCCGCTCTCCTAGAAGGTGACGCTCAGATAGCGCTCGCCAGTATCGCACAACACCGTGACCACGACCTGGTCGGCGGGCCGGGATTCGGCGACCCGGCACGCGGCCCACACGTTGGCGCCCGACGAGATGCCCACGAGCAGGCCTTCCTCCCGGGCGAGCCGCCGGGCCGTCGCGGTGGCGTCCTCGTCGCGCACCGTCACGATCTCGTCGAGCACCGCGCGATTCAGGATGCCGGGCACGAACGAGGCCCCGATGCCCTGGATGCCGTGGGGCCGGAAGCGCCCGCCGGAGAGCACCGGCGATCGGGCCGGCTCGACGCCGACCACCCGCAGCCCGGGCACCCGCTCCTTCAGCACCTCGCCGACTCCGGTCACGGTGCCGCCGGTGCCGACCGCGGCCACGAACACGTCCAGCCGCTCGTCGGTGGCCTCGAGGATCTCGATCGCGGTGGTCCGCCGATGCACCTCCGGGTTGGCCGGGTTCTCGAACTGGAGCGGCATGAAGTAGTCGGGATGCTCGCGGCAGATCTCCTGCGCCGCGAACACCGCGCCGGTCATGCCCTCCATCGCGGGGGTGAGGTGGATCTCGGCCCCGTAGCGGGCCAGGAGGCGCTGACGCTCGACGCTCATGTCGTCGGGCATGGTCAGGATGAGGCGGTAGCCCCGCACCGCGCACACCATCGCGAGCCCGATGCCGGTGTTGCCGCTGGTCGGCTCCACCAGCGTGGCGCCCGCCGCGAGCACGCCGCGGCGCTCCGCGTCCTCCACCATCGCGAGCGCGATCCGGTCCTTGACGCTGCCCCCCGGGTTCAGCGACTCCATCTTGGCCAGCACGGTGGCGCCGCCCGCCCGCGGGATGCGGTTGAGCCGGACGAGGGGTGTCGCGCCGATCAGCTCGAGGACCGAGCCGGCCAGCCGGGGTCGGGTGGGCGCGGTCGCTTTCTTGGTCGTCATGGGCAAGTCCTGTGGGGAAGCGCGGGTGTCGGGTGGGGAGTGGTCAGATGTGGTACATGGGGCGAGCCGCGCTGCGCCGCTCGTCGGCGCGCCGGCGCAGGTCCTCGAGCGAGGTACGATCGACCACCGCGGCCACCGCGCGGTCGATCTCCCGCCACAGCTCGCCGAGCCCGGCCGAGTCGTCGGGGGCCGAGCCCCGCCCACCGCGCTGGGGGCCGTCCGCCGCGGCGGACGGCCCCTCGACCGCCCGCAGCAGCGCGCCCACCGTGATCTGGTCGGGAGGCCGGCTCAGCCGGTAACCGCCCGAGGAGCCGCGCCGCGCGTAGAGGAAGCCGCTGCGCTTGAGCTGCAGCAGCACCTGCTCGAGGTACCGCTGCGGGATCGACTGGCGCGCCGCGATGTCCTGGATGGGCTGCAGATCCGGGCCGTCGTGCAGGGCCAGGTCCACCATCGCCTTGATGGCGTACTCGCCCTTGGCCGAGATCCTCACGCGCGGCCCTGCTCGATGAGCCTCGCCGCGTCCTTGGCGAAGTAGGTGATGATGATGTCGGCCCCCGCGCGGCGGATCCCGGTCAGGGCCTCGATCATGGCGCGCTCCTCGTCGAGCCAGCCGAGCTGGCCCGCCGCCTTGAGCATCGCGTACTCGCCGGACACCGAGTAGGCGGCCACCGGCAGGCCGAACTCCCCCTTCACCCGGGCGATGATGTCGAGGTACGGCAGCGCCGGCTTCACCATCACGATGTCGGCGCCCTCGTCCACGTCCAGCGCGACCTCCCGCATCGCCTCGAGCGCGTTGGCGGGATCCATCTGATAGGCGCGCCGGTCCCCGAACTGGGGCGTGGAGTCGGCCGCCTCGCGGAACGGCCCGTAGAACGCGGAGGCGTACTTGGCCGAGTAGGCCATGATCGGGGTCTCGGTGAAGCCCCCCTCGTCGAGCCCCTCCCGGATGGCCGCCACGCGGCCGTCCATCATGTCGGAGGGCGCGACCATGTCCGCCCCGGCCTCGGCGTGTGAGATCGCGGTCCGCGCGATCAGCTCGAGCGAGGGGTCGTTCTTCACCCGCCCGTCCTCCACCACCCCGCAGTGGCCGTGACTCGTGTACTCGCATAGGCACACGTCGGTGACCACCAGCAGGTCGGGGATGGTGTCCTTCACCGCCCGCACCGCCTGCTGAATGATGCCGTCCTCCGCGTAGGCCTCGGTCCCGCGCGGATCCTTGTCGCGGGGCAGCCCGAAGAGGAGCACCGCGGGGATTCCCATCGACGCGGCGTCCTTGCACTCCTTGAGCAGCTCGTCGATCGAGAGCCGGTACTGTCCGGGCATGGACCCGATCGGCTCGCGGACCCCGCGGCCGTGGACCGCGAAGAGCGGATAGACGAAGTCGTCGGCGCGCAGCGTGGTCTCGCGCACCATCGAGCGCAGCAGCGGCGACTCACGGAGGCGGCGGGGACGGTAGAGGGGGAACGGCATGCGCTAGCTCCTTGCGGGCTCGAAGTGGGCCACGATGGCGCGCGCGAGGCCCGGGATGGTGTAGTCCTCCGGCACGATCCGCGGCTCGAGCCCCCGCCCCTGCGCGGTGGCCCGGGTGATGGGGCCGATGCACGCGACGGTGACCCCGGCCATCAGCCGCGGCAGCTCGGCGGGACCGAACAGGGCGCAGAAGCTCCGCACGGTGGACGAGCTGGTGAACGTGACCACGTCCACGCGACCCTCCGCCAGCGCCTCGCGGAGTCCGGGAGCCTGCTCGGTCGCGGAGCGGGTGCGGTACGCGGGCACCTCGGTGACCACCGCCCCGAGCGCACTCAGCTCGCGCACCAGCAGATCGCGCGTCTCGGCGGCGCGCGGCAGCAGCACCCGCTCGCCGGGCGCGATCAGGGGCCGCAGGCGCTCGACCAGAGCCTCGGCCACGTACTCGTCGGGCACCACCGCCGGACGGAGGCCCCACTCGGCGAGCGCCGCCGCGGTCGCGGGACCGATGGCCGCGAGGCGGGCGCGCTCCAGGAGCGCGCGGCCCTGGCCGGTGGCCGCGACGCGACGGCGCACCATGGTCACCCCGTTCACGCTCGTGAAGATCGCCCAGGCGAAGTCGTCCGCGAGGGCCGCGTCGAGCGGGGCCCACGAGTCCGGCGGCTCGATCGCGATGGTGGGGACCAGGAGGACCCGGGCCCCGGCGGCCTCGAGCAGCTCGGCGAAGGCCCCGGCCTGCTCGCGGGCACGGGTCACCAGGACCACCCGCCCGGTCAACGGCTTACCTCGCTCTACCTCAGTCACCACCTGATCACCCGCGGCTCGCATCGAGCAGTGCCTTTGCCCCCTTCGCCAGGAGATCCCCCGCCACCCTGGCCCCGATCTGCTCGGCTTCCCGGGGGCCGCCGGTCGCCTGGCACCGCAGCACGGTCACGCCGTCGAGACTCGCCACGATCCCGGTCAGGGTCAGGGCCGAGCCGTCGTGGTGGGCGTGGCCGGCCACCGGCGTATGGCAGTCGGCCCCGAGCCGCTCCAGGAATGTCCGCTCCGCCACGGCCTCCGACCTGCTCCGAGTGTCGTCCAGCCGCAACAGAAGTTCAAGCATTTCCCGGTCGGCTTCACGGGCTTCGACGGCCAGGATTCCCTGGCCGACCGCGGGCACGAACTCCTCGACGGGGAGCACGGTGAGGTGCGGCGGGGCGAGACCCAGCCGACGAAGGCCGGCCGCGGCCAGGATCGTGGCGTCGCAGGCGCCGGCCCCGAGCTTCTCGATGCGCGTCTCCACGTTGCCGCGGATCGGCTCGGGGCGCAGGTCGGGCCGGCGCGCCAGCACGAGGGCCCGGCGGCGCAGGCTCGACGTGCCGACGCGGGCACCGCGCGGGAGCCCGTCCCATCCCCCGGGACCGCGCGTGAGCAGCACGTCGCCGGGTTCCTCGCGGGGCGGGAACGCGGCGAGGACGAGGCCGGCGGGCAGCGCGGCCGGCATGTCCTTCAGGCTGTGCACGCCCACGTCCACCTGCCCCGCGAGCAGCGCCTCCTCGATCTCCTTCACGAAGAGCGCCTTGCCCCCGAAGTCGGCGAGCGCGACCTGGGCCAGGCGGTCGCCGCTGGTGCGGATCACCACGATCTCGACGCGGGCGCCGTGCGCGCGCAGCGCCGCCGCCACCTGCTCGCACTGCACCAGGGCGAGCCGGCTGCCCCGCGTGCCGAGGCGGACGTTCATTCGGACGGGCCGGGCCCGGGTCCGCGCAGCCCGAACAGCTCCGAGATCATCTCCGTCCAGCGGCGGCCGTGGCCCGCGCGCGACGAATCCTTGAGCTTGGCCATCGGCGCGTGGAGCACCTTGTTCACGATGGCCTGGCTGAGCGCGTCCATGACCCGGCGCGTGTCCTCGGCCGCGCCGGGCAGGCGGGCGAGCGCGCGCTCCAGCTCCGCGCGCCGGATCGCTTCCAGCTTCTCGCGCAGCGACACGATGGTGGGGACGACCTCGAGCTGCTGCAGGCGTCCCACGAATTTCTCGACCTCGCGCTCGAGCAGGGTCTGGGCGCGCTGGGCCTCCCGCTGGCGCTCCTTGAGGTTGGACTCGACGACCGCGCGCAGGTCGTCGATGTCGTAGCAGAAGGCGCCCTCCAGGTCGTTCACCGCCGGCTCCACGTTGCGGGGCACCGCGATGTCGATGAAGAAGAGCGGCTGCCCGCGGCGCGCCTGGAGGGCCGCCCGTACCTGCGCGGCGGTGACCACCGGCTCGGGGGCCGCGGTGGAGGTGATCACGATGTCCACCCGGGCGAGCGTCGCCTCCAGCTGATCGAAGGGCACCGGGACGCCGCCGAGCCCGCGGGCCAGCTCCTGGGCCCGGCTCCAGGTGCGGTTGGCCACGTAGACCGGCAGCGCGCCCTGGTCGATCAGATGCCGCGCGGCCAGCTCGCTCATCTCGCCCGCGCCGACCAGCAGGACCGACTTGCCCTCGAGCCCCTCGAAGATCCGCCGGGCCAGCTCCACCGCCGCGTAGGAGATGGACACCGCGAGGCGGCCCACCAGGGTCTCGGATCTCACCCGCTTGGCCGCGCTGAACGCCTGGCTCATCAGGGCGTGGAGCACCGGGCCCGCGGTGCCCGCCGACTGGGCCAGCGCGAAGGCGTCCTTGACCTGCCCGAGGATCTGCGGCTCGCCCAGGACCATGGAGTCGAGGCTCGCCGCGACGCGGAAGGCGTGGAGCGCGGCCTCGTCCCCGGTCGCGGTGTAGAGCAGCGGCTCCAGCTCCCGCCAGGCCACGCCGCGGTGGCTGCCGAGCCGGCTGAACGCCTGGGAGCGCGCCTCGCCCGGGACCGCGGCCACCCCGTAGACCTCGACCCGGTTGCACGTGGAGAGGATCATGACCTCGTGCAGGAAGCCGCGGCCGGCCAGATCGGCGAGGATCTCGCGGATCTTTTCCTCCTCGAGGGCGAGCTGCTCGCGCACCGCCACCGGCGCGGTGCGGTGATTCATCCCCGCGACGAACAGGAGACCGGGCGCGTCGGGGACCCGCTCGTCAGGAGCCATGGTGCCCGTGCAGGAAGGCACCCGCGCTCAGCGTGACCAGCATCGCGCAGAAGCCGGCGATGGAGAGATAGGCGGCCCGCCGGCCGCGCCAGTGCCCGAGCACGCGGCCGAGGAGCGTCGCGGTGTAGATGACCCACATCACCAGCGAGAAGAGGGCGAGCGGGTCGAAGGCGACCACGCTGCCCCACGCCCCGCGGGCCGAGAGCGCCCCGAGGGCGAGCCCCACCGTGAGGAACGGGAAGGCGACGGTGAGGGTGGCGATCGTGAGCCGGTCGAGCGTCTCGAGCGGCGGCAGGCGATAGTACACGGCGCCGACCCGCTTGGCCTTGAGCTGGCGCTCCACCAGCAGGTACATCAGCGCGCCTCCGAAATTCAGCACGAGCGCGGCCAGTCCCACCAGCACCAGCGCCACGTGCACCATGATCCAGCCGCTGCGCACCGGTGGCTCGAGCACGATCGAGCGGAGCCCGGTGGGCAGCCCGAGGCCCAGGGCCAGGACGACCGGGAGCACGAAGGCGCTGAGGGGGCGAATGCGCCGCTGGCGCTCCACCCAGAAGTCGAGCAAGATCACGGCCCAGATCAGCAGCGAGACCATCTCGGCGAGGGTCGAGACCGGCAGACGACGGAGCTCGATGCCCCGCAGGATCACCGCGCCGGTGTGGCAGATGAAGCCGGCCTGGGTCAGCAGCAGCGCGACCCACGCGAGCTGGTCGCGGCGGCCGGCCAGCGAGCCGATCGCGGCCACCGCGGCCAGGATGTAGGCGGTCAGGGCCACGTCGAAGAGCACCGCGTTCACCGCGCGTCTCCGGCCTCGGGCGGGAGCAGGTGCGCGAGCGAGGGGGTCGCGCGCCAGTAGCCCTCGCGCGCGGCGTGGAGATCGAGGTGCGGGGAGCCCCAGTCTTCCACGAGCGGGGGCCCCGCGTTCCAGCGCTGACGACGATCGACGCCCTTCACGTAGCCGCGACACGCGCGACAGCCCTCGATGAAGTAGGCCGCCTCGAGATCCTCCGCGACCAGGCGGGCCAGGTCGCGCGAGTTCCAGCTCTCGCAGAACGGGCAGCGCAGCCGCGCCGCGATCCACGCCCCCCCGCAGAGATGGCACGAGAGGCGCCGGCGCCCGTCTTCCAGCAGGTCGCCGTAGCCGGCGGCCCCGCCGCACCACGGGCACGACCCGCGCGTCCACACCCCGTCCGGCAGGGCGCGGACGCCGTCGAAGTAGATCTCGAGGGCGGGACGGAGCGCGGTCACCGGGAGGAACGCGCCCAGGTGCGCGCCGAGCCCGAAGCGGTCGAGCAGCCACGCGGCCGGGTCGCGATCGGGCGCGGGCAGCAGCGCGCCCGCGCCGATCTGCCCTTCGTCCCAGGCGAGCGCGAGGCGCTGGAAGGCCTCCACCGCCTCCGGCCCATCGGCGGCCAATCGCTCCATGACCGGCCCCAGCAGCTCCTCCACCGACGCGGAGGGGATGACCGGCCGGGCCTCGGCCAGGAGCGATACCCCGCGCTCCCACCGCCCCCGGCATTCATCGGCGGACCAGGCGAGCGGCACGAGGGAGGCCGGCGGCTTCCACGCGGCCCAGCCCTCGAGGATCGCGGTCCAGAAGCGCAGGGGCTCGCCGAGCGCGGGGCGCCGCGCGAGCAGCGCCTGCCAGTCGGCCATCAGCGCGGAGTAGTCCGGCATCCGTCAGGGCCCGCCGTCGGCCTCGAGGGCGTCGCCCGCGTAGAGGTTGAGGCCGTCCGGCCGCACGTAGCCGATCACGGTGATGCCGAGCTGCTCGGCCAGCCCCACCGCCATCTCGGTGGGCGAGGTGCGCGAGGCGACCACCGGCACGCCCATGCGCGCGGCCTTGAGCAGCATCTCGGACGAGATCCGTCCGGTGGAGATGAGCACGCGGTCCGCGGTCGGGATCGAGCGCAGCATGGCCTCGCCCTTGACCTTGTCCACCGCGTTGTGACGGCCGACGTCCTCCGCGACCACCAGCAGCCGCTCCGCGTCGGCCAGGGCCGCCCCGTGGATCCCGCGCGAGGCCTGGTAGTGGACCGCGCGCCCGAACAGCTCCTTGAGCCGCGCCGCGAGCTGCTCGGGGCGGACTCGGATCGAGGAGTGCAGCCGAGGGAACAGGCGGGGGTCGATCCGGAAGGTGATGCCGCCGCCGCAGCCCGAGGTCAGGATCCGCTCGGTGGGCAAGGTCACCGGGCCGGCCAGGGTCACCTCGGCGCGTCCGTCCACCTCGGAGATGTCGATCCGGCTGATCTCGGCGAGATCCTCGATCACCTTCTCCATCCAGAGGTAGCCCACCACCAGCGCCTCCAGCTGGAACGGCGAGCAGAGCAGCGTGACGAAGCGCTCCCCGTTGACGTGGATCGTCAACGGCTGCTCCCGGACGACCTCGCCCTTGACCTCCTCGAGGTGGCCGCCCTTGACGCGAAAGTAGGTCCGCATGGTCCGCTGGCTGCCGGCCTCAGTATAAAGGAAGGGGCCCCTCTCGGGGCCCCCTGTGCGACCGGGCGACCGGCCCGCCGGAGGGCGGGCTCAGGCGCGGCTCATGACGATGACGTAGCGCAGGACGAAGCCACCCACCAGCACCAGCACCGCCGGGACCACCGCGGGCACCCGCCGCCCGCCCAGGAGGTCGAGCAGGAGCGGGATGACCAGCCCGAGCGCGACCAGGCCGCCCCAGAAGAGCGGGGCCAGGTGCCCGGAAAGGAGCGGCGCCGCCGCCCGACCGAGCAGCACGAGGAAGAGCACCAGCACCACCATCTCGAACACGATGGCGAAGCGGTCGGCCCGCTTGATCTTCTTGAAGCCCTCTCCCGCCGAGTCGCCGCTCAGGTAGAGGAGCAGGGAGATGGCGGCCATGCCGGTCGACGCGCCGGAGGCGAGGAAGAGCGCGCCCATCAGCCGCGCGTCGCTCCAGAAGGGCAACGCGGTGGCGCTCAGGAGCACACCGGTGTAGCTCGCGAGGAAGAACCCGAAGATGATGCCCACCAGGCTCCACTTCCGGCGGAGGCCGGCCCGCGCCTCATCCGCGGACAGCGACAACGCGGAGGAGACGAACGCGAAGAGACCGAAGACCCCGAGCATCCAGGCTCCGATCGACATGGGGTCCTTGAACTTGAAGGCTCCCATCATGTTCATGAACCGGCTGGGCGTGCCCAGGTCCAGGATCAGGAGCATGCCGCACACCCCGATCATCAGGAGCGAGAGGATGTAGCCGGTGCGGACGACGTTGCGGTCGCGCGGGCCGCCGAAGTTGTCCGCGATGGCCGCGGTGAAGTAGGCGCCGCCCGCGATGCCGCCCAGGAAGAAGTACCAGACGATCAGCAGGTGCCACTCCGGGCTCTTAAGCATCGCCGTCCCCCTTCCCGCCCCGCTCGCGGAAGGAGACCATCGCGCCCACCCCCACCAGGAGAGCGGCGCCTATCGCGAGCACCGAGTCGACGAAGACGTTGCGCTGCGGCAGCAGCGGCTTCTCGGGCAGGTTGTAGGTGGACGGCCGGTCCAGCAGGAGGAAGAACGCGTTGAGCCCACCCAGGGGGCCGTTGGTATCGGCCCCGTAGAGCTGGGCGCCCGCGTAGCCCATCTCCTTGAGCTTGGCCACGCGCTTGTCGGCCTTGGCGGCCAGCTCGTCCCGGAAGCCGAACTGGATGGACTCCGTCGGGCAGGTCTTGGCGCACGCGGGCCCGAGACCGTTGTGGATGCGGTCGTTGCAGAAGGTGCACTTGTTGGCGCGGCCGGTGTCGTGGTTGAACGACACGACGCCGAACGGGCACGAGCTGACGCAGTACCGGCAGCCGTTGCACACGTCCTGGTTGATGTTCACGGTGCCGTACTCGGTGCGGTGGATGGCCCCGGTCGGGCACGCGTCGAGGCAGCCCGCCTGGGCGCAGTGCTTGCAGACGTCGGACATCAGGAGCCACTGCAGCTCGCCGTTCGCCTGCGGCTTCTCGATGAAGCGCACCAGGCGGTAGGTCTTGTCGGTGAAGTGGGCGTGGTTCTGGTAGGAGCCGGTCCATTCCGGCTCCTCCATCGGCAGCTCGTTCCACTGCTTGCACGCCACCTGGCAGGCGCGGCAGCCGATGCAGAGGGACGTGTCGGTGAACATCGCGAGGGTGCGGGCCATGGCTACACCTCCCCCTTCTTCACGCTGCAGAGGAAGGCCTTGGTCTCCTGGATGTAGACCGTGGGGTCTCCCACCGACGCGGAGAGATCGTTGGTGATGTCGCCCTTGGAGATGCCGTTGTAGCCCCAGTGCCACGGGATGCCGATCTGGTGGGTCTTCTTGCCGTCGATCATGAACGGCTTGAGCCGGCTCGTGACCATCGCGGTGGTGTGGATCTTCCCCCGCGGGGTCGCGATCGTGATGCGCTCCCCGTTCTTGATGCCGAGCTCGGCGGCCAGCTCGTTGCTGATCTCGGCGAAGTGGGAGTGGAACAGCTCGGCGAGCATGGGCAGGTAGCGCGACATGACCCCCGAGAGATGGTGCTCGGTCAAGCGGTAGGTCGTGACCACGTAGGGATAGTCCGGTGAGGCCACCGGGGCCAGGTCGTTCTTCTGATCGGGCACGCTCCAGATCTTGGCCACCGGGTTCATCTGCTGCTTGGAGAGCAGGTTCTTGGTGGGCGACTCCACCGGCTCGTAGTGCTCCGGGAAGGGCCCGTCGGGGAGCGGGCCGAAGAAGGCCCCCACCAGGTCCGCCCGCATGATGAACGGCTTGTCCCCGTTCTTGGCGTCGGGGGCGAGGAACGCGTTGAAGTCGGGCACGTCGAGTCCGACCCACTTGCCCTTCTTGTCCGGCTCCTGCCCGGGGGCGGCCGGGTCCCACCAGATGAGCTTCTTCTTCTCGCTCCACGGCTTGCCCTGCAGATCGGCGGAGGCGCGGTTGTAGAGGATGCGGCGGTTGGCCGGCCACGCGAAGCCCCAGCCGTGCGCGAGGTAGTCCTTGTCGTCGGCCGGCTTGCGCAGGTTGGACTTGTTGATCAGCTTGCCGTCGGGGCCCTCCACCGTGACCCCGGTGTAGATCCAGCAGCCGCCCGCGGTCTTGCCGTCGTCGGTCATGTGGGCGAAGGTGTTGAGCGCCTGCCCCGGCTTGTAGACGACCTTGCCGTCCTTGTCGGTGATCTCCTGGGTCGCGTAGCCGTTGATCTCCTTCAGCACCAGCTCCATGTTCGGCTCCTTCGGATCGTCGCCGTACTGGAAGCTGGCGGCCAGGAAGCCCTGGTCGCGATCCTTCTTGGAGCCCGCGTACATCTTCTGCAGGCGCTTGGCGAGGCTCACGAAGAACTCGGCGTCGGAGGTGACGTCCCCCGGCGGCTTCACCGCCCGCTCGTGCCACTGGATCAGCCGCATGGTGTTGGTGAGGCTGCCGTCCTTCTCGGCCGCCGGCGCGGCGGGCAGGAAGAAGACCTCGGTCTTGACGTCCTTGGGGCTGACGCCGGGCGCCTTCCAGAACTCGGCGGTCTCGGTGACGAAGATGTCCTTGACCACGAGCCACTCGAGCTTGCCGAGCGCGGCCCGGGCCAGCTTGGCGTTCGGACCGCCCACCGCCGGATTCTGCCCGTCGGAGAGAAAGCCCTTGATGACGCCCTTGTACATGTCGACGAACATGTGCTGGTGGCTGTAGGCGTCCGCGGAGGCGCGCTTGGGCAGCCACTGGTAGCCGTACTCGTTCTCCGCCGTCGCCTTGTCCCCGTACCAGGCCTTGAGCAGGCTCACCATGAACTTGGGCCGGTTCACCCAGAAGCCGCCCTTCGGCGTCTCCTTCTCGAGCCAGGTCTTGAGATCGGGGTGGGCATCCCGCAGCGGCATCGGGAGGTAGCCGGGCAGCTCGTGGTAGAGAAGCTCGAGATCGGTCGCGCCCTGGACGTTGGCGTGGCCGCGGAGGGCGACCACCCCCCCGCCCGGACGCCCGATGTTGCCGAGCAGGATCTGGAGCATGCAGAGCGCGCGGATGTTCTGGACCCCGTTGGTGTGCTGGGTCAGGTTGAGCGCGTAGGTGATGCTGCCCGTCTTCTCGCGCCCGCTGTTCTCGCAGAACAGCTTGGCGACCTGGACGAATTTCTGCTTGGGAATGCCGCACACCCGCTCCACCATCTCCGGGGTGTAGCGGCTGTAGTGCCGCTTCATGAGCTGGAAGACACTGCTCGGATCGCGCAGGGTCAGGTCGCGCTTGGGATTGCCCTCCCCGTCCAGCTGGTACTTCCACGACTCCTTCTTGTAGGTCTCGGCGACGTGCGGATCGACCCCGCCCTTGCCGGTCGACTCGAGGCCGGTGAAGAGGCCGCCGCCGTCGGTGGCGGTCTTGAACGCGGGATCGATAAGGAAGGAGGCGTTGGTGTAGTGGACGACGTAGTCCTTGAAGTAGAGGTTGTTCTGGATGGCGTAGCTGATCAGCCCGCCGAAGAACGCGATGTTGGTGCCCGACCGCAGGGGCACGTGGACGTCGGCCACCGCGCTGGTGCGGGTGAACCGCGGGTCCACGTGGATGAACTTGGCCCCCCGCTCCTTCGCCTTCATCACCCACTGGAAGCCGACCGGGTGATTCTCGGCGAAGTTGCTGGTGGCCATGATGACATCCGAGTTCTGGATGTCGATCAGGTTCGTCGTCATCGCGCCCCGCCCGAACGTGGTCCCCAGAGCTGGGACCGTGGCGGAGTGTCAGACTCGAGCCTGATGCTCGTGGTAAACGATGCCGAGGGCGCGGTTGAGCTTGCTGAGGAGGTAGCACTCCTCGTTGTCGATGCACGCCGAGCCCAGCGAGGCGATCGCGTCGAGGCGGTTGACCAGCACCTCCTGGCCGTCCTTGTTCTTCTCCCGCTCGATGAAGTACTTCTCGCGCGCGTCGTAGTAGCGCTTGGCGATCTGGTCGTACATCCAGTCGAGCGGCTTCTCCTCCCACTTGTCCGAGCCGGCCGCCCGGTACATGGCCTTGGTCGGCCGCAGCGGGTTGTTGGAGAGCTGGATGGTGGCCGCGCCCTTCGGGCAGAGCCGGCCCAGGGTGTGCGGGGTGTCGGGATGCCCCTCGATGTCGATGATCTTGTCGCCCTTGGAGTAGATGAGCTGGATGCACCCGACCGCGCAGTACGGGCAGACGCCGGGGTGCACGGTCGCTTCCTTGATCTTGAGCGTGGTGGCCGCCGCCTGTACCGGCTTGAGGTCGAGGGTGGCGGAGCCGACCGCAACCCCGGCTCCAGTGGACCCCGCGTACTTGAGGAAATCGCGCCGCGATAGACTCATGGCGACACCTCGCTGTGCCTCATTGGTGAGCGATCGAGCATCATGCGCGCCCGGGCGGGCGTTGGTCGAATCGGGCTCCGGCTTTCGTCATGTCGGGCCACAACTTGCGCTCGATATTATGGACTGGTCAGACCATCGGTCAAGGGAATCTTTACCGAATACGCGCGCCGCGTCATCCCTCCTCGCCTCGCCCGAGATGGGCCCGGTCCTGGACGTACAGATCGTAGCGCTGCTGGATCAGGGCCTGGGCTTCCTCGACCCGCCCGGCCTCGATCGCCTCGACGATGGCGCGCTGGTGGCCGACCTCGAGGATGGCGCCCCCCAGCACCGGGTCGTAGTAGCGGCTGAGCTCCCGCATGAGCTCCCGGACGCGCGGCATGTCGTCGAGACACCCCAGCAAGTCCCGGATGAGCACCAGCGCGTGATCTTCCCGCTTCCGCGCGCGGAATCCCTTCTTCGGCGGCGCGTCGCCCGCAGGATCGTCGGGAATCTCCGTGGACTCGGTCACCGCCTCGACCCGGCCGGCGGCGTCTCGACCGATTCGTACAACACCCGGACGAGGAAGAGGCCTTCCGGCGGAGCGGTGGGGCCGGCGCGGGTCCGGTCGCGGCCGTCCAGAAGCTCGGCGATCCAGCCGGGCGGACGGGCGCCCCGGCCGACCTCGACCAGACTGCCCACGATGTTCCGGACCATGTGATGCAGGAAGCTGTCGGCCGAGAGATACACCGCGAGGAGGTGACGCCGGGTCACCACGCGTGCCGAGCGCACGGTGCAGGTCGGCGTGCGATCCCGGCCGGCCGCCGCGCAGAACGCCGAGAAGTCATGCTTGCCGCGCACCGCCCGGAGCCCCGCCGCCATGGCCGCCGCGTCCAGCGCGAACGGGACGTGCCACGCGTGGCGCCGACGGAAGGGATCGGCCTGCGGCCCTCGGTCGATCAGGTAGACGTAGCGCTTGCCGCGGGCCCACCGCCGCGCGTCGAAGCCGGCGGGGGCCTCGCCCGCGGCCGTCACGCGCACCGCCGCAGGCAGCAGGGCGTTGAGCGCGCGCCGGAGCGCCGCGGGCGGCATAGGCGACGACGTGGCCAGGCTCGCCACCTGGCGGAGGGCGTGCACGCCCGCGTCGGTCCGGCTCGCGCCGGTGATCTTCACCGGCGCGCCCAGCACCCGCTCGGCCGCCCCGATGAGCAGCCCCTGCACCGTGGGCAGGCCCGGCTGCACCTGCCAGCCGTGCAGGTCGGTGCCGTCGTAGGCGAGGGTCAGGCGGACCGCGCGCGACGGGGTCAGCGGATCAGCAGCTCCGCGATCTGGATGCCGTTGAGCGCGGCGCCCTTGCGGAGCTGGTCGCCCACCACCCAGAAGTTGAGCGCGTTCGGCTGGGAGAGGTCCTCGCGGATGCGGCCCACGTAGCAGTCGTCCTGGCCTTCCACCAGCACCGGCATCGGGTAGCGGTTCTCGGAGGGCTCGTCCCAGAGCTTGAGCCCGGGGAATCCCGCGAAGACCTCGCGCGCCCGCTCGCGACCGACCTTGCGCTCGGTCTCCGCGTTGACCGCCACCGAGTGGGCGGTGAAGACCGGCACCCGCACCGTGGTGGGCGAGACCGGCAGGTCGGGCAGCTCGAGGATCTTGCGGACCTCGTGGACCAGCTTCATCTCCTCGCCGGTGTAGCCGTTGTCCCCGAACTTGTCGACGTGGGGAATCACGTTGAAGGCGATCTGGTGCTGGAAGAAGCGGGGGACGATGGCCTCGCCGCGCGCCCACGCGAGCGTCTGGCTTCGCAGCTCCTCCACTCCGTTGACCCCCGCGCCCGAGACCGCCTGGTAGCTGGTCGCCACCACCCGGCGCAGCCGGCCCGCCTCGTGCAGCGGCTTCAGCGGCATCACGGTGACGATCGTGGTGCAGTTCGGGCACGCCAGGATACCCCGGTGTCCCTTGACCACGTGGGGGTTGATCTCCGGCACGACCAGCGGCACGTGGGGATCCATGCGGAAGGCGTTGGACTTGTCGACCACGATGGCTCCCGCCTTCACCGCGAACGGGGCGTACTCCTTCGACTGCGCCGAGCCCGCCGAGAAGAGCGCGATGTCCACCCCCTTGAAGGAGTTGGGGCCGACCGCTTCCACCCGGACCGTTTCACCCTTGAAGGTGACGGTCTTGCCCGCGGAGCGGGCCGAGGCGAACGCGCGCAGCGCCCGCACCGGGAACTTGCGCTCCTCGAGGATCTTGAGCGTGGTCTGCCCTACCGCTCCGGTCACGCCGACAACTGCCACCACCACCCCTGAGGCCATTGCTCAGTATCTCCTATCTATCTGATTGGACTAGTACGACTTCTCGACTTCCGACACGATCAGGTCGCCCATCTCGACGGTGCCCACCAGCTTGGTTCCCGCGGAGTGGATGTCCCGCGTGCGGTGGCCCTGCTCGAGCACCCGCAAGACCGCCGCGTCGACCCGGTCCGCGTCCGGCCCGCGGTCGAGCGAGTACCGGAGCAGCATGGCGGCCGAGAGGATCGCCGCGATCGGGTTGGCCACCCCCTGCCCCGCGATGTCGGGCGCGGTGCCGTGCACCGGCTCGTAGAGGCCCTTCTTGCCCCCGGTGCCGCCGAGGCTCGCCGACGGCAGCATGCCCATCGAGCCGGCCAGGATGGCCGCCTCGTCGGACAGGATGTCGCCGAAGGTGTTCTCGGTGACGATCGTATCGAAGTGGGTGGGCTTGTGGACGAGGGCCATCGCGCAGTTGTCGACGAGGACGTGCTCGAGCGCCACCTGGGGATAGTCCTTGCCCACCCGGGTCACGACTTCCCGCCACAGCTGCGAGACGACGAGCACGTTGGCCTTGTCCACCGAGGCGAGCCGCTTGCGCCGCTTCATCGCCACGTCGAACGCGGCGCGGGCCACGCGCTCGATCTCGCGCGAGGTGTAGGCCATGGTGTTCACCGCTCGCGCGCCGCCGTCCGCGAAGTCCTCGCGCCCGCGCGGCTCGCCGAAGTAGAGGCCGCCGGTCAGCTCCCGGATGACCATCAGGTCGGTGCCCTCGACCACCGAGCGCTTGAGCGGCGAGGCGTCCACCAGCATCGGGAAGCACGTGGCGGGACGCAGGTTGGCGAAGAGGTCGAGCTCCTTGCGGATGGCGAGGAGCCCGCGCTCGGGCCGCTGCTCCTGCGGCAGGTGGTCCCACTTGGGCCCGCCCACCGAGCCGAACAGGATCGCGTGCGCGGCCTGGCACAGTGCGAGGCTGGCCGGCGGCAGGGGCCGGCCGGTGGCGTCGATGGCGGAGCCGCCCACCAGCGCGGGCTCGAACTCGAACCCGATGCCGGTGGCCCGGGCGACCACCTGGAGGATGCGCTGCGCCTGCGGGGTCACCTCTTGCCCGCTAGGGGCCGACCTCCTGGACGTCGCGCCCCTTGGCCGGGTGCACGAGCCGGTTCACCGCGTTGGTGTAGGCCCGGGCGCTCGCCTCGATCACGTCGGTCGAGGTGCCCTTGCCGAAGACGAGGGTGCCGTCGAAGTCGACCTTGACCGAGACCTCGCCCAGCGCGTCCTTGCCGGACGTGACCGCGCGCAGCTGGTAGTCTTGAAGTCGGCCCTTCATCCCGGTGATGGCGTCGATCGCGTTCAGGACCGCGTCCACCGGCCCGTCGCCCACCCCCGAGTCCTGGAAGACCTGCTCCTCCTTCTTGAGCCGCACCGTGGCCGACGGGATGATCCCGGTGCCACTGATCGAGTGCAGGTAGTCGAGGCTGTAGGTCTCGGGCACCTGCGCCATGTCGTCCTTGACGATCGAGATCAGGTCGTCGTCGAAGATCTCCTTCTTCCGGTCCGCGAGGTCCTTGAAGCGCTTGAAGGCCTTGCCGAGGGCACCCTCGTCGAGCTCGAAGCCCAAATCCTGGAGCCGCGCGGCCAGGGCGTGGCGGCCGGAGTGCTTGCCCATCACGAGCTTGTTGGTGGCGCGCCCGATGTCCTGCGGCCGCATGATCTCGTAGGTGAGCTTCTCCTTGAGCACCCCGTCCTGGTGGATGCCCGCCTCGTGGGCGAATGCGTTCTCTCCCACGATGGCCTTGTTGGGCTGCACGTGCACCCCGGTGATGTGGGAGAGCAGGCGCGAGGTCTTGAAGATCTCCTCGGTGCGCACCCGGGTCTCGACCCCGAAGAAGTCTTTGCGGGTGTGGAGCGCCATCACGATCTCCTCGAGGGAGGCGTTGCCGGCCCGCTCCCCGATGCCGTTGACCGCGCACTCCACCTGGCGCGCGCCCACCTGGATCGCGGCCACCGAGTTGGCCACCGCCTGCCCGAGGTCGTTGTGGCAGTGCACCGAGATGACCGATTTTGAACTGTTTTTCACTCGGTCGCGGATGAGTGCGATGCGCTGGGCCCACTCCTCGGGAATCGCGTAGCCGACGGTGTCCGGGATGTTGACGGTGCCGGCCCCCGCGTCGATCACCGCCTCCAGCACGTCGCACATGTAGTCGAAGTCGGAGCGGGAGGCATCCTCGGGCGAGAACTCCACGTCGCCACAGTAGGCGCGCGCGTGCTTGACCGCCTCCACCGCCGCCTTCAGGACCTCGGCCCGGCTCTTGCGCAGCTTGTACTTGAGGTGGATGTCGGAGGTGGCCACGAAGGTGTGGATGCGCGGCCGCCGCGCATACTTCACCGCCTCCCAGCACCGGTCGATGTCCATCAACCCGACCCGGCTGAGCCCGCAGATGATCGGGGCGCCCTCGAGCACGCCGACCTGGCGGGCGACCTCCCGGGTGGCCTCGAAGTCCTCGTCGGAGGAGATCGGGAAGCCGGCCTCGATCACGTCGACGTTGAGGCGCGCGAGCTGCCGCGCCATCTCGAGCTTCTCCCCGGCGTTCATCGAGAACCCGGGGGCCTGCTCCCCGTCCCGCAGCGTGGTGTCGAAGATGAGCACGCGATCCATGTCACACCCTCCGCTCGCGGTCGTGCGGGTCGCCGTGCTCCCGCTCGACCGTCGCGGCGGCCGGCTCCCGACGGCGCGCCCACAGCGGGCGGGTCGGGCCGCTCAGCACGTAGGCGGAGAAGAGCAGGAACAGGAACCACTGGGGATGGGTGGCCACGATCAGCACCCCCAGCACCACCAGCACCAGCACCCCGGCGGGCCGGCGGCGGGCGAAGTCGATCTCCTTGAAGCTGTAGTAGCGGAAGGTGGTCACCATCAAGATCGCCACCAGATAGGTCCCCGCCGCGATGACCGCCCCGAGCCAGCGGGGGATCTCGTCGTCACCCAGGAGCAGCACCACCGAGGCCACGATGCCCGCCGCGGCCGGGATCGGCAGTCCGACGAAGTAGCGACGGTCGGTCACGCCCGCGTAGACGTTGAAGCGGGCGAGGCGCAGGGCGCCGCAGATCGCGAACAGGAAGGCGCCGAGCCAGGCCGCGCGGCCCAGGGGCGCCAGCGCGAACGCGTAGAGCATGAAGGCGGGGGCCACCCCGAACGAGACCACGTCGGCGAGGGAATCGAACTCCACCCCGAACTGGGTCGTGGTCTTGGTGAGCCGGGCCACCTTGCCGTCCAGCATGTCCAGGACCATCGCCACGAAGAGCGAGATCGCCCCCTCGATGAAGCGGGACTGGGAGGCCAGGACCAGGGCCAGGAACCCGCAGAACAGGTTGCCGGTGGTGAGCAGGCTCGGCAGCAGGAAGATTCCGCGCCGCGGCTGCTGGCGCAGCTCCTGCCACTTCCGCCGCCGGGGACCACGCCCCGCCTCGCCGGTGTGTCGTCGTCTCATCGCAGCACCCCCATCACCGACTCTCCCCCCCGGACCCGGTCTCCCACCCGCACCCGGATCTCGGTGGAGCGCGGCACCACCAGGTCCGTGCGCGAGCCGAAGCGGATCAGCCCGTACCGCTGGCCGGCCCGGAGGCTATCGCCCGGGCGCACCCGGCACACGATGCGACGGGCCAGCACGCCCGCGATCTGCCTCACCGCCACGCGCCCGGTCTCCCCTTCCACGCTCACCGTGCAGCGCTCGTTGTCCTCCGACGCTTCCGGCCGGTACGCGGCCATGAATCGTCCCGGCGCGTACTCGACGTTCTTCACGAGGCCTCCGACCGGCGCGCGATTGACGTGGACGTCGAGCGGAGACAGGAAGATCGACACCCGCACCGCCGGACCCACCCACGGATCCATCGTCTCGGTCACCACCATCACGCGCCCGTCGGCGGGAGCCACCACCGCCCCCGGAAGGGCCGGCGGCGTCCGCTCGGGATCGCGGAAGAAGCCGAGACAGGCCAGCGCCGCGACCATGAAGACCGCGGCGGCGGCCCACCAGCCCATCCAGCCCATGATACACGCGGCCGCCGCGAGGGGCAGGATGAACGGCCACCCCTCGGAGGCTACGGGAACGCGCAATCGGAAGCCCGCGCCGCGGCCGCGGTCACTCCCGCGGCGGCTTGATCCAGGACATCATCTTGCGCAGCCGTCCCCCGACCTCCTCGATGGGGTGCTCGGCGTCGCGCTTCCGCATCGCGAGGAAGCCCGCGCGGTGGGCCTGGTTCTCCAGCACCCACTCCCGGGCGAACTGACCGGACTGGATCTCGGAGAGGATCTTCTTCATCTCGGCCTTGGCCCGGTCGTCGATGATGCGAGGGCCGCGGGTGTAGTCCCCGTACTCGGCGGTATCGGAGACCGAGTAGCGCATGTAGGCGAGGCCGCCCTGGTAGAACAGGTCCACGATCAGCTTCATCTCGTGCATGCACTCGAAGTACGCGACCTCCGGCTGATAGCCCGCCTCCACCAGGGTCTCGTAGGCCGCCTTGATCAGGTGGGAGACGCCGCCGCAGAGGGTGGTCTGCTCACCGAAGAGATCGGTCTCGGTCTCTTCCTTGAAGGTGGTCTCGATGACCCCGGCGCGGGTGCAGCCGACGCCCTTGCCGTAGGCCAGAGCCAGGTCGCGCGCCTTGCCCGACACGTCCTGGTAGACCGCCACCAGCGCGGGCACGCCGGGCCCCTGGGTGAACAGGTCGCGCATCACGTGACCGGGAGCCTTGGGGGCGATCATCGACACGTCGACGTCGGCCGGGGGCACCACCTGGTTGAAATGGATGTTGAACCCGTGGGCGAACATCAGCATCTTGCCCTTGGTCAGGACGCCCTTGATCGACTCCTCGAAGACCTGCCGCTGGGTCTGGTCCGGCAGCAGGATCATGACCACGTCGCCGGCCGCGGCCGCGTCGTTGACCGGCATCACCTTGAGCCCGTCCTTCTCGGCCCGGGCCCAGCTCTTGGAGCCCTTGTAGAGCCCGACCACCACGTTCTGGCCCGAGTCCTTCAGGTTCAGCGCGTGCGCGTGCCCCTGGCTCCCGTAGCCGATGACCGCGACGGTCTTGCCCCGCAGCAAACCCAGGTCTGCATCCTGGTCGTAGAAGATTCTGGCCGGCATGGTTCTCGTGCCTTTCTCTCGGTTTCCTTCGTTGGAAAACGGTCGGTCGTCGACGGTCAGTCCGCGAACCCGACCACCCTCGGATCGTCGGCGGCCGGCCGCGCGCTCTCGCGCGACTTGCCCAGCCGCTCCTCCACCTTGCGCAGCCGCGTCTTGGGCCCCCGCGCGATGGCCACCTTGCCGGTGCGCACGATCTCCTGGATGCCGAAGGGCCGCAGCAGCTCGATGATGCCCTCGATCTTCGATTCCTCGCCGGTCAGCTCGAGGGTGTAGGTGGTGGGGGTCACGTCCACCACCTTGGCCCGGAAGATGTCGCCCAGCCGGAGGATCTCGGCCCGGTTGGCCGGCTCCGCGTTCACCTTCAGCAGCAGCATCTCGCGCTCGACGTGGTTCTCCTCGCTGAGGTCGGTCACCTTGATGACGTCGATCAGCTTGTGCAGCTGCTTGATCACCTGCTCGATGACGAAGGCGTCCCCCCGTACCACCAGGGTCATCCGCGACACCGACGGGTCGAGGGTCTCCCCCACCGACAAGCTCTCGATGTTGTACCCCCGCGCCGAGAACAGCCCGGCCACGCGGGACAGCACGCCGAACTTGTTCTCCACCAGCACCGCGATCGTGTGCTTCTCGATGGCGCCTGCTTCGCTCAACGGGATGCTCCCTTCCCTGTCGTCTAGAAGCCGGTCTGGGACTTGGCCGCTTTGTCCCGCACTTCACGCGTGGGCGGGGCCAGGATCATGTCCCGGTTGGCGCCGCCCGCCGGCACCATGGGGAACACGCACTCGTCCTTGTCGACGCAGACGTCCATCACCACCGGCGCGGGGGTGCTCAGCATCTTCTCGAGCGCGGGCACCACCTCGCTCGGCTTGGTCACCCGGATGCCGACGCACCCGTAGGCCTCGGCCAGCTTCACCCAGTCCGGGATGCCGGGCAGGTCGATCGCGAAGTAGCGCTCGTTGTAGATGATGCGCTGCCACTGGCGCACCATGCCGTGCCCACTGTTGTTGATGATGATGGTCTTCACCGGCAGGTTCTCGGTGAAGCAGGTGGCGAGCTCCTGGCTGTTCATCGCGAAGGAGCCGTCGCCGTCGACATTGACCACGAGCTTGCCCGGGTGCGCGGCCTGCACCCCCATCGCGGTGGGCAGGCCGTAGCCCATGGTGCCGAGCCCCCCCGAGGTGCACCAGCGGCGCGGGTGCTTGAAGCGATAGTACTGGGCGGCCCACATCTGGTGCTGCCCCACCCCGGTGACCACGTGGGCCTCCCCCTGGGTGAGGTTGGACAGCTCCTGGATCACGTACTGGGGCTTGATGACCTCGTCGTCCCAGTCGTAGCGGAGCGGAAAGTCCCGCTTCCACTCCGCGATCTGGGTGGCCCATTGCCGCCGCCCCTCGGTCACCGCCGCGGGCACTCCGTCCTTCAGCTCCTCGCGCACCGCCTCGACCAGGCGGCGCAGCACCCGCTTGCAGTCGCCCACGATCGGGATGTCGACCTTGATGTTCTTGGCGATCGACGAGGGATCGATGTCGATGTGGATGATCTCCGCGTTTGGCGAGAACGCGTCGACCCGGCCGGTCACCCGGTCGTCGAAGCGCGCAGCCACCGCGACCAGGCAGTCGGAGTGGTGCACCGCCATGTTGGCGTAGTAGGTGCCGTGCATGCCGAGCATGTCGAGCGAGAGGGGATCGGCCATCGGGAAGGAGCCCAGGCCCATCAGGGTCTGGGTCACCGGGATCTGGGTGAGATCGGCCAGCTCGCGCAGCTCGGGGGAGGCGTCGGAGGAGATCGCGCCGCCGCCCACGTAGAGCACCGGGCGCTTGGCCCGCACCATCGCGCGCGCCGCCTTCTTGATCTGCCCGGGATGGCCCTCGTAGGTCGGGTTGTACGAGCGCAGGTGCACCCGCTCCGGGTACTCGAAGGTCCACTCCTTGACCAGGATGTCCTTGGGCAGGTCCACGTGGACCGGCCCCGGGCGTCCGGTGGCCGCGATGTGGAACGCCTCCTTGATGATCGGGGCCAGGTCCTTGCCGTCCTTGACCAGGAAGTTGTGCTTGGTGGCCGAGCGGGTGATGCCGACGTTGTCGGCCTCCTGGAAGGCGTCGCTGCCGATCCAGTGGGTCGGCACCTGGCCGGTGAAGGCCACGATCGGGATCGAGTCCATCAGGGCGTCCTGCAGCGCGGTCACCAGGTTGGTCGCGGCCGGCCCCGAGGTGACGAGGCAGACGCCGACCCGACCGGTCGTCCGGGCGTAGCCTTCCGCCGCGTGCCCGGCGGCGGCCTCCTGACGTACCAGGATGTGGCGCAGCCCCTCGAAGTCGTACAGGGCGTCGTAGATCGGCAGGACCGCGCCGCCCGGCAGACCGAAGATGAGATCCACGCCTTCCCGCTTGATGCACTCGAGGACGATCCGGGCGCCTGAGAGCTTCACCGCTTCTTCCCCCTTTGTCGAGTCGCTATTGTGACTGCCTTCCTGGTATTCGCTCGGCTCGCCTTCGGCGATCGCCGAGGCTCCTTGATCTCACCCTGGGCCGCCGCGAGCCACGCCACCGGCACCATGTAGGGCGAGCAGGAGACGTAGGTCATCCCCACCCGGTGGCAGAACTCCACCGAGGAGGGCTCGCCCCCGTGCTCCCCGCAGATCCCGACCTTCAGCGTGGGCACGGTTTGCCGGCCCCGCTCGATACCGATCCGCACCAGCTCCCCCACGCCTCGCTGGTCCAGCACCGCGAACGGGTCGTGGGGCAGCAGCTTCTTCTCCAGGTAGAACGGCAGGAACTTGCCGATGTCGTCTCGGCTGTACCCGTACGTCAGCTGGGTCAGGTCGTTGGTGCCGAACGAGAAGAACTCGGCGTGCTCCGCGATCTTGTCCGCGACCAGCGCGGCCCGCGGCACCTCGATCATGGTCCCCACCGAATAGCGGACGGCCCGGCCGGTCTCCGCCACGACCTGCCGGGCCACCCGGTCGGTCATCTCGCGGGTCAGCTTCATCTCGGCCACCGTGCCGGTGAGCGGGATCATGATCTCGGGCTCGACCGCGAGCCCCTCCCCGGCCACCTGGCAGGCCGCCTCCATGATGGCCCGCACCTGCATGTCGTAGATCTCGGGGAAGGTGATGCCGAGGCGGCAGCCCCGGTGCCCGAGCATCGGATTCGCCTCCTGCAAGGCCTCCAGGCGCGCCTTGAGCGCCCCCAGCTCGGCGTGCCGCTCCGGGTTGAAGCCGCGCGCGTCGAGCCGCGTGTACTCCTCGAGCACCTCCTTGTACTTGGGGAGGAACTCGTGCAGCGGCGGGTCGAGCAGCCGGATCGTCACCGGGTGCGGGGCCATGGCGCGGAAGATGCCGATGAAGTCCTCCCGCTGGAACGGCAGCAGGCGGTCCACCGCCTTCTTCCGGTCCTGGACGTCCTGGGCCATGATCATGTCGCGCACGATCGGGATGCGCTCGTCGCCGAAGAACATGTGCTCGGTCCGCACGAGCCCGATGCCTTCCGCCCCGAACTCCCGGGCCTTGGTCGCGTCCGCGGGAGTGTCGGCGTTGGCCCGCACGCGGGTCGTGGCGCGATCCCGCGCCCACCCCAGGAGGGTCTTGAACTCGCCCGAGAACGTGGGATCCACGAGCGGCTGCGCGCCGACGATCACCTCGCCGGTGGCGCCGTTCAGCGTGATGACCTGCCCCTCGCGAACCACCGCGCGCCCGGCCCGGAAGAGATGGTTCTCCTCGTCGACGACCACGTCGCCCGCGCCTACCACACAGCACTTGCCCCAGCCGCGGGCGACCACCGCCGCGTGCGACGTCAGGCCACCGCGCGAGGTCAGCACCCCCTGCGCGGCGTGCATGCCGGCCACGTCCTCGGGCGACGTCTCGGCCCGCACTAGGATGACCCGCTCCTCACGGAGGGCCATCTCGACCGCCTTCTCGGGATCGAAGACGACCTTGCCGACCGCGGCCGCGGGGGTCGCGGGCAGGCCCTTGGCGATGGAGGTGTACTTGGCCTGCGGATCGACGGTCTTGACCAGCAGCTGGTGGAGCGAGGCCGGCTCCACCCGCAGGAGCGCGGTGTCGCGGTCGATGCGCTTCTCCTTGCTCGACATCTCCACCGCGATGCGCACCGCGGCCGCACCGGTCCGCTTGCCGGAGCGCGTCTGGAGGATGAAGAGCCGCCCCTCCTGCACCGTGAACTCGATGTCCTGCATGTCGCGGTAGTGGGCTTCCAGCCGGTCCTTGATCGCGGTGAGCTTGGCGTACACCGCGGGCATCTTCTGCTTGAGGGCGTCGATGGGCGCCGGGGTACGGATGCCCGCGACCACGTCCTCGCCCTGCGCGTTGACCAGGAACTCGCCGAAGAAGCGCCGCTCGCCGCTCGAGGGGTCGCGCGAGAAGCAGACCCCGGTGCCCGAGGTGGGGCCGAGATTGCCGAACACCATCGCCATCACGGTCACCGCGGTACCCCAGTCGTCGGAGAGCCGGTTGATGCGCCGGTAGTCGACCGCCTTCTTGGCCCACCAGGAGTCGAACACCGCGTTGATCGCCAGGCGGAGCTGCTCGAGCGGATCCTGTGGGAACGGCCGACCGGTCTTCTCTTGCACCACCGCCTTCAGCTCGGACACGAGGGCGCGGAGGGCGTCGGCGGGCAGGTCCGCGTCGGTGCGCGCGTTCGCCCGCGCCTTGGCCGCGTCCAGCAGCGTGTCGAGCGCACGCCGGTCGATGGCCAGCACCACGTCCGCGAACAGGGTGATGAAGCGGCGGTAGCAGTCCCAGGCGAAGCGGTCGTTCCGGGTCCGCTGCCCGAGCCCCTCCACCGACTTGTCGTTCAGACCCAGGTTGAGGACGGTGTCCATCATCCCGGGCATCGACGCCCGCGCGCCGGAGCGCACCGAGACGAGCAGGGGGCGCGCCGGGTCGCCCAGGCGGCTACCCGCGGCCGCCTCGAGCCGGGCCAGGTGCGCGAGGACCTGCTTCCACAGGCCGGCCGGGTGCTTCTTGCCGGCCGCGTTGTAGGCGGCCCAGGCCTCGGTGGTGATGGTGAAGCCGGGGGGCACCGGTACCCCGAGCTTCGTCATCTCGCCCAGCTCGCACCCCTTGCCGCCCAGCAGCGTTCGCAGGGCGCTCGATCCTTCCGCCTTGCCGTTCGCGAACGCATAGACGTACTTGGGAGCACGAGCGGAGGCAGTGGCTCCGGCAGTCCGGCGGGCGGTCCCTCGACGTCCGGCCATCAACGACCCCCTCAGCAGTCACGGGTGGTGGCAGAGAAAAAGACACAGGCCCGGACAACGGCCTGCGATTAATTCGTTATGCTAGGCCGCTGGGGCGGCGATGTCAACGATTTGATATAGCTGCATCAGGTACTTACGCAGAGCTTCGGCACGGGCTTTCACACCCGTCCCCGGGCGGCCGCGTATCAGGATCGCGGCTTTCGCCGGGCGCCGGCGGGGCCCGAGGACGCGTGCTCCTCACCCTGAGCCCCCGTCACCAGCGTCTCCACCGCGATCAGATGATCCAGCATCGCGCGGTGGGCGGCCACCTCGTCGCGCTTCTGGACCGCGGCGAGGATGCGCCGGTGGTCCTGGTGGGAGCGCGCCGGTCGCCCGGGCATGTGCAGCGACTCCTCGCGGCTCTGAGTGAGCAGGTCCATGAGGGCGTTGACGATGCGGGTGATGGCGCGGTTGTGGGCACTGTTGGCGATGGCGGCGTGGAGCGCGGTGTCCTGCAGCATCCCGGTGCGCCCGGCGGCCACCTCCTTCGCCTGGTCCTCGACGATGCGCTCCATCTCCGAGATCTCTTCGCGGGTCGCGCGGCGCGCCGCGAGGGCCGCGATGGCCGGCTCGAGCAGCCGGCGCGCCTCGAACAGCTCGCCCACCGCTTCCCGGTGCGGCAAGATCACCAGCGCCAGTGGCTCGATCAGGGTCTCCACCGACACGTCCCGCACGAACGCGCCTTCCCCGGCCCGGATGTCGATCAGCCCGCGGCTCTGTAGCGCCCGGAGGGCCTCCCGGACCGAGGTCCGGCTCACCATGAACTTCTCGGCCAGGTCGCGCTCGGGCGGCAGCCGGTCGCCCGACTTGAGCCGCCCCTCGGCGATCAGCTGCTTGACCTGGCGGACGATCTCCTCGTAGATCCGCGTCGACTTAACCGGCTCAAGATCCATCCCGTCCGGGGGGCGTCCCCCGTCGGTCCGCCGGCGGCCACGCTCGCTCATCGGGTCACGCCTCCCCGCGCGCGGGCGGGCGGGACGCGGCCGCGCGGGCCAGCCACCAGCCCAGGAGCGTCAGGCCGAGGGCCAGCAGCACCGACACGAAGTCGTCGACGGTGTCCGCGTGCGCCCCGAGCCACGAGCGCACCAGGGGATCGTCGGTGATCATCTCCCCGGCGACGTAGCCGAGGATCCCGCCCCCGACCCAGATGATCCAGGCGTGGCTCGTCATGAGCCGCGTGAGGAAGCCGCTGCCCCACACCACGATCGGCAGGGACAGCGCGATGCCCAGCGAGACCAGCAGCAGGTCGCCGTGCGCGGCCGCCGCCACCGCGAGGACGTTGTCGAGGCTCATGGTGACGTCGGCCACCACGATGATCCACACCGCCTGCCGCAGCGAGGTCCCGTGCCGGACGTGGCCCTCCGCGCTCCCGCCGGGCCGCACGAGCCGGATCGCGATCCACAGCAGGAGCAGCCCCCCCACCGCCCGCAGGAGCGGGATGGTGAGCAGCGCGCTCACCACCGCGATGAACAGCAGACGCAGACCGACCGCGGCCACGGTGCCCCACACCCGCCCGAGCCACTGCTCGCGCGCGGGCAGCGAGCGCACCGCGAGGGCGATGACGAGCGCGTTGTCGCCGGCCAGCGAGAGATCGATGATGACGATGCTCGCCAGCCGGGCCCAGAACTCGGGATCGAGAAGCAGGCTCATGCTCGTTTGGGACGCGCCATCCACCAGCCGAGGCCGGTCAGGACCACGGCGAGCGCGCCGGAAACAGGATACTCCAGGGCGGGCCCGACCGCTCCGAGCCAGTCGACCACCAGCGGGTCCTCCAGCAGCATGTCACCCGCCACGTACCCGAGCAGCCCGCCCCCCGCCCAGATGATCCACGGATAGCGATTCATCAGCCCGGCCAGGACCCCGCTGCCCCACACCACGATCGGCACCGACATCGCGATGCCGAGGGTGACCAGCAGCATGTCGCCGTGCGCCGCGCCGGCCACCGCGAGGACGTTGTCGAGGCTCATGGTGATGTCCGCCACCACGATGATCCACACCGACTCCCAGAACGAGGCCGCGTGGCGGCGGCCCGCCGCCGCCGCCTCCACCGGGCGGACCAGCCGGTACGCGATCCAGATCAGCAGCAGCCCGCCCACCAGGCGGAGCAGCGGCACGCGCAGGAGCATCGAGATGACGCCCACGAAGAGCAATCGCAGGACGACCGCGCCCAGCGTCCCGCCGATCTGCCCCAGGAGACGCTGCCGCCGCGGCAGGGCCCGCACCGCCAGCGCGATGACCACCGCGTTGTCCCCCGAGAGCAGCATGTTGAGGATCCCGATCTCGAGGAGGCGGCCCCAGAACTCGGGGGTGTCGAGGATCACCGACGCGCCCGGAGCGGCCCGGCGCGCTCAGTCATCGTGCCTGGTCGCCACCTCGACCGGGCGCTTCGCGGCCCGCGCGCGCCGGACGTAGGGATTGATGACCGGCAGCGCGAAGAAGAGCAGGGCGACCGCGCTGATGACCCCGGAGATGGGGCGCTGGAAGAGGATCAGGAGCGAGCCCTGCGACATGATCAGGCTCTGGCGGAGGGCGTTCTCGGCCAGATCTCCGAGCACGAGGGCCAGGACGAGGGGAGCCAGCGGGTAGTCGAGCTTCTTGAACACGTAGCCGATGACGCCGAAGAGGAGCATATACCAGATGTCCACCATGCTGTCGTGGACCGCGTAGGAGCCCACCGCGCAGACCGCCACGATGATCGGGGTGAGGATCGGAAACGGGATCCTCAGGATCGCCGCGAAGAGAGGGACGAAGGCCAGCACCATCGCCACCCCGATCACGTTGCCGGTGTACATGCTGGCGATGAGTCCCCAGACGAACTCCGGCTTCTCCTTGAAGAGCATCGGCCCCGGCTGGAGACCCCAGATGATGAGCCCCCCCAGCATCACCGCCGCGGTGGGGCTGCCCGGGATCCCGAGCGTGATCATCGGCAGCAGCGAGGCGCCGCCCGCGGCGTGGGCCGCGGTCTCCGGGGCCACCACCCCCTCGAGCTCGCCCTTGCCGAAGCCCTCCGGGTTCTTCGAGAAGCGCTTGGCGAAGGCGTAGCTCATGAACGAGGCGGGGGTGGCCCCGCCCGGCTTGAACCCCATCCAGAAGCCGATGAAGGCGCTCCGGACGAAGGTGCGGTAGTAGCGGGGCAGCGTCTTCCAGGTCTGCCAGACGACCTTCGGGTTGATGTGGGCGCTGATCCCGCGGAAGGAGAGGCCCTCCTCCACCGAGAGGAGGATCTCGCCGATGCCGAAGAGCCCGATGACCGCCACGATGAAATCGAAGCCCTTCATCAGCTCGGTGATCCCGAAGGTCAGTCGGAGCTGTCCGGTCACGATGTCGAGCCCGGCGGAGGCGAGGATGAAGCCGATCAGGATCGACACCAGCGACTTGCTCGGGTTGCCGCCCCCCAGGCCGATGAACGAGGAGAAGGTGAGGAGCTGGATGGCGAAGAACTCGGGGGGGCCGAACTTGAGCGCGATCTCGGCCAGCAGGGGGGCGAAGAGCGTGATCAGCACCACCGAGAAGAGGGCCCCCACGAACGAGGAGGTGAACGCGGCGGTGAGCGCCTCGCCTCCCCGCCCCTGCCGCGCCATCGGGTATCCGTCGAAGGTGGTGGCCACCGACCAGGGCTCGCCCGGGATGTTGAAGAGGATCGAGGTGATGGCGCCGCCGAACAGCGCGCCCCAGTAGAGGCTCGTGAGCAGGATGATGGCCGAGGTGGGATTCATCGAGAACGTGAGCGGCAGCAGGATCGCCACTCCGTTGGCCCCGCCGAGGCCGGGCAGCACGCCGATGATGGTGCCGAGCGTGATGCCGAGCACCGCGAGTGCCAGGTTGTTCGGCTGGAGCGCGACCTGGAAGCCGAGGAGCAGGTTCTCCCAGCCCATGCTCAGTATCCGAGCCAGGTCTCGAGGGGGCCCTTGGGCATGGGCACCAGGAACCACTTCTCGAAGACCACGAAGGTGAGCACCGGAAAGAGCACCGCGAGCAAGATCACCGGCACCCACCCGTAGCGGCCGATCCAGCGCATGTAGAAGCCGATGAAGACGGCGGTGGCCACGTAAAGGCCGAGGAACTGGATCAGGATCACGAAGCCCGCGGAGGGCAGCAGCGTGATGAGCACCGGCTTGAGCTGCTCCCGGGTGACGAAGGGGGCCCCCTTCGTCCGGCGCCACGCCTGCGCCCCGATGATCGCGCAGGACGCGAGGAGGAAGACCGCGAGCCAGAACGGGAAGAACCCGCTCTGCGGGCCGTCGGTGCCCCACCCCACGCCAAGGCGCACCGAGTCCCAGATGACCAGGAGACCTCCCGCCATCAGGATCAGCGCCGTCGTCAGGTCGGCGGTGCGCACGCCCGCGCTCCGGAGGCTAGGCTCCTACTTCTTGAGGAGCCCCCCCTTCGCCATGAGGTCGCGGTGCAGCTGGTCGGCCTCCCCGAGCCACTTGACGAACTCCGGTCCGGTCTCCCAGGCTCCCTTGAGCGCGCCCTGATTGAGGTACTCCTTGAACTCGGGCGTCTCGTAGACCTTCTTGAGCATCGCCTGGTACCACTCGAGCGCCTCCCGGGGCATGTCCGGCGGCCCGAAGATGCCGCGCAACATCAGGTAGCTGATGTCCGCGCCCAGGGACTCCTTCACGGTCGGGATGTCCTTCCATTCCGGGACCGCGATCCGGGTGGTATCGAACACCGCGAGGGGGCGCACCCGCGCCGCCTTCCAGTGGCTGGCGCACTCGATCGGGTTGTTGACGGTGGAGTCGACGTGCTTGCCCACCAGATTCACGCAGACCTCGCCGCCGCCCTTGAACGGCACGTAGGTGAACTTCGTCCCGGTGGCCTGCTCGAGCTGGATGGTGAGGATCTGGTCCTCCTGGGCCGACCCGGTGCCGCCCATCTTCATCCGGTCCCCACCCGAGCGCGCCTTGACCGCGGCCAGGTACTCCTTCGCGGTCTTGTAGGGCGTCTCCGCGTTGACCCACAGGATGAACTCGTCGAGGGCCAGGCGGGCGACCGGGGTCAGGTCCTTCCAGGAGAACGGCACCCCGGTGTGCAGCGGGGTGGTGAAGAGATTCGACAGGGTGATGATGATGGTGTGGGCGTCGGCCTTCTTGCCCTTGACGTGCAGGAATCCCTCGGCGCCCGCGCCCCCCGACTTGTTCACCACGATGATCGGGCGCGGAGAGAGCTTGTGCTTCTCGACGATGCCCGCGATGAGACGCGCCATCTGATCGGCCCCGCCGCTGGTGCCGGCGGGGATCACGAACTCGATGGGCTTGGTGGGCTCCCACGCCGCGTGCGCGGCGTGGGCCCCCCCGCTACCGACCGCGACTGCGACCGCAACGATCACCGTGAGACGTCGCCATTGACGGGTCATATCCCCTCCTCGGGGGCCGGGCGCTCGGGCGCGCGGGCGACGCAACCGTTTATGCGGCTTACTTGGCGCCGGGCCGCTCCTTCCAGAACGGGATCACGCCGGGAATCTCCCACTTGTCCCACATCTCGTCCACCTTGGACTGGAAGTACTCGAGGTCCTCCTCGGTGAAGTGGGCGAAGCGACCCTGCTTGAGGAGGTACTCCCGCACCGGCTTGCGCGGGCGCCCTTCCACGATGGCCTTGGTCTTGCCGTAGTGGCGCACCACCCCGTCCTCCACCTCGTAGAGCGGGAAGACGCCGGTCTCGACCGCCAGTTCGCCCAGCTCGTGGGAGAGCATCGGATCGTAGTCCCACCCCTTCGGGCACGGGTCGAGCGAGTGGATGAAGGTCGGGCCGCCGATGGTGAGCGCCTTGCGGACCTTGTTCATCATCTCGACCGCGTAGGAGGCGTCCACCGTCGCGACGTAGCGGCACTCGGGGTGGCCGGCCGCGAGCATGCCCGCGGTGTTCTTCTTCCAGCGGGTGTGGATGATGCGCTTGACCGAGCCGGGCGGGCTGAACGTGGTGTTGGCGCCGTAGGGGGTCGAGCCGGAGAGCTGGATGTCGGTGTTGGCGTACGACTCGTTGTCGTAGAGCAGGATCAGCGAGTTGTACTCCTTGTGGGTCAGGGTCGCGGAGATGGCGCCCAGCCCCATGTCGGCCCCGCCCCCGTCGCCGCAGAAGGCGATGACGTTGATCGGCTCCGACTTCATCTTGCCCTTCTTCATGAGCGCCTTCAGCCCCGCCGCGGTGCCGAGGGCGGCCGAGCCGGAGGAGCCGAGCTGGGTGTGCATCCACGGCACCACCCACGGGGTCGTGTAGTAGGTGGTGTTGGCCACGTACATGCAGCCGGTGGAGCCGAGCACGATGGTGCGCGGGCCCGCCGCCTTGACCATCAGCTTCATCACCAGGGCCGACTCGCAGCCCTGACAGGTGCGGTGGCCGGAGGTGAAGTACTCCTCGATGGTGACCTTCTTGACGCCCTTGAAGGGCTCGAGGATCTGCGTCGCGTTCGTGAATGCGGTATCGGCCATGGTCAGAGTCTCCCTTTGTATGCGCTCGCCTCGCCTGCGACTGCGGCTCGCAACACTCGACTTGCTCGCGCGCTACTCGCGCACACCCAGCCAGTGGGTCTTGGGGTCGGACTTGCCGGCCTTCGCCGCCGCGTAGCACATGTCCGCCGCCTTCGCGACGTCCTCCAGGGTGACCTCGCGGCCGCCGAGCCCGCAGATGAAGCTGAGCAGCGGCGGGCGCTTGTCCGCGTTGTACATCGCGGCCCGGATCTCGTTGGCGACCACTCCCGAGTTGAACGGCGAGCCGAAGGAGTAGTCGCGGTCGATGACGCCGATGGCGGAGGCCTTCGAGAGCGCCTTCACCAGCCGCTCGGTCGGGAACGGGCGGAACCAGCGGGGGCGGATGAGGCCCACCTTCTTGCCCTGCGCCCGCATGTTGCGGATGCCCACCTTCATCGGCAGCGAGATCGTCCCCATGCCGACCAGGATGATCTCCGCGTCCTCGGTCATGTACTCCTCGAACCAGGGGTTCTCGGGCGCGCGTCCCATGACTTTTCGAAAATCAGCATAGGCTTCCTCGATCACGGTGCTGGCCCGCTTCATCGCCTCGTCGTTCTGCCGTCGGATCTCGATGACCCAGTCCTCGTTGGCCTGGGGCGCCACCGTGATCGGGTTGTCCGGATGCAGCTGCAGGTCGCCCCGGTCGTAGCGCGGCAGGAACTTGTCCACCAGGGCCCGGCTCGGCACCTGGCAGATCGTCTGGGAATGCGTGAGGAAGGCGCCGTCCGCCGAGATCGCGATGGGCAGGAAGACGCGCCGGTCCTCCGCGATGCGGTAGGCGAGCAGGGTGGTGTCGAGCATCTCCTGGGCGGTGTCCACCCAGATCAGCAGCCAGCCCAGGTCACGGACGACCAGCGCGTCGTTGTGCTCGACCCCGAAGGCGCCCGGATCGTCGAGCGCCCGGTTGCCGACCATGCAGACCATGGGGACCCGGAGCGGCGGGGTGACGGTCAGACACTCCATCGCGTACATCCAGCCGACACCGGAGGAGCCGCAGAACACCCGCGCCCCCACCGTGGAGGCGTGCTTCACGATCTCGAACTGGCTGTGCTCGCCCTCCGCGACGATGTACTCGGCCTCCAGATGACCGTTGGCGATCTTCTTGGCGATCGCCTGCATCACCGTGTCGTACGGCCGGATCGGGTACGCGGTCACCACGTCGAGGTCGGCCAGGGTCAGGGCCTCGGCACAGGCCTCGCTGCCGGAGATCAGCATCTCCTTGTGATCGGCGACCGCTCCTGCGGGCTTGGTCTCCACCGCCATGGTCTGGTCTCCTCCCTACTTCTTCCCCGCGGCGTTCTCGCCGGGAATGCCCGCGGTGATCTCGATACCCCCCTGCTCCAGGTCCTTCTTGATCTCTTCCTCGTACTGGCCCCGGAAGCGGAAGCCGTGGGACCGGGTGATGTGCTCCTTGCTGTGGATCTTGTCGGTCATCCACGTGGTGTACTTGGCCTTGTCGGTGCGCCACATCTCCCACTGGCTCGCGTTGTCCTCGAATGCATCCTCGCGCACCATGGTGACGCAATCCTTGGCCGGGCACACCGCCTCGCAGACCCCGCAGCCGCAGCAGGATTCCATGTTAGCGTCGTAGAGGCCCTCCGGGGTGACGTCGAAGCAGGAGTCGGGGCACTGGATCCAGCAGAGGGTGCACTTCACGCACTTGTCGAAGTCGATCACCGGCCGCATCGTGCGCGTCGTGTATTTCTTGAAGTACGGGTTGCGCTCGGGCACGTAGCCCTTGCCGCCTTCCATCGGCTTGCCGATGGGAATCGCGGGGATGGTCACTCCCTCGCGCATCTCCCACCACTTCGGCTTCTCGAAGGAGTACGGGATCTCCGCGTTGCCCTCGGTGATCTTGATCGGCTGGGTCTCCAGGCGCTCGTGGGCCTTGCGGGCCGAGGCGACCTTCAGATCGGAGCCCCACTCGGCTTCCGTGATGGCCTGGCAGACCGCGTCGAGCGACAGGAACTCGGGCTGGATCTTGGCCAGCGCGCCCAGGATCCGGGCCTCGGTGTGGTCTTCCTTGTAGACCCAGAGCCCCGAGAAGGACGCCTTGGCCCGGATGAGGGCCAGGTTGTAGGGCGCGTCCTTCTTGTGGATATCCTTGAGGAGGGCGGCCGGACTCTGGAGCGAGGTCATGAGGACGGTGCCGCCCGAGACGGTCAGGCGGTTGATCGGCTGCAGCCCGTACCAGGCCCAGGACTCGACGCCCTTCGAGAGGGTGTCGTCGACGCAGATGGTGACGTCGACCTCCTTGGGCTCGTAGCGGGCCATGTTCTGCTCGAGCTCCTCCTGCGAGTCGGCCACGATGGCGAAGTCCTTCGCCGGGATGCCGTTGCGCTGGGGGCTGTCGCCGTACCGCCCGAAAGCGATGCCCCACCGCCCCGCCTTGCGGGCGGAGAGCACGATGCCGCGGCAGATGCGCGCGGCGAGGTTCTTCTGGAAGATGCCCCGGTACACGACTTCGCAGGTGAAATGCGCCATGCCTGCCTCCTCGAACATAACGCTTGGTGCCGTGGGCCTGACTGCCCGCCTGGTCGGCTGGTCAGACCATACGGTGCTCGCCCCTGAGACGGCTGTCAAGACCACCTACCGTCTTGGCGAAGATCTGATGAAGAGAGAACGGCCGGGCGGTCCCGACTGCAGCTAAAGGAGGAGCAGCCGCCGCCCCTTTCGACTCACCTCCAGAAAACATCTCCCAACATGAATCGCCGGCGCCCTCTCAACGCGGGCGGCCACTCCCGCCGTACGCAAACCGTCTGTGCCGCGCAAAAACATTTCTTTTAGGGCACTCGCCAACGAACGAGCCCAGCCCACGCAGAATCACGAGCTTCCGCCAAGGCTGTAAGCGAGGATTTTGATCGTAGACGCCTGGCAATCTGAATCGGCGCAGGCCCTCAGGCGAGCGCAATCGCCTCGATGGCGACGAGCACGCCGGGGATGTCGGCCCCGAAGCGGACCATCACCCGCGCCGGCTTCGGCCCGGGGAAGAACTCCGCGTATGCCTCGTTCATCTCCCTGTAGAGGTCGGGCCGCGCGAGCAGCACGGTGACCTTCACCACGCGGTCAAGCGAGCTCCCGACGGCTTCGAGGATGGCCTGGACGTTGCGCAGGGCCTGCCGTGTCTGCTCCTGCATCGTGTCGCCGACGACCTCGCTGGGGCGCCCCCCCGGCCGCACGGGTATCTGGCCTGACACGAACACGAAACCGTTGGCGACGACGGCATGCGAGTACGGGGAATGCGGCGCCGGGTAGCCTTGGACGTCGTCGACGTCGTGGATCGCGGCCATCGCTGACCTCCGAGATCTACAGGGTTCATGCGGCCTGACCAGGCGTGGGTTACCGACATCACTTACATCTCGACCGGCGTACCCATTCAGCGCACCCCTTTGGCGAACTCACTTTCCTGGATGAAGCGCCAACCGGCGCGATCCGCCGCGCCACGGTCGTCGCTCGCACCGGACATGCCGAGGATATTGCCGACCATCACGTAGTCATCCCCCGGAATGTACTGCCGCAACTGACGCAAAAAGTCGTCCTTCTCGATGCCGCATGGCCCCACGAATGAGCAGATGCGGTGCCAGTCCGGACAGTGCAGCGTCACCATCGCCCAATTCCCACAGAGGCCGACGATATGGCCGTGCTCGCGCAACATGACGAGATCGAACAGCTTCACAGGACCCTTGCTGACCTCCAGTGTCTCATCCACGTCGAACGCGTACACGACCATAGCGGTTTCCTCCAGCCACAGCGTGGGTATCGTAATCCGTTCCCGAAGCCCGGCCCACCGCGATGAATCCTTCGCGAATCACGCCTGCGTTCTGTGAAAGGCGTACAGGAACACCACCGCACTGAGGCCAGCGAAGGCGTAGGTGAAGGATGTCAACAATCTAGTCGCCGGAATCAGACTACGCAGAACATTCAGTGCGTCGAAGATGAAATCCGCCATCAACAGAACCGTTAGCATGACCGTCCCGACCAGGGGCCAGACATGCCGCATGTTTTAGGTTCATGGTAGGAGTATGGATGTTGTCAGCGCCCGTCTTCAAGTGACGGCTTAGTCGCCCTCCAGAGATCTTCCGGCCCATCGTCATGACGACGCTGGCCGCCATGCTGGGTGTCCTGCCGCTGGCCCTCGGCACCGGCTCCGAGCTGCGCCGGCCCCTGAGCGTCAGCATCGTGGGCGGGCTCCTCTTGAGAGAGCTGCTGACGCTCTACACGACGCCGGTTGTGTACCTCTTCCTCGAACGCTGGCGTCTCTGGATCCTGAGCCTGCCCAGTTGCCTCCGTGGCGCAGCAGAGGATCGGGGCGGCAACCGATGAGAGGTGGCGCAGACTGACGCAATTGTTCCTGAGGTCAGCTTCTGCATGAGGTTGAGACCGCCATGGAGGATCGGCACGCGCACCGACAGCCAGACAGGCCCGCAGGCCGTCACGATGGCGGCCACCGTCACTGCGTCGCGAATCCTGTCGGCGTTGGTCATCGCCTAGGTCTCGACGAGTAGGCGGGTGACCGCCGACACGCTGTCCCCGGGGCCGTGAACGCGTACCGTCATCATGGTGGCCGCGAGTCTAGCAGCGCAGGCGAGGAACGGGAGCGTGCGCTCAACGGGACAGGGCTCCCTCGGAACTCGGCTCGATGTTACGGTGGTCCCGCAGGGAGGGTGCCATGACGCCGCATAGACTGCTTGGAGGTGTTTGGGTGGCGATCGGGCTGCTGCTGGGTGGGTATGCCTCACCCGTCTCCGTTGGCATCCCCGCCTACCCCAGCGGCGGGCAGCTTGAGGCGGACACCCGGGCGTGCGAGCAGGACGCCGCGGGCGGGGAGCAGTTCGGGACCCGCCGCGTCTACATGGCCTGCATGATCGCTCGCGGCGATCGGACCTACGTCTCGATCGCAACGTACTGGCACATGGCAGAGCTGACCGTGACGGCCGCCCGGGGACAGTCGCAGAATCAGGTACTGCGGGACCTGGAGGCGTGCGCCACGGACACCGGCGCGGTCGCGGGGGCCCGCCCCTTGGAGTTGGCCGAGGCCGTGGACTGGGTCAACGTGAGGCTACTCAGACGCGGGGAGCAGGTCCGAAACGGCTCACTGTTCGCGCCCGTCGCTGAGTGCCTCACCAAACGGGGCGACCGGGCCGAGGCCACGAAGCGGGCTACCGAGGAGTAGCACGTACCGTGCCCACTTGGCTGGACGACCCTGGCCATCGCGACCGATCCCGGTGCTACTCAGCCCAGGTTGACGACGACGGACTTCACCTCGGTGTACTCCGCGATGCCCTCGTGGCCTCCCTCACGCCCGAGGCCGGATTCCTTGAAGCCGCCGAACGGGATCTCGTGGGTGTAGCCGGTGGCGTCGTTGGCCCCGACGAGCCCGTACTCGAGCTGCTCGGCCATGCGGACCAGCCGGGTCATGTCGCGCGTGTAGAAATAGGCGGCTAGCCCGTATCTGGTCGCGTTGGCGCGGCGGATTACCTCTTCCTCCGTGTCGAAGGTGAGGATCGGCGCCGCCGGCCCGAAGATCTCCTCCTGCGCGATCGCCATGTCGTCGGTCACGTCGACCAGCACCGTCGGCGCATAGAAGAATCCCTTCGCGTACGAATCGCCGGCAAGGTGGTGACCGCCCGTGACGAGTTTGGCACCCCGCTTGACGGCGTCTTCGACCAGCGAGTGGACCTTGGCCCGCGTGTCCTCGTTGATCAACGGACCGATCTGCGCGCCCGACTCGAAGCCGGGGGCGACCTTCAGCCGTTTGACCGCCTCGACGAACGCCGGAATGAAGCGATCCGCGATCCCGCGCTGGACGTAGATCCGGTTCGCGCAGATGCACGACTGTCCGCCGACGCGCAGGAACTTCATCGCCACCGCGCCGTCGAGCGCCGCCTGGAAGTCCGCGTCCTCGAAGACGATGAATGGCGCGTTGCCGCCGAGCTCGAACGAGAGTCGCGTGACCTGCTGGGCCGCGGTTTGCATGATCCCCTTGCCGACTTCCGTGGAGCCGGTGAAGCCAATCTTGCGGATCAGCGGATGCGTGAGCAGCTCGGTGCCGACGAGCCGCGAACGGTTGGTCGTGAGCACGTTGAACACACCCGGCGGTAGGCCGGCGACCTCGGTGATGCGCGCGATGGCGAGCGCGGTCAACGGCGTCGCCGAGGCGGGCTTGAGCACGACGGTGCAGCCCGCCGCCAGCGCGGGGGCGATCTTACGCGTCACCATCGTCGCCGGGAAGTTCCACGGCGTCACCGCGGCGACGGGCCCGATCGGCTGGCGGAGTACCCAGTACCGTTTCCCGGCCTGGGGCGAGGGGATCCACTCGCCGGTGATCCGGCGCGCCTCCTCGGCGAACCAGCCGAAGTACCCGAGCGAGAACTGGACCTCCTTTTTCGCTTCCTCGTACGGCTTGCCGTTCTCGAGCGTCACGAGCCGCGCCAGCTCGTCCCGCCGGTCTTGCATGAGCTCCTGGATCTTGAGGAGGATGCGGCCGCGATCCTTGGGCGCCAGCACCGACCACGCTCGGAACGCCGCGTGCGCAGCCGTGACCGCGCGCTGGATCTCCGGCCCGGCGCCGTTCGCGACCCTCGCGACGACCGTGCGATCGGCCGGGTTCGTGACATCGAAGGTGGCTCCGCCCTCGGCGAGCACCCACTCGCCGTCAATGTACATGCGCTCGACGTCTGCCATGTGGATCCCTCCGTTTCGATAATGGGCGCTCGGCGCCCGTCCCGGCGACGCGGAGCCTACGCCTGCGGGCTGTTGCACGCTAGACGCGCTGCGCCACGGAACGGGGGACGGGTGGCGACCGGGCCGATTCCCGTCAGAGCCCGTCGCGCTCAGCTCGTCGAACCCGAGGTTGGCGCAACGTGGGTCAGGAGCTACCGCGCGCGGCCGGGCCGTGCCTGTCTGGGCCATGTAGTCCGGGATAGATCCTCCTGGAAATCCGGCGCATCTCTCTCCAGGCAGTCACCACCAGGGTGTAGCAGCCCCCGTGGGTACCGAGTAAGGCGGGGAATAGCTGTTAGGCGGTGACCTAGACGACGCCTGACGTCTTCACAGCTCAACCTACTTCTTGACCGTCCTTGACCCCTCCGGCCCCGCCCGACTATGCTCTCGCCACCGTCCGACCCGTTCGGCCCGGCTCGCTAGACCCGAGGGCATGCTGGGCAGGAGGATGAGGCCATGGCGATTCTGACGATCTCCCAGGAAATGGGCAGCGGCGGAGCCGAGATCGGACTGACCGTGGCGACCCGCCTCGGTTACAGCTATGTCGATAACGAGGAACTCCTCAGCCGAGCGCAGCGCTACGGGTTGGCGGAAGATCGCCTCGCTCGCCTCGTGGAAGACCGGCCGTCGTGGGTCGAGCGTTTTGATGCGGAGACGCGCCGGTGCATCATGGCGCTCCAAGTGGTCCTGTACGAGTGTGCGCAGGACGATCATGTCGTGCTGATGGGCGGTGGTGGGCAATGGCTGCTCCGTGGCGTGCCCCACGCGCTTCGGGCGAGAATCGTCGCTCCCTTCCCCGAGCGCGTGACACGGCTGACGGCCACCTTGTCGGCCCAGGGGAAGGAACGCGTCACGCCGAAGATCGTCGCCCAGTTCATTCGCCGGGATGACATTCAGAAGTC
>WNFF01000202.1_pt1 | contig 63489 bp, 66 predicted proteins | sample 5400441 | NCBI WGS metagenome assembly WNFF01 (sample SAMN13153345, study PRJNA577476) | soil metagenome | isolation source: 120 cm saprolite under Douglas fir tree site 2 hole 3 replicate 1 | place: USA:California | collected 2015-04-18 | reverse complement strand
GACGTAGGCAACCCGCCTGCTATTCGGTCCCAAGAACGGAAGCAGGTTTTGGAAACCACGCAACTGGGTCAGCTTGTCTGTCTACTTGGCGAAGCAACTGTTCGTCCTGTACCCGCACGGAATTTTCGTTAGGGACAGGCGCCCGACCTGTAGGAACTTCGAACATTCCTGGGCATAACCTCAGATAGGAGCAGGATAACCCCATATTTTCAGGAAGTCTTTCTTGCATTCGTCTAGGTGTTCCAGAAGTGCCGTTGACGGGCTGTACTTGAGGCGGAGGCTAATCGTATTCAGAATCAAGCAGTGCGAGATCCGCAAAGCATATTCCGCTTCCTCGTCTTGGGACTTGGCACTTATTTCAATCAACCCATCGGGTTCCGCCTGGGACATGTGGCGAATGATGAACACCGCACTCGGATGGACGAAGGCGGATGCATAGTTGAATGCGAATGCATGGAATTCAGGGTGGTCGCGAGCTGGCGGACTGATCAGTCCAACAGTTTTGAAATTGTTGACTCCGGCTGACACTGAGAATTAGGAGTTGGGATCTTTCGAGCGGCGCCTTTACCGGAGCCGGTTAATTTTGGGCAAGAGGGGGCCTGGCTCGATTGTCTTATCGCTCGTGACCTCGCATTTCAAAGGTTCGCTCCCTGCTGATCGCTGATCGACAACAACCTGTGAATGTCTTTCGCCCGGTCAGCGGACCTGAGATGCGCTACCACGTGGCGAAGTTCGTAAGGTGACAACTCTGACATTGATCGGAGACGTTACCACTGAGGTCATGGTATTGTGAAGCACGGTGTGTGGGTTTTTGTGTCCCGAACCACAATCCATTATTCCTAGCCGCTTGTTGATCGTCCGCGCCGTTGAAGCAGTGTCGCAACTCCCGCAAGCATTCCGATGAATAAAGCAGCTACACCCCAAGATGCGCTGCTCTGGAAACCGGCTATCGCGGAGGAAAGACAGTGCTCTATGCGCTGGTGGCCTCGCTTCGCTCGAAGCCGACGAAGCCGCTGGTTCGCTTCGAAGGTCTTCCCGGAGAGTTCAGTCAGCACGATTTTGGGCAAGTGGAGGTGGAGTTCCGCAATGGCGCCCGCCAGCGGATCCATTTCTTCGCTTCCCGGTTGAAGTACTCGCGTTTCGTACGGGTGAGTTGCTGTTTCCGGAGATGACGGTTTGCGAAAGAGCCCTCAGAGCGTGGAACAAGCAGAGGGATCGTCCGCCGACACAGCAAATGCGCGAACCGAGACCCGCGTCAAAGGAGGAGGCTGACAATTTCGACCCAATTTTTGCGAAACGAAGCCAACAAGGACTCCTGCTTTCAGACAGATGATATGCGCGTAAATGCCAAGAACTAGGTTTTGAGGCATCGACTGCTAACTGAACCAGCAGATCGACGGCTATAAACGAGATCTCATATCCGGGCCTTAAGGAACTGGCAGTGGATCAGCTATGCTACGCTGAATTTTGATGAAGCTTCTTCACATCTTGCTCAGCGGGTTGGTAGCCGCGGCACCTCTAGGCGCCGAAAGCCGCGCACAGAAGATGCCCCATCCCGACGTGTTTCTGGTCACCATCGATACCCTCCGCGCCGACCACGTCCACTGCTACGGCTATGAGCCCATTCAGACACCGGCCCTCGATAGCTTGGCCAAGGACGGTATTCGCTTCGCACGGGCATTCACCCCCAGCCCCATCACCAATACTTCGCATACCAGCATCCTCACCGGATTGTTGCCCAGTACGCACGGCGTCACCGATTTTGCGATCCCGCTGATAGCAGCCCATGCCACGCTGGCGGAGCTGCTAAAGAAGAACGGCTACCGCACTGCGGCGTTCATTGGCGCGGTCATTCTCGATAGCAAAACTCTGGCGCCGGGTCTGGATCGCGGATTCGATTTCTATGACAATTTTCCCGAGCATTCGCCGACTAAATCGCGCTGGGGACGAGTAGAGCGGCGCGGCATGGAAGTCGTGCAGCACGCGGAAACCTGGATGACCGCGCATCCGGCCGGCACGCATTTCGTTTGGATCCATCTCTACGACCCGCACGATCCCTACGAACCGCCCCCGCCTTACTCGCAGACTTATAAGGATCGTTTGTACGACGGCGAAATCGCATACGCAGATTCGGCCTTGGCCCACTTTGTCGCCTATTTAAAAAACAACAGGCGTTACGAAAATGCTCTCATCGTTGTGGTCGGAGATCATGGCGAGGGGCTGGGCGAGCATCAGGAAAACACGCACGGAATTTTTCTCTACGACTCCACCACGCACGTGCCCCTGATCGTAAAGCTGCCAGTGAAACCACCCGGACGAAGCGACGCGGCCAGGGTGGTCGAGGCCCAGGTGCGGACCACGGACATCCTGCCCACGGTTACTGACCTGTTGAGTGTCCCGCCGCCCGAGCTTCTGGATGGCGAATCGCTGCGGCCTTACTTCGGCGACACAGAAAGCACAGAAAGCAAAGATCGCACTGCTCTTGGCGAAACCGACTATCCTCTTCGTTTCGGTTGGGCGCCGCTGCGTTCGGTGCGCTCGGAGGGATTCAAGTTCATCGAAGCGCCTCGCCCAGAGCTCTACAATCTGCACGCCGATCCCGGAGAGTTAGCCAACGAATACCAGCCGTCGAATGCCACAGTACAGAAGTTCCGTACCATGCTAGCTGAGGTCAGGGCCAAAACGCCTCCGCCATCTTCGGCAGACGCGGCTAGTGCTGCAGCGCCGGGCGCGAACGACCATCTGAAGGCTCTGGGTTACCAGGACCACGTTGCTGCCGGAAGCTCAGCCGCTGCCTCAGAGCCTTCGCGACTACCGGATCCCAAAGACAAGATCGAAGAACAAAACCTGCTGCACACCGCCATGATGGCGTCGGACGACAATCGCTCCGAAGAGGCCCGCCGCGCCCTGGAGAACGTCCTGCAGCTCGATCCCAAATCGCCCACAGCTCTGCGACAGCTGGGAGAACTGGAGCTGCAAGCGGGCGACTACGTCAAGGCAGGCGAACATCTGAAGCGTGCCAGAGAGGTCCGTCCCGAGGATGCCACTGCTGCATTCTACGAAGGTCAGGCGCGGCAAAAAGCTGGTGACCTCCCTGGCGCCCGCGACGCGCTGGAAGCCAGCCTCAAGCTCACTCCGGGCCAGTTTCCCGCGCGGCTGCTGCTCGGCCAGGTCTACCTCGGCCTTAAAGACGCGAACAACGCGGTGGACCAGTTTGAAGCTGCGCTGCTGTTGCTGCCGAAAAGCGTGGAAGCGCAACTTGGTTTGACTCAGGCGCAGCAGTTGCAGAAGGCCGAGCATTGAAAGCGGACATAAAGAGGGCCAAAGTTCGAATCGCCACTTGGTAACCTGGTTCGAATCTAATTGCCTTTGGCTATTTTCTCCACCTGCGCCACATGGTTCAGGTCATGCCCGGCCATCATCTTCACGATATGGTCCACGGTCTCCTTTCCCCGCTCCTGGTGCTGACCATAGTTCTCCCATGAGCTACGAGGCACGGTACTCAAAAGCCTCAGATTGTTCTCGCGCAGCACGCGGAAGGTTTCCAGCGAAGTCTTGGGGTCGCGGCGGCTGTAGTTGAAGGTCTGGGCCCAGGCGTTCTGGTCGAATGCTTGAATGGCTGTAGCGTTCGAAGCCAGGATAAGACGCATGCGATAGCCAATGACCAACTCGGCATCGGCCAAGTGCGCGAGAATTTCGGCAATCGACCATTTGTCAGGCGCTGGCCGGCGGGTGAGTTGCTTCTTGCTCAGGCGTTTGATTAGCGTGGCTAGCTTCCGGTGAGTGCCTTGCTGCAAGCGCACCGGATTCTTGCCCTGGCTGTGACTTAGCATGCGTTCTGTGTATTGCTGTGGCGTTTCCTGCATCGACTTCCTCCTTGGACGAAACACTGTTTTGTTAAGACCAGCTTAAAAAGCGAGGGAGCGCCACGACCGGCGCTCCCGTCAACTCGAAATTTGCCCAACCGAAATATACACCGGTAAGCGGCGGCCATCATTAAAATTCGGGGCAGCATCATACATTGGGAGCCTTGGGCTCCGGCCTTGGGTTTGGTTGAAATGCTCAACTGGCCGGGGTTAGAATCACCCGCGCTTGGGCTGATTCAGTGTTCGGGTTCAAATTCCAGGGTCCGGGGAGGATCGTGTGTTCAGACTGCTTGGCAGGCTTTCATTCACCCTACTGATCGTTGCAGGAAGCTTGATTTTGGCTGCTTGCCCCACGCGCACCAGCATCGAGAGAATTAATCGCGATCCCGGACGCTATGTCGGGAAAGAAGTCGCCATTGCGGGCCACGTGACCACTTCCTTCGGCGCACTCGGCACCGGAGTCTTTGAAGTTGACGATGGTACGGGCCGGATGTGGGTTTTCAGCGAGAGATACGGCGTGCCGGGCAACGGCGCCAAGGTGGGGGTCCGCGGACGAATCGAGCAGGGATTCAGTTTCGGCGGCCGTAACTTCGCTACTATCATGCGGGAAACTGAGCGGAGGCATTAGAGTGCTACGAAAAACGTCCGGGCGGGCGCCTCGTCCGCCCGGACGAGGGGGGACGGGTCTACGTGGACGGTGGCGAATGGTGGGGTTAGTTCTGCCGCGGAGGGTTAGCCACCGGCATATGATCCGGCTGGGCCTGCGACTCTCGAATTTCCAGCTTCATCTGGCGGAGGTTGGTGGCTTCGGCTGGATCCATTCCGGCCTTCAGGTCTGATTTTTCAACAAAGTAACGCCAGCCGGCGTGACGATCTTCCGAGCTCTGCCCGGTTTCGAAGTGTTTGACCCTGATCTCAGCGTTCTCCCGGCCTTTGACTACTAGCACAACTCCCCCGGACTCGTAGGTTCGGATATTGTGGCGGATGATGGCGTAGGAAGCTTTCGATTCGTCGCGTGTCAGAGGCACCCCTTAACCGGTGGAGAAATTTGAATTTTAGTGCATCCAGATTGCGTGCCCGCCCGTTGGTTGCCGCGGCGGGCACGCTTTCTATCGAGAGTTGCCGCTCTAGCTCTTACAGCGGACGGACGTTCTCAGCTTGCCAGCCCTTTGGCCCCTTGGTCACATCAAACTCCACACTCTGACCCTCCTGCAGGCTGCGGAAGCCGCCTGCCTGGATTGCCGAGAAGTGGACAAATACATCTTCGCCACTCTGCCGGCTAATAAAGCCGTAGCCTTTGGCGTCGTTAAACCACTTTACTGTTCCTTGTTCTGCCATTTTGTTACTGTTTCCTTTTCAATCGATTTACGCTGTGAGATCGGAGGTACTAAGGGCAGGTGCTAGCTGGTATGCAAGAAGCTGCTCAACAACCGATTCTAATCAAACGCACTGCTAGTTTATCAGAAAAGGCCTTATTTGGGCTAGCAAATTGCTTGTAGACCCTGGACAGAGATGTCTTCGGTAACCGACGAGGGCTGTCATTTCTCGGCCGCGTCTCGGCCGCGGGTTCTGCCTACGGACGCAAGCCCAGGGCCCAGTCTGGACTCAGTATTTTCTTTCACTTCCGCAGTGGGCAGGTATAATCGTGGAAAGGCTTAACCACGAAGACACATCGCAAACCCACCCTGCGCCTTCGCGATTGAGAGTTGCCGTTTCCCAAGGCGCTTCGTTACCCAGCAACCAGGCATCGTCCTCACAAGATGCAGAAGCGCGTCGCGGGGGGAAGTGCTTGACCAGCCTCGAGAGGACGCCTCGGACCGTGCGGTGATACAGGAGAACAAGGGAGGACAAAGCGATGTCGCAATTCAACGGAGATAAATCCAGATTCAACCGGGAGCGGAAGCAGAACATCCAACGCCGCAAGCGCAACCGGGCACTGTTCCAGGCGGCTGGAGTTAGCGCCAGCAACCCTGACGCGGGCAAGAAGCCGCGTGGCGTCACCGACCTCAGCAAGGACCGAGCATGAGCAAGACACCGGGCTCATTGTCGACAATTCCGGCAGTGGCAAGAAAGCGGGTGCTGCTGGTGGACACTTACGCCACCAAGCGCGATCTGCGGTCCAAAATCATGCGCAAGCTCGGCGTGGACGTGGACTGCGCGGCTGACATCACCGAAGCTCGAGCACTGTGGCAAGCCGGTTCTTACAGCCTGATACTTGTTGATGTGCACCATGATTCCGTGAACGTGCAGGAATTCTGCGACGAAGTGAGAAGTGCCAAGCCGCCGCAGAGCGTAGCCTTTCTGGTGGGCAAGCCGGAGTATCTGGCGGGGTCGCCGGTCTCTGATGACGGGGTGTCGATCCCGACACCCGACGTCCACGGCGCGTGGGGTGAAATGGTAATCGCAATGTACGCGAATGCCTGCGTGGCATTACCCCGACGCTACGGATTTCAGGAAGCCTCCTGGCGCATTGCCGCCACCCGGTCGTTGAAGGACCCGCGTCCCAATCACGTAGTAGCCAGTAAGAAGCACCCACAGTTTTCCTGGGTAGACGCGATGAATCGCCATTCCGAAAAACCCGCATCGTGAAATTTGAGTTACACTTTATCTTGCACCACGGGACCTTGTACCACGAGAGCTTGCAGCACGAGGAACTATCATGAAGAAGCTGTTTGTCGGCAACATTCCCCACAGCACCACTGAAGCAGAGTTGCGGACGCTGTTTGAGCCCCACGGGGCTATCGAGCAAGTCAGCATCGTGACCGATCGCGACACTGGCCGTTCCCGCGGCTTTGCGTTCGTCGAAATGACAGATTCCGCTGAGGCCGAGAAGGCCATTGCCGCCCTCAACGGCAAGGAACTGGGTGGGCGCGCATTGAACATCAACGAAGCCCGCCCCAAAACGGATCGCGGAGGCCCGCCGCGGGGTGGCCGTCCGGGCGGCGGAGGAGGGCGTCCTGGTGGCGGGCGCTCCGGCGGTGGCGGTGGGCGTGATGACTATCAGGGCCATGCGCGTCAGCCTCGAGAGCCGCGCTGGTAACTAGCAACACCCGGTAGAGCACGGCAGAGTTTCACGAGCACTGATCCGCGAACAAACGATCTGCCAAAAAAATGTCCCTTGGAGGTGTCTATGTCTGGTCGAGGCCGTTCCAGCTTCACCAAGCGTCAGAAAGAGCGCTCACGGCAGGAGAAACAGAAGGAAAAGGCCGAGCGCAAGGTCCAGCGAAGGTTGGAAAAACCGGCAACTGGGTCCGATGAGCTCACTGCCGAAGACTTCGCGGCCGCAGCCGAGCAGTTGGCCCTGCCCAACTCGCACATAGAAGACTAGGCGAGAAATCTTCGATTGAATGGCATGAAAGGGCGCGGCTTCAAGCCGCGCTTTTTCAATGGGCTGGGACTCGTTGCAACTCCGCAAAAATGAACCTTTCGACCGCTCAGCAAAGTCTAAACACAGCAGTGAGTGCAGCTCCGATACCGAAACCCAAGTCCGCGATGACCAAGCAGCAGCTGCGCACCGTTCTGCCCGCGGTGTGGGAGCTTATGCGTCCACGCCGGGGCCTGCTGGCGCTGGGCTTCCTGCTGATGATCGTGAACCGTGTGTCAGGGCTGGTGCTTCCCTACTCCACCAAGTTCCTGATTGATGGCGTTATCGCCAAACACCATGTTGAATTATTGCCGCGGCTGGTGTCGGTGGTCTTGCTGGCCACGGTGATTCAGGGAATCACATCTTTTTCGCTGACGCAGTTGTTATCAAAGGCGGCGCAGCGGCTGATCGCGGAACTTCGACAGAAGGTACAGACCCACATCTCGCATCTCCCGGTAGCTTTCTACGACTCCAATAAGACCGGCACGCTAGTGTCGCGAATCATGACCGATGTGGAAGGCGTCCGGAACCTCCTAGGGACCGGACTGGTCGATCTGGTCGGCGGACTGCTCACTTCCGGGATCGCGCTGGTGGTGCTGTTTCGCATCAGCCCGGTGATGACCATGCTGGCATTCAGTTTCCTGCTTTGCTTCGCGATCGCGCTGAACAAAGCATTTAGCACCATCCGGCCCATTTTCCGGCAACGCGGCAAAATCAACGCCGAGGTGACCGGCCGGCTGGCGGAATCTCTGGGCGGCGTGCGAGTGATCAAGGGCTATCACGCCGAGGAGCGCGAAGAAGCCGTTTTCGCCGGCGGCGTGCGACGTCTGCTCGATAACGTGATGCGCACCCTTACCGCCACATCGGTGATGAGCCTTTCCGCCAGCCTACTGATGGGCGTGGTGGGAGCGGTGATTATGTATGTGGGCGCACACCAGATCATCGCGGGCACGCTCACCATCGGCAGCTTCTTCACCTACACGCTCTTCCTGGGCTTCCTGGTGGCACCCATCGTGCAAATCGTTTCCATCGGAACGCAGCTCACGGAGGCTCTCGCAGGCCTGGAACGAACCCAGGAAATCCTGAACGAGCGCCCTGAGGACCAAGATCCGAACCGGCGCGTGACGTTACACGACATTTACGGCAAAGTGGAATTCGACCACGTCACTTTCAGCTACGATGGCAGCCGCACAGTATTGCATGATGTCTCTTTCCAGGCGGAACTGGGAACGGTGACCGCGCTGGTCGGGTCTTCCGGGTCGGGCAAGTCGACCATCATCGGGCTGATTTCCGCTTTTTACGTGCCCGCGGAAGGAAAAGTCCTGGTTGATGGAGTTGACCTCAGCACGGTGCGTCTCGATTCATATCGCACGCGTCTGGGCGTGGTGCTGCAAGAGTCTTTTTTGTTCGATGGGACGATTGGCGAGAATGTGGCTTTTTCCCGGCCCAGCGCGAGTGAAGAGGAAATCATGCGCGCCTGCCGCATCGCCCGCGTGGATGAATTTGCCGAGACCTTCCCGGACAAATACGACACCATTGTGGGCGAACGCGGGGTCAAGCTTTCCGGAGGCCAACGACAACGAATCTCGATTGCGCGGGCCATCCTGGCTGAACCGCGCATTCTGATCCTGGATGAAGCCACGTCCAGCCTGGATTCCGAATCGGAGGAGATGATCCAGCACGGGCTGTCTTATCTCATGCAGGGCCGCACCACGTTTGTGATTGCGCACAGGCTTTCCACCATTCGTCGTGCTGACCAGATTCTTGTGGTCGAGCAGGGACAGATCGTGGAGCGCGGCACGCACGACGACCTTTACGCCATGCAGGGGCGATATTTTGATCTCTACACCAAACAGCAGGGCCTACAGAACAATCTTTTCCTGGCCCCTGGAGAGGGCGACGCCGCGGTTGTGTCTACCGAGAACGGCGGTTCAGGAAAAAACAGTGACGGCGAGGTGAGTCCGGCCGATGCTTTGCGTCTAATGAGAGGAGAGGTCCGTTAGCAAAGACGAAAAATGACCGTCGACCCCGACCAATCGAATCGCCAGTCCGGCCTGTTCGCGGTGCGCGCTGTGGACGTCTGCCGTCACTACCAGATGGGAGAGGCCTTGATTCGTGCCGTGGACGGCGTCTCGCTTCAGGTACGCTCGGGAGAATTTGTGGCTCTGCTGGGCAGCTCCGGATCGGGTAAATCTTCCTTGCTGAATCTGATCGCCGGCCTTGACCGGCCTACCTCGGGAGCAGTGATCGTTGAAGACAGAGACCTGGCGCGGCTCTCGCGCGAGGAACTGGCGAAATACCGCCTGCGCACCGTGGGCATGGTCTTCCAATCGTTCAATCTGGTTTCCCGGATGACCCTGGCGGAAAATGTGGAATTGCCGCTGCGCTTTGCGGAAGTTGACCGCAGCCAGCGCGACGCGCTCACGCGCCAGGCGCTGGAACGCGTCGGTCTGGAGGGGCGCAGCGCACATCGCCCGAGTGAACTCTCCGGCGGCGAGCAGCAGCGGGCGGCTCTGGCTCGAGCGTTGATCAATCAGCCGAAACTTCTGCTGGCCGATGAGCCCACCGGCAATCTCGACAGCCGTACCGGCACCGAGATCATGAATTTTATTCGCGAGTTCAACCAATCGATGGGTATGACCATCGTGATGGTGACCCACGAGCGGGCGCTGGCCGAGCACTACGCCAAACGGATGATCTTTCTAGGCGACGGGAGGCTGGTTGACGACCAGACAAATTCTGCGGCTGTGGCTGCGGGTCTGAGGGCAGACCGGCGATGAAAACTTACGATCTTTCCGAGCTTGCCCTGCGCAACCTGCGAGAATCATCGCTACGCAATTCGCTGACGACCATTGGCATTTCTGTTGGAGTGGCGTCCCTGGTGGCTATGCTTTCGCTGGGCATTGGACTGCAAAAATTGGCGACCCGGCGCCTGGCGAGTTCCGGCCTCTTCGACACAGTGGTGGTGATGTCGCGGCGAGATTTGCGCGGTTTTGGCCGCGGTGACGAACGGAATACCGCCTCCGCCGCCGAAAGCCGCGCGCTGGATGAACCTGCCCGGCAGGAAATCGAGCGCCTTCCTGACGTGTTCGAAGCCTATCCCGACATCCGGTTGGTTACCGAGCTGCGCTACCAGGATCAGCCGCACCTGACCATGGTGTCGGGAATCCCTGATTCGGCGCGGTCCAACGACGCTTTCTCAGGAATCCAAGGCAGCTTCTTCTCCTCCGAAAATGCGCCTGAGGTCATTCTGCAAAAATCATTCGCCGCGGAATTGCTGGAGAAAGCCACCAAACCCGGCCAGGAAGATGAGGTGCCTGTCGCCGAACTGGCCAAGCCGCTTCTGGGGCGGGAACTGACCATGCGCTATGCCCAGCGCATCCCGGCACCATCGTCGGCGGAACCAGCGTCCACGGCAAAATCCGGCCAAGCAACTGCAGCGAACGAAAATGAGAGCGCATCTGAAGCTGCGTACTCGGTCATCTCCCGCGAGCAAAAACTGAAAATTGTCGGCATCTCCGATCTGGACCCCGACAGCATGCGCGGCGCGGCGCGGGCGCGGGTGTTTTTGCCCTTGAAGTTGGCGGAGGATTTGCACGTGATGCAGCCTTCCGATCTGCGCGACAGCATGCGCGGTTTCAACAAGCAGCCCAGCTATTCCACGATTAGTGTGCGGGTGAAGAATCCCAAACAGGTGGAGGCCGTGGAGCAGGCCATCAAGAAGTTGGGCTTCAACACTTTTTCCATCCTTGACGCCACCCGCAGTCTACGGCAATTCTTCGCCATACTCGACCTGTTCCTGGGGATTTTTGGCAGCCTGGCGCTGGCCGTAGCTTCGATTGGCATTGTGAATACGCTGGTGATGGCCATCCTGGAGCGCCGCCGTGAAATTGGGATTATGAAAGCGATCGGCGCCAGCGACGGTGACGTCAAGAGACTCTTCTTCGCCGAAGCCGGGGCCATGGGAGCGCTGGGCGGCGTTGTGGGCGTAGTGCTGGGCTGGCTGATCGGCCACGTGATTAACCTGGGCACCAACATTTATCTGAAGCGCCAAGCGCTCCCACCGGAAAACTTCTGGTCTGTGCCCTGGTGGCTGGTGGGCGCAGCCATCGTTTTTGCTTTCGTCGTCAGCCTGGTTTCAGGCCTGTACCCGGCGGCGCGCGCGGCTCGCCTGGATCCCGTACAGGCGTTGCGGTACGAGTAGACTGAAATCATGTTTCGCTTTTGCCGCCTCTTCCTCCTGCCGGTCGTCTTGCTTTGGCTTCCTCTGGCGGCAAAAGCGCAAAGCCGGACCGACTGCAACGTTATCAACAGCCGCATCCTTAAGCAGTCCATCCACTACTGTGTGCAGTTGCCGCCAGACTATGACACCAATGACGCGAAGCAGCGCCTCTACCCGGTGCTTTACTTCCTCCATGGTCTTGGACAAAACGAGCAGACGTTGTTCAGCACCGGCGGATGGAGTCTGATCGAAGACCTGCGCCGCCAGCATAAGATCAGCGACTTTCTGATTGTCGCGCCGGAAGGAGGACGCAGTTTTTACATCAACTCGGCTGACAACTCCCTCCGCTACGGTGATTTCTTTCTCCAGGAATTCATACCCCACATCGAGAGCCGATATCGCGTACGCCCCGGACGCCAGGGTAGAGCCATTACTGGCGTTTCCATGGGCGGCTATGGAGCGCTGCGCTTCGCCTTCGCCCATCCCGCACTGTTTTCGGCGGTCAGCGCCCAAAGCGCGGCCCTGATCACGCAGACGCCGCAAGAGCTTGGTGCTGCTGGGCCATCCAACGGATCTCTCGGGCGGCTGCTGGGATCCGCCTTCGGGCAGCCGATCAACTTGCCGCATTGGAATCAAAACAGTGTTTTTGTACTGGCAAAGAAAAACGAATCTGGTCTGCACAGACTGGCTATTTATTTCAACTGCGGCCAGCGGGATGACTTCGGATTTGAAGACGGTGCGGCAGCTCTACACCAGCAACTTCAAGCGGAAGGCGTAAGGCACGAATATCGTTCTTATCCCGGCGACCACAGCCTGACCTATTTCCTGTCGCATATGGGAGAAGTCATGGAGTTTCATTCCGGCGTTTTCGCGGAACAAAAGTAGTTCATTCCCGCCAGTTGTTGCACCTCGCCGTTTGTGACATCCTTCAGGACGGGTCGGCCGTGATCCATTTCTACCGGAGAGGTGAGCGATGGCGTGTAGCCCAGCGATATTGAAACGTGTCCCCCTGTTTGCCCTGCTCGACGAAGAAGAGACCGCGGTTTTGGCGGGACAAGTCGAGATCAAGACATTCACTCCCCGTCAGCGCATCTGGAAGATCGGCGATCCCGGCGGACAAGCTTATGTCATGGTCTCCGGCACCGTGCGGGTCACGACCGTGGACCAGGATCACCAGGAAGTTGTCGTCGATCAGCCGGCAGAGGGCGAGTTTTTCGGCTTCGCTTCCATGCTTGAGCAGACCCCCCATCAGACTGAGGCCGTGGCTCTGGAAGAAACCGTCTGCCTCGAAGTCGACCGCCAGGACATTGCCGTCCTGTTGCAACGCAAGCCACTGGCGGGAATGGACATGTTGACAGTGCTGGGCCGTCAGTTTCACGCTTCGCAGCAACTGGTGCGGGTTCGCGCTAGCCGCAACCCGAACGACATCATCGAGGAGGACATGACGTTCGGCGAGCGCATCGCCGACGCGGTCGCTAGTTTCGGCGGGTCGTGGACATTCATCATCACGTTTGCGGTCGCCATTTGCAGCTACACCGCCATCAACGTCATCGGCCGCCAAATCGCCTGGGATCCCTATCCGTTCATTCTCCTGAATCTGTTCCTATCCATGCTTGCCGCCATCCAGGCGCCGGTCATCATGATGAGCCAGAACCGGCAAGACACCAAGGATCGCCTGCGCGGCGAGCTCGACTACGACGTCAACCGCCGCGCCGAGTCTGAGATTCAGGGCCTGGCCCGCAAGCTGAATCTGTTGGGGGAAAAGATCGGAGACGTCGAAGATCTAGTCCGGCAAAAACTATAGCGAGTAGCTACCGCTAGCCACGTGGGGACAGCCGCCCTCGGCTGTCCGGCGGAGGAACGCTCCGCAGTGTCATTCGCTAAGACGACAGATCGCCCTTTCCTATAGAGCAGCCTGCTACACAGTCTCGGCAACAGCTGGGCTAATTTCAACTTCCACCTGCTGCTTGCCTAACACTGGATGCGTCGCCGTGAGCCGGACCGTCCCGGCTTGCTCCTTGGCTCGAATCCAGACCGCTCCCGTTCCGCCCACCAACGCGAAGGGATTGTCTCCGATAAGACTCGCCGGGCCTTGCAGTTCAAACTTGATAGCGTCGTTGGCGAATGGCCGGATGGCGTCAAATTCGTCGGTCACGCGGAGAACTACGCGAGTCGTGTCAGCCCCGTCCGCGATCAAACTGGTGTCGTCGGGCAGAAGAGTGAATTTCTGATCTATGCCCTTGCCGGAGTACTTCTTCACCACGACTTGTTTGCCTTGAATGTAGCCTTCGAGACGTAGGTCTCCCCACTTGTGAAAGAGCTCGCCCAGTTCCACCACGAATGGAGCATAGCGAAGGTGCGCAAATTGTCTGCGGTCAGGTTCCACTTCCGTGACCAGTTCGTCTGCGATGTAGAGCTTCAGATGGTCGCAGTTAGAGCACACAACTGCCTTCGAGAATCCCACCGACGCATCGCCTCGCGCCCAATGGAAAGCGGGCTCGAGCACCACTTCCTCCGCAGGGTCGCATTGCGACTTGTAGAAACCCGCAGCCGGTTTGGGCTCGCGGAAAATGTCAGTGACGCCGTGATAGCAGATGCGATCACCAGAGCCGAAGTCACCATGAGTGTTGTAGTCGAAAGCGCACCAACCTATTCCGCCGGCGTATTGCGGGTTGGAGGCCAGCTGGTCGTGGATGCGGGCATGACGGATCGTATGTTCGGTAAGGCGTTCCACCTGGTCGGTGGTCTTGGTGGGATAGGTGTGGCCGACGAACTCAGTGTTCAGGTAGCGCGGGTGATTGGGCGGCTTCAACGGGAAACCAAAATCGTTCATGGTGAAAACATCTTCGAGAAACTCCGACTCCTGGAAGTAGCGGATACCTCCAGTTTGGCGGGTCGGGTCCAGTTTGTGCGCCAACGCATTGGTGCGAACATAGAAATCATGGTCGTCTTTGGACTCATTGATGCGCACGCCCCACAGAATGATGGACGGATGGTTCCAGTCGCGGCGGATCATGCGGCTCACGTTGTCGATGGATATCAGTTTCCAGGGCTCATCGCCGATGTGCTGCCAGCCGGGAATTTCCTCCAGCACCAACAGGCCAATCTGGTCGCAAGCGTCAAGGAAGTGACGGGACTGGGGATAGTGCGAGGTACGGACAATATTGCACTTGAGCTTGTTGCGCAGGATTTGCGCGTCACGGCGCTGAGCCCGGCCAGGCATTGCCTGCCCGACGAAGGGAAAGGTCTGGTGACGATCCAACCCGCGCAGCTTGATGACTTGGCCGTTGAGCTCGAAGCCGTGGTCGGTGAACTGAGCTTGGCGAAAACCGATGGATCGCGAAACCTCGTCGACCGGCTGTGCCCCGCGCAGCAGGAGAACATGCACCGTGTATAGATTGGGATGCGCCAGATCCCATAGCTTGAGGGAACCAAGATTGTCGAGATGGACCGTGTGCATGGCCGGGTCGGCGCCGGATGGAGAAGGCGGAACGCGCTGCGTACCTTTGGCGAGTACTCGATCGCCCTCGCGGAGATCCACTTCCAGGATCAGAGGATCTTTGGATGCGTCCGCATGCTGAATGAAACAATCGACATCCAGGCTAGGATGCGCGGTCAACACGTCTTTCGGCCTGGCGAAAACATTCTCGATAAAGGTCGAGGGCACGATGCGAAGAGAAACTTCGCGGTAAATGCCGCCGAAGGTCAAGTAGTCAATCTCATAACCGAAAGGGGGAATATCAGGCCGCTCGCTGGAGTCAACATCCACGACGAGTGCGTTCTCCCCGTCGAAATTGACGTGCGGTGTGAGATCAAAAGAAAAAGGCGAGTATCCGCCCTTGTACTCTCCCAGGCGTACGCCATTGATCCACACCGTGGAGGCGGTCATGACGCCTTCGAAATCCACCAAGACACGATGGCCGCGAGCCTCGGGCGGGAGCTTGAAGCGGCGCCGATAGCAGGAGACAAACTCGTAGCTCTTCTCGTCAAAGCTGTGCCAGGGCAAGCGGACGTTGGTATGCGGAATTACGACGCGCTTAAAGCCAGAGTCGTCGAAGTCGCGCGCGTGGGCGCCTTCCACCACGGCTTCGCTATAGCGCCAGTTCCGGTTCAGGGGAAGAACAAGCCGGCCCAGGGCGATGTTCGACTCGGCCTTAGCGCCGGCAAAGGCAGAGCGGGCGATGGTCGCGCCCGCGATGAACGTGCCGGTAGTCTTGAGAAAGTTGCGTCGGTCCATAGTTTTTCCGGTGAAGAGCCTTTCTAGATGGTCGCGGGGTGCATTATCTAATATTGGGCTGTTCCTGTAAACGCTTACATGTTCGCTTCAAACGGCCCGCGCCTGGGCGCAGGATCGTCTCCAAAATTTGTGCGCCCCGAAGAACACGAAGTTGCCCGAAGCTGCGAATTCCAAGAGTTTCCTTGGTGTACCTTCGAGTCCTATGTGAATCTAGGACACTGCCTGGCGCAGACCTCAATACCTTTGCCCGGCAATCGTTGCTAGAATAGGTTTCTCCTCCCGAGCTCTTCCTCGTGGACTCGCATGAACATTAAAGAGGTAGCCAAAAGAGCCAAGGTCTCGACGGCAACTGTTTCGCGCACCATTAACGATTCGGCGAAGGTAAAACCGGGAACTGCGGCGCGGGTGCGCAAAGCGATCGAAGAACTGAATTTTTATCCCAACACCCACGCTCGTACCCTGGTATCGGGAAGAAGCCGCATGCTAGGACTGATTATCTCAGACATCACCAACCCCTTCTTCCCCGAACTCGTGAAGAGCTTTGAAGACCAGGCGGTTCAGGGCGGCCAGGAAGTCATTATTGGAAACACGGATTACAATCCCAAGCGGATGGCGGGCTGTATCCGGCGCATGGTGGAACGGAAGGTGGACGGCGTGGCCATCATGACTTCTGAGGCCGACCCTGTGCTGGTTACCGAACTGACGCGAAGAAACATTCCCACCGTTTTTATGGACACTGGCACCAACAGCGCTCACAGCGCGAACATTCGTATCGATTATGCCCAGGGGATTCACGAAGCTCTGGATCACCTTTTTTCCTTGAACCACCGGCGAATTGCATTCATTACGGGGCCAATGAACCTGGAGTCGGTACGGATACGGCGCGCCGCTTTCCTCTCCGGACTCAAATCCCACGGACTCTCCGAGCGGGCGCTGATCGAAAAGGGAGACCATCGCATCGAGGGTGGCGCGATCGCCATGAGGAACCTGCTGAAGTTACCACAGCCCCCCACCGCAGTCATCACCTCGAACGACCTCACCGCAATCGGAGCTCTGGGGGCAATTCACGAGGCGGGCTTGAGGGTGCCCGACGACCTGTCACTGATCGGTTTCGACGATATTTCTTTTGCGCATCTGACTCAGCCGCCGCTCACCACGGTGATCCTGTCGCGCACCCAGCTGGCCATTACGGCTTTTGCCGCGCTGGAAGCTCTTATCCGGAAAGAAGAAGGACCTCATGGCGACTACACCATTCCGACCCACCTGGTGCTGCGAGGTTCGACGCGCGCGCTCTGAGATTGGAGGCGCTTTAAGACCTGGGGACGATCCCCAAAAACTTGTCAGCGGCGAACTTCTCGTGGCTTGGCGGATGTTGATCGCTATTTCCACCTCATATCGTGAAGGTGGTGCATAACGGCGCAGCTGAGATGCCCTACGATGAACCAGAATACGGCTTCGAGCACCCTCTTGAATGTTGGCGTCATGAGGTAAGCCCTCACTTAGATGATCATTCGTGTCAAGCGAATAGTTGTGAAAACTTGTCCGTGCAAACCTGCGCCGCTATCCGGCGCTGGCGCCATTGGCGGCTGAACAGACGTATATATCGGGCTTAATCCCGATGGCCGCTTGATATCGCTCCGCGATCTGTCCGGCAAACCTTTGCGCATCCGCAGTCGTTACCAGGTTCACCGTGCATCCACCGAATCCGCCGCCCGTCATTCGCCCGCCACAGTAGCCTTCCAGAGATTCAGCGATTTCTGCCATGACATCGAGTTCCCGGCAACTCACTTCGAAGAGATCGCGGAGACTGCGATGCGATTCGCGCATTAGGTCTCCGAAGCGATTCACTTCACCCCTAGTCAGGTATTTGGCGCCTTCCTGCACGCGGCGATTCTCGGACACGACGTGCAGGCAACGCTTATAAATGGTCGCGGGTATTTCGGCTACGTGCTGCTCCAGTTGCTCGACCGAAACATCCCGCAGAGCGCGGATCTCCGGATGCCACCGGGTCAGGATCTTCACTCCCTCATCGCACTCTTCGCGCCGGCGATTGTAGGCGCCGCTGGAGTGTTCGTGTTTCACCATGGTGTTGCAGATCACCAGGCGAACGCCGTCGGGAACCGGAATCAACTTGAACTCGAGCGAGCGGCAGTCGAGCAGCAAAGCGTGCCCTGCTTTGCCCAGACAGGAGATGAACTGGTCCATGATCCCGACCCGAGCGCCGATGAACACATTTTCAGTTCTTTGGCACAGTTTTGCCACCTCCGGCAACGAAAGCTTCGCTCCATTGAGGCTTATCAGGGCAAGCGCACTGGCTACCTCGATCGCCGCCGAGGAACTGAGTCCCGCGCCAATCGGAACTTCACCCCGCACCAGCAAGCTGGCGCCAGGCGCCTTATGCCCCATCTGCTGCAGCATGACCGCGATGCCGACAACGTAGTCGCTCCAAACGCCCTTGGCCCGGGTGGGCAAATTGTCCAAGTCGAATTCAAACTGCTCCGAAAACTCTTCCGATTGGACCACCAGCTTTCTGTCCGGGCGGGGGGAAATGGCCACGCGGGTGGAAAAACCGATGGCACAGGGCATCACGAAGCCGTCGTTGTAGTCGGTGTGTTCTCCCAACAGATTTACCCGGCCCGGCGCGCAAAAAATCCGGGGCTTCGATCCGAACGAATCCTCGAAGCGCCGAGTCAATTCTGCCGACGTCATTCCATGATCCCAGATAACAAATCGATCAAAAACCAGTAGCGGTGTGAAACTGAATCCGAGGGTATGAAATAATGCACATGTAAGCGATTACAACCAGTTGCAACGATAGGCTGCCGTTCCCTCTGTGTCAAACAACGTTTTGATAATGTTTCTAAGGCTTTGGCGTACATTGTAACCCAACAGTCGGAGCCACCTGATTGAAGCTCGCCGCAGACCCACATCGCCGACTGAACCCACTTACCAACGAGTGGGTACTGGTATCTCCCCATCGCGCCGGCCGTCCGTGGCAGGGTCAGGTCGAGAAGGTTCCGGTTCACAAAGAGCCCGAATATGACCCTTCCTGTTATCTCTGTCCGGGAAACTCCAGGGTCGGCGGAATAATTAATCCGCGGTATACCAGCACGTTTGTTTTCGACAATGACTTTGCCGCGCTCAAGCCGGCCGTTGCCCACGACCGCTGGGACCTCGAAAACCGAGGACTGATTGTGGCCGAAGGCGAACCCGGACTTTGCCGCGTGATCTGCTTCTCCCCGCGCCATAACCTCACCCTTTCCACCCTGCCGTCGAAGCATGTCGAAGACGTGATCCATACCTGGACCGAACAATTCCAGGAACTAGGTGCGATGCCGCAAATCAATCACGTGCAGATCTTTGAGAATCGCGGCTCAGCGATGGGCGCAAGCAATCCTCATCCCCACTGCCAGATCTGGTCGACCAATTCGGTTCCGGATATCCCCGCGAAAGAGCTGGCCCGCCAGAAAAGCTATTTCCGTAATCATCAGACCTGTTTGTTGTGTGACTACATCCATCTCGAAGAGCAACAGCAAGTCCGGGTGGTTTGCCAGAACCAGGGTTTTGTCGCCCTGGTACCCTTTTGGGCGGTGTGGCCGTTCGAAATGCTGATTTGCAGCCGTCTCCACCTGGGAGCACTGCCGGATTTAAATGGGGAAGGAGTCAGGTTGTTGGCGCAGATTCTGCAACAGGTGACGTCGGCCTACGACAAGGTTTTCGACGTCCCATTCCCTTATTCGATGGGCTTTCACCAATCGCCCACGGACGGCGAAGCTCATCAGGAATGGCACTTCCACGCCCACTTTTACCCGCCGCTTTTGCGTTCGGCGACCATTCGCAAGTTCATGGTGGGATTTGAAATGCTGGGCATGCCGCAGCGCGATATCACCCCGGAAAGTGCGGCAGCGCATCTGCACTCGCTGTGCGGTAAGCGGCCCCAGTCCGACTAGCCCTTTGAGTCAGGCCTAGATTGTGCCTTGGCCTTCGAGGTGCGTTTTTCGTACTCCTCATCATCCAATACAATCCACCACAAAATGCGAGGGACGCCCCGATAATAGGAAAACTCGCCTGTTCGATGTCCGCGACGAGACATCTCCACCAGAGAGTAAATAGAACCTAGGGCCATCAGGACTAACCCGGCAGCGGTCCAGACGACGCGCAGCCCTGGATAGTAAGGGTCCAGGCCGATCGATGCCAGGAACAGAATCCAGAAGACAACAACCGCCATCCATCTCAAGCGCTTCATGAGTTCGCCATTTCGATGCTAGGGCTGGGTCGACTGCCCGCGCTGTGTTTGCGGCCTTGCCAAGCGCCCGAGTGGGAGCAAAATGCGTTGACAAATCCGAGCTAAGCCTGTAATCGTTTACACCGCCGGCCGAGCCTCTGGTAGGTCTCAGCCCAGCCCAAGACGGCCACGAAGGAGAACGGATTCATGTTGAGGACCATCGATTGGATCATCATGATCGTTTATTTCGTGTTCGTGCTCGGCATCGGTGCGGTCCTCAAGCGATACGTAAAAACCAGCACCGATTTCTTTCTGGCTGGACGCTCCATCCCCGCCTGGGTTGCTGGCCTGGCCTTTCTTTCCGCAAATCTGGGAGCGCAGGAAGTAATTGGCATGGGCGCTTCAGGCGCAAAGTATGGTATCGCAACCAGCCACTTTTACTGGATTGGCGCCATCCCTGCCATGGTCTTCGTCGGCGTCTTCATGATGCCTTTCTACTACGGCTCGCGGGCGCGCTCCGTCCCCGAATATCTCCGGCTGCGCTTTGACGAAAAAACTCGCGGGCTCAACGCGGTCTCCTTCGCCGTCATGACTTTGTTCTCTTCCGGCATTTCCATGTATGCCATGGCGAAGCTGATTCAGATCCTGCACATCTTCGACGCTCCGTTCGCATGGTTGGGATTGCCGCCGTCCTGGGTATTTCACTTTTCTCTGGTAATTTCAGCACTCGTGGTCCTGGGATACATCCTGCTAGGCGGGCTGACCAGCGCCATCTACAACGAGGTTGTCCAGTTTTTCCTAATCGTCGCCGGGTTTCTGCCTCTGGTCTACCTCGGCTTGAAGAATGTCGGCGGCTGGAGCGGGCTCAAAGCCACCCTCCACCCGGCCTACACTCATTCCTGGCTGGGAATGGGAAGTGCGCACACCAACCGTCTGGGTGTGGAATGGTTCGGCCTTACCATGGGACTGGGCTTTGTGCTGTCGTTTGGATATTGGTGTACGGATTTTCTGGTCATCCAGCGCGCGATGGCCGCCAATTCCATGAATTCGGCGCGTTGTACGCCATTGATAGCGGCCTTCCCAAAGATGCTATTCCCCTTCCTGGTCATCCTGCCCGGATTGATTGCCATCGCTCTTCCCACTCAAAACCCCGCTGGCCTGGCCGGCACTCATGCCGCCGCGGTCCAGGGGGAAGGTCTTGTCCCGGCGAAGATTGACGCGTCGGGCCAGCCCATCCGCGATAAGGACGGCGCGGTGCAACTCGACTACGACTTGGCCACTCCCAACATGCTTCTGCATTATTTTCCCACTGGAATTCTGGGTTTGGGCCTGACTGCGCTGTTGGCAAGTTTCATGTCTGGAATGGCGGGGAACGTGACCGCGTTTAATACGGTGTGGACCTATGACATTTACCAGTCGTACATCAACAAGAGCGCGAGCGACGAGCATTACCTCTGGATGGGCCGCATGGCTACCATCTTCGGCATCGCGCTGTCGGTGGCGGCCGCTTATATGGCGACACGATTTAACAACATCATGGACATGCTGCAACTGGTATTCGCATTTGTGAATGCGCCGCTGTTTGCGACATTCCTCCTGGGCATGTTCTGGAAGCGAACCACCGGCCACGGCGCCTTCACGGGATTGTTGAGCGGGACAATGGCCGCCGCGCTCCACCAGGGGCTGACCCTTCCGCAAGGAGGCGTCCCCGGAGTTAAGGGCGGATGGCTAGCCACCATGCACGTTTACCCCAGCGAGATGGCGCAAAATTTCTGGACCGCGATTTATGCCTGGACCACCTGCTTCCTGGTCACAATCGTGGTGAGTTTGCTCACGCGTCCTCACGAAGAGAAGGAACTGGTCGGCCTGGTGTATTCGCTCACCGAACGCCCGACGCAACACGGCCTTGGCTGGTATCAACGACCCGCGGTGCTGGCGGTAGTCGTTCTGGCGGCCACGGCGTTGCTCAACATTATTTTCAGATAGGGTTTCGGGTAGGAGAAATACAGGTAGGAGAGACAATGGGACTCGACATTCGGCTGCCAATTGGTTTCCTGTTTTCCATCTTCGGCGTGTTGCTGATCGCCTATGGCGGGCTGAGCGACCCGGCAATTTATCAGCGTTCATTGGGCATCAACATCAATCTCGGGTGGGGAATTGTCATGCTGGTGTTTGGCGCGATCATGCTCGCCCTGGGCAGGCGTGGAACCAAAATTTAAACCAGACTGCCGAGCCGCTACCTTCTTCATAAATATGAATCGGGAGCAGATAGTCAGGAGCACTCTGATGGATCAAGTCCGATCATCGCAGCGATTAAAGTGCATAGCCCGGCTAGCTGTTGCCGCAAGTGCTCTGCTCGCAACCGCTCTGCACGCCCAGACGGCGCCGCCGCCTCCACCCATCATGCTGGGAACCGCCTGGTATCCGGAACAATGGCCAGAGTCGCGATGGGAGGCAGATCTCACTCTGATGCAGCAAGCGGGGGTACACATGGTGCGCATCGGTGAGTTCGCTTGGAGCCAAATGGAGCCAAGCGAAGGTCACTATGATTTGGACTGGTTGGATCGTGCCGTTACCGTGGCCGCGAAACACGGAATCTATACCGTGATCGGAACTCCGACGGCGGCCCCGCCAGCCTGGCTTACGCAGAAATATTCCGAAACCTTGCGCGTGGACGAAGCCGGCCACCGCGCCGAACATGGAAATCGCCAACAGTTCAATTTCGCCAACTCCAAGTATCGCGACCTAGCGCGCAAGATTGCTGAACAGATGGCCAAGCGTTTCGGACACAATCCCTGGGTGCTGGGCTGGCAGATTGACAACGAGTATGCGGATGTCTCATACGATCCCGATACCAAGGCGCAATTCCAGCAATGGCTCAAGGCACGATATGGAACTCTCGACAACCTGAACGCGCGCTGGACGACTTCCTACTGGAGCGAAACCATATTCGACTGGAGCCAGATTCCGATCCAGACAAAATACGGGAACCCTGGCCTGTTGTTGAGCTGGAAACGATTTGTCAGCGACACCTGGCGCAGTTACCAAAAGAACCAACTGGACGTCATTCGCACCAATTCCGATCGAAAACAGTTCATCACCACCAACACTATGGGATGGTTCGACGGTTACGATCACTACGTGGTGGAGCGGGATCTTGATGTTGCGGCCTGGGACGACTATGTAGGCCAGGGACACCTCGATGCAGCCAAGAACGGCGCTGCACATGATCTGACACGCGGCTTCAAGGGCAAGAATTTCTGGGTCATGGAGACCCAGCCCGGCTCGGTAAACTGGGCGCCCGTAAACAACTCCCTCGATAAAGGCGAAGTACGGGAGATGGCCTGGCACGCCATCGGACATGGTGCGGATGTGGTCAGCTACTGGCAATGGCGGAGCGCCCTGAATGGCCAGGAGCAATACCACGGCACGCTGCTGGGAGCGGACGGCACGCCCGTCCCCCTATATGCGGAGGTGCAGCAGCTTGGCCGGGAATTTGCCAAAGCCGGTCCGGCCCTGGCGGGGACGTCGGTGAAATCCGAAGTTGCGATGCTGCACTCGTACGACAGCCGCTGGGCTATCGATTGGCAGCGCCACAACAAAGGCTATAGCCCCGTCGACGAGCTCGTCAGCTACTACCGGCCGCTGCGAGCTATCTGTCAATCCGTCGACGTAGTCGAGCCGGTCGCCCCGCTCAGTCAATACAAGCTGGTGGTAGCGCCCGGACTCAACGTGCTTTCCGACGCCATCGCCAAGAACCTCATCGAATATGTGCGCCAAGGCGGACATCTGGTGCTCGGCCAGCGCTCCGCCATGAAAGATGACGACAACGGCTTGCAGCCGCAACGCCAGCCCGGACCACTTACCGATCTGCTGGGCGGGCGGGTTGAGCAATACTACGCTCTGGTCGATCCGGTTCCGGTGGAGGGAAAGTTCGGCTCGGGACAGAGCACGCTATGGGCCGAGTGGTTGAGTGCCAGGGATAATGACACCGAAGTTCTCGAGCGATATGGAAGGAGCAACGGTTGGCTCGACGGCCAACCGGCAGCCATCACACGCAAAGTCGGCAAAGGCAGAATCACCTACATTGGCGCCTGGCTGGATGACTCCGCCATGGCCACGGCCGCGAAATGGATGGCCGACGTGAGTGGCGTAAAAGCAGCACTTGGCGCGGTTCCGGACGGAGTTGAAGTCTACCCGCGCTACGGCCAGCATGGGGCGGTCTACATCCTGCTCAATCTTTCCAAAACTGAGCAGACGATTCCCTTGCCTTCCGCGATGAAAGACGTACTCGAAGGCGGATCGAAATCATCGGTTACTCTTCCGCTATATGGAGTGGCGGTGTTGTCGGCTGGACGCTGACAGCGAAGACATCAATGACGCGGCGACTTGGACCGTCAGCGCGGGATGTAGTTCTTGAGCAGCGGATTCACTAGCCCGGCAAAGGCAAGCAGGCGTCGTTCGGCCTCGTCCGGCTTTTCCCCCGGCCGCAACTCAGTGTTGATCCGGACCAGGGCGTTATCTCTGCGGTTCAATCGAAGCGAGTCCAACGCCAGATAGAAATCCATCTGGTTCTCGCTTGCTACCCGGCGGCCGTGGGCCGAATACCAGAACAGAACCAACTGGCGATCATCGCCCCTTGCGACCAGGTAACGATTCGCAGGGAACGGGGCATCTCCCGGCAATGCCAGAGTGGTGATGCCGGACTCCAAGGGCACCCAGCCGGAACCTGCCAGGCAGTTTTGCGGCACATGGTGATACACCGCTGGCCGGTTGGCAAGGTAGGCGAGGTATAGATCCACATCAGCGCCACCGGCGGTTTGATTTTTGTAGGTCCTCTGCAAGAATTCCCCAGGACCAAGACTTTTCAAAATCTCATCGGTGATGGGGACGTCCATGCCCACCCAGCTCTTGAGTTCAAGCGGAAATGACGCCAACCCAATTCGCGGCGGAACAAACTGGTTACGGGCACGAGCCTGCAGAAAAAGAGCGGTCCCGGCCAGCAACACGGCCACTGCTGCGAAACGTGCATTCCAGGAGATCAAGCGTACTCCCCTTGTTCCACCGGTTCCCGTTTGCCCCAAAGCAACATCCGCGACAGACGATGAAGGAAGAAAATCAGGAGCAGCGAACCGGCGAAGATGAGCCATCCTGAAAGGAGATGCAGGGTCCCCTGCGCGCCTTCAAGACCCCAGTAGTGCACGATCAGACCGGTGACAGCAATTCTCACAGCATTGGCCAGAATCGAAACCGGAACCGCGATCAAGGCCAGCAGGATTCGCACTCCAGTTTTTGTTTCGGCCAGATACCCGTAAATGACAGTCAATGTGATCAGCGAAAACAGCGACCGGATTCCGCTGCAAGCTTCGGCCACTTCCAGCCGCGCGGTGGATAAAACAATGATGTTGCCTTCCCGGACCGCCGAAACTCCAACTACCGTCAGCAGGAAAGTGGCGGTCTTGGAGGCAAGAATCTGAAGGGGAAAGGTGATCTGGTCCACCAACGTTGACGAAGGAATCATCAAAATCAGAAACGCTAGGGGAAAAGAAATCGCTGCCAGGTGTTCCCATCCGGCAAGAAATACCACCACCCCGCAGACCAAAAGTAGAAGTGATGCACGGGAGAGGAAAAACCCCGAACTGACCGTGCCCAGCACCAGCGCGATGAGCGCAAACACAAGCATGGCCAGACCCCACCACGACGGCTTCATCCGAAGCGCGGCCAACTTTGCGCGCCCCTCCCACAGCAAGAACAACGAAAACACCGGAACAAAGAATCCATGGGTGTAATTCGGATCCTGCCACCACTGCTGCGCCAGACGCAACACCTGGGGGGCATACAGCCAGGCCGCCAGTAGAACAAGAATTCCACCCTGCCAATAAGGAAGAGTTCGCCGGTTGGAGAGACTGGGCCTAAACCCGACAGGAGTTCGCACCTATCGCTTCCGCCTCGACTTTCGCGACTTCCAATACACTCCAGCCAGCCCCGAGGACAGCAGCAACAGCGTGCCAGGTTCCGGGGTCACCGCCAGCGGAGTGTGGGAAGAAGAGGAACGGCCAGGCAACCCGGCCAGTGGCAGAAAGAGAAGTGGGATCATCCGTTTGCGGCTCTTCGTGGGCAGCAGGGCATTGCCCGCGTCGGGTGGCGCGCTCGGAAGATCTGTCGTGTAAGCTTCTGGCTGCGGCTCTACCGCGTCCGTGACCATGTCGTTGGAGAAAAGAGGCTGATTAAAATCCGCCTCCAAGGGATCCATGATCGCCGGAGGACCAAGCGGGGCCACAGCCACGCGATTGCCGCACCGGGTGCGCGCCGCAATTTTTCCGTCGCTAATGAGAGTTTCGCCCGGATGCAGCGCAACTTTCTTCCGCGTCCAGTACACCTTGTCGCCCTTGCGGTAGGCAACGTACATCGATTGCTTCTCCGCAACCGTGACCAGATGGGCATGTTGATAATCAAACCCCTGAAAGTGTTGCGCTACAACCGGATCGTGCTCGGCAATCTGGCGCAGTTCTTCCGCACTCCCGACCCCGCCGGGAACGATCGAATACGCGTAGGCGGGACGGCTTGGGCGCGATGCAATATACAAATACTCTGCGGAACTCGCCGGCACAGACTTGGCGTCTGGAGTTTTACCCAGGCTAACTCCGCCAGGTTCTAGGGACGCGAATGAGCCTGACAAGCTGGCAACCGGCTGCTGGCGGGCAAACTGCCAGGTCACGGCTGCTGAGGCGGCAAACAAAAGCAGCACCAGGAACCAGGTTCTAACCTGCGTCCGGCGCTGCCGGTGATGTTGATGACGAACCCTACCTACCCGGGGATCTTTCAAAATGCTCCTCATGGAATCAACGATTTAGCTAGGGGGGAGGGACTACAAGAACGCTAGAGGCACTTATGAGAGCACACCGGCTTCCAAACCAGAATCAACTGGAATCATGGAACCGGCCTTCAGGGAGAGGTAGGGTGTGAAGACTTTTGCACAAAAACAGGGTTTTATTGCGCAACCATCAGGTTGCGGCGCAAAGAAGTGCAGCAACTAGGCCACGAATGACACCTAGTCTGCGCATTCCCGGACCATGGAACCGAACTAGATTTTCATTCAGGCCGAAAAGTTCGACATTACGGCGGTCGCGATTCCGCCTTCAACCCCTAGTCTTCGTCGGAAGGCATGGGTTCTCCGACGATGTTGTAGTAGACCTCTTTGGGCTTATTCGGCTTGGGCGGCTCGGCTTTTGCAGCGGGTGACCGAGGCTTGGCCGCAGAGTTTGCAACTGGTGGTAGTGGGGAAGGAACTGCAATAGGCACCGCTACCGGTGCTGGCGCAGCAAATGGAGCCTGCGCTGCCGGAGCTACTCTAACTGGCGCTGCGGGGGAAATTAGACCCGGCTTCGTCGCTTGGGCTGGTGGGGCGACCAGCGGCGTGGCCATCTCTGTCTCGGTCATCGCTGCAGCAGCCTGAGGAACGACTCGTGCGGGCTCAAGCAGCACGATCGACGAACTCTTCACCGGCTTCACTGTTTCCGGACTTGGCCGCTGGAGGAAGTAGTTGAGGATCGCCGCCACGATCCCCGCAATACAAAACTCCACTACGGAAACAAACAAATCCGGATAGTTATAGGGCCGCTGAGTGAAAGAGGTCGGTAATCCCGAAGATTGCCCGAACACATCCCCCAGCCACGGTACGACCAGGTTGTTCATGACCGACACGACCAGATTCCAGATGGCCTCCCCCAGGATCACAGCCATGATGATCCGGCCAATCCACTTGCGGTCGTCCGCCCCCACGGACGTGAATGTCTTCCCTGTCTGGTCCATAATGCTTCTGCCTTTAGAGAAGATTGTTACACACCGGCCAATCGCGCGAAAGTCAGTCAAGTAGCGGATGTGAGGGGGAATCGGCGGCAAATAAGATCATGACTTCTCCTTTTGCGATTTCTTTGGAGGGCGACCGCCGAGCTTGCCCCATTCCTGCATCTTGCGGACGAATTCCTTCTTGCCCCACTTTTTCCTGCGGGCCTCGGCGCTCTTGAAACAGTTTAAAGAAGTGTACGTAAACCCAGCCCGCGCAAAGGGTGCTTTGAGAAGCACCCCACCCCGCCTGGCCGGCCCATCGGCAAGATCCGGATCAGTGCAGCCCAAATGCGACTTCTGCATTCCAGCTTTTGATAGACTCTGTTCGCACCAGACCGTACCTTGATAAGAACGACGCGAAAAACGAACTGGAGAACGGCCAAAAATGCTTAATCGCCGAAGCTTCCTCATCGCAAGTGGACTTACTGCGCTCGCCTCAACGAGAGTGCTTGGTGCCAACGATACCGTTCGCGTCGGGGTCATAGGAGCCGGAGGCCGAATGCGGCAACTGCTCGATGCTGCCGACAAGGTCGGCCCTTACCAGCTCGCGGCCGTGAGCGACGTATATGCGCCGCACCGCGATGCTGTCAAGGATCGGTCAAACGGTGTCGCGACTACCCACCTGGATTATCGCGCAGTACTAGAGCAGGACATCGATGCATTGTTCATCGCGTCGCCGGACCATTGGCACGTTCGCATGGCAGTCGATGCCCTAGCGGCTGGCAAAGACGTCTATCTGGAAAAGCCTGTCACCCATACCATCGAGGAAGGAGCCGCACTCACTCGCGCCGTCCGTTCCAGCAAGCAGATTCTGCAGTGCGGCATGCAGCAGCGAAGTTGGACTCACTTCCGTGATGCCGTCGGTCTGATTCAGGCAGGCAGTCTTGGGCGCATCCCCCAGGTGCGAACCTATTGGTGGCAGAACTATCAACGAGACTGGGCAGCAAAGCCCATCGACCTACAGGCGCTCGATTGGAAGCTGTGGCTCGGATCCGCTCCTGATCAGCCATTCGGCGAGGAAAAATTTAATCATTGGCGTTGGTTCTGGAATTTCGGCGGCGGCGCCATGACCGATTTGTTCACCCACTGGATCGATGTGGTGCACTGGGCCATGAAATCCGACCAGCCGCGTGAAGCACAGATGCTCGCGGACAAATATGTTTTCGATCAGTGGGATTGTCCCGACACCATCCAGGCGGCCTTCCGCTATCCCGGGTTTGATGTAGCGTACGAGGGCATGATGAATTCTTCCATCGATGGTGGTGGACTTGAGTTCCGCGGGACGGAGGCAACATTGAAGATCGATCGCAGCGGCTTCGGCGTTTATCGCGAAAGCGTGGACAATGGGCAAAATCCGGTTCTCACAGAACACAGCTTCCGCGACGGCACCATCGCACATGTGGAGAATTTCTTCGCGTGTATCAAGACGCGCAAAGAGCCGAACGCGCCAGTAGAAACCGGGGTCGCCGCCGCCCGTGCGGGCCAACTCGGCAACTTGGCCTACCGCCGCGGTGGTCAGATTGCATGGCCACCGAAGACCTTGAATTGAGCAATCGCGTCGGTCGTCGCCTGAGCCTTTGACAGTCGTGGCGACGCGACGTAGAGGGGTTCGTGTTACCTGGCTGCCGCGCCCTTCTTGTCGCGCCTGTGCGGGCGACCGGAACACGAAAAGCACCGGACTTACGACATCGTAGCCGGACTTTTCTGTTGGGTCATGGTGACCCCGTTCAGAAAAGGGGAAACCGGCTTGAGGTGAATGCAACCAGCTTGAGTTCTACTGCCCCTCGCCCAGCTCACGAATCCAAATATTCCGGAAGCGCACCGGATTGGCGTGATCCTGGAGACTAAGCGGCAGCTTGTCCGGCGTCGGTTTGTAGGGAGGCCGCTGATGGTGGCCAGTGGGGCCCGACAGCTCCACGTTGTCCTGCACTAGCACTCCATTGTGCAGAACAGTGACCCGCGCCGGGTACACCTTCCCATCTTTGTCAAAACGCGGAGCGTGGAAAATTATGTCATACGTCTGCCAATGTCCCGGCGCCCGGGAGGCATTCACTTGAGGGGGGAATTGCCCATATACGGCCGATGCCTGGCCGTCAGCGTAGGTCTTGTTCTGATTCGAATCTAGCACCTGGATTTCGTAGAGGCCCATCAAAAACACGCCACTATTGCCACGTCCCTGATCCTCGCCAACCGGAGGCGCAGGCTCCGCGAACTCCACATGCAATTGGCAGTTACCGAACGGCTGGCGCGTATGGATGTAGCCGCTATGGGGAACCACTTCCATGTAGCCATCGGCTACTTTCCACTTCGCTGGCTGCCCATCTTCGCCCGCCCACTGGGAAAGATCCTTGCCATCGAACAACACAACCGCATCAGATGGAGCATGTCCCGGCGCGTCCTGCGTGCTCGCGGTTCCAGGCTCAATCACCGGGGGCAATGGACGCTCCGGATCGTTTGGCTTCCAGCGCGGATCCACCTGCGCCATGCAAAGCTGCGCGATGCAAAGGGCTAACGCTGGCACAGAGAAAATTGCTCTCATCGGGGCACCACCTCGTTGCCCAAGATACACTAGATCGCAGAACCGCAGATCGCAAAACCGCGATGGACTCGGCTGGACCGCCCAGCGGTGGAGAACGTTTCAGCAAAGAATGAATAGGTGACCTCTGGTGACAGCGACGGAACTGATCGCGGTTGGCGCGGCGCAGCCTGAAGACAGCCGCCAGGCACTTTTCCGTAAAGGAGTACGGGGCCTTCGACGCTGATCCAAAAAAGCGATTGGGGCACTCGAGTTGCCAGATAGCAGGAGCAACGTCAGGATCTGGAACCATCCACATCATGTTGAAAGGGGAAGCAATCCCCTGATCGGCCGGCGGAGCGTATACCGCAAACATAATCAAGCACTGCCATGGAAAGAAAATGAGGCGTCACTTCCGACCTTCACAGTAGGCGGAACTCCCGGAGCTTTACAGGCGCTCGACAGCAGCAAAAAAAACACGCTGATCAAGAACGGTATTGCTTTGGGCGTCGTTTACCAGGCCGAGGACACCGAGCTAGGCGGTTTCGTAGCGCTCAAGTTCCTGCCCGACGACGTTACCCGAGACCTGATACAGGGCAGTAACCAATTTCATTTCCTCTCGTCTGTAGCAATGGCTTACTCTGTATCGCTATGCGACGTCCCGCACTGCTGCTTACACTGCTCGCCGCCGTCGTCTGTTTCTCGCAAGAGCCCGTTCGCGTTAAGGTCAACCTTGTCAATGTGTCCTTCTCGGTACGGGATTCCCTTGGGGCACTGGTCGAAAACCTGACCCAGGAGGATTTCGAGGTTTTGGAGGACGCGGTTCCTCAAAAGATTGCTTTCTTCTCTCGAAGTTCCGACGTGCCGCTCACCCTCGGATTAATTGTGGATGCCAGCGGCAGCCAGGATCATTTCTCCAAGCAGCATAAGCGCGACCTGGAGGTTTTCCTTCAAGATGTCCTTGGGCAAAAGGACCGTGCCTTCATGCTGTGCTTCGGCAACCATCTGCGCCTCGTGAGCGACTTCACCCAATCGAGCACCCAAATTCTAGATGGCCTAAATCGCTTCGAACATGAAAACAAGCATTTTCCGGAACTCGGTCCGAAAGAGTCGCGCGACCTCGGCACAGCGTTTTACGATTCCATCTTCTACTCCGTAGCCGAAAAACTCGCTAATGAGAACGGACGGCGGGCCCTCCTGATCTTCAGCGACGGTGAAGATAACTCCAGCTCTCACGACATGATGACGGCGATTGAAACCGCGCAGAGCGCGAACGTCATATTGTTCTCCATCCGCTATACGGAGAAAGAACACGGCAAGCTCACCGCACGCAATAAATACGGGATCACCGTGATGGATCGCATCGCAAAAGAAACGGGTGGCACCGCGTTTGATGCGGAAGTCGTCGACCCGCACACGTACTTTCATCAAATCGGCGAGGAACTGCGTAGCTCCTACGACCTGGCTTATTATCCGAGCAATCCCATCAAAGACGACTCTTTCCGCAAGATCGTCATCCGACCCAAGCAGGACGGACTCAAGGTGCACTCGAAGACTGGATACTTTTCACGGTAGACTCGTGCCTTTGCAGTTTCTTCTCATCACACCGGGGAACCGTTTAAATTGATGGCATTTGGCAGGCTCTTTCTAGATTCCCGTGGGATTCTGGTCGAGATCACGGCGAATCCGGAAGCATCCCCTTAGGGCGCGGGAATTCGCGGAACTTGGTCAGTGACCTTCGAAGAAGGAACCTGGGCAGCCTGGTTGTACGATGTGCTCAAACCGCATGTTGCCAAGTTAGTCGTTTGCAATCCGCGGAGGAACCGCTCAAAGAGGGGAACAAGAGTGATCGGATCGATGCCCGTAAGCTGGTGGAGGTGTTACGCGGCAACCATCCCAAGCCGGTCTACCATGGCGAGACGGGGCTTTTTATATTTCTGTTGACTTCCATTGTCCTACAGGAGCAGAATCCGCCCGACCATTCATTCAGCAGTCAGCGTACTACTTCCAATTTCATCCGGCCTCTTTTAGAGTTCATCGTTTTTTTCAATGCGGCTCGAAGCCCGTCCGCACAGAGAGGCGCGCTCGGTAACCATAAGGGGCAGTGGCCATCAGTCCGAATCGAATGAACCGGCGTGTGAGCTGCTCTCCCGTTTCTCGTGGTAAGTTGCTGTCCAGGGGCAAGGACAGGCCCGGATGTATTGCTGTTAGCTCGTTAGCGTCGGGGAGTCACATCATGGCTACGAATGACACCAAAGGCTGGAGCGAACTCTTGGATGTTGCATTGTTTGAGCCGGACAGAGTCAACCTGCGACATCGCATCAAACATGCGAAGGATGCGATCCACGAGAGATTGGAAGAAATGGTCAAGGACGAAAATGAAAACGCGGACAGCAGTATCTCGGAACGCGTTGCACTCCGCAACGCGTTAACAACCCTGGCTGATCTTCAGAAGATCGCCTATGCCCGCAAGCCTAGTGGGAGTGTTAGTCGCGAAAGTGGTCAAGCTATAAGTGGTTAAGGTGGAGATCGCAAGACGGTTTCCGCTTCACAGAATCAGGATTTCCCGCCGGTGAGGCCAGGAGGTAGCGGCCACGGCCGACATGTATTTTTATCACGCAACTAAATTCCCTATCTGTCGAGTTAGCCTTGCCATCTGAGCTGCGAGTAGCCCAAACCAAAGATCTCGAAGAAACGAAAGCCTCCGACTGGCCATCGGGGCTTTTTATATTTATGTTGACTCCCTCCCCTGCTCGGCGCAGACTTCGTTCGAATCACCCTTCCTAAAAAGGGCGCGCTCGTTTCGGGGGTGTCCTATGTACCGCCCACCACTTCGTGGTCACCCGGCTCTTGCCGACAAGAAAGTTCTTCTCATCGACCGCTTTCAGGCTACGCGTGAGGTACGCGCTGCCGTCTTGCGAACTCACGGAGTCGAGGTGCATGAAGCTGAAGAGATTCCCGCCGCACGATTTCTGTGGCAACCCCATGTATACGATCTCGTGATGCTCGACGTTCGCAGATACTCCCCCGCAGAGGCGCTCGAATTCTACGAGCAGATTAGGGCAGCGGACCCACGGCAGCAGGTCGCCTTCCTGATGGGCCCACCTAGGTACCTGTCGTGTACCTGGCCCGATGAAGTCGCCGCCAATGATGTCTCGCGCGGACAGTGGGGCGAGACGGTCAAGCGCTTCCTGGCCGCCGCTTAAACTCTTCCCCTGCTGCAACATCTCGGGGAGTTAGACTCTCTCGCCTGTCATGCTCGAATGAGTGTAACTTTCGATGCCGCCCAGCGTACTGCTTTATGGAACCCGCGAGCAATAAGGCAAAGGGACCGCGGCCCGGCGAGGGCCACGGAAGCCGGATGGAGGAACTGGAACTGGAGAGCGTACTGGAGCTTGCCCGTGGCCATGACGCGGACGCCTTGGCGGAGCTCCATCGCCGCTATGTCCGGCGGGTCTTCGGCTTGTGCCGTTACCTTCTGGGCTCAACGGAGACAGCTGAGGACGCGACCAGCGAAGTCTTCCTCAAGCTGCAGCGGTCCATCGACAGTTACGACGGCTCGGTTCCCTTCCCAAGTTGGCTGCTGCGCGTGGCTGGCAACCACTGCATAGACGCGCTGCGGCGCAAGCAGCGGGAGCGGCAAGTGATCGGGGAAGCTGAAGCAGATCCCGCGCTGCTGGAGGTAGCCGGCCCAGGGCCGTCGCCGCTCAGCGAGGTCATCAGCGCAGAACAGCAGGCGGAAGTCCGGCAGGCCATTGCCCGCCTGCCGGAGAACTATCGTGTGCCGTTGGTCCTGCGCTATTACAGCGACCTGAGCTATGACTCAATCGCCCAGCGGTTGGGCTTGAAACGGGACCACGTGGCTGTCCTGCTCTTTCGGGCCAAGCGGGAGCTGCGCCGGGTGCTGGCCCGCGAGAGAGAGTAACCATGGACTGTTGTTCGGAACTGACCTACGCCATCTTCGTGGACGGTGAACTCGCGGCGGAAGAAGCACGCCAGGTGCGAAATCATCTGGCCGCATGCTCGCGCTGCCGGGAATTCGTGGAGACCTTGCGCGCCGAGAACCGCGTCCTGAAAGCGGTCTTGCGCGAGCTTCCGGAAGAAGCGCCCGGCCGGCAGGGCTTACCCTGGTTCCGCCGGTCTTGGGTGTGGGGCGACTTGGCAGCAGTGGCCACGGTGCTGGCCCTGGGTGCCGCCGTTTCGCAATGGTTCGAGGAACAGCGGGTCCCAGAAGTGCTTGGGTGGTTGAACCCTTTCAGCTCCGCCGGTGGCATGAATCTGATCTTCAGCCTCTCTTACTACTTTGGACACGGAGGTACTGCCGTGCTGACTCGTTATGCTGACATCGTGGGATGGCTATCTTTACTCGGCTTGTTGGGAAGCAGCGCACTGCTGCTGGGACGTCGGTGGCGCCGGTCCCGGTCGGGCCTGTGCTTGCTGACCGTGCTGCTCGCCCTCTCGTTGCCCAGCTTTGCTTTGGAGCGGCGCCACAGTGAGTTCGTGACCGTAGCGGCGAACGAGACCGTGGACGACAGCCTGGTAGCCGCGGGCAATACCGTGCGCATCGAGGGTGTGGTGAAGGGAGACCTGCTGGCTTTCGGCCGGACAGTGGAAGTGTCTGGCACCGTTAAGGGCGACCTGCTGAGCTGGGCCCAGAGGACCGAGGTCCGCGGCACCGTGGAGGGCCACATCTACACCTTCTCCCAATCGCTCGACGTCGGCGGACAAGTTGGACGCAGTATCTACGCTTGGGTGCAATCGCTGCGCGTGGACGACAAGGGCCACGTGGGCGATGGCATCGTGGTGGGCGCCGCCGATGTCGGCTTGGAAGGCGACGTGACGCGCAGCGTCACAGTCTTCGCGGGCAGTGCCGATGTGAGCGGCAGTATCGGTCGTGATCTGACTATGACCGGAGGCAACCTCACGCTGGCCAACGCCGCCCGGGTCGGCGGCAACCTGACCGCACGCGTGCACCAGCCGAAGGACGTGCACATCGCGGACGGGGCGACTATTGGGGGCAAGCGCGACATCCAGATACAGGTGAAGAAGATCCGTTTCGCGCACCCTAAGTTTTATTTCTTCCAGGCCGTCTGGCTGCTGGCGGCAATGCTGGTGGGGTGGTTGGGCCTAGTTCTCTTCCCCGGGTTCTTCCAAGGCACCGCGCAGGCGGTTGGCGCGGGGTGGCGCAGCGCGGGGCTGGGCTTGGCCGTGCTGGTGGGTGCGCCTGTTGCCATGGTCGTAGGCGGCGCCACTCTGGTGGGCATCCCGGTGGCGCTGATGCTGCTCGCTTTTTACCTGGCCGCGATCTACCTGGCCAAGGTGTGGGTTGGGGCGTTTCTGGGGAAGATACTGCTGAAGCGGGCTACCGCAACAACGCGCGACTGGCTGCTTGGTCTGCTGGTAGGGCTGTTGATCATCACGGTGGCCGGATTCATCCCCTATGCTGGCGGTTTAATCCGCTTCGGCGTGGTTTGCCTTGGTTTGGGAGCGTTTGCCTGGCAGCTTTATCACACGTCGCGGCCAGCAGCAACGACTTAGTTTTAGCACCATCATCCTTTCGAGACAAAAACAAAACCCGCTGATTTAGCGGGTCTTAGCGGATGATAGCTGGTAGCGCTAACGGGAATCGAACCCGTGTTTGAAGATTGAGAATCTTGCTTCACCGGTGAAGTGCGCGGCGATCGTGTCAAGCACGTCGCGTATCAAACAAAGTTCCGACCCGTCCTCACAGAAAGAGAGGTCGATTCGTATTCGGAGGCTACGAGCGACGGTGGCTCCTCTTCGGACGGCTGGTCCGACGGCTCTTCGTCGGGCACGTCGCAGACGGACGAGACGCTGACCTACCTGCTCTTCGAGCTCCAGCTGGTCAAACGCTAGCGCCTCCTCGAACTCCTCGGCTCACGGCCACTCCTGGTCCACTGCGTTCGTTACCGAACACGAAGAATTCCAGGAAGAAACGAGCCGCCAGTTCTTGCCACTCGAAGAACAAATGGGAAGGTCTCGTGGCCCGCATAAAAAACCTGGACCCCCGCGAAGCCCTGATCAAAATCTTCAACCGCCCCGTCCTCGACATCACCACCCCGGACCTCAAGGAATACCGGCCGCTTCCGCGCCGGCGGCCAAAGGCAGGTGCACTGAACTCGAAAACGCAGGCAGAATCAACCGCCCCAGTCGAGGGCACCATCCTACCGCCGCAAAGCGAGGACGAACTCCCCGAGGACTTCCATGAGTAGCCACCTGGTCGACGTCACCACAGCACAAGCAGAGCGCCTCCCGCGCTATCGCCGCGCCTCAACCGAGGTCGCCTGTGTCTTAACCCCACGCGACCTCGACATCCTTCGCCTCGTCGAATCCTTCCGCCTTCTCACCTCCGAACACCTCCAGCTCTTGGTACCCGGCAGCGACCAAGGCATCCTCCGTCGCCTCCAAATACTCTTTCACGCGGGGCTTCTAGACCGCCTTCGTCCCCGATTCGCCAAAGGAGGCGGTAGCGCCAAAATGGTCTACGCAATTACCAATAGAGGGGTGCAGATGCTCCAGAAGGAAGGGCTAATCCAAAACCCGTCGAAGACCGACTGGAACGCTCAGAACCGCGACCTGCACGACCTGTCAATCGCGCACACGCTTCTCATCAGCCACATCCGCGCCATGTTTTTGCTCGCTTGTCAAAGGACTCAAACTCAAGATTCAGCAAAACCTTGCAACGCAACATTTACAAGAGATTGTCAAGCCGAGCCAAAACCGGAACCAGAAATGCAATTTCTCTTCTGGCGCGAAGGCCGCGAGCTTCTCGACACAATAGAGGTGACGCTCCCTGAGAAGTACGCGACAGTCCCCGTAGCCCCGGACGGCTTCTTCGGCCTGCGGGATGCCAAAGGCAGGCTCTATTTCTTCGTCGAAGCCGACCGGGGCACCATGACTTTGAAACGCTTCGCGCTGAAGCTCAAAGCCTACGCCGCCTACAGTCGCGCCGAGAAACATAAAGAGAAATTTGGCATCCAGAAATTTCGGGTGCTCACCGTCACGTCAAGCAGAGCTCGCTGCAAGAACCTGGTCCAGGCAGCCGCAGCCGCGGAAGACGTCCGCGAGCTCGGACGCCTGTTTCTCTTCGCGACTGAAAAAGATTTGCCGCTCTCCTCGCCCGAGAGCGTGCTCACCAAGATTTGGACCGTGCCTGGCAAGGAGGCGCCATGCGCACTCCTCTAGGCCCGGCCCGAAAATCCAAGAGAAGGAGGGTCCACCAACCTGCGGTCAGGACGCATGAGCTGTAGCGGCCTAGGCCGTACACCAAGACCCCAGCACGTCACGTTATGAGCGCGATGTGCTTACAAACGAGCGGCACTGCCGTTCAGAAAGGCACGGTGCAGTATGAAAAACATGACGACAATAATCTCGACGGAGCCTCGCGATGGACCATAGCGCGCCAATACTTGCGAACTTCGAGGCTCTGCCGGAGATACTCACTGCCGCAGAGCTGGAGAAGTTCCTACGGATTAACCGCAAGACGATTTACAGCTACACGAAGCGAGGACTCATCCCGTACTTGCGAATTGAGTCGAACCTCCGCTTCTCGAAACACCAGGTCCAGCGCTGGCTGGAAGAGCGCAGCTTCCAGCCGCGGCCGGTGAATCGAAAGGGCGCCAAGCGCCAATGATTGATCTGCGGCGGGCAAGATTGAAAGGGGCAGCCGCCGCGAGTAGCCCAACATCATGGAAAGAAAAAGAAAGCCCCGAATGGCCATCGGGGCTTCTTATATTTATGTTGACTCCCGCCCCTGCTCGGCGCAGACTTTGGCCGAATCACCTTCTTAAAGAGGGCGCTCGTTTCGGGGGTGTCGTATGTATCGCCCACCACTTCGTGGCCGCCCGGTTCTCGCTGACAAAAAAGTTCTCCTCATCGACCGCTGCCAGGCTACGCGCGAGGTGCGCGCTGCCGTCCTGCGAAGTCACGCAGTCGAGGTGCATGAAGCTGAAGAGATCTCCGCCGCACGATTTCTCTGGCAACCCCATGTCTACGATCTCGTCATGCTCGACGTTCGCAGATACTTCCCGGCCGAAGCGCTGGAATTCTACAGTGAGGTAATACACCGGAGTCCCCATGAGCACTTCGTTTTCCTTCTCGGCCCGCCAAAGTACCTGTCGCGTACCTGGCCCGATGAAGTCACCGTCGATGATGCCTCGCGCGGACAGTGGGGAGGGACGGTAAAGCGCTTCCTGGCCGCGGCCTGAAGCTTTCTTCTAGCACGCAACGAAACTGCTTGTCTGTCAACTCAAAGATGGCGTGTGATTCGCGGCTTTAGCGGTTGCGAACCCCGCCCTAAGAATCCATCGCCCTAAGAATCCCTAAGAATCCAGTTGACTTCCACCCCCTTCGGGCGCACAATCCGCCCGACTAGCCTCTCCGAAGAGCAATTCCAGAACGTAGTGCCCACCCCCTGAGGCAATCAGATACTCTCCTGGTCTCATAGTAAGAATTTTTCCCATCCGGCCCTGTTCGTAGGCCGAACGAACCTTAATCGGGAAAAGTCTCCACCAGCAATCGCCCGGGCCGAAGGGAGAGTTGGTATTGGGATAGGTCGGAAGCATGGATCCCATTGGCAACGTGCGTCACCCACTGAAGGCCGCGTGGCCACCTTCGAGGTTTCAACTCCCCTACACCATGCGGCTAAGCCACGGCTGTGTACTGTTCGGGTTGCTTTCCACTCTCGGCCTTCTGGCTTTCTTTTTTTCCGTTGTCTCACCGTATGATGACAATGTTCAGCAGGAGTTTGTTCAAGGCAAAAAGCCGAAGCAACTTGTCGTCGCGAACTGCAAAGCTGTCTGTGCAGTTCATACTTTCGGTACGAACAAAGTCCGGTCCACACTTCTTCCGCAACGACTCCCGATCATTTGTTGCAGCGTCGTACGACACGCCCTCGTTCCAGACGAAGAGATCCTCAGATCAATTTCCAGCAGTGAGATCGGGGATCGTTCGCCTCCCTCCAGATCATCCTGAAGCCGCCTCGACTCTTTACGTCTAGCGCAAAACGCGCCTACTGGTGCCGCCGTCTTGTGCAGACCAGAAAGCACCTGATTGGCAGCTCACGCCGGCGTGAAATTTCTGTAAGCAGCATGGCGCGAGTTAGGCTGGATTCGGTTGTTGGCGCACGAGACCCGGGACGAAGAACAACAAAATTAAATGGGAGGAAGAAAAACATGAAAACCCAAGCGAGATGGATTGCCAGAATCGCTATTGTGTCATTGGCGGTCCTGGTGGCGGTGACGGTCGGCCTCCCCGCAGTACATGGGCAAGCTGCTCATGTCCGGTGGGACATCATCAACCTCACGCCTGGTCCAACGGTGAACCCCGGAGGTCAGGCATCGGCAATGAACAACATCGGCGAGACGATCACATTCACGGGAACCGGAACTTTCGTCGATCCCTCAGGCAGAGGGGGTACATCGAGCGCCGTCACGGGTGGCGGCAACTGGACGATCACCACAGCGTCGGGTAGTTCGAGCGGCACGTACGAGGTCAGAGGGTTAGTGCGCTTTGAAGAGGCACCCGGGGTATTTCCGGGCGCCGTCGATAATATCGGCAGTCCTGCCGACTTCCGCTCTGGACTCGCCGTGCTTCGCATTGAATACAATGACGGCAGCCACGGCATTCTCGTGGTCAGCTGCCACGGAGCCGGCACGCCGGATACGGTCTTCGAGGGAATCACAGCGTCGAAAGATTTCGTCGACTATTGGAACCGCGTGGCACCCTCGGGTACGCCCGGTGGCCCGAACGCCAACCGCACCTCGATCCACCTCGAGCAATAAGGCCGGGGCCCAGCCTAGCTGAAAGAAGATAGGAGCCGGGCCATTCGCCCGGCTCCCGAGGCTTGGCTTCAAACAGGAACCCAGTCATGAACAAGACAGCCACAAGAATACGAGCAGGAGGACGAACACGAACCACAACTCAACGGGGTTGCCCCCTAGCGACCCGATGGAGGTGTATTGTGAAATCAAATTTTAGGCTTGGAATGCTGTCCGCCCTAGCGTTGATGCTGCTTATCACTTCCGGCGTGGCTAGCGCTCATTCAACAACCCGCTGGGACACCATCAGCTTGACCTTCCCGAATGGTGTTGGGACTGTTGATGCCGGCGGGTCAGACTACGCGTTGGCGGATGACCTCACGACAATTCAGATCAGCGGAAACGGTACCTTCAGCGGCCTTGGAGAACCGGTAACAGGTGGGGGCACCTGGGCGACAACCGGGCCGTCTGGAACGGCGAAGGGTACGTTTACGGTAACCGCGTTCGTTAGATTTTGAGCCAGCTGCTGGCTCGCTTCCGCCCGGTTTTGTCGATAAGATTGGCAACGGGTCGGACACGCGGTCAGGCCTCGCGGTCCTGCGCATTGTATATTCGGATGGCAGCAAAGGTAGTCTCATTATTAGCTGCCACCAACCGGTGGGTTCCCCCAGTGGAATCTTCGAGGGGATCATCGCGACCAAGGGCTTCGTAGCCTTCCATGAACGAGTACCCCCAGTGCCCGGTGTGAACGCCAATCGGACACTGTTCCACGTCGTTCCGTAGTCTCCTTAGTGATTGAAACCGGGGAATTATCTAATTGTCGAGGGGGTCACGCCTCACAGCCGGACTCCAGTCGTTTGATTCCGCGTCCAATATCGGCAAACGGGACAGGTAATGGCGGCCCCCAACTTTCCAGCGCACTCGATGAGGAGATCAGAAGTCTAAACTAGTCCGTAACTTCAAAGAAATGAGGTAATGCCATGTCTCAGCATAATTCTTTCGCTGCGGAGCCCGGAACGTGCCTCCGCAATCGCTTTCGGATACCGAAGTGGTGGCTTAGTGCCGGTGCTGTGCTCATAGCTTTTGCCGTCGTTGGATCAATGACGCGCGCTTTGGCCACGAGCGAAACAGCGACGCATGGTCGCGTCAAGGGTGCCGGCAAAACGATCATTGAAGGAGGAACTGGCGGTACACCGCTACTGCCGGTCACGACTCTGGTCGCTTTCCATGCCGATGCGCAAGGCGGCGATTTTGAGTGTCTGGCATTCGCACCATCGCACGAAACCGGCGCGGATAGCGGCGAATTTGATGCGAATGTGATGTACGTAACCGGCAAAGTGACTTCGCTGCAGATCGGCAAGCGGGTAGCGATACTGAGCGGGACCGCGACCGTGACCGGGCTTGGAGCTGCTCCAAGCACTCCCTTCACGGCGACAGTTCATGAGGGCGGACCGGGTACGACAATCAAATTGGAGGTATCCGGCCTTACCTTTCCCGAGATACTCGTCGATGGTCACATTAGCTTGGACTAAGCATTGCTGACTTTTATTTTCGCTCCGACGCAGGCCGAGGAGGTAGCGAAATGTGGAACACCGGAACCCGCCGATTTCGAGATCGAGTGGTCGTTGCTTTTGGCCTTACGATCCTGGGTACCTGCGCGATCCCTGCGTTCGCACAATCTTCGAATGTGGTCGTCCAGTGGAACAGGGCAGCATTGCAAGGAGTGCGCGACTCCAAGATTGGACCGCCGATGGTGGCGCGGGCACTGTTTATCATCCACAACTGTATTTACGATGCTTGGGCGGCCTATGACCACAAGGCGCGAGGCACAGTCTTTGGCCGCTCTCTCCGTCGGCCAGAATCGGAGCGGACCCCAGCGAACAAGGACGAGGCGATCAGCTTCGCAGCCTACCGCGCGGCCGTGGATCTGTTCCCCGGTGACAAAACAACAGTGTTTGATCCTTTGATGGCCAACCTCGGGTACAAGCCCGGTGACAACTCTATCGATACGACGACACCGATCGGAATCGGCAACGTGGCCTGCCAAACAATTCTTAGCATCCGCCACGATGACGGCGCGAACCAGCTTGGAAACCTAACCCCCAGCGGGGTTCCATACGCCGACTACACTGGCTACGTCCCGTCCAACCTTGCAACGACGGTTCCGCTCGGTACAGCTTACGACTATTCCAGACCGTTACCCCGTCATTTGTGGGGGCCCAGTGGAATAAGGTGAAGCCATTTGCGATGACGTCGGCAGACGAATTTCTCCCCTTCATCGCCTCTTTCGGGCCGGCGCTGTTTCACTCCAAAACTTTCAGGCGGCAAGCGCGGGACCTGGTTGCGATCAGTACTGGACTGAACGACACGCAAAAGATGATTGCCGAATACTGGGCCAACGGTCCGAGGACCGAACTGCCACCGGGCCACTGGGATCTGTTCGCCCAATTTGTTTCCGCCAGAGACCACCATACTGTGGATGATGACGCGAAGATGTTCTTCGCATTGACGGCGGCCATTTTCGACGCCGGAATTACCGCATGGGATGCAAAGCGGGAATTTGATTCTGTTCGGCCGGTTACGGCCATCCCTTTTCTCTTTCATGGTCAAACGATAATGGCTTGGGGCGGCCCCTTCATGGGGACGGTTGCCATGGATGGCGGAGAGTGGGTTCCTTACCAGCCATCTACCTTCCCCACCCCACCCTTTCCGGAATACCCTTCGGGACACAGCACGTTCAGTGCAGCGGGAGCGGAGATCTTGCGGCGATGGACGCACAGCGACAACTTTGGTGCTTCTGTCACCTTCCCGGTTGGTAGCTCCGTGATCGAGCCGGGTCTTACTCCTGGCGAATCAATAACCCTCTATTGGGCGACTTTCACAGATGCGGCTAACCAGGCGGGAATTTCTCGACGGTATGGCGGCATTCACTTTGAAACGGGGGACCTAGTTGGGCGAGTCACAGGCAGGCTGGTTGGTACGCAAGCATGGAGGAAGGCAGTGTCGTATTTCAGGGGAGCTGCACGCAAGGATTCTGAGCCGTAAACGTCTGGAGGTTTAGGCTTTCGTCTCACTCGAATTGGGAGGCCGGATCTTTCTACTTGGCCTTGACAGTGTTAAAGAATCCAGTGTTAAAGAATCCAGTTAAAGAATCCAGAGTTGACTTTCACTCCCTTCGGGCGCACAATCCGCCCGACTAGCCTCTCCGAAGAGCAATTCCAGAACGTAGTGCCCACCCCCTGAGGCAATCAGATACTCACGCTGGCCTTAAAGTAAAACCTCCTCCAAGACCCAGCCCCGTTCGTAGGCCGAACGAACCCAATCGGGAACGACTAAAGAGATAGCGCCGCGAAGGCGTTGATGAACCGCTTTGATCTCAACAAACACAAAAAAACTGGAGGACATCCTAATGAAACGCCGACGCTGCCACGCATCTCTCATAGTTGCCACATTCCTCGTCTTCACCGTTGCAGCAGTTCCTGGGGCATTCGCCCATAGGCGATGCTCCAATGCCAGCGTAAGAGGAAGTTACGGTTTTCTCTTCAATGGAACCATCCTCGGGGGACCCTTTGCTGGTCCAGCCACCATAGTCGGCATAGCAAAGTTTGATGGTGCGGGAAACTGGACAAGAACCGAAATCGCTAACGTCAACGGGCACCCGTTGCCATTGGAGACAGTCACAGCAACCTACAGCATCAATGAGGATTGCACCGGATCAACCTCCGACGACCAGGGGCACACATCGTTTCTCGTGCTCGTTAACAATGGTAAAGAGATCCTCTCCGAAGGAACAGACACGGGATCAATTGCTACGATCACCTTGAAGAAGCAATTCAGTGAATCTGGCGGAGATTAGGCGCCTCGGTTCCACCGCCAATTCGAAAAGACGCCGAGCGTGCCACCAGGGGAATGGCACATTGCGTCTTTTTACGAACGAGGCCACAGCAAGCGGCGTCACCGATCAGACCGCGGTGCCCGGGAGAACAAGAGACCATGACGACCATCCGCCTTGTCACACCGTTCACCGCCGAATCGACCGCCGCGGAGGTGGTGGCCGGCATCGACCTCAGCGGCCGTCGCGCCATCGTCACGGGCGGGGCGTCAGGCATCGGCATTGAGACTGCCCGGGCCCTAGCCGGGGCGGGCGCACAAGTGACCATCGCCGTTCGCAACGTCGAGGCAGGCAACCGCACCGCCGAGGACATCGCCGCCACGACCGGCAACGACAGGGTCCGGGTCGCCCCGCTGGACTTGGCTGATCGAGCTTCGGTGGCATCGGATCTCTCCGGTCGTGTTTGACGACATCCACTTTCGCGTCCGTACCTATGAACCGTGGCCGGCGTATGGGCAATCCAAGACGGCGAATGCACTTTTCGCGGTCGAGGCCACCAAGCGATGGGCCAACGACGGCATCACCGTCAATGCGCTGATGCCCGGCACAATCCGGTCGAACCTGCAGCGCCATCTCGATGAGGTAGAACTTGACCGGATGGAGGCGCGGATGAATCAATCGACGGACTTCGAATGGAAGACTCCCGAAAAAGGCGAATCCACCTCCGTGCTGCTGGCCGGGTCACCTCTGCTCGACGGCGTCGGCGGCCGCTACGACTGCAACGAGGCCGAGCCCAACCGGCCAGGAAGTCGCCGCGGCGTGGCCACCTACGCGCTGGACCCCGAGGCGGCCGCGCGTCTTTGGCAGGTTTCGTTGGACATGCTGGCCTCGTGATTGGGGCAATGACGGCGGACGGAAACGCGGAAAGGAAATTGGTTGCGGAGGCCCGATACGTATCGAATACACAATTATTGAGCATACCGTTCCGCAGCGAATTGATCCGTGAGGGAGCCTACGTCATCTGTATTTGTAAGCACATTCCACTATTCCGGGCAGGGAGAAACAAACACAAACAAAGGTCGTTGGCCGATGAACCACAGGGCGCAGGTCAGGGTAACCCATCCCGCCGCGAAACATCCATGAAGACCGTGTTAGGCGCAGCGCCAGTGCGTACCCGAATCCATCCCGAGAAGATCGTTGATGTCGGATTAGGCAAAACCACCGTTGACGCGAATAACTTGACCATTGACCCAGCCGCCCTGCGGACTCACGAGAAATGCAACCACGCCAGCTATGTCTTCTGGTGTGCCTAAGCGGTTCAATGGCGATAGATTGGCGATGGTTTGCAGCAGTTCCTCCGATTTGCCTTTGAGCCATTGCTCCGTCGCCGTTGCGCCAGGCGCAACGCAGTTAACCGTGATGTTCCGGCCCTTGAACTCTTTGCAGAGGACCCGAGTGAAGACTTCGACGGCGCTTTTTGCCGCGCTGTAAATCGCGTATCCGGGATGTGCACTGAATACGCCCGTCGACGACAGATTGACGATTCGTCCACCACTACGCATTAGCTTGGCTGCCTCACGAAGACAGAGAAATGTCCCCTTCGTATTAACCGCAAACGTCCAGTCGTAAATCTCGTCCGTCGCATCGGCGATTGGCATGGGACGGATGTGCGTAGCGCCTGCGTTGTTGATGAGCATGTCCAATCCCTCGAACCGTTCGGCTACCTCTTTAAATAAAAGACGGACGTCCTCGGTCTTCGAGACATCGGCTTGGATAGCGATGGCTTTTCCGCCAGCTTGCACGATCTTTTGGACCACATCGTTAGCCTCCGCCTGATGGCTCGCATAGTTCACGGCGACGGAGGCACCATCGGCGGCCAGCCGAGTTGCGATGGCGGCGCCAATTCCACGCGATCCGCCGGTGACGACTGCGATCTTGCCTGACAGGAAACTCATAACTGTGCCTCCTCGAAGCGAACTTTCTGTCCCGCGTCAAACCGTCGCGTTTGACTCCATAGACAACGGACTGTTCCGATTCGATTGGAAGCTCGGCGCATCCACGCAGCACCGAGCAACCCCGCACCGCATCCGGCAGCTAGAGCGCCCAGCGAGCCGGGCAAGTCGGGTTTCGCAGTCATCAGGAATACGATTCCCAGGCCCAGTCCCGCGCGTAATCCATACGAGATCAAGAGTGCATTATCTTTCGTCTTAGCTGATATCGCTTTAATGGGCAAATCAATCTCATCGCTGGAAAGCGCATTCCTCAGGCGAGCAATCCGTTTTCCCGTTACGAGTCCTCCTATCAGCATGATGAGTAGCGTCGCGCCCAGAGCGAACGGAATCCAGAAGGTGCCTCTACCCCACTTCGACGCTAAGTACAGGCCGCCAACCAGAATGCCGAGAAAGGAGGGAATAGCGACTATGCGAAGGCGTTGAAATGCACCAACGAAGAATCGCGTTTCGTCGACGCTCTGCGCAGTGCGAATGCGAAATAAAATCGCTCCTTCCGCTGCGAGTGCAATGAACAGTCCGATCACGGAAACTACATGGATGAATAGAACGGTGTAATAGATTGTCATGGTCTAAGACCTCTCTTCTGCTACACAATCGGGCGACTGAGTCGTCGGACGAACCTTCGGAACATGGATCCGTTTGTAATCTGAGACACTACCCGCCGCTTTCCCTTTGGAACGGACCAATTACTTACGTGCGACAATCATTTATACTATAAACGATTATAATATGCAATTGTGATTGCCATGAAAAATCCCAGTGGAACTCAACAACCCTCTTCTGCGGCTTTCCTGCTCGCCCAAGTAGGGTCACACGCTGCTCGCAAATTCGCGGAGCGCCTCGCTCCTTTGCGTCTTTCGCCGCCGCATGCGGGCATTCTCGGGGTGCTCCGCAAATCCGAAGGGCTGAGCCAACAAGGACTGGCTGAGGCCCTCCATATGCACCCGAGCGGCTTGGTGGCGATCATCGACGAGTTGGAGGAGCGCGGGCTTGTGAAGCGACAAAATAGCCTAGAAGATCGGCGCACCTATGAGCTCCACCTGACCGATAAGGGGCAGGCGGCACTCCGCGACATCGGTCGCGTCGAACAGGAACACAACGAATCACTCTGCGTAGCGCTGTCTCAGCGCGAGCGTGAGCAGCTGACCGGATTTCTTCAGCGCATTGCCGATGAGCAAGGCCTTACTCCCGGCGTTCATCCAGGCTTCAGCGGATTGGGCCGCCGTCAGAAAAGATCAGGGTAACGGGTTGAGGAAAGTAGCCGCTCCGCTATCGTTGCTATTACAGGCTTGTTCGCTAGCCTCAGTTGCGGCGGCCTGCAACCATCCGAATTTGTTAGTCCTCCCTTTTCGCATGGAGCTCGTTCGGCCCGCCGCTTAGCGCTATCCGTTAGACAATAACTTACGCGAAATGCGGAGGTTTTCGTCTCTGTAAACCAGACTCCATCTGAGCCGGGTGAGCCCAAAGCCTAAGAGCGGTTCCCTCAAACCCGGTTCGAGGTAGTCGTGCCACGCTTCAACGCGAAGGCGCAGCGGGCTGGTTGGCGTCCTCGGGTTTGCATTTGTGCCTATCAAACTGCTCTTGGAGGTTTGCCTGGGCATCCGAAGTCCTTGTGAGGGCACTCATGGGAACTTTTAATTCCCGGCTGCGAAAGGTGCATGCTCCGATTGCGGGAGTAGCCCGCCGATCACATGGCGCGGATGCTTCAATACTTGCAAGAGAAGATCCTGCCCGCCCCAACACGTCATCCCCCTTTTGCGCCGTCCGCCCCAGACGAGAACTTTTCAAATTGTTCTCGATTCCCGACCTTGACAATCCCTTCAAAAGGACCCAGGTAGTCACCAATACACCCGAATAGCCTGCGGTGAATCGAGGTTCACACTCAGCGCATTACTGCCCTGGCTGATACCGTATATGGGCTCTCCTTCCCGGTTCCAACGATTGCCAGCCCACCAGCCCTTTTCCACGTGAATATCTTTTATATGTGCCCATTCAAGCGGAGGATCACCAAGCGTTACGTTGCAACGGAACCCTACAAGCACGAATTCATGTGCGGAGGGGTGAATAACAATGGCTTGTCCGTTCTCTTCTCCGGTCACGGTAACTTTGAATCCAGAAAGATACTGAGTTTGTGAAAACTCTTGTCCTGGCAATTCGGACATGAACACTTTTAACTTTTCCGTTCCGCCGTAATACGAAAGTTGCGGAAGTGCCTTGGAGAGCGATGAATAGGTATCATGGAGTGCACCCGCTCCATGCGCTGCATGGCCATCTTGCAAAATGTAAGGCTCGTTGTTTTCGGGGTACGAAACAGTCAGTGCCCAAGGGGCGAAGATGGGTACTCCAAACTCTCCCAGGGCAATATAGGCGAGACGTGATGTAACCGGCGTGGCCCCGCTGTTTACTTCGGTGATCGCCGGCACGTTGCGCCCGACCCGGTAGCGCAACAGCGGCTCCTTTAACTCCTCGATGCTGGCCAGGGAAGGGCGTGCGCACGAGTTGTCAGGACGCCACTCAGCGCAGAAGTACGAGTTAACGCCGATGAAAGAGATGTTGGGGCAGTTATTCAGGTAAGTTTCTACATCCTCCCCTGGCGCGCCCCCAATCATCCAATCGGCGAGTTTGCCTCCCACATAATTATGGAAGAAAGGAATAGGGTACGCTTCCGCGCCAGCATCGGTGATGCGCCGAATCCAATTGTAGCTCATGTTCCACGCGCTGAATTTGAGATCGTCGGTGAATCCTTTGTCGTGAAATAACTGGTCCGATGCCGGTGAATGATCGCGCCACAGCTTAGAATTCTTCCGGTTCGCCCCAAAGATGGCGATCTCGTTCTCTACCTGAATCATTATTATGGTGTGGTTAACGGCATCAACTTTTTTGATGTGCTGCATGAAGGCGCGAAACGCGGCGATTTCGCGTACAAGAATAGGTTCGTAATTGTAGGAGATCGCATTAGGATGAACATTGCCATCCGCATCCACAGCCCGCGGGTATGTCTTTTCATCCTTAACGATGTACATCGGAACGAACAATTCGCCAGTGAGGTCTCTATAGATAGTGCCGTCGCCTGAAGCGTAGTGACCAAACCAGTTCAACACCAGCTTTAAGTGATGTTTCTGTGCCATGCTCTTGGCGTGGTCGACGTAAGAGAAGTCATATACGCCTTGCTTAGGTTCAATCATGGACCACTTAATCGGGACTTTTAGCGTGTTCACTTTCAACTGCTCGGCAGCTGGATACAGATTGTCGTATGCTCTTTCCGTTTCCTCGTATCTCCCGTAGATCAAATCCCACCAGGGAATCTCAACCGCAAGTGCCGTGAACGGGTGCCCGTCAACATACAGCACTTTACGTCCGTTTACATTCTCAAAATGTGGCACTAGGTTCCGACTGGCCGGGACCCTCCGAACCTCGGCACTGGGTGAGACAACTCCGGTCGAGGTCCGCAACCGCATGGCGCTGCTGATGCAGTGCAGGAGTAAAATCAGTGACACAGTGGAAGAAAGCCTCAACGCGCCCAAAAAGATTTTCAATAACATGGTCGTTGTCCACGGTTCAGCTTTGCGGGATTTATGTGGCCCGACGCCCCGGTAAGCGGGATATTTGAACCTCCGCGTGCCCGAGCAAGATGGGGAATTTATCCCCAGCAACTTACTACGAACGCATCGCTGCAAAACGCTCGTTTGAAACTCGCCAAAGGTGGGGGCGTCGCCCAATGTCACAAGGCCTCTTATTGCTTTATTGATCCTCGACAATCGCGAGGTCCCACGGATTAAGCTTGAGCGCGTTGCCCCGTGAAACCGAGTTACTTGTCAGTAGATCGGTGCCATTACCGTATGAGTACGAGACTGAGAAGTCTCCATCGGGGGGCTCCCAACTGCTCCAAGTTGACTCGCCGACACGGACGACGGTGATACCCGCCTTCTGTATCAGATCTACATCCTTATCGAGCCGGTCAGAGGGCATGTACTCAGGGTACTAAGCGACCCCGTAGAGGACGGTGTCCATCTTGTCGGGGGCAAACGTCTTGTTGCCTTCCGCCTTGTTGCTTTGCGCCATTGCAGCTACTGAGAAGACGACAGCGACTGTGATCGCATGGATACTTCGCCCCAGAATGCGCTTGCCCAATTTGCTCATCGTGGCAGTTCTCGCTTTGCGGGCCTAGTAACATCGGGGGCCTCACCAAAACGGGGAAACTTCATTTCGAAGCCACCAGGCACTTCTTCCCGACAAGAGAAACACCGGCATCATGAGTGCGAGCGGGCCGTAGCGTTTCATCTCGGCGGACATTGGATTTGATTCTCCTGATTAAGGTTTGTGATCTCGTGTCTTGTTTGCGCACTAAGAACCGCCTTAAATGGGAGCCGGGGCCCGAAGGCACCCCGGCTCTTCATGACGTTTGGATCGGGCGGTTAAAGGCGCTTATCCGATCTGAACCACGGTCACCGATACCGGATCCAGCGTGATACTGAACTGGTTGCCAGTGATCGAGACCGACGGCTTGGAGATCAAAGTGGGGGACGTGTTTGTCGAGTCGGTGCCCCCTAAGCGGTTGACCAGTCCTGTGCTAGGCGAGATATAGTTCTGCAGAGTCACCGTCGTGGCCGTCGCTGTGGTGTTCTTGTTGACCAAGAACACGTTCAGCTTGTTGGTGACCGGGTCGAAGCTGGCGAACGCGAACACCTTCCCCGTCTGAGGGGTGGCCGACACCATCTCGGACAATGTGTAGTTGCCAATAAGATTCAAGGCCAAGCCTTGCGGGGTCATGCTGTTATCGGTCTTGAGGATGTCGTACTCGGACTCAGGGTAATTGGGCCAGGCGATTCCTGACGTATTTTGATTAATCCAACGCGTGTTCCAGACTTGGGTGAACTGCACGCGGCTGTCCTGTACAGATCGCGCCATGAGCTCGAACGTCATCAAGGCGTGGCCCAGGTCACCCTGGGTCCAACTGCCTCGGATCCCGAAGGTTATGCCTCCTGTCTCCGTAATCATGATCTGGATGCGGTTCTTGTCGTTGGGGTAGCCCTGCAACGCGTTGTACGCGTTATTGACGTCAGGCGCGGTGGTGAGGGAAGACGCTTTTGCGTAGCTGCTGAAGTCGCGATAACTCCAGGCCGGGTAGGAATGGACCACTAGGAAATCGGTATCGGCCGCCGCGATCGAGAGCAGGGTATTGAAGTCGCCCTGGGTGTTGGCGTTGGTCCCGATCTTAATCGTCGGATCGACCGCCTTCATCGCGCGAGAGAAGGTGATGAGGTCGTTGGCCTGTTGCGTCCGGCCGGGATCTGCACCCATATAGGTGTTGTTCCACGTCTCGTTACCGATCTCCCAGTACTTGACGTTGTAGCCCTTGTTCTTCGAGTAGTTGACCCAAGCCGTGGCCGTGTCCAGGGCCTGCTGGAAAGTCAGAGACACGCCACCCGGATACGGCGGCTTATAGATGCCGTCGTAGGCGACGACCACGATCGGCGTGCACCCGGCCGCCTGGCAGTCCGCCATGAACTGGTCGAAGGTGTAGACCGGGTGGGCCCAGTTGCCGGTGAGGCTGCCGGGGGGTGTCCAATAGACGGGGTCGTTGGAAGGCCAGTCTTGAGAGCCGATCCGGGCCAAGATCGGGGCCGCCGTGGTGTAAGGAGGCGTGGACCAGAGATGCCCGTCGGCCTTCTCGCCGCCCGGGAACCGCCAAACCTTCATTTTCATGCCACTGAGTGCGGAGGACAACGTGGCCGCCCCGGCCACACGATTGGCTTGGTTGTCCCACCAGTACTCCGTGTTGATGCCCGCCTTGGCACCGGCAGTGGCTCCCGTGTTTAGCACGGTCGCTGCATTGACAACGACCGCCACGCTCGCCGCGTAGGTGGGGCGAGGGACAGCGCCCAGGATGAGCGCCAACCAAAGGGTAGCCATCGGCAGAGCTACCCTTCGCTTTTTGAGCAGGACCCTGGATCGAGAAGCCATCATGGTTCTCTCCTTTGATTTCAAAGTGTTCCCAAAGCGAAGATTTCCAATTGAAAAGGCGGTGGTGCCCCAACTCGAGCACTACCACGTCGTTAGGCTCAGAAATACAGGTGTAATCCGAGCTGTATGGTCCGATTATTAAGAGCGGTCCGCCCAATGTTTCCGAAGCTTGGATTCAGCGGATCCGCAATTGCCTCGGCAAACTGTGGATGATTGGGCAAATTGAAGAAATCTGCCGAGAAGGTAAGACGCGTTTGTTCCCCGATTGGAATCCTGAAATCCTTCTGCACCGAGAGATCAAGATTATTAACAGCAGGATTTCTCAGATTCGAAAAGTAACGCGGGGCGTCCCCAAAGGCCTTGCTGACATCGAACGGACCAGTGAGGTTCGGCAACCCTGCTGCCGGACAGGTCCCGGAGAAGTCAAGGGCCTGCGGGTTAAACCAGTGGGCCGGCGACTGTTGGAAGCCCGCGGGAAGCAGATTGCCGATAATGTTTGGACGATCCTCCAGCACACCTGCGCCGTTGCAGAATCCGTAAGCGTTATCCGTGATACCGAATGGAGTACCGGCGCTGATCGTATAGATGGCGCTGGTTCGCCAACCGCCAAGCACTTGACTGGCTACACCGGTGTTTAACCACCTCTTCCCTTGGCCAAAAGGAAGTTCCACAATCGGTGCAATTGTGAATCTGGCGGGTATATCGCCGCCGCTTATGGAGCGCTCCGCCTTGCGGTTGTAGAAATCCTGGCCGAGAACATCAAGCGACCAGAACCCACCCCAATCTGAGGAAGAATCGTCGATCAGCTTGCTCCAGGTAAAGTTTGCCAGTAGGGAAAACCCTCGCGAGAAGCGGTGATCCACTTTTGCCTGCAGGGAATGGTACAGAGAGCTCGAAAGCCCCCACCATCCGGGGTTTACTGTCAGACAGCAATAGACCGATGCGCCCGAAGCGACCAAAGCCGCGGCCGCGTTGGGACAATACGGACTAGTTGTCGCACCAAAAGCATTGGGCAACGCCGCAGTGCTAGCTGGAGTCTGTTGGCAAATATTGTATGCGTAATTGATGGGCAGGTGGGTGCCGTGGCTGCCGACATATCCGACTTCAGCAACGGTATTGCCACCAAATTGCTTCTCAACCGTAAAATTCCACAGCTGCGTGTAAGTTGGGTACTGTTTGCGCGGTGCCCAGAAAGAAAACGAAATATTACTGTTCACGGGGATAGGGGCGGTAATGGCGGACGAGTCAGGACTCGTAATCGGGGGAAGGCTAGCCCAACTTGTGCCGGCGGCAAAGCCCGTGCTGGCAAGAAGATTTGGTCCAGGCTGGCCATCGCCGGCACGGCCATGACCGACAGTACCCGGATGCATGATGCCGTAGCCTCCGCGAATAACCAGCCCATCGCGCGGATTCCACGCAAACCCCACTCTCGGTTCAAATTTCTTGAATGAGGGATCGAACGGGGTATCAGGCGCGTTCACACCGAACTGTTCCCATTTCGCCGCGTACGGGTTGAAAAAGGCGTCGCCGTGGTGAGTTTCGCGGAACGACTGATCGTACTGCCAACGTAGCCCGAGGTTCAGCGTCAGCCGCGAAGTAAACTTGAAGTCGTCCTGGACGAACAATGAATACGACCACGCACGCGATGAAACCAATGTATTTTGGACCTGCACGCTGCCGGAATTCATGACACCAAACAGAAAGTCAGCAAAGCCATTTCCCGTCTGCGCACCGTTAAATCCGAAGCTGCCATTCACACCATTTGGTTGGTAGTTGTCTATAGAATAGCGGCGACCCTCACCGCCAAATTTCAAGTTGTGGCGTCCCCAAACCTTGGTCACCGCATCGTTGAACTGAAAAGTCGAGGCTGGCTCGTAAAGGGTCGAGCCTCCGGAAAGACCGCTAAATCCGCTTATCGTTACTCCCGGGGTGCCGCACTTCGTTCCACCCGCAGTCTCTGGAGCACTCGACAAGCATTGGGGAATTCCGCTGATTCCAAACGTCGATGGCGAGGTAGCCCCTTGCCCATAGCCGCCCCGATCCCCGATCCGATGCATGTACCCGAAACGGAAATCGTTGACTAAAGTCGCAGTGATAGAGCGCGTCCATCCTATGGTCGTGGCGTAGTCGTTGGTCAGGCTGATCTGCTGACCTGCGGGTCCGACGATCAAGTCGTAGGCGAGCGAACGACCTGTCTCTCTGTGAAACACACCGAATATGTGATTAGATTGAGAAGGGTTGAAGTCGATACGAGGATTAAATCGATTAAGGTGAGTGCTGGTTGGAGAACTCAGGGTCAGTAAGTCTGTTCCGGGAGCGGAGCCGGGAGTCGAAGATGTGGGCCACACTGAGAGCAGATTCGTCGAAATGGCGCTGATTTGGCCGGAGGGGATCGTATTAAAAGGCACTGGCGTCGTAGTGCCAGGAAAATTGATTTGTTGGCTAGGATCCGCGCAGTTGCCCGCACCGTCAAATCCGGCTGTGCACAAGGCGGAAAGATCGCCGCTTCGGAAGGCGGCATTGGGCACCGCGTTCTTTGCTAACGCGCCGCTTCCATGCGAACGAATTGCCTGGTAGTCGACGAAGAAGAACAGCTTGTTCTTGATGATCGGGCCACCGATGGTCCCGCCGAACTCATCGTAGGTGAAAGGGTTCTTCCTTTGGGTGGGATCCTCAAAGTAGTTTCTGGCATCCAGGTTTTGGTTGCGGTTGTATTCGTAGCCTGAGCCGTGAAATTTGTTCGTCCCCGTCTTACTGAGCGCAATCAGGATGGCGCCGCCTGCCTGCCCATATTCAGCGGACATACTGTTCTGTTCGACCCGGAACTCTTGAATCGAATCCACCGAAGGGCTCAGCGACTGTCCACCGAAAACTGGCTGCGTGATCGTGGTACCGTCAAGAACGTAGTCCTCATTTCGGGGGCGACTGCCACTTATGCGGAGATTGCCGTTAGTGCCACAGCCGTCGCACCCAGTCTGCTGGGACACGCCGGCAGCTAACGGAAGCAAGCTGTAGACATTTCTGCCGCTGGGACTGAAGGTCGGCAACTGCTCTAATTGTTGTTGGTTTACAGTCTGACCGGCATCTGACTGTTGTGCTTGCAATAACGGTGCATTTTCGGCAGTGACCTCAACGGTCTCGGAAACTTGCCCGACAGGGAGCGTTAGATTTATTTTCGGGCTCGCATTTACTTCAAGGCTAATGTTTTTCGCTATCGCTGCCTTGAACCCCTTGGCTTCCGCTGCAACGTTGTACACGCCAGGATTGAGACTCGTGGCACTGTAAGCCCCTGCACCGTTAGTGCTCAGGGTCGTAATTACATTAGTGTTTACGTTCGTCACCTTAACCGTCGCGCCGGTAATCGCAGCTCCACTGGAATCCGTTACGATTCCGCTGATGGTTCCAAATAATCCTTGCGCGCACACTTCGCGGAGAGAGACGGTACAGATGAAAATAACCAAAAACGTGACCACTCCAGCCACATTGATTCGGCTCACGACGCCTCCATGAAGAACGTTCTTCTACGCTCTGGCTACGCTGCCAGATTCGTAATACACCAATTCCGTCGGGGACTGGCCTGCGGACGAAATGTATGCGGAGTCCAAGCACAACGCATCTATCGAAAGTTATAGGCGCATGGTCTTCTTGATTACGGGTATCTGCCATTGGAATAACGCCCGATCACGTGCTGAGGGGCGAACAACGGCGAATTCGGGATCTAATTAGCCGGCGGTCCACAACTTTCCGGAGGGGTCGAAATGCATGATCCCTCTTTGCAGGGCCGCTACTGCGGCTTGGGTGCGGTCACTGACCCCGAGGCGCTCCAGAATTACATTCACATGGCATTTGACCGTTCCCTCTGTAATGCCGAGCAGTCCGGATATTTCCTTATTACTTTTTCCATTTACGATCAGCGCTAAGACCTGACGCTCTCGCGGGGTCAGGTCGGAATTCGGGGTCCGGGCGGCCAACCGCCGAACGACAGGCTCGGGAATAAACTTCCTTCCGGAGTGCACCTTGCAAATCGCTTCAATCAGCGCCTGGTGCGGCATCGCTTTGATCACATACCCTTGCGCACCCGCCTCCAGGGCACGATGGATATCTTCCTCCCCGTCATAAGTAGTCAGCACGACCACGCGTGCCATGGGGTGTTCCCGCAGAATGGCGCGGATTGCATCCAGCCCGCTCATTCTCGGCAACTGGAGATCGATGAGCGCCACATCAGGCTTCTCGCGCCGGTACAGTTCAACCGCCTGGATCCCGTCTTCCGCCTCAGCGATCACTGTCATGTTCGGCTGGGCATCGACGATGGCTACCAGCCCGAACCGAACCACGGCATGGTCGTCCACTACCAGAACACGAATCTTCTCAGATTTGTTCATTCTCCCAATCCCTCATTTGCCCTCAAGTCTGGAATGGTGCCCGGACGCAGTGCAATCCCAGCCGTAAGTCGTGGAACCGCGCTCTTCCGGAATTTACGGACCTTCACTAAAACACCTTCTCCGCGGCTCTGGTCTTTCGATAAAGCGGCACTCGCACTCGGACTATTGTGCCCTTGCCCGGATCACTGGTGATCTCAAACTCGCCACCGATGCTATTCGCTCTTTCGCGCATGCCGGCAAGGCCGTAGTGCTCTCCGTCCGGCGGCTGCGGCTCACTAAAACCATCTCCATCATCCGCGATATCCAAGCACAGGGTAGCGTCTCGAAACCAAAGCACAACGGAAATGCCTTGAGGTGAGGCGTGGCGCACCGCATTGTGAAGAGCCTCACGGGCAATCAGCAGAATATTGCGATGTACCTCGTTTCCAATCGGCATCGGAGAACCAAAGTGCTCAAATCTGACCGCGGTGGCGCTTTCCGCACTAACATGCTGGGCCAGTTGAGAAAGAGTGCCCACGAGACTGGCTCCCAACTCCGATTCGTGTCGCAGATTCCAGACGGCGCGGCGAGCCTCCTCCACTGTCAACTGGGCTTGCATCCTCGCCCGATCAAGCAGGTCGCGGCTCGAGGGGGACGAGGAATCTTTCAAGACAGAAGCCGCCTCCAGCAACGTTGAAATACCCACGCATCCCTGAATCAAGGTGTCGTGCATTTCGCGAGCCAGGCGACCGCGTTCGTGGAGTACGGCCGCAAACTCCTGTCGCATGCGGCGCACGTGAAGCAGATAACCGCAACTGGCTAACGATATCGCGGCAAGCAAGCAAAACGCCGCGAACCCTGCCGTCTTATAAAACCGCGGTTCACAGCGGAGTTTGATGCTGGCCTCGGATAATTCTTCCGGAACAGAAACGTCATAAGCGACCACGCGGAACCGGTATTCCCCGGCGGGCAAATTGGTGTAGTAGGCAATGCGACGATCGCCAGCCTCGGCCCAACTCTGCTCGAAGCCCTCGAGCTTATATCGGAAATGAACTCGTTCGGGTGAGCGCAGCGTAATCGCACCGTAGCGAATTTCTATTTTTTCGTGACCCGGACCAAGCACCAAGTGACCTGAAAGGGGGATATCTTGGCCGTCCGCTGACACTTGCTCGATGAGAACTGGCATCGGCTTTCCGGCATGCAAACTGCTGGGGAGCATCCTGACTGCTCCGCTGCTGCTGGCAAACCACAGCTCGCCTGCCTGCGTAATAATGCCAGCGGACTGCACTCCGCCATTCATCTGCTTTGTCCCCAGCCCCTCTGATCTGCCATAGATCCGAATGGCGATCTGGGAATGTCCGTTTCTGGCAGAATTTTCGAGATTTTTCCGATCAACGGAGAACACGCCCGTCGAACTACTCATCCAAAGAGCCGCATGATCGTCCTCCGTGATGCTAAAAATATTGTTGCTCGGGAAGCCCTGGGCTGTGCTGTAATTGCTAATCTTTCCTTCCCGCAGCACGAAGAGTCCCCGGCCCCGCGTACCGAACCACATGCCACCATCTACATCCTCATGGATCGCCCAAATCTTTTCTTGCCGCAACCGCTCCAACCCTGGTTCGGACACTACCGCGCCTGCGTGGAATCGGGTAACTCCTCTCTCGGTCCCTACCCACACGTCACCGCCGCGATCAATCAGGATCGAGCGCACGCTCTCGTGCGTGAGCCCATTCTCGGTGCGAAAAGTTCGAAAGCGGCCGTTCCGAAAATGGCTTAATCCTCCATCTGTTCCAACCCACAAACTACCGTCTCGATCTTCGCAAAAAGCACGAATGAACGGGTTTGCTAGACCCTCACCGGTGTTATAGAGTCGGACCCCTGTCTTAGAGATTTGGATAACTCCCTGCCCCGCCGTGCCGATCCAGAAATCGCCGTTCCTCGTTTGAAAAACCGTGCGTGCGGATAGTTCACCCAGCTTCGCGGGTAGCGCTGCCGGAACCAAAGCTCTTCCGGAAAACTTGAATAGCTGCCCGCCATAGCTGGCGGCCCACAGCATCCGCTGAGAGTCCTCGAAAACGGTGCTGATGTTGACGGGGGCTCCATCTTGCGTCCTGGCCGTCTGGGCCAGACTCTGATTCAGGCGAACCAGACCGTTCTGCGTTCCAATCCAGATATTTCCCTCTGAATCCTCGATAACAGCCGACACGTTGTTGTCGGGCAGGAAACCGGGCGCCCGAAATTCGCGGACGTTGCCGTTCTGGAACTGAAGCACACCTTGTCCATTCGTGCCTATCCACAAACTGCCGTCGCGACTCTCAGCGATCGCGCTAACCGAAACTCCGGTCACGACCTCACGGGGAGCTATTAATCTGTCGTCACTAGCAACCGCGTGAACCAACGTGCCTTTGATGAAGGGGTTTCCCCTCGCGCCTGGTGCGAGCCTCCGAACTCTAGCAAGAGTACCTAGCCAAAGTGCACCGTCTGGGCTGGCCTGAATTGCATCGATTCTGCTGTCTGCTTCACCTTCGTCGGAACTGTAGAAACCTACTTCGTCGCCACTCAAGGTCATCAACCCGGACCTTCCACCAGAATCCGTACATCCAATCATCAGCCTTTCGCGTGTGTCTTCACCGATCGCATAGACATTCACATTTGGAATAGGAGGACGGTTGTCCACCCGTTCGAACTTATCTCCAATACGTCGGAAAAGGCCTCGGTCGGTGCCCACCCAAAGCACCGAACGTCTGTCTTCGAAGATGGCTCGAATAAATCCATTCGTGAGGCCATCATCAACACTGAACGAGCGAAACACCCCAGAGCGATAACGAAGCAAGCCGCCTCCTTCGGTTCCCACCCACAGGGTGCCATCCCTACTTGCCCTCAATGACCAGACGCTGTCGTCGAGAAATACGGGGGTGTTATCGCGCGTGTAGATCACGAACCGCGTGCCATCGAAACGAATTAGTCCTCCGCTCGTGCCAATCCACAGGTAACCGTCCGGTGTCTGAGCAAGGGCCTGGATGGTATCTTGCGGGAGGCCGTCCTGCGCTTGCCACACGCGGGAGTTGTACATGGTTAAGGTCAAGTGCGGGAACGACCGGGCGGTCAGTCGCAGCGGGAGCAGTGCTAGGACAAAGAGCGCGCCGAGCACGATCCATTCGCGTCTCTGACGATTCATCCGGCACCTCGTGGTTCCCAAACCACTTGATCAGCAATCGAGAGACATGTGACCATGTGCGAATTCTTCTTCGACCACTCTGACCACCGAGACTACCTTGCAACAGCATGGAATCATGGAATTTCTTGAGAGTACACGCCTTCTCGAATGCTGAATCTAGTTGCCATAGTCCCTGCAAGGTCTGGGTTAATGTTACCTGACAATGCCCCCGTGCTGTTCATGGGTGAACTCTCAGCCAGGGATCCGGTCGAACTCTTCAACGAGCCGGTGCCGTCGAACGCCTCAGAATCAAAGTCGTGGTCAACTGGTACTCAATTCCGCGATCACTTTCTGATTGCTGGGTGGTGGCTTTCATCAACGCTCGAAATGCTATTCGGGCCAAGTCCGTTTGCGACATTTCTACGGTTGTCAAAGGGGGGGTTACAAATTCCGACAGCTTAATATTGTCGAAACCAACGACCGAAAGGTCGTCTGGAATCCTAACGCCTATCTCAAATGCTTCTCGCAAGACTCCGATCGCCGTCACATCGTTAGAACAAAGCACAGCCGTGGGTCGCTCGCGCAAGCTCATGAGTGCCCTAATGGCTCTCATTCCGCCATTAATCGTATGATCTCCGAGGACAATCAGTTCCGGTGCTACCTCCAGTCCAATCTCGGCCATCGACCTCTGGAAAGCTTCTTTCCTGGCGAGGGCAGACTTCAACGTTGACGGCCCGGCTACGAAGGAAATCCGTGTGTGACAGAGGTCCGCCAGGTGCCGGACCGCCAGTCGGATACCATTCAGATAATCGATGCGGATGTTGCTCACACTGGCGGCATCTGGTCCCACGTCGACAAAGACCAGCGGCACCTTACGAATGCGAAGGTCACCAAAAAGACACTCTTCCATTCCAAAGGTAAGAATGGCAATACCATCCACCCGCTGCTCAATCATTCGCCGAACTGACGACTTTATCCTCTTGGTGTCATGCACGGTCGAGGTGAGAAGAACCTCGTAGTCGTTCTGAACGGCCAGTTCTTCGAAGGTCTGAACAATCTCCGGAAAGAATGGATTCGTAATCTCGGAAACAACCAGACCAAGGATGCGGCTTTTCCCGGACACCAGAGCGCGTGCATGGGTGTTGGGATAGTATCCAACCTCATCGACTATCTTCCAAACGCGCTTTGCAAGCTGTGAGTCAACGGTGGGAACATGGTTGATCGCTCGAGACACCGTGGCAGTTGAAACCTTCGCCAGCCTGGCGATTTCCCATAAATTCATTCGCGGAGTAGACGAGGAGAAAAAGGGCATAGACGAGAATACGTTTGCCGGCGTTTACCAAACCCGCTTCAACACCCCAGGGTAAAATCCGGACACGAATCTACAAGATCACCGCGTAAAAGCCATCTAACTAAAGTTAGATGCCTACACAGGGAGCTTCCAGTCGGTGAGCAATGACGCAGTCGCGAATGTGTCCTTGCCATCGTGCTGTCGCTAATACCCCGCCAAAGTGGTTCGCCGTTTCGGTCAGTTTACGACGCACCATGCTGCCTTCATCCAGCTCCGAAGATTTCGACCTTTGGGGCGACTATTTTTCGAGGCTACTTTGCGTTTACATTCGTTACGGCCCGATGACTTGCTCACCATCCTGAAGATGGCTTTGTCAATAGACTTAAGAGATTCGGTTTCCCTCCTGCCCTCTATCCAAGCTACGAGGTTCTGACTCTTGCCTCGGTGGGCTTACCTCCCACTGAACACATCAGCCTTTCTCTTTCTTTTTTTTTCTGGACATGCCGGAGCTGAATACCCACCCCGCCTATCCTCTGTCTACGCTTCGCTGTGTACCTCGCGATACCCAGCGCAAGACTCGAGGCCGAGTGGTTCGCTGTAGGGTCGGAGGAGGCGCGCTTGCGCGCTGGCCTCCGTCCGCCGCCCAAACTGCCCGTACACATTTCGCGTAGGCAGCTTTCACGAAGATTCAAGGCGTCCGAGACGCCAACGAAGGGATTAACCTGACTAGGTTGACAAGCCCGTGCTCGCGGTAGAGCACCCGGGCAGGCCACCGCTTCCAGCCGGCGTTACGCCAGTGCTTGAGACGATGCGACCAGATGCGTCGGATTATCCAACGGTCGAGTCGGTTGAAGAGTAACCGGACGTGGGCGCGCTTGTAGTATTCGCCCCATCCCCGCAGTAACGGGTTGAGTTCCTCGATCAGCTCCTTGGTCTTCAAGGGCACGGTCCGCTTGGTCCGCTGTCGCACCTGGTCCATGAAACGACGGATCGACTTCTCCCGCGGATACGCATACAGCGCCCCCGGACGGATCCCGCTACGAATCTTGCTCTCGGGGAGATAGTGCTTCTTCTGCCCGCGCTTGATTTTGTAGCCAAGGAACTCGAAGCCGTGCTGGACATGGACAATCCGCGTCTTCTGCGGATGTAATTCCACGCCCAGTTGTTTCAGGATTCGGCGGGCCGCGTCTACTGCGGCTCGTGCCTCCGCTGCCGATTTACAGGTGACCACCCAATCGTCGGCATACCTCGTGAGCCGGTATCCCTTCAGCCGCATCTCCCGATCAAACGGCGTCAGAAGTATGTTACTGAGCAGGGGAGAAACTACTCCCCCTTGGGGAGTCCCGCGTTCGGTCGGAAAGAGCCGCCCTTTGCTGTAGCTTCCTGCTTTGAGCATCGCCTCGATGAGGCGAAGCACTCGGCCATCCGCTACGCGCTGGGCGACCAGCGTGAGAAGTTTCTCGTGATCCACGGACCCGAAAAAATCTCGGAGATCCGCGTCCACGATCCATTCCGACCCACCCTGGATCTCATTCCACACCTTGCGCAGTGCGTCCTTCGTCGATCGCCCTCGCCGATACCCAAAGCTGGCATCATCGAATACCGGTTCGAAAATGGGCTCCAACCGATTGAGCAACGCCTGCTGGCACACGCGATCATAGATCGTGGGTATGCCAAGCATTCGATACTCGCCGGGTTTGTCCCTCTTCGGGATCGGGTGTTGTCGCACCGACAGAGGCTGATAGGTGTCCGCTTTCAGCTCTCGCTGCAACCGGTCCAACTGCTGTTCCAGCTGCGCTTCGAAGGCCTCCAGATTCTGCCCATCCACTCCTCCACTTCCCCGGTTCGCTTTCACTCTCTCCCAGGCTATCTCCAGATTCTTCCGCTTGTACACCTTGTCGATTAATGAATGGACCTTCTTGGCACCCGTCAGGTTGATCCAATCCACCAGTCTCCTCAGACGAGAGCGTACGGGTTTTTCACTTAAGGAACTGTTCCAGCCTCTCTCCTCTTTACTCATCTGGTTTCCTTTCTCTTCCTGACCATCTTCGCCGGCTGCCTTCCCCGACCCAGTTCCGTCGCCAGTTGCCCGGTCGCGTGGCTTTCGCCATGCTTCATAGGTAATATTCAGCCGTCCGACTACTGACAGGGCGTCGCTCGCCACTTCGCTTTCGCTTATAGGTCCGCTTACTCCGGTGCCACCCGGAGACTCTGCCAGTTCTCCTGAGGTCACGCGCTGTTCTTCCGTACCGTGCTGCCCGCAAACACCTTGGTGCGGTGGGTGAATGAGAATGCCTTCGTCTAAGGAATGCAGACTCGACCTTGCCCCACCTTTGGCCGACCGGTTCATCTTGGGTCTCCCCATCGATTACGGCCCGGTACTTCTCCTCATGCCCTTCGGATTCCATCTTGCGATGCTCACTTGATGGACACCCTGCCCTCCAGAGTACTGCCAGCAGTGGCTCTAGCTCGGCCTTGGCTGTATCCAGCTTTCGCCTTCGTGCCCGTTTAGACGTCTGCATACCTTCAGCTTTCTCCGGCCAGCGAGGTTTTATCCCCACTTGTTGGATATGGCACCCCTCATTCGAGCGCCAGAGGGACTTTAACCCTCCTGAACAACGTGTTGCTCAGCGCGCACTCCTTTCTCGTAAGGCTCTTTCATCCTGTTGGGATAGAGCCCGCGCGCGCCAGCCTTAGGCTACGTTTCGCGGGGCCCCCCGATAATCCCGGACAGCCGGTTTTCCCAGGTCCGGTTCGGAACTTTGGCATTTCTTCCCTGGGCCTTCCCAGCTTGGCGAGGTTTAAGCGCTGATTCG
>WNFF01000070.1_pt1 | contig 63909 bp, 97 predicted proteins | sample 5400441 | NCBI WGS metagenome assembly WNFF01 (sample SAMN13153345, study PRJNA577476) | soil metagenome | isolation source: 120 cm saprolite under Douglas fir tree site 2 hole 3 replicate 1 | place: USA:California | collected 2015-04-18 | reverse complement strand
CACTCGGCCGCTGGATCAACCGGCCAGCCTTCACGCTCAAGGCCGCGGGGGCCGAGACCGCGAGTACCGCGGGGGCTTGGGTCGACCTTGGTGACGTCCCCGCTGGCGAGATCGACGTCGCTGTCACCGCGGTGGCTGGTACCACTCCTACCCTGCTGGTGGATCTCTACGGCTCGCCCACCGGGACGACCCGTTCCGTCACCGACGGCGTCACCTTCAACACGTCCACGTCGGTCGGTAGTGCCACAGCGCTATTTACCGCCGCCGACGTTGGATCGAACATTGCCGGGGTCGGCATCCCGCTCGCCGACTACATCGCCTCCGTCATCGTCGCCGTGCCTGCCGCCACCGTGACCAACAAGGCCCTCACGACCAACGTGGCAACGCTGACGACCGCTGCGGCGCACGGCATTTCCGTCGGTCAGGTGGTCGTCGTGGCGGGTGTCGATGCGACGTTCAACGGCACCTACGTCGCCACGGCGGGGACTACCGGAAGCACCCTCACCTATGCCGATACGGCGTCCAACGTCTCCTCTACTGCTGCCACAGGCACCGCAACGGGTATCTCCACGGCAGTCCTGGGGTCCGCGGCGACGGCTACCGCCTCTGCCGTCACGCTGACCATCTCGCAGGGCTTCAAGATCGGCACCATAGGAGCCGTCGCCTACGTCGACTCCGGGGGGTCCGACCCGACGACCATCGCCGCCGTGGGGACCTTCCGAGCCGTCTTCGCCCTGCCCCGCTACGTCCAGTACCGATCCCGTATCACCGGATCTGCCGGCCAGTCCTTCACCTACAGCGTGACCCTGGACGCCTCCTGGTGAAGATCCTCGCCAGCCGGCCGGGGACGATCTACTGGCGCCTCGAGGACGCCGACGGCAACCTGACCAACTCGACGGGCAGCGTCACCGTAAGCGTGAGCCGCCAGCGGGACGGGCTGGCCGTGGCAACAGGGGCGGTGAGCAACCCCGCGGCGGGGAAGTACCAGGCCACCATCGCCGCCCCCGGCAGCGCGCCAGAGCTTCTGAACGCCACCTGGACGGCTCCCGTGGCCGGCGGCACCGTCATCGAGCCCGTGCCCGTCTACGTGGTCAACAGCCGCCTGGTGGCGCTCAACGTGCTGCGCCACGATGACGAGCTGGACTCGCTCGAGGACTGGGACATCCTTCGCACTGCCCTCGAGGCTGCCGAAGACGAGTGCGTCGACAACATCGGGTATCCCCCGATCCCGATCATGACCCACAACGGGATCCAGTCGGGGGGACGGCGCCTTATCTGCCCCGACCCCTGGCCGCGCACCGTTGTGGCAGCTACCCGCCCGAACCTGACCCCCCTGACCTCGGCCGAACTGGCTCTCCTGCAACTGCAGGAAGGCGCCGTGATCTGGCAGGACAACCGCAACTGGGACGAGGGGACGTGGGACGTCTACCTGATTCACGGCCGCTGGGATGCCCCGCCGTGGGACCTCGCTCGGGCACTGCTCATCCGTACCCGCTACCTCGCCAGGCGGCTCAACAACCGCGACGACATGCCCGAGCGGGCAACCTCTGTCGCCACCGAGGGGGGCACGATGACGCTGGCGTTCCCCACCCTGCCGCGCCCCACGGGTCTGCCCGACGTCGACATCGTCTACATGCGCTATGCCCTCGCCAGCCAGCTACCGGTGAAGGTGTGAGATGGTCCAGCATCCCAGTTTGACCAGAGCGCTCACCGAAGCCGAGCACGGCACATACGGCCCTGTTTTGGGTATCGCCATACGGGCCAGAGCATCATCCGACCGCGGGGAGTACTGCGAGTGTGTTGAGCCCGACCTTGTCGGCCGCGGACTCATGTGCGGTGCGTGTCTTCGCAACAACAGGGATCAGGAGCGGGCAGCAGTAGACCGCTTGGTGCAGGCTCACGACTTCGTCCCTGGCAAGCTTGGCGGACTCATGTGCGCCGTCTGCACCATGGGCCAGGAGGTGCCACGGCACCACGGCGTCTCAGAAGTGGGGCGATGCTCATGGGGTGAGGATCGGCGGCCAGCATGACCCGCTACCGCGTGAGCAAGCCCGTCCACATCGAGACCCACCACGGAACGCACGGCCCGATCGACCTCAGCTTTGACGCTGGCGAGGTGTCACCTCGCAGCGAACAGGAAGAGGCCGCCCTGCTGCACCTGACGACCATCGGCCTCGCCGAAGAGGTAGCCGAGCAGCCCGAGCCCGGAGAGATGCCCGATGCCCCTTAACAAGCGGATCCTGCAGGTTGGGCTTGCCAAGCAATCGGCCAAGGGCTCGGCCGCCACACAGCCCGTCGTCATCTACGGCGTGGAGTCGGGTGCCGCCGGCGACGTGCCGCTGACTGAGCCCGATGTCGCCGTGACAGCCGCCAGCCGCATGAGTGCCGCCGCTGTCCGGGAGCAGATCGTTCCGGGGGCCGGCTTCACCACGCTCGGCTTCTCCCGGGCCATCGCACAGCTTCTCTTCGGCGTGATGGGCACCAACGTGGACAGCGGCAGCGGGGACCCATGGACCCATACTTTGACAATGCCGACAAGCGACGTAAGTTGGTGGACCTTCTTCGGCCGGACAAACACGGAATACCTGAACATCGCCGACTGCAAGATCGACTCGGTGAAGATCGACTTCGACATGGCGCTCATCAAGGTCGCCGTCGTCATCAAGGGTTGCACGCTGACGCTGGGGGCCGCCGCCTGGACCCCGACCAACACCGATGACGAGGTGACGCCGGGGGCTCTCTACTCGACCGGTCAGGCTGCCAGCACCTTCACTTTGGACTCGGTCAACATGCGGGTGACGAAGGGCTCGATCGAGATTGCCAACGGGCTGGCGCCGATCATCCCTGCCTACAAGATCACCCCCGATGACTTCGGTGTGGGGGAGCAGACCGGCAAGATCAGCTTCACCATCGTCCCCGACGACCTGGCATGGTTCAAGAAGTCGATCACCGGGGCAAGCGGGGGCACGGCCATCGCGCAGGTGCCCTACTACGCCGTCTGGTCGGTCAAGTTCCTTGAGAACGTGACATCCAGCACGCATGACCTCACCATCACGGGCGCCCGGTCGAACCTAATGGTGGCGTTCCCGCCCGGCGATCCCAAGGGCGGTGCAATGGAAGTCGTCGTCACCGGTTCGATCCTCGACCCCCGTACCGGTAGCGCTGGATTGACCGCAGTTTTGAGAAACGGTCTCGCCACCATTACCTAGCACGTTCACCACGCGGCCGGACAGACGCCCCGTCCCCCGGCCGACCGTCACGGGGCATCCGAGCACCCATCACCGGAGGCGCCCATGGCCTTGCCATTGCTGAAGCTCACGTACACGTTCACGGATGAGTCAGAGCAGATCATCACCACCCGCCTGTTCCGCTGTACCGCCGACGAGATCGCCTTCGAGCGCCGCTTTGGCTTCCCCCTGTCTGCCCGGCTGATGGTGGGAGTTCGCCAGATGAAGGAGGCCGAGAAGTCTGCTAACGGCGAGGGCGGCGAAGAGGCTCGCATGAAGGCGCTCGCTGAGATGTCCTTCGAGGATCGCTCGGCGATGATGCGCAGCGAGGACACGGCGTTCTTCGCTTGGTGCGTCTGGAATCGCAACGCCGCGGCGAACGGAAACCCCACTGAATCCTGGGAGGTTTGGTCCACCCGCCTCGCCGCCCTCGACCTCGACAAACAGGAAGAGGTGCCGGACCCTACCGCGGCGCCCTCTGGCTGATGGCCGTGGCGTGCGTCGAAACGAGCCTGCCGATCTGGGCGGCACCGGAGGACCTGCAGGAAACCCTGCTCGAAGCGTGGTGGCAGCGGCGGAAGAAGGACCAGGAGACGGCAGATCAAGCCGCTTGGGAACGCCAGATCGGGAAGCGCTGATGGCCGGAACCCTCTACATCGCCAACTATGCCGCCTTCCGGGCTGACTTGAAGAAGGCTGCGGGGAGCACCAAGGAAGCCACCGCGGCGATGAAGAAAGCAGGCGCGCCCGTGCTGGCGAAGGCGGCTGGCTATGCGCCAAAAGGCTCACCGGAAACTGGCGACAAGCATGGCGGTCAACTTGCGGGATCGGGAAGAATCCTCGCCGGCGGCAACAAGGGGCGAGTCGTGTTCAAGCCCGTCTATGCGCCGGGGGCTGAGTTCGGCTCCCACGGCCGCTGGCAGGGCTTCGAGAAGTGGGGCGCCACCCCCCGGTTCGGCTACCGGGCGCTCAACGAGTCGGCGGACCAGATCCTGCAGATCGTCACTGAAGAGCTGCTCCCCGTCATGACCGCCTACGGCTGGTTCGCCTGATGGCAGGCGGTGGGACTAAGCAGCTCATCATCACCTACGGGGCCAACGGGGATGAGATCAAGCGCGTTCTCAAGGATATCGACACTTCGCATGAGAAGACGACCTCCAAGTTCGCCGCGCTGGGTGGTTCCTTCGGGATGCTCAAGGGCAATTTAGGTGAGCTGGCCGCCGGTTTCGGCCCTTTGACCGAAGCTACCTCAAAAGCCCGAGAGGGACTCGACCACATCAAGGAGAAGTTCGGCGAACTCGAAGGCGGCGCGAAGAAGGCGGGCGCCGTCATGGTGGGGGCGGGGGCGGCGTTGACTGGCATTGGTGCCATCGGTGTGGCCATCGGCGAGAAACAGGAACAGGCCAGCAAGACTCTTGAGGTGGCCGTGAAGAACACGGGCGGCTCCTACGAGGAGTTCGCCGGCAAGATCGACAAGGCAGTCACGGCTGGCGAGAAGAACGCCCACGGGGCTGCCGACACGAAGGAGGCCCTTGCCAAGCTGACGACGGCCTTGGGCGACACGGGCAAGGCCACCGATGAGATGGGCCTCGTGAGCGAGGTGGCAGCCAAGAAGCACATTTCCCTGGCAGACGCGGCTGATGTGGTGCTCAAAATCCACCAGGGGGCTGGCAAGGCCCTCAAGCAATTTGGCATCGATGCCAAGGCTGCCGGGGGCGCTGCGACCGAACTGGCGGCAGCGCAGAAGGCCGACGAGGCTGAGGTGAAGATTGCCGAGGCTGCGAACGTAGCCGCTGCGGCCACTCAGGAGAAGCTCGTAACCAAGTACGGGCTGACGGCGGCCGGGGCGAAGGAACTAGCGGCGGCCCACGCTGCCGTCAATGCCGCCATGGCGAGCGGGGACCCGAACAAGGTGCTGGCGGCCGAGAGCCAGCTTGAGAACCAGACGTACAAGCTCTCGGCGGGGTTGAAGATGAACCAGTCGGATACGGACCTGCTAGCGAAGACCCGCTATGACCTCGACCAGAAAACCGCGCCGCTTGAGGCGGCAGATACCCGGCTGGCCAAGGCTCAGGATGCTGCCTCAAAGGCCACAGCGCAGGGCTCGTTCGAGAGTCAGGTCATGGCGAAGATCCACGGGACGGCAGCGGCTCAGGCGGACACCTTCGGCGGCAAGATCGCAGCCCTGAAGACTCACGTCCTGGACATGGCGGGGGCGATGGGGGCCAAGCTGGGGCCCGCGATCACCACGGCCGGCCCGCTCATCATGGGTGTCGGCGCCCTCATGGAATCCAACCTAATTCCCCAGATACTCACCATCGGCGGCGAGGTTGTCGGCACGGCTGCCATGTGGGTCAGCTCGTGGCTGTCGATGGCGGCAGGCACGGTCTCGGCCATGATCGGCATCGACATCTCGACTGGGGGTCTGCTGCTGATCCTCGCTGGCCTCATCGTTGCCGTGATCCTCGTTTGGAAGAATTGGGACACGATCTGGGGGTTCATCAAGGGCATTGTCACGTCGGCCTTCGACTGGATCAAACGTCACCTGGCGCTCATCTCGCTGCTGTTCGGCCCCATCGGGCTCATCATCTACGAGTTCGCCCACCACTGGCAGGGCGTGTGGCAGGCAATCACCGACGCGCTCAACTTCGCCTGGGGCCTGATCCAGCCCGTCATCCACTTCATCGGCAACATCCTGCACGACGTGATCGTGGTGCCGGCCTTGGCGATGGTTGCCGTGTGGTCCGTAGTCTGGTCCTTCATGGGGAAGGTGGTCAGCGATGCGTGGGGCGTTCTCAAGCCCATCGTGACCACCATCGGCGGCATCATCCACTGGCTTGTGAACACCGAGCTCGAGGGCCTCAAGACTGCCCTGATGGTGCTCGCTGCTGTCTGGAACGTGATCTGGAACGGCATCCAGGCGGTGATCCAGGCTGTGTGGAAGGTCGTCGAGCCCATCGTCCATGCGATCACCCAGGGCGTCTCGGATGTGGCGGGGGCAATGAAGGCCATCGGGGGCGCGGCCGGTTCTCTCGGCCACTTCCTCGGCTTTCAAGCTGGCGGCACCGTCCCTGGAGCCGTGGGTGCCCCCATGCTGGCCGTGGTCCACGGGGGTGAGCGGATCAGCCCCGTGGGCTCGGCGGGCACGGGTGGCGGGGGCGGGGGAGACATCTACGTCAACGTCGTCGTGCAGGGCAGCGTCACCAGCGAGCGCAACCTGACCAACACGATCTACGAGGGTCTCCTTGAGTTCAAGCGGCGCCAGGGAGCGCTGGGGCTCGCCTGATGGCAACCACCCTGGGAAAGCGAAGAGGCCCCCGAAAGGGCCTCTCCTACTCCGACTCTTGGCTCTATTCTGCTCCCTCAGACCTAGGCGGTCGGCGGTACCTCCCGAGGGCGGCTCCGTTGGTCCCTGGTCACTGCCAACGGTTGAGCGTTGTCCCCACGGCTTGTGGCCGCTGTGCACGGGGAGCCAGTAGCTCGATAGTGCTGCTGAGTGTAAGCGAGTCGGCAGCGGGGATCAAGGGATAATGGCGACTACCCTCGTCGGCAGCGCAGTCACCGACACGGGCGTCAAGACGCTTGTGATGTCGCCGGCCAGCATCGGCAACGGCATCGCGCTGTACGTCAAGATCCCCGACAACGTTCACACCGTAACGAGCGTTACAGATACCAAGGGGGCGAGCTGGCAGCGGGTGGCGGATCCAAACGTGGACGGCGGCTCCATACCCCATACCCATGAGGTGTGGCTGGGGACCGTGACGGCCACGGGGTCGACGACGATCACCGTGACCAACTCTGGCGGCACCTTCATGGACCTCGATGGGCAGGAGGCCTCGAGCGGGCTGGGGGCCTCGACGGCATGGAGCCGGGACGGCGTCCAGCAGGTGCTGGCGTCCAGCAACATCCTCACCACATTGGTGAGCTACCCGAGCCTCACCCCGGCGACCAGCGCTTGGTATGTGGGCCATGCCCGTTGCCCGCTGGCAAGCAGCTACAGCGGCACCACAGCGGGCTACACGGCTATTACGGACGCCAACGGGAACCAGTTCATAAACAACCCCGTCGTCAGCTCGGCTGCCTCACCCTCGACGTTCGCCAACGTTGCCACGCAGTCCTACTGCCTCGGCGTGCTCATCAAGGCTGTGGCATCGGCCCCTGCCCCCACGGTCACAGGGGTCTCGCCCGTCAGCGGCACCACATCCGGCACCACTTCGGTGACGATTACGGGGACCAACCTGACGGGGGCCAGCGCGGTCAAGTTCGGCGTGACGAACGCCAGCAGCTATGTGGTGAACAGTGCCACGACGATCACGGCCGTCGCGCCGGCACATGCTGCGGGCCTGGTGGACATCACCGTGACCACGCCGGGGGGAACGAGCGCCACGGGGGCGGCTGACCAGTACACCTTTGCCGGCGTCGCCACGACACCGTTCCCGACGCTGATCCTGGAGTGGTCCCCGACGACCTCGCCGGCCGCCGCGCCCGTGTGGGTGAACATCACCAACCGGCTGCGGCGCTTCTCGATCAACCGGGGGCGGCGCAACTGGCTGTCCACCACGGCCCCCGGCACGGCCACGTTCGATCTCGACAACACGGACATCGCCGGCACCTCGACGGCAAGCTGGTTCACCCCGTTCAACTCTTCATCGGCCAACTACCCGAACGTCATCCCGGGCAAACGGGTGCGGCTGCGCGCGACCTTCGGGGGGATCACCTACCCTCGCTTTGTCGGCTTCACGACGGGATACCCCACGAGCTGGAACAACACCGACAGCCAAGTAACCATGACATGCATCGACGGGCTTGCCCTATTGGGGCTGGCGACCTTGCCGAGCGTGTATGCCTCAACGATCCTCAACGACGGCCCCACGGCTTACTATCGGTTTCAAGAGGGAGCCTCAGGCACCGCCGCCGACCTGTCGAGCAACGGGAACAGCGCGGCCTACTCGGGGGGCGGAATCACCTACGGGCAGGCCAGCCCCGTCACGGACACGACAGCCAAGGCCATCCTGTTCGACGGCGTCCAGGGCTACGTGGTCACGCCGAGCCTTGGTTACGGGTTCGGATGGAGCGTCGAAATGTGGTTCAAGGCTGCATCCCCCGCAACGTTGCGGATCAACATGGTCGGCAGTGACCAGAATCAGGTACCCAACTGGTTACTCGCTCTGGATACTGCCGGCAGCGTCTACCAGCAATTCGCCGCCGTGGCGGGCCCCGCCAGCAGCTTCGTCTCGTCCGCCAGCGGTTACGCCAATGGAGCTTGGCATCATGTCGTATTTACGTGGGCGCTGAGCGGCATCCAGGGCCTCTACATGGATGGGGTAGTGGTTGCCGTGAGCAGCGGGCATGTCATCCCGGCGTTTCCGGTCTCAGGGCTCACCATCGGCCCCGGAGACGAGGTGCTCGGGGGAAGCGCTATCCCATTGGCTACGGCCGAGGTGGCGTTCTATGCCGGCACGGCGCTCTCAGCGAGCCAGGTGGCCTCGCACTACGCTGCTCGCACGGCCTGGCTCAATGATCGCTCGGACACCCGGGTGACCAACATTCTGAACGCCTCGAGCTGGCTGACCTCCGATCGCAATGTTCAGCCTGGGGTCTCCACGCTTCAAGCTGCCGACGACTACGCCGGCAAATCCCCAGCCACGGCGCTGAACGAGGTGGCAACGACGGAGAACGGGCTCATGTTCGTCGACCAGGCCGGACGGCTGACGTTCCTCGGGCGGGGCGTGTTGCAGACGACTCCCTACAACGTCTCGCAGGGGACTTTCGGCGACAACGTGGCGGAGATTGCCTATCCCATGGGCGATGGCAAGATCACCGCCGATGACCAGGATCTGTGGACCCGGATCCTGGTGCAGCGCAAGGGCGGCGCGCTGTTCACGGCGTCGGCCTCGCAAGCGACGATCAACCAGTTCTATACGGTTAGGACCCCTGGCACGGTGAGCACGCTGACGACTTTGGACCTCGAGGCGCAGCAGCTTGCGAACTGGCTGCTGGGTCAGGCGGAGGTGCCGGCACCCCGCATCGACACGCTGAACATGCTGGGCAACGCCGGCAACCTAGCCTCGCTGCTGGCCCGGGAGCTCGGCGACTACGTCACCTACAACGGCCGCCCGGCTGGCGTCGGTACCGTCTCGCAGGCTGCAAGAATCCTCGGCATGAAGGAGAGCGCGGACATGAAGGAGCGGATCTGGCGGACATCGTGGCTACTGTTCGCCAAGGAGCCGCAGGCGATGATCCTCGACGACGCCACGAACGGCAAGCTCGACTCGCTGCCCGGGATGGGGATCTGAATGGGCTACACGACCCCCCCGACCTTCGTCGCCCTGAATGTCCTGGGGGCCTCGCAGCTCAACGTGCTCGGCCAGGACATCATCGACTTGGACCTGCGTACGCGAGCGGTGACAGCGCCGATTTCAACGAGCGAGACCACAACCTCAACGTCATACACGGATTTGGCCACGCTCGGCCCCACAGTCTCTCTGCTGACCGGCACCGCTGCTGTTGTGATGGTTCAGTGCTCCATTACGGGCAACACCGTGGCAGCGGGAAACTTCGCATCGGTGGCTGTGACGGGCGCTTCCACCCAGGCGGCGACGGACCTGGGATCGGTCAGTCACCAAGTGGCGTCGGGCTCGCTGGTTCAGGCATCCGCCGTGTTCCTCATTTCGGGCCTGACCCCCGGGACGAACACCTTCAGGATGAAGTACCGGGTGAGCAGCGGCACCGGCACGTTCGCCAACCGAATCCTGACCGTCTGGCCGGCCGCCAACATCTCGTAGGAGACGATCATGGATGAGCGACGATCCGGCGAGAGAGCCCCGTTCACGGCTGTGGTGCGGGGGGTGACGAAGAAGGTCATCCCCCACCAGCTCAAGGATGAGCTTGGGGGCCATGACGTGTGGACGACGGCCAACGGCACGGTGATCCTTGCCAACGTCGGCCAAGCTGACCTTGAGCCTGCCGTGGCGGCGCACGTCGCTGATCCCTACCATGACCAGCCTGATCTGCGGATCGTTGCCGAGAAGGCACAGACGGATCCGGCTTTTGCAGCGCTGGCGCGCATATTGAGCATCCCCCTGTCGTGATGCGCCAGGCGGCGGTGCTCGGGCTGGCCCTCAGCCTCGTTGCCTGCGGGGGGCATGCTGGCAAGCCGGGTATAACTCTGAACCCAGTCCAGACATCATTGGCCGCCCCCGACTACGCCCAGCAGTACCTGCAGATCGTCACGCCGGCCAATGCGGCGCTGGCTGTGGCGAAACCCAAGCTGCTCACCCTGCCGCCGAGCGCGACGGGCACCGATGTGGCCCGCATCCTGGCTCCCTACCTGGCAGCCTCGCAGGCCATGGATGAGGCCCTGCTGCGGGCACCGTGGCCGGCCAACGTCCTGCTCGACATCCGGGCTCTGGTGACGGCTGACAAGGTGCTCGAGGCGCAGCTCCAATCGGCGGACACTCAGACGGCGCTCAGCCTGGCCGGATGGGAGAACACGCTCACACAGGACATGGGGGCGCTCAACGCCGCTGTGGCCGTGGTGCGGGCTGATCTGGGCTTGCCACCGTCGGGGCCGTGAGAGTGGGAGAATGGCGGCGATGATGCAAGGCGTCGACTACGCGTGGGGGCGGCCTGACCCGACGGCCATCAGGCAAGCCGGGTACCTGTTCGCCCTGCGCTACCTCGCCACAGGGGGCCCGTCGGTCTCGGGTAAGGTGATCGGCCTCGCCGAGCGCCAGGCCCTTCACGCGGCAGGACTTGGCGTGGGCCTCGTGTGGGAGACGTATGCCAACCGGCCTCTCGAGGGGACTGCAGCGGGCAACGCTGACGGGCTGGCCGCACGGGCGCAGGCGAAGGCCTTGGGCTTTCCCGACGGCTTCCCGATCTTCGGGGCCGTGGACTTCAACCCGCCCTCGAGTCAATACCCGACCATTGCCGCCTACCTGCAAGCCGCTGGCTTTGAGTGCTACGCCAACGCCGGGACGTGCCAGTACATGTCCGACCACGGTATCTGTCGGCATTTCTGGCAGCACGACTGGGGGGGTGGCACGTTCGAGGGGCGCCACCTTCATCAGCGGGGCCAGATCAACCTTGCGGGGGCTCAGGTGGACGTGAACGATGCTTACGAGACCTGCTGTATCTGGTTCCCTGCCCAGTCTCAACCTCAGGTTCACATTCAGTCTGTGCCTGCCCCACCCGTCCACTACCAGGAGGACAACGTGACCGGCATCCCCGTGCATATCCCGGCTCTGGACGACCAAGGCAACGGGAACATCATGGTCCCCGGTGTGGCGGGCCGCGTTGTCTCCGTGAAGATGAACGGATCGGATGCGGGGGGGTACGTCCCTCCGCCCCGCTGGGACTCGTTTGCCATCGGCGCTGACGAGAAGGTGAAGCTCTACGGAGGGACGCCTCATGGTGAACTTGATCTGACCGTCTGGGTAGCAGGCTGATGGCCCTCGTTGCGATCCTCACCTCCGCTGTGCTCTCGATTGCCACGCTCCCGAAGCCCCCGGAGGTAGGATCGGCAGCGGCGCCAGCGGGAGGGAATGCGACGACGGGTCGTGTGCGCTCCCCTTCCTTGCAACCCCTTCCCGGCGCCGATGCAGCTCCCCCGCAACCGAGGGCATCCCTGGCCGGTGGGGGACGGCCGGGCCTCGCCTCCTGGTACGTCCCCCGGCCCTCGGCCTGCTGGGATGCCCAGGGCCGACATAGCCTGCCTGCCGGGCTCACGGTGTTCACCGCTGCCAGGGGACTGCCCTGCGGGACGCTCGTGACGGTCTCCGGGCCCGCCGGCAGCATCACCGTTCCGGTAGAAGACTTCGGCCCCGAAAGCTGGACGGGCCGGGTACTCGACCTTTCGCCGGCAGCGTTCGAGGCTGTGGCCGGCAACCTATGGACGGGCGTGGTGCCTGTCGCCTGGCGACCGGCGGCATGACCACCTTCGGCGAGCAGTGGGGGTTTGAGCTGGGGCCTGCCGAGCGCAAGCCGATCACGGGGGCCGCGCTGGTCTGCCTGCTGCCCGGCCGCTGCCCGAGCTGCGGAGGGGCGTTGGCGTCATCGACCACCTGGCAGCCGCCGCTGTTCATCGGGTGCGGGTACGGGGAGGTTCAGGCGACGACGATCAAGAGGTGCCACTCCTGCGGGTGGTGGATCGCAACGGGGACGGTTTCGGTCAACCCCCGGGTGTTCGCGTGATCTTCTGGTGGGTCATCTCGCCAGCGGCTCTCATCGAACTCGGAACTCTGGGGGTTGTCTGGTACGTCATGGCCGTGCGGTCGTTGCGGTGAGAAGGGGAGACTGGTTCCTGTTGGGCATGACGCTCGTTCTTGTGGCTACGGCGGTTGCTCTGTTCCGCTATGCGCCGTGATCCTGGCCGAGACGTCGACGGGGACGATCGCAGCTATCGCCGGGGTGGGGAGTGCCGTGGTGGCTTCGCTCGGATCGCTCGCCGTAGCCTTGGTGAACACCCGAAAGACTTCGGACGTGCAAGCCAAGGTGGACGGCCAGCTCTCGGCGCTACTGGACAAGCTGGACGCCGAGCACGCCGCGAGGTCGGCGCTCGAGGTGAAGCTGGCGGTGCTCGAGGATCGGGAAAAGCGTGAGCACTGACCCGGCTGTCGTGCGAGCCCAGATCAACGAGGCCGAGAAGCGGGCGGGGCAGCGCCAGGTGCGGCTGCTCATTGTGGCCCTGATCGGGCTCGCTGTCATCGCAGCGTTCGCCGTGGCGGGGTTCTTCCTCGCCTTCGCCCAAGCCAAGAAGAACGCCGGGCTGACGAAGCAGGTCATCGCTCAGAACGCACAGATCAGGTCGCTGGCCGAGCAGCTCGCCGGGCTCGCCAAGGCGCAGGCTGACAACTCAGCGCAGGGACGGGCCTTGATTCAGAAGGTGGTCGACCTCACGACCCTGATCGCCAGCTTCACCGATCCGACCTCGAAAGCGGCGATGGATCAGCAGGCGCGTACGACGACGGCTCTGAAATCCCTTCTCGCCGGCCAGCAGATCCAGAATGCCGACGTGCTCCGCAAGTTGGGGGAAATGGCCGTGGCGCTGGCACCGCCTGATCGGATGGCCGAGGTTCAGGCGGCCGTGGCGAAGATCCTGGCCGAGCCGGCACCGCCGATTGTGATCCCGTCGGTCCCGGCGCCGTCATCGAAGGCGAAGCAATCGGCTACCGTGAGCCCGTTGCCAAGTCTCACGCCTGCCCTGAACGTGCAAGTCCAGTGCCCCATAATCTGTCCGACGAAGTAGAGAGGAGAGAGATATGGCATCAGCAGTCTTCACTGTTCTGGGTTCGTTCTCAACCCACTTCATTCCGGTCATCGGACCGTTTCTGGGTGGGGGATTCGACACAGTAGCCGCTCTGTTGCAGGTCGTTGGTCACAGCCTCATCGGCTGAGAGGAGAGGACATGTTCAAGAAGCTGCACGCCAAGCTGGACGAGATCTTGGCAATTCTCCGACTGCTGCCGGCGCTGCTCGGGGACCTGAAGGCCACCATGGCGGTTGTGGGGAAGGACGTCACCGATGGCAAGGCCACGCTGGCCGAGGTGCGGGGGCTGACCGGGCACGTCGCCACGGTCACGGCGCTGGCCGCGCAGGCGGCCGTGCCTACTTCGGTGCCTGTCGTCCTGCCTGCTGCTCCTGTACCCGCTCAGGCGCTCCAGAGCGAGCTCAAGTCGGAAGTTGCCAACGTGGATCCGCTGGCAGGTGTTCACCTTCCGGGGCAGTGAGCATCCCCCCGCCGCCCGGCCCGCTGGCGCTGACCGCCATCCACCCCAAGATCAAGGCGGCAGCGCTGGCTGGCGCGGTGTTCGCTGTCGGCTCGCTGCTGACCCTGTACGCCACCGGCGGGCTGACGCTCAAGGCCAGCGTCCTCGCCGTGACGGGGCCACTGGTTGCCGTGGCTGGCGGCTACCTCAAGTCGTCGTGATGGAATGGACGGAGGGCTACCCGATCACGGTCGTGGTGCCGATTCACTTCGCCTCAAGCCGGGACGCCGCGGTGTGGGTTCAGCGGGCGGTAGTAGACGCTCTGGGGGACCACGATACTGACGACCTGACCATCTTCTACGACCGGGCCGACGGATCCACGGTCAAGGTGCGGGAGCTGCTCTCGTGAGCTTCCACCAGAACCGAACCCGCTACCGACTGCCGATCCCCAAGCTCATCTTCGGGGGGATCTTCATCCCGCTCGGGCCGTGGCTGCTGCTGATCGACCTGCGCAAGACTTAACCCTTATCTTGAGGTAGAGACCTTTTTCGGGCTTCCCCCCTTGACGCCTAATCCGCTTATCGTCTACTCTTGCGCTACCCGATAAACCGAAAGGGGCGAGAGTGAAGACGTCGGACGTGTTGGGGGGCGAGCTTCACCGGCAGGCGAAAGCACAAGCCGCTCTTGAGGGACGCTCGCTGATGTCGCTGGTAGCTGAGGCTGTCCGCATCTACCTGGCTGAGAAGGCCAAGGGCGGGAAGGCGAAGTCGGCATGATGTACGCCTTGGCCGCGGAACGCTTCGGCTTCATGGCCGTCCAGCGGGCCTACGAACACGCATGGGGATGGCTCGCCTTCGATCTGTTCTTCATGCTGCTGATGATTTCGGAGGCCGCAAAAAGCAGGACCGCCAGCGGCTAACTGGCGGCCCCGGGCCGGGCAACGGCTCGGTAGGGATTCTACCCGGAAGGGGGCAGGGCATGGCAGAGCAGACCCCGCAGCTTCAAAAGTGCAAGCGGTGTAACCAGAGTCAGGACCCCAGGGAGTTCTCGTGGGGTTACCACTTCGAGCCCGGCAATGCCCACGTCTGGTGCCGCACATGCCAGTTCCGGGTGGTGGCTCGCTGATGGCGACACACAGCAACTACATCTCGGCGGCACTCATCCTTGACATGGAGCAGCCGGCGCCGCAGGCATGGGTGACCGGTCTGAACGGCGTCGTGAGCTTCGACTTCGGGCGGTGCGGGAGCTTCCAGGTGCAGTCGCAGGACCCCGATGCGCTGGCGAGGGTTGCGCAGGCGTTCGCCATCGCAGCCGATGAGCTGGCCGGGCAGCAGGCGGAAGCCAAGGTGCAGGCATGAGCCCCGTGCGGCGGCTGCCGGTCGAGATTCAGGCTGAGGTGCAGCGGCTGACGGCGAAGATCCGGGACAGCGAGGACGACGCCGTGTTGCGGTCGCTGGTGTCAGCCCGAGAGGCACTCGAATGGGCCGAGGGACGCGCCAGTTGCACGCCGACGGACTTCATCATCGAGCCCGGTGCGGAACAGTACAGTGAGGACCTGCAGGTGCTGCGGCGGCTCACCAGCTTCACCCCCCAGCAGCTCGACGGCATGGCGTGCGCCCGGTGCGGCGCTGCGGCCGTCCAGGTTGACGAAGCGGCTGGCAAGGTCATCGTGCCCGCCATGAAGCCGCTCGCTGAGGCCCCCAGCCTGTTCGTCTGCGATCCCGCCTGCAAGCCGGTCAGCGAGGAAGGCAGCTCCCATGTCTCCCCGTGCTGACGACCCGGAAGTCCAGGAGCGCATCAGGGCCGCGGTGGCGAGGGCTGAGGAAGTCTGCGCACGCTGCCGACCGAAGCCGATGACCCGACTGGACAGCGGGCCGCAGTCTGAGAACCAGTGGGAAACCCAGATGCGAGAGACCTACCCGGGATGGGGTGAGGGGGAATGAGCGCCCTTGTGTTCACGCTGGGGTGTCGCAAGGGGCACAGGATCAACGTCGACGAGCTTGAGGCCAAGCGGATCAATGGGACAGCTTGCCAGGAGTGCTACGGCATGCTTCTTGTCGTGGGCGTCCGGGGGAGCGTCGGCGAGGGCGCCAGAGTCACCGCGCAGCGATGCCCGCACCACGTCAACGGCGACTCGATCTGCCGACGCCAGAAGGGGGCCTGAGATGGAGGGTAGTCACTACAGGTACGGCGGGCGCAGCTTCGTCCGGGTTACAGAGGTGCTGAAGGTGCTGAACAAACCTGCGCTGGTGGGGTGGGCGGCGAAGACGGCGGCTCGCCTGGTGCTGGATGATCCGGCGACGTACAACACGCCCGAGAAGGCCGCTCAGGGGATCTACGCCAACAAGGGCGAGTCGGCGGCGCGGGGATCGGCTGTTCATCTCTTCGCTGAGAACGTGAGCAAGGGCACGCCGGTCGACATCGCCGAGCTCCCCGATGAGCTCAAGGGATACGGCGTGGCGTTCCAGGGGTTCATGAGGATGTGCGCCCCGAAGCCGCTCTACGTCGAGGCTTCGCTCTACAGCGAGACGCACGGCTACGCGGGAACGACGGACCTGATCGCCACGCTCGCCGATGGGCTGGTCTACGACATCGACTTCAAGACGGCGCGGGGGGTCTATGACGAGAACAAGCTGCAGCTTGCCGCCTACCGGGGGGCCGAGATCATCGTGCCGACGCTGCCGAATGTTCCGTGCCCGAAGTGTGACGCCAGCGGGAAGGTGGACGGTGTGAAATGCGGCGAGTGCGCTGGGGGCGGCTTCCTGTTCTCTCCGGTGCCCATGCCAGCCATCGACAAGGCCGCCGTGGTCCTGCTCGGCGCCGACGGTCGGTGGTCGATCACCGAGGTCGACACTCCACTTGAACCGTTCCTGCACCTGCTCGAAGTGTGGCGCTGGCTGAACAACGGGGGGCCGCGGTGAGGCAGGTGGAGAAGTTCTGGTACTGGGTCGTGTGGCTGGTAGGCCACTACGTGTTCCGGTGGGACCGGTGAGCTATCTCTGGGCCATCCTCGTTGCGACCGCCGTGGCCGTGGCTCTCGGGCTGTGGGCGTGGCACATCGACGAGGGAAGTGGACGGTACGCCGGGGGGAAGTCTCGCCGGGATCTTGAGCGGGCCCGATAAGGACTGGTGCGACCGGATGGCAGTGGGGGCTGAGGAGTGGTTGCCGTGAGCGACAGTCGAAGTCGAAGGGGGACGGGCATGAATCAGGAGATTGCGGTGCGGCAGTCGGAAGAACTCGCTGAGCCCGGACAGGGAAGGTATCCGGTCCCGAGAATTTCACCTGATCTTGTGCGGCCACGGCTGCCTGAGGTCGGGCGCATCCGGCTTGGCGAGAAGAAGGGCGAGAAGGGCTACCCGGCGAAGCTGGACGCCTTCCGCTTCACCTCGCGGGACCGGGCGCTTATGGAGATCGTGGCTGACCGCTTCGGGGGCCAGGTGCGCGAGTGGCTGAGTGACGAGGGGCCGCAGTGGCAGGTGTACTCGGAGGCCACCTCGCTCGAGGTCGTCGTGCCCAAAGCCGAGCTCGCCTTCTCGCAGTGGTTCGAGAACTGGGACGGGGCGGTCTGCCGGCGGCGCTGCGACGGGCACCGGGAGATCATCGGCGAGCAGGCATGCGTCTGCGATCCCGACAACCGGGCCTGCCTACCGACGACTCGCCTGAATGTCATGCTGCCGGACATCCCTGGCATGGGCGTCTGGCGGGTGGAGTCGCACGGGTTCAACGCCGCCGCTGAGATTCTGGGCACGATAGAACTCGCCGCGGCGTCTGGGGCCACCTTGCTCCCGGCCACGTTGATGCTGGCGCAGCGGTCCAAGCGACGGGTCGATCCAAAGAAGGTCGTCACGAACCGCTTCGTCGTGCCCGTGCTGGTCATCAACGCCAGCCTGCGGGAGATGGTTGCCGAGCAGGACGTCATCCGGCGCCGCACGCTGGGCCTGTTGCCGATGGCCGAGCGGGCTGACGAAAGCCGCATGAAGGCGCTCCGGACGGCAGTGTTCACCCGCTGGCCCGAGAGCGTCAGCGAGCCCGAGCGGTCTCAGCGCCTCGCACAGCTCTCAGAGATGCTCGGCCGGCCGGTGCTCACCATCTCGCAGGATCACGACCTGACCATGCGGGAGGCCATCCTCCTGGCCGACACCGTGGACTCGCTGCCCAGATCAGTGACAGCCGGGGAAGCGCCCCGAGAAGAGGAGGGAGACGGAGCAGATCACCGCCTGGACGACTGGCAGGTGCCAGCGTCTGAGGCAACGGATGCCGCGGGGGCCGAGGAAACCACGCTTGGGGAAGTGCGGACCAGCTCGGCCCCCGCGGCGCCACACACCGTTCAGTCCCTCATCGGCGAGAGCGATGCCATGGTCGAGTACCGGGACGTGCGGGAGCAGATCAAGGCCCGCAAGCGCAACGCCGCGGCCATCGCCACCACCCGGGAGTTCATGATCGGCCAGGGAGACGCCTACAAGGGCGTGACCCCGGAAGCCGGGATCAAGAAGCTCGACGAAGAGGGGATCCTGGAGCAGCTCACGGCCAAGCTGATCGAACGGCACCTGTCGTGAACGAGTGGTTCTCTACCTGCCCGGCGTGCGGCAAGCCGCTGGGGCCGTGGACGCTGGGGGCGGATGCACTCTGCCAGGGCCACGAGGAGCCCGTTTCCATTGACATCGACTACCCGGACCAGCAGCGGCATTTCACACCGACTAACGCACAGCAGCGGGCGCGGCAGCGGCGAGAGCGCAAGCGAGCGAAGGGGGCACGGGCATGAGCACCTGCCAAGCACCGGAGGGCTGCGGCTCGCCCGTTCATGCGAGAGGGCTGTGCAGCAAGCATTACCAGCGGGCGCTCTACGGCGGATCACTGCCGCTGACGGGGAGCCGCATGTCTGCTGCGGAAGTCCAGCGGGTGAGTGATCTGGCCGACGCCGCGTGCCCCCGGTTCATCCTCATCGTCCACCCGAACTTCAAGCTGCCCGAAGGATTCCACCTTGGCGCGGCGGCGCACGACAAGCACGGACGACCCACCCGGAGGCCGGCATGAGCAACGACCTTTGCGAGCGGCTGATGGAGGCCCGGGCGCTGCTGTGGGAAGCGGCTGTGGAGCTTCGGCGGCTACGTGGACAGTTTGAGCCTCAAGCTGAGGTTGATAGTTCCGACATGGTTGACATGGCCGAGGTTCACCGGCTGATGGAGCTGCCATGAGCGGCTTGGAGTTCACGCTCAAGAAGACGTGGGCGGGGCCGGGGCCGCAGTGGATCGTCGTGCATCCGGCGGGGTACGGCGTGGCGACGTTCGGCGAGTCTGACTACGAGCTGGCCCGCTGGGATGCCGAGCACCGGACATCCCGGGCTGAGGAGACCTGCCGAATCTGGGGGATCTCACCGGCCGAGTTCATCGCCGTAGCGGCCAGGCGCTTCGATGAGTTCCTGCTGACGATGCGGGGGGACGCGGCATGAAGCGCTGCACGGGCTGCCGGCTTGAGAAGCCGGTCGGGGAGTTCTACCGTAAGCGGGCCGCGCGGGATGGGCGCCAGCACTGCTGCAAGCCGTGCTCGGAGGCTCGTAAGCGAGTCAGCCGGGCGAAGGCCAAGGTGGCGATCTGGCGGCCGACGGGGTTCTCTGCCCGACCGGCGCTCATGGTGATCCAGCAGTTGGCGCTTGAGTGGGGCAGCGAGCGGGATGCGGCGAAGGCCCTGGCGGTGCGGGACGGGAGCAACTGGCAGGCATGGGAGCGGGCGATCGAGCGGTGGCGAGAGTCAGGGATGATGACGGAGGAAGCGGCCGACCGGTTCGCCTGCGCGGCGGGGCGCCACGTTGAGGAGCTTTGGGGCAGCGAGCGGGGGGCGGCATGATTCGTGTGACGAAACGGGTCGCTCGCAAGCGGCATGCCTGTACAGCCTGCACTCACGCGATCCTGCCAGGGGATTCCTACCTTGAGCATGTCGCTTCTCCGTATCACGATGACCTCGGAAATGACCATTGGTGGCGCCTGTGTGAATGCCGAGACTGCGGCGAGCGGTACGGAAGGGAAGCCTCATGAAGGCCCGCACGCTCACGGTGCTGCAAGAGCGGGCGCTGTTGCAGATCGCTGACATGCCGTCGGTGCGCATCTCCGAGCAGACGTGTCTGCGCAACGCCGAGTACAACCCGAACGAAGTCACGCTTGGCCGGGCGGTGGCGGATGCACTGCTGCGGGCGGGCGCGGTGGAGTACGTCTCCTACCGGCGGGTGAAGATCACGGCGGCGGGGCTCAGTGTGGTGCGACGGGTGACGGGAGGGGAGACGTGAGGCGCTGCAAGTCTCAGCACCGAAAGTGCTGGGCCATCAAAAGCGGGAGCTATGGCACGTTGCTCTGGTGCTACGAGTGCGGCGCCATTCGCATGCTGCCGAATGAGATCCGCTGGACATACCCGGTTGGCCCTGATGGTGAGAACCCGGCGATGCGAGGGCCGAAATGAAGGCCATTCCGGATCTGACGATTGCTCCCGTCACCATCGTCGTGCCGTGGCCGCGGTATCCCACGGTGACGCTGGGGGGCAAGGCGTCGAAGGCGAAGCGGGCCGGCAAGTTGGTGCCGTGGTTGTCGGCGAACGTCATCGGCACCCTGCACCCTCGGCTGTACCGGGAGATCAAGATCATGTGGCGGGAGGCGGCTGAGTACGCCGTGTCGTACGAGTGGCCGCTGGATGGCCCCCTGGAGGTGCTGGTGAAGCTCTACAAGCCCACAGCGCAGGAAATGGACCCGTTGGCTGTCCTGGAAGGTCTAAAGCCCGTGGTGGACGGCCTGGAAGCCTCTGGGCTCATCCTGAACGATCGCCTGGTGATCGGCGGGTGGGCCGAGGCGCTGAAAGCTGAGTCTCGGGAGTTGTGCCGTGTTGAGGTCACGCTGCTGGCGGTGACGGGGTGAACGACCTTGACGACGACCGGGCTTGCGACTGGTGCGGCGACTTCGAGGACATCGCCGGGCCGCTTGAACTTGTCTTCTGTTTCGACGGGTCAACGATGTGGCTCTGCGCTACTTGCGTTGAGGACAACGATGACTAGCCCCGTTGCGAAGGACATGGTAGTGCGAGACGGGGCCAAGCGGGAGCGGCTGCGGGTGCTCGAGGTGTTGCCTGGCGGGGTGGCGCGGTGTGTGGACTCGGACCAGCAGACGCACTTCCTGCCGACGGAGCGGCTGAGGGTGGTTTCCAGAAAGGGGAGAAAGTGAGCGTTGCGTATGAAGACTTCCTCGCCGCCAAGCTGGTCACGGCGGGGTCGCACGGAATCACCATCCCGGCCGACGATCTGAACCCCGTGCTGTTCGACTGGCAGCGGGAAGTCACGGCGTGGGCCCTGCAGCGGGGCCGGGCGGCCATCTTCGCAGCCTGCGGACTCGGCAAGACCTTCATGCAGGTTGAGTGGGCGCACCGGATCACGGAGGCAACCGGTGGCCGGGTGCTTATCCTCGCTCCCCTCGCCGTGGCGCATCAGACGATCAAGGAAGCGGCCAAGCTGGGGCTCACCGTTGAGTACGCCCGTCGGCAGGACGGCTCGGACTGCCCTCTCGTCATCACAAACTACGAGTGCCTTGCCGACTTCGATCCCTCGCAGTGGATCGGTGTCGTGCTGGACGAGTCGAGCATCCTCAAGTCGTTCACGGGAAAGACGAAGCGGGCGCTGCTCGAGGCCTTCGCCGAGACGCCTTACCGCCTCGCCTGCACCGCCTCGCCGGCTCCGAACGATCACATGGAGCTCGGGAATCACGCCGAGTTTCTGGGGATCATGGAACGCCCGGAAATGCTGGCCCGGTGGTTCAAGCACGACTCGGGCAACACGAGCGTGTATCGGCTCAAGAAGCACGGCGAGCGGGATTTCTGGCGCTGGGTCAGCTCGTGGGCAGTGTGCGCCGAGAAGCCCTCGGACTTGGGTGACTACGAGGATGGCGGGTTTGCCCTGCCCCCGCTGGTCATCGAAGGGCACCTGGTGGCCGACCCCGCCCGGGCCCACGACCGGGGCAAGCTGTTCCTGGGGGACGCCGCGCCCTCGGCAACGGAGATGTGGTCCGACAAGCGGGAGACGGCCGAGGACCGTTGCGTCATGGCCTACGGCATCGTGGCCGAGCAACCGGACAGGCCATGGACGGTGTGGTGCGAGACGAACCATGAGGCTGATCTGCTGGCGAAGTTGCTGCCCGGTTCCGTCGATGTGCGGGGGTCGGACTCGCTCGAGTCCAAGGAACGCAAGCTGGATGCCTTCGCCGATGGAGAGGCCTCGGTCATCGTGACCAAGCCCAGCATCGCCGGATTCGGACTCAACTGGCAGCACTGCTCGAACGTGGTGTTCGTCGGGCTCACCTACTCGTTCGAGAAGCTCTACCAGGCTATTCGCCGATCGTGGCGCTACGGGCAGACCAGGCCCGTCACGGTGCATCTCATCAGCGCTGAGTCCGACCAGGGCATCGTGGCAGCCGTGGAGCGCAAACAGGAGGAGTACGACGTCATGGTGAACCGGATGGTTGAGGCCACCAAGGAATTCGGGCTAGCCGAGCGGCAGAGTCACCGGGCACTCACGGTCGTCGCTGAAGACGAGTACACGGGGGAGGACTGGACGCTGCGGCTGGGTGACAACGTGCCGATCACCCGCAGTCTCCCATCCGATTCCGTGGGACTGTCGGTCTTCTCGCCTCCGTTCGCAAACCTCTTCGTTTACTCGGATTCGGTGGCCGACATGGGCAACTGCGCTTCGGTCTCGGAGTTCTTCGAGCACATGGACTACTTGATCCCCGAGTTGTACCGGATCACGAAGCCGGGCCGGATCTGCTGCGTCCACTGCTCCGAAATCCCTCGGCAGAAGGGCGTTGATGGGGTCATGGGGATCTACGACTTCCCCGGAGACCTGATCCGTCACTTCGAGGCCGCTGGGTGGGTTCACGTCAGCCGGGTTACGGTGTGGAAGGACCCCGTGGTTGAGGTTTCCCGCACGAAGGCGATGGGGCTGCTTCACAAGAGCTTCACCGAACGCCGGGAAGCCGTTCGGGTGGGGATGCCCGACTACGTTCTTGTGTTCCGCAAGTGGACTGACGAGATGCCCGACCGGCAGGTCGCCGGCGGCATGGCGCCTGTCGGCGGGTACATCGGCGAGGACGGGCCGAGCATGTGGAACAGCGAGCGGGACTACTCCATTCAGACGTGGCAGAAGTACGCCTCGCCGGTCTGGATGGATGTTCGTCAGGGTCGGGTGCTGGACTACGCTGGGGCTCGGGAGCAGCAGGACGAGCGCCACATCTGCCCGCTTCAACTGGATGTGATCGAGCGATGTGTGTTCCTGTGGAGCAACCCCGGAGACCTTGTGCTGGACCCCTACGCTGGCATCGGGTCGACGGGCTACGTGGCCCTACAAACGGGCCGCAGGTTCATCGGTGCCGAGTTGAAGCGGAGCTACGCTGAGCAGGCCGTGAAGCATCTTGAGCGGGCCGTGCGGGACAAGGATCAGGGCAAGCTCTTTCCGGACGACCCGTCGTGAGCCTCCAAGCCGCCATCGCTGCCTACCACGTCCAGCGGTTCCCTCAAGCTCAGGTAGAGCATGTGGCTCTCAAGCTGGCCGAGGAGGCCGGCGAGGTGGCCAGCGCGGTCAACGGCCACGTCAGCGGTGGGGACTTCGGCAAGGGGGACGTCGTGGGGGAGGCTGTCCACGCCGCCTTTTCCCTGCTGGCGCTCGTTGGGCGCTGGTTTCCCGCCCGTGACCTTCTAGCTGAGGTTGAGACTGAGCTGGCCCGCTATCTGGATCCGAACGGGGGGCACCGGTCATGTCTGCCGGGCAGTCCCGAGAGCGTGAACGAAAAGATAACCCGTGCCCACGAGCTAAGAAGGCGAGCCGTCAAGCTGGAGGATGAGGCTTACGCCGAGTACCGGGACCGGCAGTGACCGCGTCGACCCCTAGACCCTAGCGGCGAGCGGGCGTATGCTCATCAGGCCCGGAACAAAGTGAAGCCCCAGCGTGACGAGCGCTAGGGCTTCGAGAATCACAGACCTAGTAAGGAGGTCGCATGGATCATCATACCCGCAGTTTCCCTTGCCTGACTAGCTCTGGCCCTTGGGAGGCCGACGGCGCCGAAATCTTCGGCCCGGATCGGGAGTGGATCGGGGAAGCGTGTAACCCGGATCTCCCCGACGGCGGCGCTGCGAATGCCCGCCTCATGGCGCTCAGTCCGAAGCTGCTGGCGGCACTCAGGTCCCTGATGGCGTGCGTCAATGCTGTCGAGGAGTTGAGGTACACCAGTATCATCCGAGTCCCGTCGCCGATGTTGGACGTCCTGGACAGGCTAGTCGCCGAGGTAGGTGGCTGATGGGCGAGCGGGTGGCGATCGTCGGCAGCAGGGGGTATCCGGACCTCGAAGAGGTCATGGCCTACGTGAGCACGCTGCCGCTCGACACGGTCGTGGTCTCGGGCGGAGCGTGGGGCGTCGACCAGCATGCCGAGGGGACAGCGAGGGCTCAGGGGCTCACGGTGGTCTCGTTCCTCCCCAGGCAGCTCGAAGGGCACTGGCGGATCGTGCGTTTCACCCTGTTCGCTCGCAGCAGCGACAGCGAGTTTCTCTGGTTGTCTTACCGCGATCTCGGCTCATTCCCGGAGGCGGCCCACTTTCGCAACGGACTGATCGTCCAGGACAGCGACCGGGTTGAAGTTTTCTGGGATGGGCACAGCCGCGGGACCCGCAACACTATCCGGCTGGCTGAGAAGGCCGGGAAGCTGGGGGAGATTCACCGGGCCGGGGTGAGGGCCTGATGGCCGGCTTGCAACACTTCCACCACATCGGCGAGGTGTGGACCGAGGATGCACTCGCTGACCACCTCTGCGGGACGCATCATCTGAACGTCGACGGGCTGACCACGGAGCCTCTCGGGCAGCGCCACGACGACGACCACCTGTACTTCGGGTACGCCTTCGACCCACCGCACGATTGGGATTACCCGACAGACGTGGTGTGCGACTTCTGTCTGATCAACATGTGCGGGCTGTGCGAAGAGGGGCGGTGCGGGTGCTCGCACGGGTTCGGGCTGGCCGGCGCTGAACCCCTGGCATGCGCTGTGGATTTTCGGGCCAGGGAGCGTGGGGTACTCGGGGGCAACGGCGTACCAGCAGGCCTGCGCGGAGAACTCATGAGCGTGCGAGCCCTAACCTGGGCGCTTGATTCTGGGATTGATCCGCTGCCCCGACTGGTCCTGATCTACCTCAGCGATGACGCCGACGACGAAGGATTCGCCCGCTTCCTTGGAGTCTCCGAGCTGGCGACACGCTGCCACCTGAGCGAGCCCGACACATCGGCCGGTCTCAGTGCACTGGAAGAACTCGGCTTGGTCATCACGTTCGAGACCGCGGCCATGCTCGTCATGAACGGCGACTACACCGACGGCCTGATCTTGATGGCGAAGAAACTCTGGGGTGGGCCGACAGAGATCCGGCGCCTCGTCATGAAGCGGGACGGCTACCAGTGCCAGGAGTGCGGGAGCACTTCGCAATTGTCCATCGACCATAGGGTGCCGCGCTCCAAGGGCGGATCGAGCTACCCCCCGAACCTCCAAGTACTCTGCATGCCGTGCAACATGCGGAAAGGTGCCCGCTGATGGCCCGGACTCCCGACTGCCTAGTGTGCCGAGATCACGTCAAGCCCGACACGTACTGCACTGAGTGCGGGCTGTATGACTTCCGCTACCCCGACGAAGAACCACGCAAACGTTCCCCGCTTCCTCTCAAGTTGCGCCGAGCTGTCATCGCCCGCGATGGCTACTCCTGCGGGCTGTGCGGCAGGAACGTTGAGCCTGGCGACGTCCACATCGACCACGTCAAGCCAGTGGCGCTCGGCGGCTTGGATCTTCTCGAAAACCTGCAAGTAGCGCACTCACGATGCAACCTGGTCAAGGGGCCGCACTTCGGAAGGGCAAACTAGTGGCCCCCCCCCGCCGGCCGTGGTTCCGCTTCTACGTTGAGGCCATCCATGATCGGAAACTTCGCAGAAGATCACCAAGCGACCGATGGCTGTGGATCGTGCTGCTCGCGGTGGCCCGTGAGTCTTCCTCCCCCGGAGTTTTGCTGATTGGCAACAAGGCCGCTGCCATTGAGGACCTGGCGGATCTAGCGGCGCTCAAGGTGCGGGAGGTCAAAGCTGGTATGGACTACTTCATTGCTGAGGGCATGTTGGAGAGCGACGGACCCCGGATCGCAGTGACAGACTACCAGCAGTACGTGGGGGACGTCTCACCGCTCAGCGCAGGCGTTCGTAGGCTAGTCATCGACCGTGACGGGTACGTCTGCGGACTCTGTGGGGAGACAGTAGAACCGAACGATGTTCATGTCGACCACATCCAACCTCGAGCCCGAGGCGGCACTGACGACACTTGGAATCTCCAAGTTGCCCATTCCCTTTGCAACATGCGGAAGGGAGCGCGGACATGACCTACGTTCGCCTCGACGATCACTTCCCGCAGCACCGCAAGATCCTCGGCTTGGACGACAGCGCCTTCGCTCTCTACGTCCGAAGCATCTGCTACTGCGCTACGCAGCTCTCCAATGGGAACGTCATCATGGCAGCACTGCCGCTGCTAACGAGGCACCGGAAGCCGCTGACGCTCGTTGCTCAGCTTGTTGAGGCCAGCTTGTGGGAAGTCACGCTCGAGGGCTGGCGGGTACACGACTACCTCGAGTGGCAAGAGTCGGCCGACTCTGTTCTGGGCAAGAGAGCCGCTGCTAGGGAACGTATGCAGCGGCTCCGTTCGCAAGATGTTCGCACGAACAATGAGCGAAGTTCGCCAGAAGTTCAGAAAAGTTCGCAGAAAGTTCGTGAACAAGCTGTAGAAACAGAGAACAGAGAACAGAAAGAACAGAACCCCCCTGTAGGTCCCCCCTTGCCCGAACAGGGCACAGCTTCAGCGAAGCGTCGAGGTAGCGGCATCCCCACAAACTGGACGCCTTCCGAAGCTCTCACCACATGGGCAAATGCCAAGCACCCCACCGTCGACCTGGAGGCAGCGACTGAGGGATTCCTGAACCATGCCGCTGACAAGGGCCGAACGACGAAGAGCACCGACGCCGCTTGGCGAAACTGGATCATCAAGGCTGAGGACTGGGGACCACACAAACCAAGTGCGCAGTTGGCGCTGGCCAACGGCAACCACCCACACCGTGACCCCAACCAAGCCAACGCCGACGCCGTAGCCCGGCGCATGGGCCTGAACCCTGCCGACACGGACCCGTTCGGCACTGCACCCGACGAACCCTGGAGGAAACTGTGACCCGCGACGAGGCCCTCAAGATTTGCCGGGTGCTGGGTGCGACCTACCGGCGTGACGACTGGAGCGAGGAACGCTTCGAGGTTTGGATCGCACTTCTCGAGGATCTGCCGTTCGATCAAGCGCAGGAGGCGGTGCTCGGCTGGGCTCGCAACGAGAAATGGCCTCCGTCCCCCGCGGAGATTCGGGCGCTCACGTTCGACCTGCAAGCGGCACGTGCAGAGCGCCAGCGGATCGCGTCGGGCACGGTGCTGCAACTGCCGGCGGGAGCTCTTGAGCCGGCCGAGCCGCTGACCGTGACGCAGCTCCACATGTGGCGTGCGTCGATGGGCCGGCCGGTGCCCGACTGCGATTGCGAAAGCTGCGAGCTCGGCCGTGCGATCCTGGCCCGCCGCATCACAGCCGCCGTGCGCCCGATGTCGCCGACGGAACTAACTGAAGACGAGCTGGCCGAAGTCGAGCGGGTCCGATCGTGGGCCGAGTCATGAGCAAGCCCCGGCTGCTCGACCTTTTCTGCGGCGCCGGCGGAGCGGCAATGGGATACGCCCGTGCTGGGTTTGAGGTTGTCGGGGGTGGATATCGAGCCCCCAGCCGCACTATCCATTCGAGTTTCACCAGAGCGATGCGATGACTTGGCCGCTCGCCGGATACGATGCCATCCACGCCTCGCCGCCTTGCCAAGCCTGGACGGCCTACCGCCGTCGGCCGCAGCACGTAGCGGAATCACCTGAGCTGATCCACCGGACTCGAGAGCGACTGCTCGGCTGGGGTGGGCTCTACGTGATCGAGAACGTGCCGACCGCTGCCGTTGAGTTCCGAAATCCAATCCAGCTCTGCGGCTCGAGCTTCGGGCTAGACGTGCGGCGTCACCGACTCTTCGAGTCTCGGATTCTGTTGATGGCCCCACCCTGCGCGCATGGCCTACAAGCCCCGCGGTTCAGGCAGGCGACGAACAGGATTCAGCTTCGGTCGACCGTGGAAGTCGGAGTGTGGAGAATTCCGCTCGAGGTGCAGCAGAGAGCGATGGGGGTCGACTGGATGGATCTCGAGGAACTCAGCGAGGCAATCCCGCCGGCTTACACGGAACACATCGGCGCCGAGTTGCTTGCCGCGCTGGAATCGGTAGCATGAACGTCGACCTAACCTGGCTCGACCGCATCGCCTGCAAGGGCATGGACCCGAAACTTTTCTACCCCCACTCCACCGACCGCCGGCAGACCGCAGCAGCGAAAGCCGTGTGTGCAAGATGCCCCGTGCGACCGCAGTGTGAGGAACTCCGCGGCAATGCCGTGGTCGGCGTGTGGGCCGGCACGTCGTCGGCCGATCGCAAGGCCAAGCCGCCGGCAGCGAAACCCAAGCCGCAGCCGAAGCCACACCTGGCCGTGCGCTACGACGTCGCCGAGGGCCGCAACGGAGTCGAGCTGGTGAAACCCACCCGCAACGAAAGGGGAGCAGCATGAGCGAAGGTTTGTCGTGGATGGACATTCATGAGGAACGAATGCGACAGGACGCAAAGTGGGGTGGAGCGGACCACGACGACAAGCACAGCGGTTTGGACTGGCAGAGATTCATTGTGGATCACGCCGAACGAGGTCACTGGCTTCACGTAGCCGCCCTGGGAGTGGCAACAGCAGATGCCCTGTCACGGCTTCAGGGACGGTATGCCGACCTCAAGCGAAGCCGTTCGTCGTGAGCGCTGAGGTAGCGGAGGCCATCCGTCAGACGAGGCGCACGCTGACCGAGCGGACGTGGGTGCCGCGGCATCCGAGGCTCGGGTCAGATGAGTGTTGCATAGCGACAGCGCATCCCTACTCAGGCAGGGCGGGGGCTTGGGACGCGTTCTACAGCGTAATTGACTCTCATCATCTCATCGCGTGGAATGACCGGCAGACCGATGTGGGAGCCGTCCTCGGCATGACCCTGCAAGCTCTCATCGCCGAGTTGTGCAAGGGAGGAGCAGCATGACCATCGAAGCGATCACCCTGCACCAGATCCGCTGCGATCACTGCACCGACATCGGGCTCGGGAGCGATGCGTGCTGGCAGACCGACGATGGCCCGATGCTGTTCGACACTGCCGCGCAGGCTCTCGATTGCGTTTGCACGGAACTGCTCGGCGAGGGCTGGACAACCGACGGCACTCGCCACCATTGCCGCTCATGCTCCCGACTATTCCCGTTTGACGACCCCGACCCCGTGTCAGAACCGGTCCCCGTCCTGCCCGGCCAGATCGCGCTCACGTCATGAAGCAAGCCAGCGGAGACTTGTGGCGAGTGCCCGCCGACGCTCGCTGCATCACGGTCAACGGTGCCGTGCGCAAAGACGGGTGCGCCGTCATGGGCCGCGGTGTGGCCGCTCAGGCAAGAGAACGCTGGCCGCTGGTGCAAGCGGTGCTCGGCCACCAGATCCGGGCTGAGGGCAATCACGTCCGGGTCGTGATGAAGCCGGCCGGCGACTTGGCGCTTCTCGTTTCCTTCCCGGTCAAGCACTCGTGGCATGAGGCCGCGGACCTCGCCCTGATCGAACGCTCCTGCGGTGAGCTCATGGACCTGGTGGAGCGGCTTGGGCTCAGGACTGTTCTCCTTGCCCCGTCCGGGCTGCGGAAATGGCCAGCTCGACTGGGCGCAGGTAGGTCCGGCCATCGCCCCGCTGCTGGACGACAGGATCACCATCGTCTACCTGGGAAGCGAGAGGCTTGCCCAATCCGGCACAGAGGCGTAAGATCCCCGGAAGACGAGAGTGGTCCGGCGAGCGTGAACTCCCGGACCGTGACCGGAACCTGATAGGAGGCCCGATGAGCAAAGATAGCCAGTCGCAGTCCGGTAGCGCAAGGCCCCAGCGACATGAACCCCAGCTTGGCGAGGTGCGGCGCTCCCGCCACACCTCGCACGCCAAGCGCACCGTCCTCATCCGGGAAGTCACCGACCGGTTCGTCTACACCGTCACCCTGACGCTGGACGACGGCCGTAAGGCTGACCCCCAGCATCGGAACCGTGTGACCCGCCACCTCTGGCACCAGTCCTGGATCTGGGAGCCGAAGGCGGGTGAATCCCTGTGACCGCCCCCGCCGAAACCCCCCGTGAGCCGAACGTGATGCCAGTCGGCGGCCCCCAGCACAGTCCAATGCCGTGGCGTGCGATGCGCACCGGATTCACGTATGACGTCACGTCTCCCGACGGCAGTGTTGTAGCGTTGGTGTACTCCCCGGCAGATCCCGACCTGACCGCGACCGGCAACGCCGATCTCATCACCGCGGCCCCCGACTTGCTGGCGTCGTGTGAGGAAATGCGAGAGATCCTGCTGCGGGTGGCACCATTCTTGCGGGGCCCGGATGCGCTGGCAACGACCCGAGCATGGTCAGCCATCGCCAAGGCCCGGGGAACCCAATGAGCACCGCCCTCTGCACCCACGTCGGCGTCTTCGGCATGCATGAGGAACCAGCCGCTTGGGACCGCACCGACGGCCTCTGCCACTACCACGGCAAGCTCAAGGATGAACTGATCGCACAGAACGGCGCCGACTCCCGCCGCGGCATCGGCAACCACACGGCGAACCCCCGGCGGCACTACGACTACGCCGCCTGGCTCGACGGCCAGCCGCACACGCTGACGTGGAACGTGGACTTCAACCCAGATACCAAGCCGATGACCGGGCTGATCCGCAAGGCTGCCCGCAAGCGAGGCCTCACGCTCGAGCTTCACATCGAAGGCGGCTACCACGGTACCATCGCCATCCTCGCTGCAGGGAAGGTGGCGGCATGAGCAACAACCTAGATCCGAAGGCGCAGGCCGTGTTCGACGTCCTCACGGAACTCATCACGGTCACGCTCGTCAAGATGCCATGCCCGCCGCACATGGCGAGCATCCTCACCGTGGACACGGTCGAGGTCTACGGCATCGCAGCGAACGTCTGTAGCCACCTGCTGCGGGAACTTGGCGAGGCCTACTCGGTCGACCCGCTGGAACTCTGGCAGCTCATGCTCACGACCGGCCGGGCGAAGCAGTGAAGAAATCCAAGCTGGTCCGGGACAGGATCCCCGAGTTGTTCGGCCAAGACGGACCCGGCACGCTGCTCGCCGTTCGTCGCCTCGAGGATCCTGAGTACCTTGGGGCGCTCCTCGCCAAGCTGGAGGAGGAGACCGGTGAGTTGCGCCTGGCTCCGTCTGCTGCCGAACGCATCGCCGAGTTGGCCGACGTTGTCGAAGTCGTCCGCGCCCTGACGCTCATGCTCACTACCCCCGAGGACTTGGAGGAAGTCAGGCAGGTCAAGGCCGCCGCCCGGGGTATCTTCAAAGACCGTGTGTGGATGACATGGGAAGACGACGGCCAGTGAGCGAACTTTCTCCACGCAAGCTCTCGCACAGCCCTGACAGCCCGTTCGGATGCCCCTTTTCGTGGGGCCCGTCGATCAAGGTGTTCCCAGACATGGGCTGGCATATCTGCAACCTTCCCTTTGGCCACGCTGAGGTACACCATGTCTGCAAGTGTGGCGAGAGTTTTAGCGAGTCCCGATGATGCCCGCCCCGCCCCGCCCGATGCTTGACCAGATGTTCGGTCCGACGGTCGCCGGGTGGCTTCGGCATCTCCATGTCCACGGTGCCCATGGCTCGGCGACCATCGCCCATCACGCCACAAGCCTCTCGCTTGTTCCCGTCGTCGCCCTGTGCCTCTGCGGCCTCGCCGCCGGAACGTGGTGCGCGCTGCACGCCCGCGATCACCTGAGCCTGCGCCTCCGAGCGCTGGTCTCGCCCCGGGTGCAGTGGGAAATGTGGCGCTGGTCGCATAGCGTCCCGAAGACGTTCCGCGATCCCAGCATCAGCCCCAAGCCGATCGGCGGCAAGGCCACCAAGTCCGGTACGACGCTGGTTCTTCGCTTCAAGCTCGGCGGCAATGTCCCCGAGCTCACCAAGGCTGTCGATAGCGTGTCCTCGGCGATGGGCGCCCCCGTCCACCTCGAGCCCGTCTACCTCAAGCCTCACCGTTGCATCGCCAGGATCCAGCGTGTCGATACGCTCGCCGTTGCCACTCCTTGGCCATGGCTTGATCGGGAGACCACTGATTTCTTCGGTCCGATCCCTGTGGCGGTTGACTTGGATGGCAACACAATCTACGTCGACCTGCGGGAGAAGAACGCCCTGCTAGGCGGCGAACCTGGCGGGGGGAAGACGGCAACGCTCCATGAGTACATCGCCGCGGCGGCTTTGGATGTCCGGGTCCACGTCCACATCTTCGCTGGCAAGCAAGGGACTGACTTCCGTGTGTGGGAGCCCATCTGTGACACGTTCGTGACTGACGACGAGGACGACGCCGACAAGCTGATCCCAGCTCTGGCAGCGATCAAGTCCCGCATGGATCGCACCTACAAGTCCTTCCCGCCCGGCGTCCACACGATCAACTGGGACACGGCGAAGCGGGTGGACCTCGTGATCGTCGACGAGCCCGGCGCCTTCCCGCCGGTCCTGTGGAAGTACGAGCTGGCCTTTGATGCCCGAGGCCGGGCAGCGGGGGTCATGTCGGCGCTCGCCACGCAGCGTCCTTCGAGCAAGATCATGGATACCGACCTGCGGGCGCTCTACCAGATCCGCCACGGCCACCGCCTTGAGGATGCCGGTATGCTGATGACCCTCGGTGACAACTACCGGGGATTCAGCGCTACCGCGTTCGGCCCCGACCGCCCGGGCGAGTGCTGGCTGATCCCGAACGACCGTACGCCGGTCCACTGCCGCTCGTTCTTCCTGACCGATAGCGATCTGTCTATCCTCGCCACCCGGGCCATTGCCCTCCGCTCTAAGACTCAGCCGGAAACTGGTACGGTCCCAAGCGATTCAGCCCAGAACGACCGTCAACCCGAAGTCGACACGCCGGCTGGCGCCGGCTCTCTCAAACCGCAACTCGCCCTCATTCCCAACAAGACGTCCAAGCCCGAACCAGTTTTGAGAGACGGCCAACGCTGGACCCACACCGGCTCGACCTTGCTGAAGGTAAGAGAGCTGGGGCCAGAAGTCTCTGGCCCCCAGCTCTTGGCCGCCCTCGGGATCGGCTCAGACGTGCTCTCCCGCTGTGGCGCGATGCTCTTGGAGGCCGGCTACGTCAGCCGGGCTCGCAGAGATGCCCCAGGTGACCGTGTGAAGGGAAACAGGGTCCCTTGGCTCTGGACCATCACCGACACCGGAAAATCAGCCCTGAGCGCCGCAGGCGCTCCAGACGAGGCAAGGAAGGAGGCAGCGCAGTGAAGAACAAGCGAGTGCCAGAAGACTTCCCCGACGACGTGAAGGATTACTTCGCCCGCTATCCCGGCAGCACGATGCTGGCGAAGACTGGCCAGTTCGGTGACACAACCGTTTTCAGGACGAGGGACTACAAGCCACCCGCCGACGGCGTGGACCATCTCCACCCCGTCCCGACGTCAGGAGTCGACCTGTGACTCTCTACCGCGAGGCCCCAGAGGTCAAGCAGGTGGCCGACTACCTCACAGGAGAGTTCTGATGGCGAAACAGCAGCAGATGACGTTTGAGGGAATGGACATCCAGCAGGAGCAGATCAAGCTCAAAGCCGCTTTCGTGTCCGGGCTCGGAATGCTCCACATCGGCGACAAGGTTCACATCGAGGGCAGCGCCAAGTGTGTCGGCGTGGCCTTCGAAAAGCACCCGAAGACCGGTGAGGGGATCCGAGTCCATCTCATCACTGCTGAGGAAATCCTTGCTACCGAAGTCATGACCGACGACACCATCACGGACCTCGGGAACTAGCCCGAGGCCCCCGACGAAGGAGAGTAGACCATGAACGACCCCGAGCTGAACGCCATGGGCAAGATCGCCGAGACCTTGGAGGCTCTGAGCGCTGCCGACCGTCGTCAGGTGCTGCGCTGGAACCTCCCCACCACCGACGTCGAGGTCCGTACCACCCTCGCCGTGACCACCATCCTCGAGCCCCTGAACACCCCCCAGCGAGAGCGTGTGATCCGCTGGACCACCGCCCGTTTCACCCAGCCGAGAGCCGTCAAGCCCGGCCGGCCCCGCTCCACCCGCCAGGCAGCAGCGGCGTGACCGCCCCTGCCAAGGCCGTTGCAACGGCACCTGCCGCGGCCTTGCCGAGCCGCCCCGCAGGGGCGGCGTAGGGCATCCTCAGGGGGGTGCGGGGGGAGCTACCACCGCTGAGGAGGAGCGCAGTAACCACGGAATCGCCTTTGAGGATCCCGAAGCCACAGGCCCGAGCCCGCTACTACCAGATTGAGAATAGAGACACGGTATGTGACTGCGGCGACGAATGGGATGAGCACGCTTCCGGCCCTGACGACGACACAACCTAGTGCATGGTCGAGGGATGCGACTGCATGACCTTCACGATCGGGGGTGAGACATGACCACCGTTCACGCCGTCGTTGTCACCATGGCCTTCCTGCTGGTCCTGTCCAGCCTCCTCTGGGTCACGCTGCATGTCTGCATGCCTGGTGAGGAGAAGATCATCACGGAGGCATTCCGGAGACGCAAGAGAGGAGATGCCGCATGAGCACAGAGCGCATCCTGGTTCCCAAGGACGGCCAGGGAAACGTCGAGCTGGACGACGCTGAGGACTACTACATCGCCACCTACGACGTCATGCAGTACCGCTCGTGGGACGACGGCGCTGGCCGAATGTACCAGAACGCCCTCGAGACCATCTGGGACGCCGAAGAGCAGGGGCGGCAGTAATGGGCTCGATCACCGATATCCTCAATCGAGTCCGGGACATGCTGATGCTCGTCATCGGCTCCCTGTCGCTCGTCATGCTCACCGTCGGGGGCATCCGATACGCCATGGCCGGCGGTGACAAAGACGGAATCCACAGCGCCAAGCAGACCGTCCAGCATGCTCTCTTCGGGTTGGGTGTGGCAATCCTAGCCCCCGTGCTCATCCAGATCATCAAAACTGTACTGGGGCAGTAGATGAACATTCACGCTCACCTGTCCACTGAGCTTCTCCGCAGCCTCGCCATCTCTGCCAGCTCGCTGAGCCTCTTGCTGGGCAGCCTCTGGGCAACCCTCAGAATTACGTTCAGGAGGGGGGAGGCATGACCACATTGTTGGCACTCACTCTCGCCGTCGCCATCGGACTAGCCGTCTTCACCCTCATCTGGGCTACGGTCATGCACAACCCTCATCGAGCATTGCCAGGCGATCCCACTCCCGTGAACGCCGAGCCGCACACCCATGAGCTGACCGTCGAACGCTGGTCTGACTCTCTCTGCCTGACCTATGGCACATCCGAGAAGTGGCTCCACGGATGGGGGAGGTTCAGCGCATGGCGCATCAGGCTGGCTGCCGGAAGGCTCAAGCGAGAGCACGACCGCGGGAGCGCCCGGGCCGGTCGCCAGAACTCTGAGATCGCCCGGGCGACAGAGCTTGCCCGCCGGGACCTGGTCAAACGGGGATGGCGAGAGTGAAGCGCAACCACGCCATGGGCGAGGTGCTCGAGGATGCCGTGGGTGCCGCGGCCATCGCTTGGGAGCTCGACAAGGCCGTCCTCGAGGCTGCCCGCAAGACTGTCCACGGTGCCCAGATCCTCGCCGCCCACCTGCGCGCCCACAACACCCGCATCTCCCACTACCCCCCGAACGACCGCTACGCTACCCGCGCTGGCGCTGAGACCGAGTACCGCGAGACCCGAGTGCCCGACTACCACCGCACGGAGGCCCTCGACAGTGCTCCCCTGGCGCTTCCCGCTGGCCGCGGCGTGGACGGTGACGAGTGAGCACAGCAGGACCCATCGGGGGCCTTGACGAGCCATGCGCCGCCTGCGGGCGGATCTGCGGGGAGCACAGCGTTCGGGAGTGGTCGGCGTGCATCGCCACTCCCCAAACCGACCTTCCATACGAGTCTCTCCCCGGCGACATCCCGGCGTTCCTGCGCCGTCGGTTCGGGCTGGACGAGAGCACCCTGGTGGCAGACACAGTCATCGCGAAAGCTGTCTCCCTTGAGGGGATCGGCGCCGGCCTGCCCATCGCTACACCCGGTCTGCTCCACGAGTTCGCCATCGGCCAACCTAACAGCTCGCCCATCCCGGTAGCCAAGATCCTGTTCCTCGCCCCACCCGATAGCATGCGGTCCTACGGCCGTCTGATCCGGGACAGTGCCAACGGTGCCGCCAACGCCGGGGGTAGACGATGAGCCTTACGCCTGACCGGAATGATCCCCGTCTCACACATGGGGGTAGACGATGAGCCTGTCCCCCAAGCCGAGGTCTACCTGATCTTGAGCGGCGAGGAGCGTGCCAAGGGCTTTGTCCGCCCGGTGCGGCGCTCCTACGTCCATTTGGTTTGCGGTACCACGACAAGCATGGCGCAAGAGATCGCGGAGACGTACGCCAGGACCCCGGCCTTCTACGGAGCCACCTACTGCGTTCACTGCCAGCGGCACCTGCCAGTCGGTGAGACCGGGGAATTCGTCTGGGACGATGGGACGAAGGTGGGCACATGAGCACCGAGGCCCCCCGCAAGCCCTCAGCTCGCGGCTACGCTTGGGACCGCCTTGCCGTGCAGATCTACCGCCGCGACGGGGGCTACCAGGACGCCGACGGCCGCTGGCACAACGTCTGCCGCAACTGGACGGAAGCCAAGCGGCTCGGCTTGCCCGCCCCTTGCCCGAACAACGGCGAAGACGAGGTATGGGCCTGCCACTCCAACTCGTGGGCCAACTACCCGGCGCTGCGCCTGGTGCCTGAGAACATCTTCGCCTTCTGCCGCCACTGCGACCCCGACCGCAACCCGGAGATGCGCCCGGGGTGGTGGGGAGACCCCAAGGAGCCCGTCGTCGCTGGCTGGGAGCGCACCGGGAGCCGAGCACCGAAGTGGGTCAAGGGAACTCGGAAGCCACCCGAACTCGACCGCTGGGTAGTTCCCGGATTCGTCCTGCTGCTGGCCGCTGTCGCCTTCGTCGTCATCAGCTTCTACGCCGCCGGCCCCTGGCTGCGCCTCGGCCTACTGACCTTCGCTGTCAGTGCTCCCATGTGGTGGCTGCAGGCCCGTCACCGCCTGGCCGTCCTCGAGCTGTCCGTGCCGCTCTGGTGGCTGATCGTTGTCGCCGACGTCGACCTGCGCTACTACTGGTCCTTCGCACGGCACTTCACCGTCGGCGATCCCCAGCCGTTCGGCCTGCAGCTCCTGCTATCCGTCATCCTCTGGGGAGCCTGCCTGCTGGCCATCCACATGGTCCTGCGGCACCGCTGGCTGGGGCGCGGGGGCCGGGCCACGCTGCACGGCATCGAGCGGCTGTGGGGCAAAGCAAAGGGACTCCGAAGAGTCCCCAAGCTGCCGTAGCTGGGCTACTCGAAGCTGAGTAGGGCGGGATTCAGGACGCCGCCGCTCTCGTTCGCTCGTTCCCCCTCAGTACTGATCTGGGTCTCGAGGTTGTGCCATCATCGAAGCTGCTCCCCATGTGTCCAGCACTGGGAGAGAGTGGAGACGGCGGCGCCATACATGAACCCCGTGATCCCCTCTGTGTCGGCCTCGTGGGACAATAGGTTTGGCGACAGCCTCCAACGTCTCGCCTGCTGTCATCCTCGCCTCCATGGCATCCGCCCACCGCTCTGCGAAGTCGAGGACCGCCTTTCCGTACGGGTCCGTGTTTGCCTCTCGTGCTGCCTGCCATCCGGCTTCGTTCGCCAGCTTCATCACAGCCCTCCCTTTCGTCGGTTCCTTCGCCATTCCAGCAGGTCCCTGATGAACCACCCGAACGTCGCCACGGGCATAACACCGCCCCGTTGGAGCGGAGACTCGGACCCCACTCGGCAGTTTGGGTCAGCGCCGCCGCAGATCCGACAGACGACGGTGCCGTCGAGGTTGCGGTAGGTCGGCCCGTACCTCATCGCTCCCGCAACCTCGCCGCGATAACGCTGCGCTCCAAATCGGTCAGGTCCCACACGGCCACGACGGCATAGAGATCCCCGCCGATGTGCCGCAGCAGGAACGGGTCGTACGGCACGACCTTCTGCCACTCGGCCTCCCAGAGAACGTGGTAGCCGATCAGCCGCCCCTTCGGCCGTAGGGGGAGCGGCACCAGCGGCACGAGGGCCTGCGCCCGGTGGGAGCGCTGCTCATCCCAGCGGTACTCCGGGAGCGTGCCCGCTGGCAGCGTCGTCAGCCGCCCCGACGCCCTGCCCCGCAGCCTCCACGACTGCACATCCGAGCCGAATCTTGCCGACCCGTCGGGGGAGGTATCGACGAAGCACCACCGCGCATCCGCCCGGGTGATCGCCAGTTTGGGCAGGCCCCGGTCGTCCACCCCGACCGCCCGCATCGTCTCCACCAGGTTGAGTAGCGTGCGGCCCGCAGCGAGCAGCTTGTAGCCCCGCATGATCCGCTCATCCTCTGGCGTGCCCCGCTCGGCGACGGCATCCCGATAGGCCAGGAACGCCTTGCGGGCCTCGTTGCGGTTCATGCTGATCGTCTCCACGTCCACCTCACGCCTCCTTTGCGAAGTCCCTGGCTGTCACGCTGGTGAGCACGTACCAGAGCCACGGCCGCGTGGCGAGCAGCTTGGCCGCCGCCTCATGCAGATTCTGAGCCACGATCTCCCCGACAGCATTGCTCACCCACCACGTCCCCGGCAGGTTCCCGGCCTCCCCCGGAGTCTCCTCAGCGGTCCAGGGGAGCAGCCATTCGTCGGTGGTCATGAGCGGCTCGATTCCTTCCAGTAGTCGATGGCAGCCCGGAGTGCCTCACCGATGGCGACGGGCGTGGTTACGCTGGCACCGTAGTGCTGTGCCAAGATGCCCTTGAACTTGGCCAAGTCGACCTCATCGCTGCGGAACATCCAGAGCTGCTTGTGTGTCGTGGTGCTCGGCTTTCCCATGCTGCTCCCTTCTCTCTAGGTACAGGTACCATGATAGTACCTTGACGTACCGTACCGCAACCCCTAAGATGAGTCCGTCAGCCCACTAAGATGAGTCCGTCAGCCCACCAGAAAGGAAACGACGTGTCCGCAATCAGCAGGATCCGCCGGGCGGGATACCCGGCCCTTAAGTACCTCGGCGACGCGCAGGCAGTCGAGAAGGCCCTCAAGACCGGCAGCGCCAGGCCGATCGAGAAGCGCATCGAGCGCCGGATGCTCGGCCGCACCGCCGGCCAGATCATTCGGATGGTGACCAAGTGAACCCCCGGTTTCCCCCCAGAACTCCCCAACTTCCCCCAGCTTTGCCGTAAGATCCCGGCATGGGCCGCATGCGAACCGTGATCGATGCCGTCACAGCCCACGTAGAGCGCACCGTCCAACTACCCGAGCACCAGACGCAGAAGTACGCCTTCCCCCTGTCGATGACGCCTGACCGCTGCCCCATGTTCGCCGTCTACGCTGTCCGCTACCCCCGCCGCATCATCGCCACGCCCGGCACCTACGAGTGGGACCTCGAGCTCGAGATCGCTTGGTATGAGTCGGGCGCCTCCTACGGCGAGACGGCGGGCGCCACCGACAACGATCTGCCCGGCCGCATGCTGGACACCATCGAGGCCATCGGCGACGTCCTCGAGACCCTCGCCGTCGCCATCCCCGGTGCCCCGCCAGCGAGCGGCATTGACCTCAGCCCCTACGCCACCATCGCCGTCGGCGAGACCACGCCGAACCAATCCATGGTCTGGCGCGCCTACTACGAGGTGACCGTGACCGGCACAGCCCTGCGGGCTATCCCGTGAGCGACGAAGAGACGCTCGCCCGGGTCATGCGGCGCATGTTGGAAGACGAAGACGAGGAGGTCTATCTCGACGTTGACCCTGAGCACCCGCGGTCGGCCACCATTGACGGCCATGTTGACCTCCAACCAAGCGAAGCCGAGGTGCTGTACCGGATTCGCCAACTGGCCCGACAGCGAGCGGATTTAGGGCTGCCCGGCGACTTCAAACCTGAGTCCTACCGCATCACCTTCAACAATGATGGGACGGTTAAGACGACGCTCACGGGGACCTCCGAGGCCTCCGAGTGAGAGTCGAGCGTCAGCAGTGGGGCTACCTGGAACTCCATAACCGCTACGCCGGGCCGCTGTGGGTCAGACCTGACGCCATCACGTCAGTGCGCTCGGCCTCGCTAGCCGCCCTCGGCGACGTCACCCACGATGGGGAAAGCATCATCACCGTGGCTCTGGTGGAGCTTCAGGTGCAGCACACTCCCGCCGAACTCATGGAGGCTATCGGCCTAATCGGGCGCCGAGAAATCCGCTCTGACGGCCACCTCAAGTATCCCGACGGGGGAGAATCGTGACCCCCACCCCCCATGATTTTGAGCCCCTCGACGAAGACTTCAACCCCGACCCCGACACGCTCTGCCCCAACTGCGTGGCCGACACGATCGACCCCAGATCCTTCTTCGGATGGTGCCGCCGCTGTACCGGGCGGGCCGTCGCTGCCCACAAAGCCGGCCGGCAACAGCGCTGGCGAGCGAGCACCGCCCCCCAGAAAGCGAGCGCAACGTGAAGACGATTGAGGTGGTGATCGTCAACGAGGACGGGATCACCGTGACCGAAGCTCTGGCAGACGATGTCGGCGACGAATGCCTGCTCAACTGGGCTGACCCGTCCGGAGAGAAGCATCTGTTCCGTCTCCGCCACGACATCAGGCAAATCTGGATCGAGGTGGGGCCGTGAACTCGCCCGTTGCCATCCTCGTCTTGATTGCCGTCGCATCAGGACTGCTCGCGCTGGTGTTCGCAGGGCTGGACCGACTTGTCTCCCGTCGCCGCAAATCCAAGCCCGAGCCCACCCGTGAGGTGGTCATCCTCTGCCGGGATGACTCCTCTTTCGGCGGCGTGGAGTTGCGCCGGGATGCCGCCGGTATCCTGCTCGGTGCCCCCAAGCTGCTGCCCGACGACGGCCCCCCCGTCAAGCTCGAAGGTGACCTGTGGGTGCCAGCGACGAACATCCGGGCCATCCAGATCATCGGGCCAACGCTGTGAGCATGCCTCCGGAAGTCAGGGAGCAACTGAGCGAGATTGCCTCTCGCTGCTGGACAGCCGACGGCGTTCTGTACGTGACACCGGATGAGTACCTATTGCTCCGAGAGTGGGCGGAACGCGCTGAAGAGTGGGACGACATCTTGATGCAGCAGTACCGGAGCAGCTTGCCACACGTGCTTCCCGCGGTCGGCTCCGTCGGAATCTACGGTGCCTTGAAGGTCGTGGTGGAACGTGAGCCGACGCTGTGATCCGAGACTGGCTGCGAAGCTGGCGAGCCTTCTGCGGCTGCTGCGGCCGGGCCTATCTGTACCGCCCCCGCCAGCCCGATCCGTTCTGGTGCAGCGCCTGCCGCGGCCATGTTCTCCCGGCTGGTTGCGGACCCACGTGAGAGCGCACCTACGCCGCCCGGTTCGGGCGTGACTGCCCCCGGAGTCACTAACTTAGGCAAGGTAGAATGGAAGGGCAAGTGAAGCCCCCGCAGCGCCGTAACGCTCGGGGGCATGGTCCGAACCTATGAAGGAGGTTGGACGTGGTCAAGTCTACGCAAGCGGCTGCCCTGACGGCTGTTGCCGGTGGTCCTGAGACCCCGAGCAATGACGGCGCCGAGATCATCCAGTACGCTGAACCGGCGTTGGTCCGAGTCACCCTCGAAGGGTCGTCGGCGCTGTTGTTTCACCGGTGGTCGGTGGAGTCTGTGGCCGAGAAATCGGCCGCTGCGAAGAACTCCCGGGCCAAGAAAACGGACGATGTGGAGTCCTACGTTTGGCGCAACGATGACGGGGCCGAATACGTCCAGCCCCGAGACCTGTTGGAGACGCTGACGCTGGCTGGCCGAGTGATCGGCATCGGAGACTTCCGGCCAACCTACGGCCGGTTCAACATCGTGCGATTCGAGTAGTGCTCAGGCGTGGTTGAGTGAGGCCCGGCGTGCCAAGGCCCGGTTCGGTACGGCTCGCAGCGGCAAGGTAGGGCTTGGCGAGCCGGGGCAAGGCAAGGTTCGGCGTGGCGCGGTCCAGTTGGGTACGCCTCGGCGCGGTGGGGTTTTGGTGCGGTGAGGACAAGTCACGGCTTGGCGAGGTGCGCCGCCGTTTGGTGCGGTGCGGTAAGGCTGGCCGAGGCAAGATCGGGGTTTGGTACGGGATTCGGTAGTCCGCTTTTAGGTCCGGCTGGACGTGGTGTGTCAGGGTACGCTCGGGCATGGCGGGGTTGGGCGTGGTTAGGGAACAAACGGAGGGAGCGGAATCTTTACTCCGCTCCCTCCGTTTAACGCCGTCTCATGCTGCGCCAGAATGAGACGCATGCGAGTGATGACCCCACAAGGCCTCTCTACCGTCCGCAAACGTGGCTTTCTGGACGATGTGTCCTACGGCGGCCCGTTCTCCCTCAGCGGCCAGGGCCAGGTCCCGCTGGCAAGCAAGCCAACCGGCGAGCAGATGTGGGCCAGCTACAGCGACATCTACAGGCACAATCCCTGGGTCTACGGCGCCGTGCAGACGCTCATCCGAGGCCTCGCCCCACTCCCCCTGCAGGCATACCAGTACCTCCCCGACGGTGACCGCCAGATCGTCCGCGGCGATGTCAACGTCTCGCCCGGCCCCCTGTCCGACCAGCAGCGCCTCGCCAACTTGCTGCGCCTGCCCCGTATCCGCACATCCCGCAATCGCCTCGCCCGCCGCCTCTTCTGGGACTACTTCGTCAAGGGCAACGCTTTGGTCGAGAAGGAGCGTGACCCCCAGACCGGCAAGGTCGTTGCCCTGCGCTACTGGCCCTGGCGCTACGCCCTGCCCGTCCGCGCGGCCCAGTTCGGCTTGGTGTACGGCGGCACCGGGACCGGCCTCGGCCCCATCCTCCACTTCGTCGTCCAGGAGGCGCCAAGCTGGACCTGGCGCCAGATCCTGCTAGCCGACTGCATCCACTTCCACTGGGGTGATAGCGAGGACGGCGAGCTCGGCGTGAGCCCGCTCGAGCCGATCGCCAGCTCCCACGGCCTGCAGAACGCCATCAACCGCCAGCTCCTCTCCTGGTTCCAAAACAGTGCTAGCCCGAGCCTGCACGTCAAGATCGCCAAGAAGCCGACCGACCAGGAGGAGCGCTGGCTGCGGGACAGCTTCACCCGGGACTATGGCGGTCCGGAGAACGCTGGCAACGTGATCTTCTCGACCGGCGAGCCGACCCCCCTGTCGACCACCCCCGCCCACAATGCCATCGTCGAGATCACCCAGATCACCAGGGAGGAAGTCTTCGCCGCCTACTCGATGCCGCCAGTCTTGATGGGCGTGTTGGAAAAGGCAGCGCTGGGCAACGTCAAGGAGCTCCGCAGCTTCTACCTTCGAGACCTCGTTGGCCCCCATGCGACCACCTTCACTGATGAGCTCGATGCCCAGCTCGTCACCGACGTCGCCGAGCCCAACTGGTCCGGATGCTTCACCTCCTTCGACATGGACAGCCGCCTGCGCCCCGACCTCGAGGCCCTCGTTCAGGCCCACAAGCTGATGATCGGCAGCAGCATGGAGACACCGGACGAGGCCCGCCAGGACCTGAACAAGCCGCAGATGGGCGGCGCTGCGACCAAGCTGTGGGCCGCCTTGAACACCGGGCCAATCGAATCCATCGCCGCTCCCAAGAAGGAAAAGCCGCTGCCAGCCCCCAAGCCCGTCGCCGATGGTGAGGTAGTCGTGGTCCCCGACGAAGGCACGACCGGCTTGGGCTCGCCGCAGTCCAACGGCCACACTGCCAATGTCTGAGGTGCTCAGGTAAGGTAGGGCGTGTGATCGAACCTCACCTCGCTCGCATGCGTGCCTACGCTGATGCTGCCCGCGAGCACCCGACATGGAGCGTGGCCTACGCCGAGGACGTGCCGATGCTGCTCGCTGAGATCGACCGCATGCGGGCGCTCCTCTGTCGTTGGCGTGACGACTTTGATGCCTACCCAGTGGATCCGACGCTTGAGGAGGAGACGATCGCGGTCGTTGGCTCAAGACAGCCGTGAGCCCTCGCAGGTACGACACCGCCGCCCACCGCAACCTCCGCAAGCTCCTGCTGGTCCCCGGCGCCTTCTGCTGGCGCTGCGGCACCACCCAAGATTTGACCGTGGCCCACATCGACAACAACGGCCCCGACGAAGAGTGGAATGTCCGGGTGGAGTGCCGTCAGCACAACGCCAGCGAGGCCCGCCGGCGCAAACTCGCCAGCCAGCGCCGCCCGGCTCAGACCGGCGGCAACTACGCCACGCGGCCGAGGTGAAGTACCGAGCGCTGGACGAACTTGCTCACGCCAATCCTCACCTGGTGGTAGAGGCAACGTTTGTCCCGAAGAGGTTGGAGGATCTACGGGAACGCGCTGTCGGCATCGGTGAACGTCGGCTGTGGAGCATAGGTTGGCGGATTACTGAGGCCGATGGTGGCAACTATGTAGGGCAGCATGCGTGGTTGCCCGTTGCTGGCGATGTCGGCGGATGGGTGCCGACCGAGGATCTGGATAGCCCCGAACTCCCGGCTGCGGCCGAGTGAAGGCCCCCAAGAAGCCGAAGGCACCCCGCAAGCCCAAGCCCGTCCGTAAGGCCAAGGTGCCGCGCAAGGTGAAGGCACGCAAGTGACTGCCGTCTCCACCCCTGCTACCGTGAGCCCGTGGCTAGGCTCGAGGATCACCTCTTGCTCATGCGGGACCCGTATGCCCGGGCCGCGATCACCTTGTTGGCTGGCAGGATCGACCGATTGGAGGACGGCATGGCAACAGTTGACCAGGATGTGCAGGACCTCATCACAGCGGTGCAGGCGAACACGCAGGCAATCTCGGATGGGGCGACAAGGGTGGGCGCTGACATCGCCGCGCTGAAGGCGCAGATTGCCGCTGGCCTGCCGCCCGACCCGGCTCTCCTCACCAGCATCGAGGCTCAGACCGCCGCGATCAAGGCCAACACGGCGAGCGTCGCCGCCATCGACCCGGCCGCGCCGACGCCGCCCCCCCCGCCGACGCCTGTCCCCACGACTCCCACCGCCTAAAGTCTGGACGCCGCCGGGGTGCTCGCCGTACAATCACGGCGACAATCGGCCCTTAAGATCGATCGTCGATGACAGAGCCCCGCGGCGAGCTCCCGGGGCTTTGTCGCGTAACGGGCCACATTGCCCTATTGCCAGGGTGGATAGGATCAGTCCAGCAAGGCGGGGACAACAGGAAGCGTGCCAGTTCCCACGTCCACCCAGACGATTCTTTGCCTTGCCCTCCCGGTGCGGACAGCCTGATACTGAGTGCATGGGCACCGTCGTGTTCCTTGCCGTCATGAGCATCCTGGCTGTCATGTCGGTCTGGTATCAGCTAGGCCCGGGCACCGATCGCATGGCCTGTGCCATCGCCGTGCTGTGGGGCGCTCCACGCTGCGGCCACTGCGGGCATTGCAAGCGGGAGGCGAGGAAGGCGCGCCGAGTTGATGACGCCCGCGGGATTCAGCCGCCCGGGTGCATATGAAGTGACCGGGCATACAACCTGCCGACCACATAGGACGAATACCGCGCCTTGTCTACCGCGGCCGTAGGATCGAAATGCGGCCACCCCCGGGTAGTGGCCGTGGCCGTGAGGGTGCGGCTCAACCTGCGTCAGAGGCAGACTGCCGCACGCCACTGGCAAGGGGAGAACAACAGGACGGAGGAAGTCGCCCACAAGCCGGGAACGGGCGCAGGGATGAGACTGCGCGAGAGGGCACGGCAACCCCCCTAAGTGCCAAGGCTCGGCGGCTGGCCGGGCGAGGGATACCTCACTCAGGGGCCGGGGTTGCCTGATGCGGAGAGATGTGCTGGCGGGGGCAGGACTGACGGGACTTCACTACCGGGTAGGTAGGTGGGGGGCCGGGGGACCAAGCGAGCCGGCCTGGCGTTGGCGGGGGTTCGACCGACTTGGGGTATGGGGGTCGAAAAAGGTTCGACTTGTCCGACTCACCACTCTCGCTTTTTCTCTCTCGATAAAATCCGTCGATTTCCCCAAACCACCCTATCATCCTCTTAGGACTATCCCCAAGCCCTCACCCAAACCCCCAGAGCCCTCACCCAGCACTACCCCAACCCGGTAGGGGGGAAGAGCGCCCGTCTACCCGCCCGTTAGCCTCATGGCCATGGGTGCCAGAGGGCCGCTGCCCCGTCCGCTGCCGAGCAACGTCTCCCGCCTGCGTGGCGACGTCTCGCACAGCCAACCTGAGGCCCCGCTCAAAGCTGCGCCGCTGGCACCGTCGATGCCCGAGGCATGGCTCGACTCGAAGGCCTCCCGCTGGAACCGTGGCCGCCGCCGCATCTGGCGGGCCACCGTGAAGGAACTGGACGGCCTCGGCATCCTCGCCCGGGCCGACCTCGAGGCCCTCAAGTCCTTCGTCGAGGCGGTAGTGCTCAGAGACCGTGTGACGGCCGAGCTGGACGGCCAGGAACTCATCCTCATCGATGACGAAGGCCGCGCCGCGCGCAACCCTAACCTCGTCACGCTCAACCAGGCCATCGCCAGCGTCGACCGTCTCGCTCGCCAGCTAGGTTGCTCGCCCTCGGCCCGCCTGCGCATGCCCCGCCCCGAGGAGCCTGACGAGGATCTGAGCCTGTGACCAGTCAAGGAGCGGGGATCTGATGGCCGATCTCATCTTCCAAGGGGCTGGCAGCATGCGGCTCACCGACGTGGGTGACGGCTCCTATACGGTACGGACGGCATTGGTTGTCCCCGTCACCGGAGGACCGACTTTGCGGACCAACGCTGGCTTCACGGCCCCCGGGCAGACGCTCAAGAACTACACGGGCAAGCAAGCACTGTCTGCCTCGCTTACCACCACAATCACGCTTGAGACGGTCACAACTGGCAAGATCTACATCATCACCGACATCTACATGACTACCGACACCGCTACCTTGGTTCCGGACGTGCAGATTCAGGCTGCCGGCATCCCCATCTTCCGAGGCGTGATCAAGGGCGACACCGCTCCCATCTCACTGCCGGGGATGGAGTCGCAACCGAACGCCAGCAGCGCGCAGCTCGTGCAGATCGTTGTTCCCGCGGTGGTCGGACCGCCTAACTTCTACTTCTTCATCGGGGGTTTCGAGCAATGAGCATGACTATCAGCACCACTTCGGGCGTGTCGGGGGTGACCGCCGACTGGTGGGATTTCGATATTCTCGTGCCCGATGCCAACGCCGGGAATCTCACCATCGCGGGACAGATCCAGGCCGCCGCTGGCACCGCGCAGGCCGTCAGCGCCACTCTTGCCCTTCCGGCTGCCCCTAGTTCCGGCACGATCTACGTCAATGTTCAGGTAGACGTCACCGCCGGCACCGTCACGCTCCAGCAATCAACATCAGCCGACCCGGCACCGATCAACACAAACAATGTTGTCGTCTACCGTACACAGCTCACCTCAGCCACTACGGACCCCATGCTCGTTTCCACCCAGAGCACGCCAGACGCCCAGTAGAAAGAGTCTGAAGGAGGCTCCCCAGTGCCTGTAGACAGAGCATTCGTGCAGAGCCAGATCGAAGCCGCGGGCCCGGTCGGGCACCTCGTGGTCTCGTTTCGGGACTACCTCGCCCCCGTGCTGGACGACAACGCCGAAGCCGTCAAGGACGATTTCGGTGAGACCGTCCACGCCCATGATCCGCTGGGCCACGTCCGCACCGTCTCCGGCTTCCCCGTCGCCCTCATCGACACCCACGTTGGCATCGGCGCGGGCCCCGGCAAGCCGATTCACCAGCTCATCGCCTTCGCCGACATTGACCGCATTCACCCCGACGCCGGCGAGCTCCCGGCAGGCAACTTGGCCCCCCTGGACATCCCCGAGCCTGCCCCGCCAGAGCCCCCGGCCGGGGTGCCCCCGGCATGATGGGCACGATCGTCATCGACGAGCGGATCTATCCCATCCACTCCCTCGCTCTCGGCGAAGGTGCGGTTCTCGTCACGGTCAGCATGTCGGCAGCAAAGGCCGCTCTGATCCCCAGCGGGTTTGATTGGAGTCTCCACGCTCCTGACGGGTCGTTTGTCTGCCGGGGGCGCTTTGCCGCGATCCCCTGGTGGCCCCCGAAGCTCGGGGATGACGATGTCGTGGAGTTGACCCTACGTCTGGGCATCGAAGGCAAGGTTGCTCTCCCGACGGTGGTGTCCGCATGACCGAGGAAGTCAGCGCCGTCGCCGAGACACAGTGGCTCGCCACCGTGGAAGCCGTCGTCACCCGCCGCTCGCAGTGCCCTGACCACGGCTTCGGCACGGAGGATCCCGAGCACCCCGGGGTCTGCCGCTGCGGGCAGCCCCTGGCCGCTGTCGAGCCCGTCCAGGTCGACATGGGCGTGCTCAGCGGCATGACCCGGCCCTGCCCCACCTGCGGCTACACCAACGACCCCCGCCGGGACACATGCAAGCGGTGCGAGGTCCCCATCGCCGAAGTTGAGCCCACAGAGAACGCCGACCGCAGCTTGCTCGGCCAGATCGCCGACGCCTGGCGGCGCGGCTGGGAGAAAGGAAGCTAGGCCATGCCAGCGACGGTCGTAACCCGCAAGGGCCGAGAGATTTTCACGGGCCGCATGATCGGCTCCAGCCCCACTCAGGCCGAGCCCAAGATCCTCATCTGGGGGCTCGACCCCGCCGACGCTTACGTCGCTGCGAACACGGACGTGGCACCTTTTACCGAGGCTCCAGAGGCCCGCGTAACCGGCACATCCAGCCAGGTCACCACGACGACGACCAACGACAGCTACAGGATTACGGGCACCATGACGGCCTCGGCTGGCAGGGTCATCACTGAGGCTGCTCTGTCCGACTCCACCACACAGCCCGCTCAGGCGGCGGTGGCGGCTGGTGGCGTCGTCGGGTCCTCGGTGTCCACCACGCTCAACACCTCCGCCACGTTCACGCCGGGCAACAACAACTCCATCCAGATCCGTACCGAGGTCATGCAGGTCACGGCAGGCTCAGGGTCGACGGCCCTGACCGTGGTCCGGGCTCAGAACGGATCCGCGGCTATCGCGACCATCGCTGTGGCGGACAATGTCGCCCCTGGCAACACTCCTGGGCAGACAGGTATCACGGGTGGCTCTCTGCTGGCGAAGTCAGACTTCGCGGCCATCAACCTGAACACGTCTGACTCGGTGGCCTTCACGTGGACCATTAGCGTCTCTTAACATGAATACGGGCGACTTAGCAGGTGTAGATGGCCGGTAGTCTCTACGTTGTGCGCACCGGGGCCTGGGCGCTCACCGCCAACGCGACCAAATCGCTTCTCCTGATCCCGCCCGGTGCCAACTCCTGGTTCACGGCCACGGAGGTCGCTGTGTCGATCGACGACTCGGCGGCCAAAGCGGGGGTGGGCATCGAGCTCTATGCGGTGACCACCCTAGGATCGCCGGCAGGAACGACCTTCACTCCGGTCCTGACCCGGCGAGGCGGGGGGAACGTGGCTCAAACGGGGGCAGCCCTCACGCAGCTCACGGCCGAGCCGACGACCGTGGAGGTCCTGAAAGACTGGTATGTCCAGCCGTTTGGCGGGCTGATGGTCATCCAGAACCCGCTCGGCCGTGAGCCTCAGTCGGCGAGCGGCACCACTCTCCGCTTTGGCTTGCGCTACGTCAACCCGACCGGTGGCTCAACTGCAAACATCCGCGCCTACCTGGAGTTTGAGGACTCCTGAGAAGAAAGGGATATTCATGAGACGTATTCGCGGGGTGTGGGCACTGCTGGCGGCTGTCGCTCTGACGGCCGTGATCGTCGGGTACTCGCTGCCCAGCGCTGCAACGGGAGTCTTCGATACCCGGACTTCCACGGCGAACATCATCGACTTCGGCGCCAAATGCAACCGGACCACCGACGACACCGCTGCCATCCAGGCGGCGATCAACTCCATTCCCCAGACGGGCTCGCAGATCGGGGGACGTCTGGAGATCCCGGCCGGCGGCTGTCTCGTCAACTCCACCCTGTCGTTCAATGGGCTGGTAGGGATCCGGGTTGTGGGGGAGGCGGGCCTGTCCTACCAGGAATCGTCCTCGAATCCGTTCGGAGCCGCCCTCATCGCCGGCATGAGCAACCAGACTCTGATCTCCGTCGACAGCAGCTCGTTCGTCAACCACTGGGGGCCCGAGTTCGACAACCTCAACCTCATGACCAAGGCAGGCAAGACTGGGGTCACGCTGATGAAAATCCGGGATACGAACCGCATGGCGATCGACAACACCACATTCCGTGACGCAGCCGTAGGAGTGTCGATTGACTCGGCCCTCACTCAGATTTCCGGCGGCGATGCCTCGTGGGAGATGTTCGAGAACGACCGCTTCATCAACAACGGGATCGGTATCGACTCCATTCAGTCCTACGGCTTCACCATCGACGGGGGGGATATCCAGTCCTCAACGGGCCAGACCGGCATCAAGATCGACGGCTACGCGGGATCGGCCACTTCCATGCACGAGCGCATCTACGGGGCCAAGTTCGATGGCGGCACGACCTGCATCGACTCGGTAGGCGGCGGGGTGGAGATCACCGACGACAACTTCGAGCGATGCTCCACGGCGGTGTCGATCCACGCCCTCTCCCCGGCCACCAACGAGAGCGGGATCGGCAACATGCTCGCTTCGGACACCTTTGTGGGGTCTGGGGTGGAGACCGGGATCAACATCCAGAGCGGGGCCATCAACACGAGGGTCATCGCTGCGGACTACGTGAACATGGGAACCAACCTTATCAACAGTGGGACGGGGACGGTCCTCCTTGGAGCATGAGTGGCGGTCCCTGTTGCCATTTCCACCGTTGGCTCCATGGCGACAGCCAACAACAACACGGGCCTTGTCGCGTCCATTGCCCTCACGCCTGCGACGGTCGGCGACATCATGGTCCTGGTCATCGAGGAGAAGTACAGCGCCGCCTCCAATCTCCAGGTGTCTTCCATCTCAGGCGGCGGGGTAACCACATGGCGGTCCGCATTCCAGAGATTCATGGTCGACGGGGTTCACGGCGTCGACGTCTGGTGGGGCGTCCTCACTTCCACCGGCTCGCTGACCGCCACCGTCACGTACAACTCCACCACGGGTCAGGCCGCAGGCTCGATCGACGCCTGGGAGCTCACCTCGACCGCTGGGGCGAACACCACATGGCGGGTGGACCAGACCGGATTCAACGACCCGAACACCAACGCAACGACGTTCAACTACCCGACGCTGACTTCCGCGCTGGACAAAGAGGCCTATATAGGCTACCTGGCGATTGCCTCGTCAGCGTCGGCAGGCTCCGGTTCCGGCTGGATCTACACGACTGACCTGCGCAGCAACTGGGTTGCCAGCAACCCCAACGTCGGTGTCGCCGGGACTGCTGCCTCCACCTCGCAGACATCGGGAACGAGCCAGGTATGGTTCACGGTCGGGGTGCTATTCCAAGCGTTGGCAACATGGGCATTCGTTCAAGCTATTGCCCCGGCTGCAACAACCGGTACGGGCACGGCGCACTCGGTAACGTTTTCGTCGAACGTCACGGCGCCCAACCGGATCATCCTCAAGGTGGAGCTCAACGAGTCCAACGCGCCGGCCGGGACCCTGGTCAGTATCTCGAATTCGGGAACCGCCACCCTAGGCACGTGGGTCAAAGCCTCGGAGACGGACGGGTCAGCGTCGGGATTCTCGCTGCGGGGTGAGACCTGGACGGCGGTCGTGCTGGCCGGAGGATCCTGCACGGTGACCGTGTCGGGCCTGACCGGAACGGATACGTGGCAGTTCGCGGTAGCAGCCGCCGAGTATGCGGGCCTGTCGACGGCGAACGATTCTTCCTGTGTGGATGTCAGCCAGACGACCACCTGGGGCGCAACCGGGACCGTGACATCGCCGGCGACGACAGCCGCGAACGAGCTTGCCACGGGTGGCTACTACGACGACGGCCAGTCCAAGACGATCACGGCCGGGTCGGGTTTCACCCAGAGAGCCTTCACGGGGTCATCGGGGACCTGCGAGGCGGCAATCGAGGACAAGGACTCGGGAGCATCCGGCTCAACCACCGCGGTCACGTTCACCGGTGGTGCGACCAGCGGGGCTGCGACGGATGTGGTGATCTTCAGGCTGGCGCCTGCTGGCCCCCCCGGCCAGCGACCTGGCCAACCTGTCCAGGCAGTGAGACGCGCGGCCATTTACTGATGGCCATCTCTGGTGTCGGGACCAACTACTACCAGGCAGGGACGCCCACCTACAGCGTCAACGTGAGCCCGGCGAGCGTCGGCAACTGCTTCCTGCTGTACACGAACTTCAACGACATCACTCGCACGGTGACGGGCATCGTCGGTGGCGGGGCGCTCAACTGGACGAACGTCGCCTCCTTCAACGCCGCCGTCTACCGCCACGAGCTGTGGCTGGGGCAGCCGGTCAAGACTCTTGGGATCCAGGCCATCACGCTCACCTTCAGCGGGTCGATGACCACGACCAACGTGGAGATCGACGTCCAGGAGTTCACCAACGGGAACATGGCGACCGTGTGGGCGGTGGACGGCTCGCAGACCGGCCATGCGAACGACGCCACCAACGTGACCACGATTACCTTTGCGAGCCTGACCCCCACGACGACCATCGCCGAGTTGTACTACGGGGCGGCACGGGATGGAACGGGCACCGCCGTGGCGGGCTCGACTGCCGGCTACACCTACCAGATCAACGCTGCTGGCAACGTCATCCTCTACAACGAGAACGTCACGGCCGCCAGCTCCCCGACCTGCACCGAGAGCCCCGCCGGTCCCTACACTTCCATCTCGGCCCTCATCACCGCGACGGTGTGGGGAGACATCCAGGGAGGAACGGCGGGACCGAACGCCAACGCGCAGCCAGGCGGGATCGCGTTCGCCTTCGGCAGCAACGTCACCATCGGCAACCGCATCGAGGCCAAAGTCCAACTGAACGAGCTGACCGGGCCGGGCCAGATCAGTCTCAGTAGCTCCGGGACTGCCACGATGGGCCAGTGGATCCGGGTCACCGAGGCTCACGTCACGGTGTCGGGCTACGACTGCGTGGCCGAGTCCTGGACCGCCGTGGTGCTCGGGTCGGGAAGCCTGACGGTCACCGCCGTGGGGGCCAACAGCGCTCAGCAGTGGCAGATGTCGATGTGCTGCCGGGAGCGCAGCGGCCTCTCGACCGCCGATGACATCACGTGCGTGGACACGTCGGTCATCAGCGCCTGGAACGCCAGTCCTTTCCAGGTCACCTCCCCCGTCAGCGTCAGCGGGAACGGGCTGGCATCGGTCGGCTACTTCGACGTGGGTTCCAATCACACCATCACCCCCGGGACTGGGTTCACCCTTCGCAACTTCTCGGGTGCCTCCACGACGTGTGAGACCGCCCTCGAGGACGTGGGGTTCGGCCCGGCCGGCGCGACCGTAACCGGGCAGTGGAACGGCTGGGATCCAGCCACGAGCCGCTGCCTCGATGTCGTGCTGTACCGCCAGGTCAATGACCCCGGGCCCAATGTTGTGTTTCCCGACGGCGACGCGACGGTGAACTCATGGACCACCGACACGGGAGGGACGACAAACCTCTGGCAGTCGATCAACGAGACTCCCGCCAACGACGCCAACTACGTGCAGTCGCCGCAGACGCCGACAACCGCTCAGTATTATGAAGCGCTGTTGCAGGGGCCGACGGCCGGGCCAATCGCCACGCAGGGCATCGTGGCCCACTACCGGTACGAAGGCTCGACCGCAGCGCCACTGGGCATGCGAACAGAACTCATCCAGGGCGCGATATCCGCCCCCGCCTTCGCCACGGTGGGCGCCCTCGTGGACATATCCGGGTCCGGAGTATCTACCGTTTCGGTAACCACGCACGCAGTCGGCAACGCCTGGCTTCTCTTGGTCAGGATTGACTTGGGCTCTCCGATTGCGATCTCGGGGATCACCGGAGGAGGAGCCACATGGCAACGAGTCGCCGGGCCATTTTATGACGGCTCTGGCATTGTGGATGAGGAAATCTGGCTGGGAACGATCACGGCCATCGTCACCACGAACAACATCGTGGTGACCTACAACGGCAGCGTGACCGGCGTGAACATCGACCTTGACGTCCAAGAGTTCTCGTCCTCTCTCGGCAGCACGGCCGTGTGGTCGGTCGATGTCTCCGGGACCCTCAACAACCCGTCGTCCACAAACCAGTTCTGGCCCTCGCTGACCAACACCGGCGAGAGCCCCGAGCTGTATTTCGGCTACTGCCGGGTGCCGGGGTCGATGACCGGCACACCTCAAACCGGGGTCGTCTTCACCGCTGACCTCAGTTCAAATGTGCTGGCGTGGGATCTGAGCGTTGCGGGCCGGGCGACATTGCAACCGAAGGGTACCTCGACTGCTCAGTTGTCCTGGTCGATTGCGGTCCTCATCCGGGTAGGAGTGATCGCCTCATGGACGGTCTCGAGCCTGACGACCTCCTGGGCACAGTCCGACCAGGCGCTCACCGCAGCGCAGGGAGCGAGCATCCTGGACTTCACCAATCTGCGCTATCGGTTCACGCCCGGCGGGGGCTACAACAATGTCCCCGACAACGAGCGTATCGCCCCCGATGCCATCCTGCTCCAAACCAACCTTGTCGGGGTCGTCGCCGCAATCCAGGACGATCCGACCGCTCCCGATGCCACCTGGCTGACGGCGACCTCGAACTCTGCCGCCTCAATTCTGCGGGTATCGACGCCGACGCCGGCCGTCACCCCCGTTATCGGGGCCGGCCTCCAGACCTTCCGGGCGTGGCTGCGAAAGAAGGGAGGGACGGGAACTCCCACGGCCACTCTGGAGCTTTGGGAGAGCGGCTCCCTCAAGTCGACGGTGCTGGCGGCCACCAACATCACGTCGACCACCGGCCAGCTCATCTCCGGGACATGGAATGCATCGTCGCTCACCACGGCGTCCGGCGTGAACGCGGAGATCCGGATCACCGGAGCTACTGGCGGATCGGGAGGACAAATTGCCACCATCGAGGTCGGGGCGGTCGACTGGGTAGCAACGGAGACGGGCCAAGTGCGGATGTCGTGGGCCAGCCTTGATCTGCCAAGCGGGGCCATCCTGCGGGGCCGGGCAGTCCTCCAGGCAGTGAACCGTTCCGGGAACTACTAGATGCCCCGCGCCGCCCGGTCGTTCCCGTCCCATTCGATCAGCCGGTCTCACTTCGGGCCGATCATTACCGAGACTGGCCTGACCTCGAGTTTCTCGGACACGAATGCGACCAGCTACGCCACGGCCTCGATCACCCCTACCGGCAACCAGCTCGTGCTGGCAGCAGTCATCTCATCGGTGACGGCCAGCGGTCCTCCCAATGCACCGACGCTCAGCGGGAACGGGCTGACGTGGGTTCAGGTGGCGACGGTGACATGGAACACCACCGCGCTGCCGCTCTCGCGCTTGACCGTGTTCCGGAGCCTGGGCGGCGCCCCGTCCACCGGGGCCGTCACGATCGACTTCGCCGGCCAGACTCAGAGCGAGTGCCTGTGGTCCGTCACACAGTACGCCCACGTGGACACGTCGGGAACCAACGGATCGGGCGCTGTGGTGCAGTCAGGCACCAACCGAGCAGATACCGCCACCTCGCTCACCGTGGCCCTGAGTGCGATCTCGAATGCCAGCAATGCCGGCTGGGCCGCGTTCGGGACCAACCTCGGCTCAACCCAGACGGCCAAGCCCGGTTTCGCCAAGCTGGACGAGCAGACCTCTGCGGTTCCTGCCACGGACCTCATGACGGAGTGGAGGTATGTCGGCGACGATCCCAACCCGCTGAGCACTTTCAGCACGGCCTCGGCCGGCGGCATCGGCCTCGAGATCCGCAACGGAGTTCCTGCCGCCACGCAGACCTATACCCAGACCCTGACGGCCTCGCTTGTGACCGTGCCGACACTGAGCAGGCAGGTGGGAACGCTCAGATCCGCAACAGCAGCGACGGCCCCCACTGTCGTCAAGGGTGTCGGCTTCGCTCGAGCGGTGGCCTCCACTGCATCGGCCGTGGTGGCGAAACAGGCACAGACAACCAAGTCGGCCAGCGTGACATCCACGGTACAAACTCCTGCCAGATCGGTGGGAGTGAACCGCTCCGTGGGACTGGCAGCCGCCCCGAGCGTCGGCCGCTCTACCTCTATCAGGAAGACTGCCGCCCTGACCTCGGCCCCCGTCATGACGAAGTCGGCGGTTCATCCGCTGGCCACCGGGATCACAACCGCCCCGACCCTCAGCCGCAGCGTGGGCAAGATCCTGGCTCCCAGCGTCACCATGTCAGCGTCACTTACCCGAGCGGCGGCGAAGATACTGGCGGCTGCCGTGTCGGCGGGCCCGGCTGTGGTGAAGTCGGTATCCCGTGCGCTATCGGTGAGTGCGGCGGCAGCGCCCGCCGTGATGAGATCAGTAGGCCGTCCACTGTCCGCCGGGGTTACTGCGTCTCCCTCTGTCGGCCGCAGTGTGGGCAAGGTTTTCGCTCCCGGGGTTGCTTCCGTCGCCTCGCTGCGGAGATCGGTAGCCAAGGTGCTTTCGGCCGCCGCAGCCTCGAGCCCTGCAGTCACGAGATCGGTAGCACGGTCGCTGTCCGCAAGCACAACGACAGTCCCGACCGTGGGGAGGCAGACAGGCAAGAGCATCAGTGTGTCGACGACGACAGCGCCCACCGTGAGCGCGATCAAGGTCAAGCTTCTCTCGATCACGAGCAGTCTCACAGCGGTCCCCACGCTCAGCCGACAGGCCGGTCGAGGCCTCGCAGCTGCTCTCGTGTCGTCCCCCACTCTCGCCCGAGTGGTTGCACGGACGCTCAGCATTGCAGCATCCGCCGTTCCCACGCTGCAGCGCAGCACAGCCCGGGGTATCTCCACGACCGCCACGACGGCCCCCAGCCTCACCAGACAGGTTCAGCACAAGCTCAGCGCCGGGCTCACGGCCAGTTCCACGCTCACCCAGATCGGGCTGGCCGGCAAGATCCTCACCGCCAGCGTCACGGCATCCCCGGCCCTCGCCCGGGCGGTATCGAGGACGCTCAGCGCAACCGCCACCACCGCGGCCGGGGTGTCTCGCAGCATCGTCACCGCCCGGAGTGCTGCGGTGTCCACGGGCGCCACACTCGGCAAGGTGGCCGCCATCTCACGCTCTGTCGCTGTCTCCCTCGCAGCCACGCTGGGCAGGCAGTCGGGCAAGATCCTCTCGGCTTCCGTCACCGCGGCGCCCACGCTCAGCCGGGTGCGCGCCCAGGTGCTCACGGCGGCTCTGGGGATCACGGCCAGCGTGGCGAAACAAATGGCGAGGGTTCTGTCTGCCGCCGTATCCGCTGCCCCCGCTCTCAGGCATCAGCCCGCCAAGAGCTTCAGCCTGGGCGTCACGGTCTCGGCGAGTCTGCGAGCGGCGTTCGCCCGGTCTTTTGAGCTCGTCCTTGGTGCCCCGCTCAGGGCCTGGCGAGCGGCGCAAGCTTTCGTCGGCTGGCACACTGACTCTGACCAACGACGCTGGAAAGGAGGCCCCCCGCAGTGAGCAACCTTGCCCTCCGCATCTCCGTGCAGTCCACCGAGTATGTCCGTATCCCCGTCTCGGCCCGCTCATCCGGCGTCTGGGTGAACCCCACGTCCGACGTCGTGGCGATGGCGCTGCCCTACCGCGGCGTGGCCCCCGTGTCTGGCGACTGGAAGACTGCGAGCTGGGAGACCGACTCGACCCAGAGCCCGGCCACCTACTACGCCCGCCTGCTGGTGGGCCCGGGCGGCACTGCCTACCAAGCCGGGACCTACGACGTCTACGTGAAGGTCACGGACACCCCGGAGATCCCGGTCCTGCTGTCGGGCGAGCTGGTGTTCTTCTGAGGGTAGGTGCCGGTCTTTCCCGGCTGTCAGGTCCTGGGCTCGCCCGACCAGGCGCCGGGGCGGATATCCCGGTCTCGCTATGAAGAATCCCCCGTTGCCCCGGCCCAGTCTCGTCTGGACGTTTCAAGCTTATGAGGCTTGCGAGGAGCCCTCCTCCACGGGACGGCCCCAATCCTAGAGAGTGCAGACGGCAGAGTCCAGCCGTCTACCGTGGGTTGACTCTTGGCACATGGAGACTCCCGCGCCGGGCCAGCTCATTACTCGTTACAACGAGGCCCGCGCTGAGCACACGGTCGACTTCTTCCGCAAGCACCTCAAGCACACAAAAGGAAGATGGCGGGGGGCACCGTTCATCCTCGAAGACTGGCAGGCCGACGACATCATCCGGCCTCTGTTCGGCATGGAGCGTCTCACCGACGAAAGCCTGTGGGTGCGCCAGTACCGCAAGGCGTACATCGAGCTCCCCAAGAAGACGGGGAAGTCTGAGCTCGGCGCTGGGATCGCCGTCTATGCCCTCTACGCCGACGGCGAGGGGGGCCCGGAAGTCTTCAGTGTAGCGTGCGACAAGAAACAGGCTGGCTACGTGTTCAACGTGGCAGGAGACATGGTGGAGCAGAATCCTGTCCTGCGGAAGCGCAGCACGGTCAACCGATCCCGCATTGCCCACCACGGCGTCATCTGGGATCGCCGCGGCAACGGCGTCTACAAGGTGCTCCCCGGTGATGTCCCCAGCATCGACGGGATCAACCCGTCCGTAGTCATTCTCGACGAGCTTCACCGCCAGCCGGCCAGGGAGCTCGCCGACCTTCTCGACCAGTCCTTCGGCGCCCGTGATGAGCCGCTCTACGTCCTCCTCAGCACCGCTGGCTTCGATGAGCCTGGCCATGTCCAGTGGGAACTTCACAACTATGCCTTAGACGTCGTTCGAGGCGTCATTGAAGACCCCTACCTTTTCGTCTACATGAGATTCTGCTCCCCCGAAGAGACCGAAGGCGACAAGTGGCGCGACGAGAAGCTCTGGAAACGTGTCAACCCAGCTTTGACGAGCTTCAATCCCCGGGCCATTGACGAGATGCGCCGGGTGGCCGCCGAAGCTGCCCGCTCGCCGGCCAAGGTGGTCAGCTTCAAACGGCTGTACCTGAATGTTCACCTGCCCCGGGCAGCCGAGCGCACCGACAAGCTGGTCACGCTCGAGGCGTGGGACCAGGCCGCCGGCATCCGCAAGGATCTTGACGAGCTGGCCGGCCGCACCTGCTACGGGGGGCTCGACCTCGCCGGCAGCGTTGACGTGAACGCTCTGATCGGGCTGTTCCCCAACGAGTCTGGCACCTGCCCGGAGTCCGGCTGCCAAGGCTCGAAAGAGACCTGCTACCACCTGCTGGCCCGTTTCTGGGTGCCCGAAGAGGCCTTCGGCGAACAGGCCCGCGAGTGGGCCAAGCCGCTCAAGGAGCAACTGGCCAACTGGGGCCGCGAGGGGTGGCTGACCGTGCTGCCCGGCCGGGTGATCGATGACCGGGACATCCAGAGCGAGATCGACCTGTGGGCCCGGACAGTCAACCTCATCCGGCTCTCGAAGGATCCCTGGCAGTCCAAGCAGCTCGGCGTGCTGCTGCGGGAGGAGTACGACCAGCTCGACGTCTACGACCTGGCGCAGACCTTCGCCAAGCTGGGGGAGCCGACCGACCTGTTCATCCGCCTCGTGCTCGCCGGGCGGATTCACCACGGCGGCAACCCCGTCCTGCGCTGGATGGTGGGCAACGCCATCGCCGCCAAGGACTCGGGCGGCAACCAGAAGCCCGACCGTAAACGCTCAGCGGGCAAGATCGACGGCGTGGCGGCCGCCGTGAACGCTCTCGCAGCGGCGACGAAACCGGATGAGGAGGGGGAGGTTTGGGCTATGGCGGTGGTGAAGAGCCGCTGAGGCAGCGCCCGGCCCGGGAGGCAAGTCGAGTCTGTCCCATCCCGGCGCCGGTTGACCGCTGGCGGGGTTTCGGCTCTGCGGCCCTTGGCAACGGACTCTCGGCTCCGTCAGACCCGTCCCTCACCACGCTCGACTGGAGGGCACTTCCCAAGCTGTAGCCGCTTCGACGCCTCCGCCCCTTGGCGGGAATTCTGGCTCCGAGTTTACTTGGCGCCGCCGTTGTTCGGCGAGGAACGCCGACACTGAGCAACATTCCTTCGCGGTCTGCCTTGTCTCTTCTTTCTGAGCCCCTGGGGCTTTCCCTCATCCGGGAGGATCGGTTGCCGAAGCCAAGGCAGCCCCCCCTAGGTCCCCCCCAGAATTGAGGAGTCCGTAAGCCGGACATATGGGGCCTAAGAGAAAGGTTGCCTTGGAAGGTTCCGTATCCGGTAGGGATTCGGCGCCTTGCCGTTAGCAGCGCAGGTTCCCAAACCTGCATGCCGGGGAACTCGCGCGGCCCCTGCCCGCCCCGGCTTCCTTTACCGGGCAGAGGCGCGCGGGACTACGGCGGAAGGGTTACGGGGGTGAAGGGCTTGCGGGTATGATGATGCAAGTTCTGCCGACCTTCCTGTACAAGGTTTGGCACATGGCCCCGGGCGACTCCCATCGCTGCGGGGCTGCTGTTTTCTGGGGGTGATCCTACTCCGCACGGACTAGGGCGTCTACCGGGTGGTTAGCCTCTTCGCCAACATGCCGGATGCCGTGAGATACCGCCAGCGACCCGTCCGCATGCGCGCGCTGCCCGACGTCGGCGAAGGTGCGGTCGAGGCCGTCGCCAGCGTCTACGGCCTCACCTACGACGTGATGGACTGGTTTTGGGAGACCAAGGAGCGCATTGCCCCCGGCGCCTTCACGGACTCGATCGGCGAGGATCCGCTGGCCCCCTACTTCTGGATGCACGGCTGGGAGCAGGGACCGGTCGGCGACGGGACGTGGACCGACTCGAGCACTGAGCTGCGCAACCGGGGCCAGCTCTACATCGACGACGGCCTGGCCCTGCGGATCTGGCGCGGCCTCAAGTCTGGCGCCATCAAGGAGTGGAGCATCGGCTACCTGGCCCTCGACACCCACGTCGAAAAGGAGGATGGCGAGGAAGTCGAGGTGGTCGACAAGGGCCAGCTCGTGGAACTGTCGTCGTGCGTCATGGGGGCCAATCCCGGCACGGAGACGATCAGTGTGCGCCGGGCCGGCGGGAGGCTCGCCAAACGCGGGCTGACCCGTTCCGGTCACGGCGCACTACTCCTACCACGGGGGGCGCGTCGGCGTGACGTGGACACCGCCGACGACGATGACCCGGGGGCCTGCGCTCAAGCCGTCGATGCTGCCATTGACGAGGCCCTCGACCTCTTCGCAGCCGGGGAAACCGAGCAGGCGGTAGCGCTCGTACAGGCCGCCGACCTCTCGGTTGACAAGCTGCTGGACATCCTCGGCGTGCCTGATCCCGACGAAGACGGGCAGACCAGCGTCTACCGGGCCAAGGGGCGCCGCAGGGTCACCCCGAACGTCGGCGGCAAGGCGCCTCGCAAGCGGGGGGCCATCCCGCCTCACTCCACGGCGACGGTTGAACAGGCGTGGGACGGTGCCGAGCAAGAGAAGAACCTGAACAACGAAGACGGCGAGAAGGAATACCGCCAGATGTACGCCTGGGTCGACTCCGACGCCGATCCCGACACCAAGAGCGCCTACAAGTTCCCGCACCACATGGTCGACGGCAACGGCACCGTCGGGGCGGCCAATACCTCGGCCTGTTCGTCAACCATCGCATCGCTGAACGGGGGCCGCGGGGGATCGTCCATTCCCGACGGTGACCGCCAGGGAGTCTGGGACCACGTCGCCAAGCACCTGACCGACGACGGCCTGGAAGCGCCTGAACTGCGCACGCTCGAGGACATCGAAGCGGAGAAGAACCGCAGCGCCCCGAGCCCCCTTACCCTCAGCGACCAAGAAGTGCACCGGATGTTCGTCGCCGTGAGGCAGAACCTATTGACCGAAGACAAGGCCGTGGAAGCTCTCCAGCGGGCCTACCGACCCGAAAGGAGGAGCTGAATGGCGGTCATCACCGCAGACGTGCTACGCCAGATGTCCGAGTCAATCGAGGCTGACCAGAGGGAAGAGGCCCGGCTGCGGGCGGCTGCCGACAAGCGCAAGGGCGAGATCGCCGCCTCGGTGGACGATCCGATGGTCCTGCTGCGGGACGCCCACATCTTCGAAGAGGTCGACACGATGTACAAGCCGGCTGATGCGCTCCGGAGCAGGATCGTCCTCGCCCAGGCGAACTACGGTCGACTCGCCGGGACCCCCGATACCAAAGAGGGGCCGGTTCCCGCCAACGGCTCAACCGCAACGTCTCAGGGCACCTTCTCACCTTTGGAATACGGCGAGCGGTTCACGGCGAGCGATGCCTACGTGAAGTTCCGCACCGCCGTTCAGTCCGGTGCAAAGCTTGAGGTGGCCTGGGGTTCCGAGTTCAAGAACGGTGTCGAGGTCATGACCCGTAAAGAGGCCAAGGACTCCCACTTCGGCGTTCGCCAGCGTGCTGTCACCCTGACCAACCTGCCCTGGTCGCAGCGCCAGCCCGACCAGTTCGTTCCCCTGGCCGCCCGTCCGGTGGTCCTGCTGGACATGATCTCGATGGCGACGACCGACTCAGTGAGCATCGACTATCAACAGCAGACGGCGAGGACGGACGCCGCGGCGGCCACTGCCTACGGCACGTTGCTCCCCGAGCACTCGCTGACCGTCATCAACGTCAACGTCGTCGTGAGCCGCATCGGTGCCTACACGTACGTGACCGAAGCGCAGCTACAGGACGAAGGCCAGCTCCAGGACCTGATCGACGCAGACTTGATGGGCGACTACGAGCGCTCAGTGGAGTACCAGATCGTCAACGGCACGGGTACGCCATGGAACGGCATCCTCAACACGTCGGGGATCAACACGCAGGCGAGGGGCACGGACACCTGGCTCGATTGCGTACACAAGGGGATCACCCAGATCCGGCTGGCCTTCGGCGAGCCCAATGCCGTCGGTCTGCACCCGACCGACCTCCAGAGCCTCACCTTGCAGAAAGACTCGCTGGGCAACTACCTCTTCAAGATCGGCGAGCCGCCGAACATCTGGGGTCTCCGGCCAGTGCCCACCCCCGTCTTTCCCCAGGGAACGGGTGTTGTGGCCGACTGGCGCTGGGCAACGATCTGGACTCGTCAGGGAGTCGCCGTGATGGCCAGTTCGGAGCATGCGGACCTTTTCCTCCGGGGTCAGATCGCGGTGAAAGCCGAGGGACGTGCGGCTTTTGGTTGCAAGCGTCCTGTCTGGTTCACGAGTCTTACGGGGCTCTGAGCATGGCCGTCATCCTGATCGACCTCCCATGGTCCGACCGCTCAGGCGGCAAGCCCAAACCCAAGCCCAAGAAAGGACGCTGAGCATGGCAGTGGAAATCGACACCACGGGCCTCACTCGCATCCAGCGAGTGGAAAGTCCCGCAGAGGGAATCCGCGATGAACAGGTCGCCACGGTGCGGCTTCACGCCGAGCTCCCCGATGGCCGGACGATCATGATCATGCCTACCGGCGACATCCGGGGCGTGGTGCCCAAGGGAGCGAAGATCATCTGGCACGAGCGCATGAGCCAGAGCCCCCAGGATGTCGCCCTGGCCGGTTCTGTTCCGACGTCGGGGGCCGAGGTAGCCGTGCCGATCGCCGGCCTGCTCGGAGACAACTACACCAACGCCCGTCTCGACGAGATGGAGCGGGAGATTGCCAGCCTCAAGGAAGAGCTGGCCCGCCGCAACCCAGAGGAGACCCTCGCTGAGCGGACAGCCGAGCTCGAGGAACTCAAGGCCGCCCGGGTGCGCACCACCCTCAAGCAACCGGGACCGGACGTGGCCCCGTCGCCCAAGAAGTAAGGAGGCCCCATGCCCCAGTCGACAGCACTCGGCCGCTGGATCAACCGGCCAGCCTTCACGCTCAAGGCCGCGGGGGCCGAGACCGCGAGTACCGCGGGGGCTTGGGTCGACCTTGGTGACGTCCCCGCTGGCGAGATCGACGTCGCTGTCACCGCGGTGGCTGG
>WNFF01000068.1_pt1 | contig 64690 bp, 58 predicted proteins | sample 5400441 | NCBI WGS metagenome assembly WNFF01 (sample SAMN13153345, study PRJNA577476) | soil metagenome | isolation source: 120 cm saprolite under Douglas fir tree site 2 hole 3 replicate 1 | place: USA:California | collected 2015-04-18 | reverse complement strand
TTCGCCGTTCTCGTCTTTGCACAGGCGCCCTCAGCTTTTCCACAACTGAGCTCCTCGGAAAGCCCTGTCCAGCAGGCAGTTCGTCGTTTTCCGGTCATGTCAATCAATTTGCGTCTGCTGGCGGCAGGCGCCCGGGCCGAATTGCGAGAGAGGCCGTTGACAAAAATTTCTTTAGGACTAGAATACCCGACGATTTCTGCCTGTAGAATTTCCGTCATGAACTCTCAACTTCTCGACTCCGTTCTCCTGCAAACCGACTTCCCGGAACTGAAGTTGCATGCCAGCGGCAAAGTCCGCGACGTCTACCTCCTCGACCAGGAGCGTTTGCTGTTCGTCGCCACCGACCGGATCTCCGCCTTCGATTATGTGCTCGCCACCGGTATTCCTCACAAGGGCCGGGTGCTGACGCAGATCTCGCTTTTCTGGTTCGAGTTTCTTCGTGACCTGGTACCCAATCATCTTATTACCACCGACGGCGGCCAATATCCGCCCCCCCTGCAAAAATATGCCGACCAGTTACACGGCCGTTCGATGATCGTGACCCGGGCGGACATGTTTCCGGTGGAATGCGTGGTGCGGGGGTACCTCTCCGGATCGGCCTGGAAGGAGTACAAGACCACGGGCCGGGTTTGCGGGATCGAGCTGCCGACCGGGTTGCAGGAGTCGGATCGCCTGCCGGAGCCGATTTTTACTCCCGCCACCAAAGCCACGACCGGTCATGACGAGAATATCCCTTTTGCAGAAATGGCTCGCCTAGTGGGGCCGGACCTGAGCCGGCAACTACACGACATCAGTTTGGTTGTGTACAGCAAGGCGGCGGAGTACGCACGGCAGAAGGGCATTATTATTGCGGACACCAAATTCGAGTTCGGACGCACCGCTCAAGGCATAACCTTGGCGGACGAGGTGCTCACTCCGGACTCTTCCCGCTTTTGGCCGGCCGACCAGTACGGGCCCGGCCGCGCGCAGGACTCATTCGACAAGCAGTATGTGCGGAATTATCTGGAAGAAATTCGCTGGAACAAGCAGCCTCCCGTTCCGGCTCTTCCCGCCGATGTGGCGCGCAGGACGAGCGAAAAATATCTCGAGGCATACCACTTGCTTACGGGGCGTGATCTGGATGTGTAACGGCATCGCCGGACAAAGTGGTGCCGCATGAATTTAGCGGACTGGGTCGTTATCGCGGTGATCGTGGCTTCCGCCATGCACGCGGCGGCGATGGGATTCTTTCAGGAAGCGTTCCACATCGGGGGCCTGATTGTAGGGTATCTGTTGGCAGCGTGGCAGTATCGGCGACTGGGTATTCTGTTAGGAACGTACTTGAAATCGCCGTGGGCAGCAGATAGTGCCGCCTTCCTGATTATTTTCTTTGCCGTCACCGTGGCCTTTGGCTTGGCCGGCCGAACGGCTCGATGGGTGATGAAAGCTTCAGGACTTCGCCTGGTGGACCGCTTCCTGGGCGGGGTGCTGGGGACGTTGCGCGGAGGTTTGATCGTGGCGTTCGTGCTGGTGGGCATGACGTCGTTTACACCGACGGCAAAGTGGTTGGAGGGGTCGGAATTAGCCCCATACTTCCAGGGCGTGGGGCGGGCTGCCATCTGGCTTGCTCCTGCGGAATTGCGGGCACGCTTTTACCAGGGATTGGATTTGCTCCATCATCGGCCGCAGCCATCACAGGCCGGTTCGGCAAGACAGTCGTCCGGGAAATAAGCAATCGGAAAGCTTTGTTGTTATACTCGCAGCTTTTCACGCAGGCGATTCGTCGCGCGGGAAGACAAAAGCAGAAAGACAAAGAAAGAGAGATGCCGTGAGAGATCAGCTCGAAGCCCTCATCCTGCAGATGTACCGGAGCAACATTCTCTATTCCGAAGCGGTGCGCGAGTTCAAAAAGAAATTCATTCTGACCGTGTTGCAGGAGAACAAAGGCAACCAGTGCCGCGCCGCGCGCGAACTGGGCATGCACCGCAACACCCTGAGCCGCACCATCTCAGAACTAAAGATCGACGTGCGCCAGCTGCGCGATGGGGTCAAGCGCCCGCCCCGCAGCGCCCGTCCTGTTAACTACGAGAAGAAGGCGGCGCGTTAGATTGAAGCTGTCAGCCGTCAGCCGGGTTCAAGCTGAGAGCCTGACAGCCGTTTGCTCTCAAATTGCGGCGCGCAAAAATTAAGGCAGCCCCGAGGGCTGCCTCTTTTCGTCGGACCACGTGTGCCTACTGCGGCTTCCTGTGGACCGGCGGTTTCCTAGCAGGCGCCGGAGCGGCCTTGGTTAGGAGCGCACCTTTTTCCATGACTATGATAAAAGGCTTGGGAGTGTAGGACACTGGCGTGCCCTCGAAGTTGATCTTGTCTCCCACCTTCGGCAAGCTCCTGGTCGGGATAGGCGCTGGAAATGAGAGCTCGATGTCCGCACGTTTCTGGTCAATGTCATCCACGCTGGCCGCCAGTTCGAGCTTGGTTGGCGTAGCCGTGATTACCTGTACTTCCGCCATTTGCAGATTCTTGCCTTTGAGTACGCTCCAGACTTTCTCCTGGTCTTCCGGTGCGGCTTCGGAGAGAACCAGTTCCCACTCCGCAAAACTCATTTCCTCAGGCTTCTTGGTTTTCACCAGTTCAGCTGCCTGCTGCGCGGGAGTCGGGGGAACATACCGGGCGATAGTGAACCCCGCCGGTGGTACGGGCGTGGTCTTCGTCTGTGCCAACAAATCATCCCAGCCTTGTTCGGAGCCGTGATATTTCACGTACCGGTTGTGTCCAAACTTGACGATCGAATCCTTCCCTCTCGGATCTGTGACTAAATTGGCCGCGCGCGCGATGAAAAACAGTCCGTTCACGTCATCGGGAGGAGTCGCCGTCAGGTAGGCAAGAGCCAAAGGATAGACGTTTTCGACATTGTTAGGGTCAGCCTCAACGGCCGGCCGCAGATATTTTTGCGCCGAAGCGTAATCTTTCAACTGTAGCGCGGAGAAACCAGCGACGCTATTCAGCAGCGCGGAAAGCTGGGTCTTCTGCTTGGCGAAATCTGCGTCCGAGACGCCATCTGCTTTCGGCATCTTGGCAAGAGCTTGCAAGCCCTTCTCGGCATGCTGCTTGGCATCGGCCCACTTCTGCGCGGCACGCTCGTTGTAAGCCAGCAGCACCAGGCCGCGCGCGTTGTCCGGATTGGCCGCCAGCAGACGATTGGCGGCGTCAATGACCTTCGCCTGATTTCCAGCCTGCTGATAGGTTCCCATCAACAGTTCCAACGCATCTTCCTTCATCACACTGTTGGGGTACTGGGTAAGGAATGCTTCCAGTCCGCTGATCTTGGCCGCGGGGTCGGTCTGCTGCACTGCGCCGACATACGCGTTGTATTCAGCCGGATCCTTGATTTCCTTCTTCTGTTGCGGCTGTGAGGGAGAGGCCTGCGCTGGTTGCGGTTGGGACGCCTGCGGTTGCGCCATTGCGGCGTCCTGCCTCGAGGCCACCGCAGACAACGCCAACAAAAGCGCCACTAGACTCGTCTTCATTCGAATCGCTCCTTAAGCTTTCGGGAAAAACGGCGACGACATTACACCCAGGTACCACCCAAGCCAACTCACCCGGTTTTTTCTAGAACACAGGCTGCCTGCGCGCCCACGCGACGGGCGTCGTAAACGCCTGGCTTGGCTCTGAAACCGTCAGAACCGCCAGAGCACGTTTCCGGTGAGGCGGATTATAAGTATGTGCCTCGTCTAAGGCAAGTTGGCTTTTACAATCCGATATCATCTCTTCTTGTAAGATGCGTACAAGAGCCGATCCAGATGGTCCGAAACAGGCCCGAAGCGGTGCTCCCCAGGGTAATAATTTTATGCCCAAGGCAACCCAAAATCAGCTCCAGGGACAGGTAGCGGTCATCACCGGTGGAGGAAGGGGAATCGGAGCCGCCATAGCCCGCAAATTGGCGGATTTGGGAGCCCTCACCCTGCTCTGCGGACGGAAAGCTGCGCCCCTCGAAAGCACGGCGACAGCGATTGCGAAGTTGGGCGGACAAGCTCAGGTGGCCGAATGCGACCTGACCGACCTGCGCTCGGTTGAGTCCGTGGCGGCTCGGGTAGAGCGCGACTTCGGACGCGCCGATATCCTGGTAAACAATGCAGGCGTGGGCAGCTTCGCAGCCCCGCTGCACCAGATGTCACCCGACTCGTGGGAACACGTCATGAATACGAATCTGCGCGGCGTCTATTACTGCATTCGCAGCTTCGCCCCGATGATGATTCGCTCGGGCAGCGGACACATCGTCAACATCTCTTCCCTGGCCGGGAAAAATCCTCTGCCCAACGGTGCAGCCTATGCGGCTTCCAAATGGGGATTGAACGGGCTCAGCTACTCAGTCGCGGAAGAGTTGCGCAGCCACAACATCCGCGTCTCCGTCATTTGTCCCGGATCGGTTCACACCGAGTTGAGCCCGCACCAAGGCAAGGATCCGAAAAAGATGCTGCAACCGGAAGATGTAGCTCACGTAGTCGCGATGCTGGTGACACAGGAGCCCCAGTCGTTCGTGAGCGAAGTGCTGCTGCGACCGACGTTGAAGCCCTAGCCGCTCGTTCATTTCTTGAATAGATTCTCGAAGGCCTGCCTGGCGTCATTCGGGCGCGACGCCTTTGGCGTCGAAGTCTCTTTCTCGACCATCACACGGATGGAGTAGAACGTGCATTCGTTACGCTGGTCCTTGCGCGAGATCCGTTCGGGGATTGGCTGGGTACACTCAAAGCGGCTCGAGGTATCGAAGTAAGTACACTGCTTGCAGGAATGGAGTTCAAAGCCACATTTGGGGCACTGGCCGACCGGTTCGCTGAGGGATTCCAAAAGCGTTCCGCATTGGGAACAGCGAGACACGGTACGCGTGCCCGGCATCTGGATCGCCCGCGGGCCGAAGGTATCTTTCTTAACCGGCTTGCCTAGCTTTTCGGACGCCTCCCTCTTTTGGCCCTGCTGGCCGCTGTCCTGGTATCCGCGCTGCCGGTACTTCCGGTCTGACAAGATTCCCTCCGTGTGGCCGCGCCGACATTGTCTCGCTTTAGCGCGCCGGCGACAAGGGGCGACAAGGGGAAGCATAATTGTATTTCCGAACACTGGGTGCTAACATCCGGACAGTTGCAACTTGTTGCTGGGAGGGTCCAAGATGTCAGACAAAGATAGCAATAGTTTTCTCTGGTTTCTCGCCGGGCTAGGCGTAGGCGCTGCGGTCGGAGTTCTATACGCGCCGAGCGCGGGCAGCGAAATACGAGAAACACTACGCTCCAAAGCAGATGAGGGGCGGGAGTTCGTGAAAGAACGCGCCCGCAAAACCCGCGAGCAGGCCTCTGATCTGGTGGACCGTGGCCGCGAAGTCGCGAAACAGCAAAAAGAACAGTTCAAGTCGGCTTATGACGCGGGTCGCCAGGCGTATCACGAAGCTACCGCGACGGACAGCGGCGCATCGAAGAACCTGTAATGCTGAGTCTCTCCGTCCCGAGCGTCAGAGGTATGGCGCTGTAGCGCGGAGTAGCCCTTATGGACTATCTACCGATATTTGTCGGTGTCACCGCAGCAGCGGTCGTAATCCAGGCGGGTATCCTGGTGGCCCTGTACGTGGCGGTCCGCAAGAGCAGTTCGCGCATGGAAGCTTTGGCCACGGAGGTAAAGGCTAAGGTCCTGCCGACTGCGGCCACTGCGCAGTCCATAATGATGGAGTTGCGTCCGAAAATTGACACCATCGCGACCAATGTCAGCGAAACGACGACCGTGGTTCGCGGCCAGCTGGAACGGATTGACGCCACGGTCAGCGATGTTGTGGATCGTGCTCGCCTGCAAGTAATTCGCGCCGACGAATTGCTTAATCGCACCATGGATCGGATCGAAGAGACCACCGATGTGGTCCATAAGACGGTCGTTTCGCCGGTTCGCCAGCTGTCCGGGTTAATCCAAGGAGTAACTGCAGGAGTGGAATTCTTGTTCGGCGGAAAACGCGCCTCGCGCCGAGACGTCACCGTCCCTCAGGACGAAATGTTCATCTAGCTTTGTTAAGCTGAGAACCTCGAACGCTAAGCGATCCAACCCCCGCCCACAACCACATCATGGTCGTAGAACACCGCCGCCTGGCCAGGTGTCACGGCGCGTTGCGGCTCGTCGAAAGTGACCAGAATTTCATCGTCAGCACTCTTTTCAAGCAGGGCTGAAGCCCCCTCGTGGCGATGGCGGATTTTCACCGTAACTCGCATCGGTTCCAGAAGATCTGCAACTGCGATGAGATTGATGCGATGCGTAAGCAAAGTCCGTGTGTAGAGCTCCTCTTGCTGGCCGACGACTACCTGACGCGTGTCTCCCTTGATCTGAATCACGTATAGCGGCGAGCCCGTGGCTAACCCGAGCCCCTTGCGCTGGCCCACGGTAAAGTTGTGAATGCCGCCGTGCTCGCCTACAACTGCTCCGTCGGTCGTCACCAGTTCGCCGGCGGTATCGGGCAGCGCCTCGCCCTGCTCTGCGAGATATGCGTCGAGGAACTTCTTGTAGTCGCCTCCGGGAACAAAGCAGATTTCCTGCGAGTCCGGCTTCTGGGCCAGAGCCAGTCCGTGCTGGCGAGCGAGTTCGCGTACCTCGGGCTTCATCATCCCGCCCAGGGGAAACAGGGTGCGGCTGAGCTGGTCCTGAGTCAAACCGAACAGGAAATAAGTTTGATCCTTGGACCGATCCGCGGGGCGCTGGAGCAGCCAACGTCCGATCGCCTGATCAAACTCCACCCGGGCGTAATGACCGGTAGCCAGGGCATCGGCGCCAATCTGCTGGGCCACAATCAGTAATTGATCAAACTTCAAATGATTGTTGCAAAGACTGCAAGGAATGGGTGTTCGTCCCGAAAGGTATTGCTCAACAAACGGACGCACCACGTCGCGTTCAAACCGTTCCTCGTGATTGACCACATAGTACGGGATGCCGATCGTCTCTGCGACACGGCGCGCGTCGTACACATCGTCCAAGGAGCAGCAGCGCCCCTGGACCGACTCGGGCATTCCTTCGTGGCCAGCCAGGCGCCGTTGGTTCCAAAGCTGCATGGTCAGGCCGATAACTTCGTGCCCCTCGGCGCGCAGCATGGCCGCCACGGTAGAGGAATCAACTCCACCCGACATGGCGACGGCGATGGTCTTCGCTGAGGTCATTGGAGATTTCAGGTGTCCGTGGTTCGGCTTTTAGCTCTTAAGCCTTTAGCTTTCAGCCAAGAGCTTATGGCTAACAGCTGTTTTATTGTAAACCGGCGACAGCTCTCGCAGCCTTGCCACGGTTTGTGGAACCAGGCTAAGTGCGAATTCGACATCCTCGGATGTGCTTTGCTTGCCCAGACTAAAACGAAGACTGCCCCGCGCTTGCTCCGGACGTAGACCCATCGCAGTCAGCACATGCGACGGCTCAATCGCGCCCGACGAGCAGGCGGCTCCAGTTGAAACTGCCAATCCCTTTAGATCCAGGGCAATCACCAGCGCTTCGCCGTCGCTGCCGTCAAAATGAACACTGGTGGTGTTGGGTACGCGCGGCGCACTTTGGCCGTTTACACCGGTGGCTTCCACTTCGCCAAGGATCGTTTGCTCTAGCCGATCGCGCAGGCCAGACATACGATCGAGATCGCCCCGGGCAAATGCCTTCCTGGCAAGTTCCGCCGCTTTGCCCAGAGCAACGATACCGGGAACGTTTTCCGTGCCCGCCCGTCGCGAACGCTCGTGGCTTCCGCCATGGAGCATCGGACGCAGACCAGTTCCCTTTTTAACGTACAGCGCGCCCACGCCTTGCGGAGCGTGCATCTTGTGTCCGGAGATGGAAAGCAGATCGCAGCCGATGCGCCTGACGTCGATCACGACCTTCCCTGCTGCCTGCACCGCATCGGTGTGGAAATAGGCATCGGCGTCGGCGGCGACTTTGCCAATCTCTTCCACCGGCTGCAGCACGCCGGTTTCATTGTTGGCCATCATGATGGTGATAAGCCGGGTGTTCGGCCGCAACGCCCTCCGGACGTCATCAGGATCGACTTGCCCGCGACCGTCCACCGGAACGTATGTGACTTCGCAGCCCACTGCTTCCAGATGCTTGCATGAGTTCAGCACGGCGTGATGTTCGATAGCCGAAGTAATGACGTGCTGTCCTGGGTTGCTTAGGCCGAAATTGACCAGACCGAAAATTGCCAGGTTATCGCCTTCGGTGCCGCCGCTGGTGAAAACGATCTCCGAGGCGCGGCATCCCACCAGGGAAGCTAACGACTCGCGCGCACGCTCGACGGCCGCCCGTGTCTCCTGTCCATGGTGATGGATGGATGAGGCGTTGCCAAAATGCTCCCCGAAATACGGTTGCATGGCCGTCAAGACCTCGGGCAGAACCGGTGTAGTGGCGTTATTGTCGAGATAGACGCGGCGCATAGTCTCTTTGTGATTTTACGCCCCAACGTTCGTTTTCCGATACTCGCTGGTCTCGAGATCCGAAGCCAAGGTTCCCTTTGTGGAGCTTGCCCAATTTTCTTTCGTCGCCTCAGATAGAGCTGTTAATCTTGCCGTCAGACATGAAGCCAGGTGGACAATTGTTGCTCGACTCGGAGAGAGGGAAGGGCCTCCCCAGAAAGACCCACGCTACACGATGCCCGATCGGGCGCTCGACCACAGTTTGTGATTCTTGTTTTATACGGCACCGTATTGGTCTGTGCCGTTAGCGCTGGCGTTCTAGTCTCCTGCGGGGCCAAGCAATGAACCGAGTTCACGTCGACGAATCGCTCAAAAGCTCGGCCAAGATTTCAGCAGTTACTACTGAAATCGCCTTCCCTACCGCTGCTCCATCGGCACATACCGCTGCGGATACGCCGGCCCGATGTAGTCCGCCCGCGGGCGGATCAGGCGGTTGTCGTCGAGTTGCTCGATGACATGGGCTGCCCAGCCACTGATTCGCGACACCGCGAATACCGGCGTGAACAGGTCTACGTCAATGCCCAGGGTGTGGTAAGTGGACGCCGAGTAGAAGTCCACGTTGGCATTGAGTTTTTTCTCGGCCTTCACGAATTCTTCGATCTTGCGCGACATCTCGAACCACTTGTTCTGGCCGCTGCTTTTCCCCAAGTCGCTCGACATTTTGCGCAGGTGCGTGGCCCGCGGGTCTTCGGTGTGGTATACGCGATGGCCAAAGCCGGGCACTTTCTTTTTTTGCGACAGCATTCCCTTCACATAATCCACCGGATCGGTGCCCGCTTTGTCGATAGCCTGCAGGATATGGAACACCGCTTCGTTCGCGCCGCCATGGAGAGGGCCTTTTAAGGCTCCAATGGCCGCCGTGACCGCCGAAAGCATATCGGAAAGCGTAGCCGCCACGACCCGCGCGGCAAAGGTGGAAGCGTTAAGCTCATGATCGGCGTGCAGGATCAAAGCGATATCCAGCGCCCGCTCGGCGGTTTCCGAAGGCCTCGCGCCATTCAACAGCAACAGAAAATTAGCCGCGTGCGAAAGCGAACGGTCCGGCTCGACCACGCTCTTCCCTTTTCGGACGCGATCATATGCCGCCACCATCATCGCGATCTGCGAGGTCAGCCGGAACGCCTTCAGCAGATTGGCATCGTGATCGTTCTTTTTGTCTTCGGGATCGTAAAACGACAGCGCCGAAACCGCCGTGCGCAGCACGTCCATGGGCTGAGTCCGCTGCGGCGCTGTACGCAGAAGTTCGATGATTGCGGGATTCAGCTTTCGCTCTTCCGCGAGGCGCTCGCGAAAGTCCTTCAATTCCTTGGGCGTGGGCAACTTGCCATACCACAACAAGTAACAGGTTTCCTCGAAATTGGAGTGGTCAGCAAGTTCGTGAATGTCAATGCCGCGGTAGGCCAGAACGCCTTGATCCCCGTCGATGTAGCAAATGCTGGAGATGGTGGCGACAATTCCTTCCAGACCTTTGGGGGCCTGTGTGGTGGTCAGGCTGGGCATGTTCCCTCGCTTAGAATCTCGGAAAATCAGGTTGTGGCCGCACGGGAAGGAAAATGACGCGTGCTGTCGCAACTAACTTTTATACGCCAAAAGTTTTAACTTTCCAAACTCGGTAGTGTCCTGGTAGTGGGTCAGTTAGCCGCTACCGGTGTCCTAACTTGGGTAACAATTTACTCTTGGCCTATCTCTTTGCTGACCGTTTCGTTCGCGTCAAATGTCCCACTGTTCGCGACCCAGACATAGGCATCGACGGTACATGACGCCAATCCTCCAGAATCGTCGGTATGACAGTGACTGGCATAGACGGCGTGTCTCTCGGGAAGGAGCCTTGTTGACTCGCCATTCCGCACGGAAGCCCCGTCCAGAAATCCAGGTGTGACGATCTTTCCGCCTTTTCCTCGGAACTGAGCTAACACAGGCTTGCCGTGTTCAAGCCGGAGCAATGCCACTTGGGAGGTGTATGCACCCATGTGACAGTATTCGACAAGAGCTTCTGGAATGCCATCGTTAGTCACATCGGCAGTCTGGACGATGACGATCCATCTTTCTTGCGCGTAGCAAGACTTGAATTCATTTCCCAGGGCTCCCTCGATCCCTGGGATCATGGCTTCCCAATCAACTGTCTGCGGCTTCGAGTCTGGTTTTTGCTGGGCGGGCGCGCTAAAGACAAAAGGATCAACGAGCAACAATATGACGATGAAAGCCCGTGAAAGTGCTCGAGTAAGAGGGTTCATTTTGGATGCTAATTTGAAATCCTTATGGTTGAAGCGTGGCATGAATCGTGCTCCGAATCCACTCTGAGACGGTTTGATTGCTCGTTTTGGTTGCTGCTGCCATCGCCTCAGATTATCAGCGGTGAAGCGGACGGGGACGATCCGCCCCTTGGCTTCGCCTGTGGGCATCTTCGGACGACTTACTTTCCTACAGGACGAATACACGAAGGTACATTGCCCCCGGGAAAGCTCACAGTTGTGCTTCCCTTCCCGGTTACAATCGGGACATGCGCTGGGGGATGTTCATCCTGATCGCCTTGGGATTGGCTGCGGCAGCCTTCTGCAGCGACCAGCCATCAAATCTGCCCCTCGTGCCTTGTTCTGAAGGTTCGCCCGGAGCTGCCTCCTGCAATCCATCGAAGAAAGAATTAAAAGAAGCCACCGAGGCTTTCAGCCGGGGCCTTCGCCTGCAAAAGGAAAAACATCTTGATCAGGCCTTCGATCAGTTCGATACGGCGGCGCGGCTGGCTCCGAAAGACACCGATTATGTGACCGCGCGCGAAATGACCCGGCAGCAAGTCGTGTTCGATCACCTGCAGCGCGGCAACGCGGAGATGCTCAAGAACCGCCAGATAGAAGCTCTGGCCGAATTCCGCACCGCTTTACATCTGGATCCGCAAAATGAATTTGCCCAGCAGCGTCTGCAGGACGCGATGGGGGAATGGGCGCCGAAAACCACCGGCGCGCCGCAGGTTGTGGCCGACGCAGAAGAAATTCGGGTGGCTCCCAATCCGGTTCAAGCCGATTTCCATTATCGTGGCGACGGCCGCGGCCTTCTCACGCAGGTAGCTGCGGCGTTCGGCGTGACCGCCATCTTCGACGAGTCGGTGGTTTCTCGCGGGGTCCGTGTCGACCTCGGCGAGGCGGACTTTTACACCGCCATGGCCGTGGCCTGCCAGATGACGCACACCTTCTGGACGCCGCTCGACGGCGACCAGATTTTACTGGCAGCCGAATCAGCGCAAAACCACCGTCAGTTTGATCGCATGGCCCTGCGCACCTTCTACCTGCCAGGGATCGCTTCTCCTCAGGAACTGAGCGACGTGGTCAACCTGCTGCGCAATCTTTTTGAAATCCGCCTGGTGACTCCACAGCCCCAAACCAGCACCATCATTGTCCGCGCTCCCAGAAATATCCTGGACGCCGCCACGCGGGTGCTCGAAGCCTTCGGCGATTTCCGTCCCCAGGTCATGTTGGACGTGCATGTGTATGAAATTACCAACAGCCTGACTCGCAACATGGGATTGCAAATTCCCAATAACTTCAAATTGTTCAATATTCCCGTGGGCGCATTGGCCGCGCTCGGGGGCCAGAACATCCAGGCTCTGATCAACCAGCTCATATCCGGCGGCGGCATCAACCAAGCCAACTCCACAGCGCTTTCCGCGCTTCTGGCCCAACTCCAGGGACAGCAGAGCTCGATCTTCAGCCAGCCTCTGGCCACATTTGGTGGTGGATTGACGCTCAGCGGACTGAGTCTGGGGACGGCAGGCGCTCAGTTGTCATTGAACGAAAGCAACGTGAAAACGCTGGAGCATGCCACGCTGCGCGTGAGCCAGGGCAACGATGCGAAGCTGCTCGTGGGCTCGCGCTACCCCATCCTGAATGCCAGCTTTGCGCCGGTTTTCAATAGCGCAGCGATTTCAGCGGTGATCCAGAACAACAGTTTCCAGTCCCCTTTTCCATCATTCAACTACGAAGATATTGGGCTGTCGATCAAGGCCAAGCCGTTGGTAAGCGGGAGTTCGGACGTCGGCCTGCAACTGGAAGTACAGTTCCGCACCCTGACGGGACAGTCACTAAACGGTGTCCCGGTGATTTCGAACCGCGAATACAAGGGCAGCATCAACCTGATGGACGGAGAACCAGCCGTGGTCGCAGGTTCGGTTTCACGCAACGAGCAGCGCAACCTGACCGGAATCCCCGGACTCGGAGCCGTCCCGGGATTGAATCAGGTGATGACCAGCAACAGCAAGCAGGTAGATGAGGACGAACTGCTCATCGTGATCACGCCGCGTGTTGTCAACCGCGAACAGAGTCAGAACGCAGAAGTTTGGGTGAGACAGTAGAAAATCAGTTGTCAGTGATTTTAACGGCAACTGGCAACTGGTTTCTTCCTACTTCCCTTCCTTCGCCGCAAACTCCGTCAGTCCCTTCAACACTTCGTAAGGAAGCCCGCCGACGTTGCTGATCTTTCTTCCATTGATAAACAACGTTGGCGTTCCGTTCACTTCGAGCGACGCGCCCAGCGCAACGGAGCGTTGCACCCGTCCGACGGTCTCGGGCTTGGCGGCGCAGGCGGCGGTGTCAGCGCCCTTCACGCCCGTCTGGTCGGCGAGCGCGGTCAGTTTCTCATCGGCATTGGCCGCAGTAATTTCCTTCTGCGCGTCGTACACGCCCTGGAGAAATTTCCAGAAGGAGTCGTTCGAGCTCTGCCCTATGCAATCCGCATAAGCCGCCGCCTTGGCGGCCCAGTCATGCGAGGGCAGCGGAAAATTCTCGAATACCAGGCGAGCGTTTTTCTCTTCCGCCATCAACTTGTCAACGGTGGGTTGCGCGTCCTTGCAATGCGGGCATTGCAGGTCGCTGAACTCAACCACGGTCACGGCAGCGTCAACCGGGCCGCGTGAGGGGCCATCGGCTTTCTTGGCCAGTTCCTCGCGCGCTGTATCGAAAGGGCGCGTCCCGAAAGGAATGATATCGCCGATCAGCGCGTGCTTGCCGTCGGAGGTCACGTATAGCCGGCTATTCTGCTGCCCCTGAGCGTTGCTCACGACGACCATGACTTCCGCGATCCCTTGCGCCTCAGCGGGCCTGATCGAAACCACCTTCCACGACACTGACGAGTCATAGCCAAACATCTGCTTCATGAAGGCATTGACCGTTTCTTCCGAAGGCAGCCTGGTGCTGAAGGTGGGCACGGGAGGGCTGGATTCCTTCGGTTTGGGCGATGTCTTGTCCTGTGCAACTACAAACGACACCAGCAGGAGGACAAACCAGCAGCAGAACGCAAAACGACGCATGAAGTCCTTTCCAGAAATCAATTCTGTAACCTACCGTTCGGCACGCTCTACCACGCGCCGCTTTTGGCGGCGATGGGAAAGCGGCGGCCCGAGCCAAAGGCTTTCGGCGAAATTTTCAGTCCTGGCGCAGCCTGCTGGCGCTTGTATTCTGCACCATCCACCATCTGCATCACCCTGTGCACCAGCGCCAAATCATAGCCGTGCTCGGAGACAATCTGCTCCGCAGTGTGCGAGTCTTCGACATATTCTTCAAGGATCGTATCCAGAATCTCGTAGGGTGGAAGCGAGTCAATGTCCTTCTGATCGGGGCGCAATTCGGCTGATGGCGGTTTTTCCAGAGTGGCCTGCGGGATCACCGGCTGGCGCGAATTTATATAGCGGCTCAGGCGATAGACCAGCGTCTTGGGCACGTCGGAGATCACCGCCAGCCCGCCCACCATGTCGCCGTACAGCGTGCAGTAGCCCACCCCCAATTCGCTCTTGTTTCCAGTGCTAAGAACGATCGCTCCAAACTTGTTCGAGAGAGCCATGAGCAATGCGCCTCGGGTCCGGGCCTGGATGTTCTCTTCCGTCGCATCTTCTTTGCATCCGGCGAAGACTTTTTGCAGAGCTTTTCGGTAGCTCTCGAAAATTTCGGTGATGCAGAGCAGCTCAAATCGAATACCGAGGCTTTGGGCGAGCGAACGCGCGTCCTCAATCGAGCCCGATGACGAGTACGGTCCCGGCATGCCAACGCCGATAACGTTTTCAGGCCCTAATGCCTCGGCGGCGATGCAAGCCGTCAGAGCTGAATCGATGCCTCCACTCAATCCAATGATCACCTGCCGGAACCCGCATTTACGAACGTAATCGCGTGTGCCTAAAACCAGGGCCGCGTAGGCGCTCGCTTCTTCTCCCTGGATCTGCTCGTGCTTCTCTCCGCTGAGACGATCGGAATCGAAGAAGATCAGGTCTTCCTCGAACGACTTCCCTTGTGCGATAACCTCGCCGGCGGAATTCAGCACCAGACTGGAGCCATCGAAGACCAGGCTGTCGTTGCCCCCGACTTGGTTCACCAGCACCACCGGCACTTTGTCCTGACGTGCGATGGTGGCCAGCATTTCGCGGCGAAATTCACGCTTGCCCAACCAAAACGGAGAAGCGGAAATATTGAGCACGAAGTTACCGCCCGCCTGAACCAACGCTTCGACGGGATCAGCGGCGTAGAGACGCTTGTGCCAGAAGTGCTTGTCGTTCCATGCGTCTTCGCAGATGGTCAGCGCCATCTGCTTGCCGCAAAAAGGAAATAGCGACTGGCTCTTGGCGGGGGCAAAATTGCGCATCTCGTCGAAGACGTCGTAGGTGGGCAGCAGCATCTTGGACTGCACGAAGGCAATGCCGCCATCTCTAAGCAGCGCCGCCGAATTCATGACCGATTTGCCAGTTTCGGCCTCGGCAGCGGTCACGAGTCCACAGATTACCGCGATGCCACGGGTCTCGGCGGCAATTCGTTCCGCCGACTTCCGATTGCGCACCACAAACGAAGGTCGCTCGACGAGGTCGCGCGGCGGGTAGCCACAGACTGACAGCTCAGGAAACAGAATCAAACCCGCGCCAGCCGCCCGCGCCTGACCCGCAAAGTTGATCATCTTGGCGGCGTTGCCGGAGAAGTCTCCCACTGTGGGATTGATTTGTCCCAGCGCGATCTTCACGCTTCCAGTGTAAAGCGGGAGCGCGCAGGAACCAAGTCAGGCGTAACGCAGGCCTTTCAGTAGCGCCGCCGTCCCGGCGCTACTCTGCAGTTTCCTCGTCGTCTTGGCCGGTCTACTCTTTGATTCCGACCCAGCTTAGCGCCGCCTTCCGGTCAGCAAACGCCTGCATGCTTACCGCCTTGCCATTGCGGAATGTGTAGACGTCCGCCAGGCGTACGTCCTGCCACTCGTTGCTGTCCTTGGGCCGGACGCGCGCGTGAACAAACACAACGATACGGTCGCCGGCAGGGATGAAACGCTCTGGCTCGCTGATGACTTCGGCCCAAGCGGCTCGCGACTGCGTCAGATAAGTTGTCGCCCCGGCATGCCCGTGGTAAGTGCCGCCACCGGGAAAATCTGCAGGCTCCGTCCATTCGATCTGTGGGTCGAACGGCCTTACTGCCGCCGCAATATCGCCGCGGTTGAATGCGGCGTAGGCTTCACGGAGGAGGCGAATGGCGTGTTCCTGCTCTGTGGAGGCTTCCATCCGAGTCTCCCTTCGCGACCGGTCGCGGCAGGCCGCATTCAGGCACAAAACCGCAATGGCGATGATAGCTGGAAATCTTTTCATGCCGACGAAGTAGAGCGCCGACGCTTAATCACAGCTTGATCAGCCGAGTCGGAAGTCGGGAACATACCGCATTTCAGAACGCCGATTTCAGGTTCGATGCAAGAGGGCCAAAACCTGATCTTTAACTTTGAAATCTGAAATCACAAATCTGAAATCATCCACGCCATTCCACGACTACCTCAGTTCGGCGGGGCCGGTGGTCCATCCTGCCCCAGTGGATCTGGTGGCGGCCGCGGCGCAGGGGCTCTACCGCCCGCCGCAGGTGAGGCAGGATCGGCATCCTCCCCGGGACGGCGCAGCGAAGGCGCATTCGGCGGACGAACCTGAGGCTCGGTTGAACCTTTGGCCACGGTAGGTTGCTCAAGCTCCACTTCTTTTTCGGAGCGCACGATCTTTTGGCCATCCACTTTCATGATCTCCAGGCGCACCACCTCGTCACCCGCCAGTCGCACGAAGTCCACATCCTGAGGCGGCTCGCCGTAGATCCACTCTTCGTACTCGGCTTCGCCATCCTTTTCGCGAATCTTTTTCGGCGGCCGGCCCTTGGCTGCCATCACCATGTCACGATTCATGCCGACCAGAACCTGGTGCCCCTTGATGGCGTCCCTGACCTTGGGCGGAAGTGTGTCGAGGTAGGCTTCCACGGCGGACTTGGCATTGAAGTCAAATACCGGGCGAAGCAAATCTTTCAACTGTTGCGGATCCAGTTCGGGCACGTAGCCACTGAAGACCAGGTCAACATAGGAACCGCGAGGATTGGCATTCGGGTCGCTGGGCGCGATCGAAGTCATGCCTCCACCGCCGCCAAACTGGATGTGCTGGTACCATTTCTGCCTCTTAACCGCGCCTCCGTTAATCTCAAAATGAATGCGGTCGTTCTTGACCAAGATCTGGCTGATCCGGGCCTGGTCGCCCGGCTTGACGGCGGGACCCCACATGGCGAGCATGCGTTGCAGTTCCTCCCCGCTGGGGGTGACTTGCCCTTGCTTCAGAGTCAACCCTGTTTTTCCCATGGGAAAGGGGGAGCGGATATAGACCAGCTCGGAATTGAAGGCACGGATCAGGTCCATGCGAGTTTGCTTGGAAATATGCGGAGTCGTTTTCTGAGCGTCGGCACTAACCACGATCACGCAGAAAAGTGCGGCGAACAGCAAAGCTGGAACGTAACGTGGGTACATACGACACCCCGGTCCGGCGATTGCCTCGATTATAGCTCCGTTCGGGCAGAAAAAAGCTGTTCAGGCGGGAACTTTCTACTCAGAAGGCGACTGTTCACCAGCATAGCTTTCACAGGTTCAGGCGGTTTTCAGAAATCTGCTTTCAGAAAGACGCCAGGCGCAATCCATTCCGGGCAACCTGCAAGGGGAGGACTCGCCCTCCGTTGTCGCCGACGGCGGTCGCTACCCGACTGGCCGCGCCTTCCTCCACCAGAAATATTACGCAGCCCCCACCGCCCGCGCCGCAAACTTTGGCTGCCCGTCCGCCATGTCTGGCGGCCACGCTGATCAGCTTGTCAATGAGCGGCGTGGTGATTCCCGGAGCATTGCTACGACGCAACTTCCACTCTTCGCGCAGCAGGCGTGCAACCTCGTCCCAGTCGGTTTTAAGCAACGCCTGATGCATGGCCCGCGCAATGGCAGCAATTCGCTCGAAGTTGTGGAACACGCGTTTGTCGCCATCAATATGGGCCTTGAAGACCTCCCAGTTATTGATGCCCGACTGCCGTGGCGCTCCGGTGTAAGCCAAAACGAAGTGCGACTCAATTTCTTCCAGCACAACCGTCACTGCCTCGCGGTGGATGCCGTCGGCATCCAGATGAATTGCGCTCACTCCTCCGTACAGAGCCGGATAGTAGTCCTGGCAACCGGTCGGCACGTGGATGATTTGCGCCTCGACATTCTGGGCAATGACGCGCATCTGTTCCAGGGTGAGGTTACGGCCGGTAAAGCGGGCCAGCGCGGCGGTGGTGGCGATCATGAGCGCCGACGATCCGGAAATGCCGGCACCGGCGGGAGACTCGGAATCGGTCTCAATCAGCAACCCCTCTTTGGGAGCAAAAAATTGGAGCAACCGGGCGGCCAAAGGCAAGCGAAAGCGATTCGCAGTGCGCAGCGCTTCGAAGGTGGGAAACCGCTCTTCGCGGCGAGTATCAATCGAGCGGGTGTGGATGGCCTTCCCCTTCAACGGGGTGATCCGGCAGGTAGTCAGAATGTTGACGGCGAAATTTATCGTCAGCGCTTCCGGATGGAACAGATATAGCGGCCACAAATCAATCGTTCCCCCCGCCAGGTCAGCGCGGCAGGGCGCCTGGGCCAAGATCCCGCGGCCGCTGGCCGTGCGGGGATTTTCTCGCATGCAGTGTTTGTACCACGAGGCGATTGCTCCCAAGTCCGCTTTTGCCGGCAGCCGCGTCTCGGTAGCCATACCGTCAACAGCGTAGCTAAATGGTTCGTTGACAACGCCATTTCTTTGCCCCAAACTCATAAGTACGAGTTTGCCGCCTAAAGGCTGCGGAGGAGCTTTAAATTATCGCTGGAGCAGCGCCTCGGCGCTCCGTCACAGGCTCTCTTTTCATGGGCGGTTTCAGCCGCTGAGGGGAGCAACAGCGATTTGTTCCGCAAACTGTATCGCCGGGCGGCGGCGAATCTGGCCGTTCGCGACGGGGTTGTAGAAAATGGCTCCTTTCCCTCCTCTTACTCCTCCTCCTCCCGAAGCGCCGGGAGCACGAGTCCCTATGCGGACTCGGTCTCTGGTCTCAGACGAGGTGGTTGAGCGCCCGGATGCTGCCGAGATCGTTCTTGCCAAGCTGCGCGGCATGATCGCCGCAGGTACGCAAGAGAACGACACCATCCTTGGCACGATCGCCGTGGCCGCCCACGCCTTAACCGGTGCCACCGGAGCGGCAATCGCTATGCCTCGCGATGGCGTGGTCCTCTGTGTGGGCAGAAGCGGTGAAACCGCACCTGAGTTGGGCGCCCCGCTCAACGTGGATTCGGGAATCTCGGGCGAATGCTTGCGGACTGGAAGGATCCTGCGCTGCGATGACGCCGGCAGAGATTATCAGGTTGATCCGGAGGTCTGCCGCCAGCTCGGCCTGCAATCCATCGCCGTGGTGCCGTTGCGTGGACAGTTTGGCAGGGTGGGCGTGCTGGAAGCGTTCTCCACCCACTCTTACGCCTTTACCGAGCAGCACATGGATCTCCTGGGGCGACTGGCTGGACTGGCCGAGGCAGCCTGGGCACGGGGATCGGGAGCCGAAGCCCCACTGAGTCAAGATCCCCTGACCCCAGGTCTCCTTACGCCAGATCTCCTCACCCCAACCGCCCTCACCCCAGACCCACCTGCGCCAAGTCGCCTAACCAAAGACTCGCCAGCAGGGACCACTCTCCCAGCCGAAGTCCCGGCCGAAAACTCTCGCCTCGCCGATGCTTCGTTGGCGCTGACGCGCGTGGGAGAGGCGCTCGCCGCCGGCCTGCGTGGGAACCTTCGAGCCCAGCGAAGGTGGCGTTACTTGACGATCGCAGGCTTGTCTACAATCTTGTTGCTGTTGCTGTCGATATTGAGCTGGAAGGCATGGTACAAGGCGAGTCTTCCCTCGGCCTCAAACCGGCCAACTGCCAGTCCGCCAGTCGCCCCGGGGGAGATTCCGGATGCTACGGCCGGAGTTGGATTGACGTGGCAACCGGGCACCAACCGTCCTGCCTCCCGCCCCAATGCCGCCCGGGCAGCGCACGCTGGAAAATCTCCTGCAACTGCTAGGACACCTGATACGGTGACTAGGCGGCACACCAGAGTGCCGCAGGCAGCCGATGAGGACAGTGCGATTGCGAGCCTACACTCGGATTCGACGCCCATCGTGGTCGATGTTCCCCAGATTACGGGGTCCGGCGCCAGCCCAACTGATCTGGCAACTGTCCTTTCAGCCTCGCCATCCCTGCCCAAGCTAGGTGCGCCAATTTCGCAAGGCGTCGCTGGGGGTATTTTGGTACGCAAGGTACAGCCGGTGTACTCTCCCGAGGCCCGGAGATTGCGTCTGGAAGGAACCGTAGTTCTCGAGGCGACCATCACGGAGCATGGGGAGATAGACGGATTGAAGGTAATCAGCGGCCATCCCGTTCTAGCTCAGGCGGCGAGGGAAGCGGTAAGCAAATGGCGATATACCCCCTACCTGCTGAACGGCAAGCCTATCAGAAAGATGACCCAAATCAACATCACCTTCATCTCTCCGCAATAAGGCGTCTGGACAATCAGGTGAGATTCAGCGCGCGCCTCACGGTGCCACGTTCTTTCTGAATTTTTTCCTGAAGCAGGGTGATGGCATAGATCAACTGCTCGGGCCGGGGCGGGCAGCCGGGAACGTAAACATCCACCGGAATCACCTGGTTCACGCTCTGCACCAGAGCGTAGTTGTTAAACACGCCGCCCGAGGTCGCGCAAGCCCCCATTGAAATTACCCACTTGGGCTCCGGCATCTGCTCCCAAAGCTGGCGGATCACTGGCGCCATTTTGTTGGAGACGCGGCCCGCGATGATGATGAGGTCTGACTGCCGGGGCGAAGGTCGAAACACTTCCGCGCCAAAGCGTGCAATGTCGAACCGGGACGCGCCCATGGACATCATTTCGATGGCACAGCAGGCGAGACCGAAGGTCAACGGCCAAATGGAGTTCTTGCGCATCCAGTTGACTGCCGAATCGAGTGTGGTCAGCACCACGCCTTCCGGCGCCGGATTGCCGAAGGTCAATTCCTTGACTACCTTCTTGCCATTCTCGGTGGTGACGTAAGAGCCGTAGCTAAGTTCGCCAGACATGATGGGCTTATTTTAAACCACGCAGGTCGGTCCTGGTTTTCCGGAACTCAAATTTCTTGAGGAGGGTCGAACTCATTTCATGAATAAGCACTAGAGTCTCTCGTGAGCTGGCGATTTTAGGCCAGCTATCTGAGAACCAAAGAGACCGCAAGGGACCGGAATAGCTTCCGAGGCAGCGACTCGTTAGGATCGCATTGTCTGCTGCGTATTAGGCCCCGGCTTAATTGCTTGGCCGGCCATAGGAAACGAGGAAGGTTAAGACAAAGCACGAGAATAAAGAGGCCGCGTGTTTTTAGTCCGCAACTTACTTATGTCCGGTTTCGACTTTCCCATTCGTCGCATAGGTGGAAACCGTAAATCAGGCCTGAAAAAAGCCAAGCCGACGTGGCGTTAAGCTGGAATGAAATGGGAAAAGAGAGCGAAGGATGGGGCAGCCGAGGTTTGTTCTATGCCGGCGAAAGGTTGGGCCAGCCCGCCACCTTAAAGGATCCCACCGCCCAGCCTCAAAAGGCTAAACCCCAGCCTATATCGGGTTTCAGACAGCACGACGGAAGAGGACGAACAGGCCAGATGGGTTTACCATGGATGAGGTTTCTGAAGTCAAAAGTAGATTCCGGATAAAACATCTATATGGCCGCTAGTTGGCGCGAATGGCGATGGGCTGTCGTCCTTTGCTATAGCACAAGTCTTGGGTTTCTCCTATCGAGGCATGCCTTCTGGCGCGATGAGGTTCAGGCGTGGCAGGTTGCTGTTCACACCGATTCTATCTCCTCCCTGTTTCACAGCCTGCGATACGAAGGACATCCGGCGTTATGGTTTCTCTTTCTTCGTGGGCTCAGTGTGTTCTTCGATTCACCGGAGGTGATGCTCGGAGCGCACTGGTTGTTGGCCTCGTTGAATGCATTCCTGCTAATTTGGCTCTGCCCAATACCCCCATGGCAAAGGATTGCCTGCTGTTTCGGTTATTTCATCTTGTTCGAGTACGGAGTGATCTGCCGAAATTACGCCATCGGCGCATTGCTCGCTTTTACCTTTGTAGTAGTTCATAGCCGTTATAAGCGAGCGGTGATAGGACCAGCGCTGCTTCTCGCTTTGCTTGTTCACTCAAGCATTCCCGGAGCCTTTCTCGCCATCTCTCTTCTCGCATATCTCATCGCAGATCTCTGGGACGGCGGTCGGGCTTCAAGACTCCGCCTATTGGCGGCGATTGTTATCGTTGGCGCGAGCCTAGCAGCAATGGCCTCATATATCAACCCACCTGCCGACAGTCTAATTGCTAAGGTCTACCACAAATCCCGACAGCACCTTACGGCCAAGGCAGCGATGGCCAACGCTCGTATATTCTTGCGTGTTACCGCTCCTATACCGCGGCCGGAAACACTTCATTTCTGGAACACAAACTGGACAGACTCAATAGCACCGGACTACATCAGAAGGGCGATCCAATATCCTGTAACGGTACTTTGCCTGGCGCTCGCCGCATTATCCGTTATCCATCGACGTACCCTGTTAGTTCTCTTCTCCGCAGGTACCTTACTACTCGCAGGGTTTTCGATCATTCACGGGCAAACTGACATGCGCCATCAAGGCCAGTGGTTTATCCTCTTGCTTCTCTGCTATTGGATCGATAGGACGCACGGCGATGTTGACGGGCGAGATTTTGGCGGATGGCAACGGAGGATTCGGCGATTTTTTCCAGCGATCATTTTCGCCGTTCAGCCGGTTGCTGTGATTATCCCCATCGTGCGCTCGTTCAATGTTCCGTTCTCTGCTACACCCGCGTTGGTGAAGGAAGTGCTGGATGCGCGGTTGGATCCCAGCGTGTGGAGTGCCTACCCTGAGGCTTTCGTAGCTCCCGTATCAGCCGCATCCGGTCGCGCAGTGTATTCGCCGCAACAGGATCGTTTCGAGCGCTTCTCTTTGTGGAAGGACTTTGCCGGGCCGCATTCAGCGGGCGGCATGCTCGAGGCGACTCCAGAAGTGCCCGCACAACGACTTGCGGCACAAATCGGGAAGCACGAGTCGTCCCTCATTCTTTTCCTTAACGAAAATAGCGTGCCCTCGATTCTTTCGAAGCTTCCGACGGATATTACGGTGAGGCAATTGGCCAAGAGGCCGAAGGGAATCGTTGAGGACGAAGCGAATGTTTCCTTATTGCTTCAAAAGGCTCAGTGATTGCTTCTTCTCTTGAGGCATGGCGACATCGCAGCCGCTCCACCATGGAGCTATAAACGCAGTAAGGCATATCTTCGCTGGGTAAAAACTGCCTCGGGGACCCAGATGAGCCGGGATGAGCGGGTCCATTCAACGAGCCGCCCTTGCCCTCTCTGGGGCTGTTCTTTCCGCAAAGGTACCTGTGATGGTCGCTGGAGGTGTCGCCCCCACCGATAGATCTTGACCCTCTCATGCTGGCTGTCGCCTTCATCGTAGATCAACTCTGCGCTCTGATCTGGAATCCCCTGTTCAAACCATTGAGCTAGATATGGCGGCTCTCTCTCGGAGTACTCCAGAAGCACAATAAAATCGGGCTTCTTCTTTGCGATATACCGCAGCGCTAAATCGGAAGAAGCGTAGGGTAAGTACATGAGACTGCCGTCTGCGTAGTATGCTGGGATCAATGATGTAGCCATGACCCATTTCGGGCCAGGCCAGTGCTGTGCCAACCATTGCCCTGCCGTCTTACGGTCCGTGAGCATCTCATCGCGAAATTCCATTTCCCCTAGTACTGCCCTTAGGGACAGAGCGAACACTAGGACAATGGCAATCCACTGAACGGTAATGCCCGCGCGTTTTGGAATGCCTCTTTGCAGGGAAATCGAGGCAACCGTATCGTGGCTCCAGTGATAAAGCTCATCTGCCCCCTTGCCTCCCCAGAGAAGCAGGAGCGCCATAAACGGGTGGAAGAAGCGAGGCCAAAACGCCTGAACAGACAGCAGGACAAGCACCATCGTCAATCCGCTGACGAGGAGAATCCCTTCGTTCACCAGTCGTCTGCGATCCCAGGCAGTTCGCAACAACCCAATAACGGCCAGAATAAAGAGCACAGGTGCTCCCTGTGTCTGAAAGGTTGCTAGTGCCTCATAGATTCGTTTCACGTTTCGCGGCGCCGAATGTAGTACGTACAAGATCAGGTCACGCGGCGTGTACGAGGCTTCCTTCAAAGTCTCGTTATACGATTTCATGAACACGCCCTCGCCACTTAAGTCATCCCTGATTTTCGTAGCAGCCTCGTTATAACTCATCCCAGCCCGCATTTTCGTCCCCCAGGCGTACGACAGCGAACCCTTTGCTTCGACTCGAAATTTCCCCGAGTTCTTGGAGAGAAAAGCGACGTAGGGAGAAGCTGCAAACGCGAACACTCCGACTAGGCTTAGAACGCCAATCAGTAGTGGCCGCCGATTCCGGACAAAAAACGTCGACAGGAGCACTGCAACAGCGATTGCCCCCACGATGAGGAAGGCCTCGGGTCGAACCAAATAGGCCAACGCGAAAAAGATCCCGGCAAAAATGGATGCTTTTACCGCTTCTTCTTCAATCCACTTAATCACGTAATAAACACCACTCATCAAAAATGTAAGATATATGGTTTCGGAGCAGCACAAGACGGATCGAGCTGCGAGGAGGGGGTGGAACGCTACCAGTACAGCTACGAGAGACGCTACTTTCCGGCTGTAGATCCGCTCGGCAAGCTTGAACATTGGTACGACCAGCAGGGCGCCCAGTACGACATTTATCACCCGCGCTGAAAGTTCGAAACTTGGAAGCAAAAAGGAGAGGCCAGCAATCAAGAGGGGGTATAGAGGCGGAAAGTTTAGCTGGATGCCGTTGTTGAAAATCCCCATGTAACCGCGACCGGCACGCAGGTTTTGCGCTAGCCGCGCATACTCGACACCTTCGCTGTCGATAATGATACCGTGCCGCAACGCCCAGAGGAGCAACGCAACCCGGAGAAGCACAGCCACCAAGACTGCCGCCTGAATCACATCTAAGTCTAAGAACGATACGGCTGCGTACAGTACACACACTTGCTTGATGGCCCCGATTGCGACCATCTTAATTCTGCCCATATAAAGCTCCTACTTCGCGTCGGACGGTGCAGGGACGATATTCATGATCGTCCGCACGCCGATTGGGCCAAACCGTGGTGTCTCTAAAGCGTCGCGTCGAGGAGCAGAGGTGGGGAGTCCGACTGCAAAACGGAAGGTTTTTTTCGAAGAACGGCGCGGCTTGACTTTAAGACTACGGGGGGGTCTTGTCAATGGCACTCTAGTGGGCTTTGCACTTCAGAGGACAACTTCTGCACCTGCGAATACCTCGGCGGCGTAGGCGACGTCGAACGCGATTACATCAGGCAAGCCCGATGGTCATTCCTGGGATATTTTTAGGCGGAAGGAAAATCATTGCCACGGCGGAGCTCGACGCTCAAGCGCGCCAGGCGCCGCTAATCTTGGAATTCATCGGAGAGAAATTCCACGCCGTACAAGTAGACCGACCGGTTACGAACTTTTCCGCGAACTCGAACCGGTTCATCGGTGCGTGGATTCTTGAACTCGACCTTGACATGACTTCCTACTGCCAGGTTGGCTGCGGCAAACAGGCAAATGCCGCCTTCACTTAACCTAACCCCACGGGCATCGACAACCGTCTGGTCCGTCGAGCGATCGACGACCACCCGAAGAGGTGCGTCAAACGGGTGGCGCTCCCAACGGCGTCGATTTGGCTGTGGCTCCATTGATTCCAACTTCCGGCCAGCGTCGCCCGCAGATATCAGTGCGCACTTCTGAAAAGCGCGGTCACAAGGCCCCGCAGTTTAGAAAGTATGGCACTGTCCTCATCCGGGAAAGTTACGGTGGTACAGCCCACGATGGGCTTGGGTAACAGTCTTCTTGCGGTGGGATAAATCCGTTTACGGATTCAGGACGACCTTACCAAACATCTGGCTCTTTTCCATGTACTCATGCGCGGCCCGGACATCTTTCAGAGCGAAGTTGCAGTCCACGACAGGCTTCAACCGTCCGGCGAAGACATGGCCCAGAGCGTCATACAGTTCGCCCATTGTGCCCATGTAGGAACCCAGCAGCGAGAGCTGGCGCGAGTATAGAAAGCGTAAGTCAAAACTGGCATTGGGGCCGGTTGTGGCGCCGCAAGTCACCAACGTGCCAGCTGGTTTGAGGCACTTCATACTCTGTTCCCAGGTGGTGGCGCCAACATGCTCGACCACGATGTCCACGCCTTCATTGTTGGTCAACTTCTTTACTTCTTCGGAAATTTTCTGCTGATAGTGATTGATGCCGTGGTCGGCACCCAAGCCGCGAGCCTTCTCCAGTTTCTTCTCGTCCCCCGCAGTGGTAATCACGCGAGCGTGAAACAGCTTGGCCACCTGGATGGCAGCAATGCCGACGCCCGAACTGGCACCCAGCACTAACACAGTTTGCCCCGGACGAATGCCAGCGCGGCCCACCAGCATGTGCCAGGCGGTAAGGAACACCAGAGGTACACTGGCCGCCAGGCTGAAGTCCAGGCTGTCAGGAATCGGAACAACATTCACCGCAGGTGCAGCGATCAGTTCACAATTTCCGCCATCCACCCGGTTGCCGAGCACGGTGAACTCCGGACACTGGTTCTGAAGGCCGGCAACACACTTCGCGCAGCGATTGCAGAAGTGCATTGGCGCGAGCAAGACCCTCTGTCCTGGCTTGAAGCCGGAGACGTACTCGCCCACTTCGACAATCTGACCGGCCACATCACTACCTGGAATATGTGGGAGTTTCACCCCGGGCAGCCCCTTGCGCACCCACAGATCGAGATGATTCATGGCACAGGCTTTGACCCGGACCAGCACCTGATCCTTGCGCGGCTTTGGATCGGGGACGTCCTCGTAGCGCAGAACCTCTGGACCACCGAATTCGTGAATGCAGACGGCTTTCATGAATCCTCCGACAGGAAATCAAACTACCACAGCCCAAAGCGAAAGTTCCCGTTTTGGCACCCAGGTAATGTTCGGCAGATCACAGACAGCGGGGTGTCGTCGTCCGACTTACTGTCTCACTCGGCAGACCGTAGTTTGGCGGGCGTTGCCAGGGGGTACTGGATACGGCATGTCATGCCGGTGAGTAGCCCTATCAGCCACTGCGGTTCGACTCCGGCACCTCCCCGGCGACCACTCACCTGGAGACACATTCACATGGGGAAGCTTGCGATCTCGGAACGCACGGGGCGACGATATGGGTGACAGGCCGTGTCCATACCGCTGGTGAAAGGCCAGCAGCCCGGAGTGATGATTCGGGGCTTTTTGCTTTTTGGACTCGAGCCTTCTGCCGGCAATCCCGATTCCACTAGGTGCTTGCAGCTGCCACGCTGTTGTGGCGTGCGAAGAAACCGAGCACTCGAGACCAAAATTCGTCAGGCCTAACCCCCACCGCCCCACAGTGTCGTGCTCCTGGCACCAGCCACAACTGGGCATGCGCCGGGTCAGCCTGAGCCAGAACGCGGGAGTGCCAAGGTAGGATATTGATGTCCTCCGTACCGTGAATCAACAGTACTGGTACGGCCGAGGATCTCACCGCGTCCACCGGGTTGGCTCGCCGCAGATCCACGCCGTAGCGCCAGCGGGCGTAGAAGATACCCATCTCGGCGGGGAGGAGTCCGACCGTTCTTCCGACGATTCTCTCCATACCGAGCCGCCCAGCTCCCACGAAATATCCTTCCCGATCGTAGGCGACGCTGCGGAAATTAGAGAAGGCAGAATCGGCAACAACGGCGCAAAACCTCGACTCGGAACGTATGCTTTCCAGTACCAGGGCGGCACCCATCGATTCCCCAAAACCGTCGACACATTTTGCACCATTACCGTAGAGCCAGGAAACCCAGCGGTGAACGTCATCGCTTTCGCGCAAGCCGTAGGTTGCCACTGCACCGCCCGACTCGCCGTGCGCCCGCGAATCGGTCAGCAGAATGCGATAACCTTCCCGGAGGAACGCCTGACCGTATCCCGCAACGCCACCACGGTTGTCGCCGATTCCGTGAAGCAAAATGACTGCGTGGCCATTTTGATGTTCCGGCACGCTGTACCAGGCATGCAGCTCGACACCATCCGCGGCTTGAATAACCACGGGCTGCAGGTCAGCCCCGTAGGGCGTGTACATAGCTAAAATACGGGCCCTGTCAGGCAGCGGTAGGCGCATCGGATGTAGCGTGAGCTCAGCCATCACAATGGCGACCACCAGTGATAAGGTGACGTACATTGCAAGGGTTTTAACCGCAATTCTCAGCAGGCGCCGCACATAGGACCTTCTCCCAAGTTTAAAATCTAGGCTATTAAACGTTGTCTGCGACTGGTTTGTTCCGCCGAGAAGTGGCAGGCAGCCATTGACTTGCCCTGTTGACCGACTGATAATCGACCGGGAATGGACCTCTACGAGGAGATCGTCAAGCTGCGCCAGGCAGGGCGTCGGGCCGCGGTCGCCACCATCGTCGACGTGCACGGTTCCATTCCCTCTTTCAAAACTGCCAAAATGCTGGTGCGGGATGACGGCTCCATCTTCGGTACGATTGGAGGAGGCTGCGTCGAGGCTGAGGTCTGGCAAGCCGCCCGCGAAGTGATGGAGAGCGAAAGGCCCCGCACTCTGACTTTCAACCTCAATCAGGACCCGAAATACGATACGGGACTGGTTTGCGGAGGCACCCTCGACATTTTCGTCGAACCCATCCTACCTCCATCATTACTTTATATTTTCGGCGCAGGTCACGTATCTGTAAACCTTTACAAGGTTGCCAGGAGCGTAGGGTTTGACGTAACCGTGGCCGACGACCGCGAGGGTTACGCTAATCGCGAACGCTTCCCCGATGCCAAAGAGGTCATTGCGGAGGATTTTGAGCGCGTCATGGCGCGCCTAGCTCCGAACGAGTCTTCCTACATTGTGATCGTCACCCGCGGCCATCGCGATGACATGCGCCTGCTGCGCTGGGCTGTGCAGACCCCGGCACGGTATATCGGGATGATCGGCTCGAAGCGCAAGACCATCACCATCTTCCGTGAGCTTACCCGGGAAGGCATTGCGCCCGAACTCTTCGAGCGCGTACACGCCCCGGTCGGATTGGATATCGGCGCAGTCACTCCAGAGGAAATTGCCGTGGCTATCACAGCCGAGCTGATCGCTGTGCGCCGTCGGGTCGAGCGGGATTTGCCGCACATGAGCTGGTTTCATGGTGGCCACGCCGAGCCCCTGCATACAACTGACAAAGGTCGGACCGATGCCAATCCAAGCGATAAGGATGCAGCCAATGCAAACGTCGAAACAGTAGACGGTCAGGAATAGATCTCGCCCAGGTTTCGAAGTAGCCACACTGACAAATCAGAATTCAGCGATCACCAACCCGCTGCTTATCTGCTATCTTCCCCACATGAGCCGGGCGCCAAGTTGGTGTGGAGTGATACTGGCAGCGGGCGAGTCCACGCGCATGGGTTCGGACAAAGCCCTGCTTCCCTGGCCGCCGGTTGCGACTGGCATCCCGTTTTCAGGCGAGACGTTTGTCTCTGCCACCATTCGCGCCCTGAGTCCCTTCACTGACCTGGTGGTCGTGGTCGCGGGAAACAACGAGCTAACTCTCGCTCCGGCGGTGTACGCAGCCGGCGGATCTCTGGTACGCAATCCTGCTCCCGAGCTAGGACAGTTCAGCTCTCTGCGGGTGGGGTTGCGAGAAGTTCTGAACCTGGGCCGGGATGCCGCCATGATTACGCTGGTCGATCGTCCGCCCGCTACTGCCTCCACGCTGGGAATATTGCGGGCGGCGTTTGAAACCGCTTCCTCGGAAATCTGGGCGGTCGTCCCGGAATTCAACACCAGACATGGCCATCCCTTCCTGGCAGGCCGGGAGATGATGGAGGTTTTTCTAAAGGCTCCCGCGAGCGTGACTGCAAGAGACATAGAACATCAGCACCAGCGGCATATATCCTATGTCCCGGTAGACGATCCGCACGTCGCGATGAATGTAAACACGCCAGAGGACTACGCAGCGCTGTTGAATACGCAGATGAAATGATTTCCCAACCGGCATGAAAACAAAAAAGCGCGCGACCCTGAAGCTCTCCACCAAAGCGGTTAAGTTCGTCAAGTCGGTTCTGGAAATAGAGCCGCGACTCGCCGTCTTCGACTGCGATGGCACGCTGTGGGCAGGCGATGCCGGGGAAGGCTTCTTTGACTGGGAGCTGAAGCGCGGCCTGGTTTCCGAGGAAACTGTCCGTTGGGCCCGTGCCCGCTACGCCGACTATCAGGCCGGCAAAGTCAGCGAAGATGATATGTGCGCCGAGATGGTGACCATTAACCGCGGAATAGATGAGGCCGAAGTGCGGCGTGCCGCGGGCAAATATTTCGGGGCGAAAATGTCTCACCAGATTTTCCCCGAGATGAAAAAATTGGTTTTTCGCTTGCAGGAATTGGGATGCGAAGTTTGGGCGGTCTCTTCTACCAACGAGTGGGTTATCCAGGCGGGGATGGAACATTTCAGAATTCCGCCGAACCGGATACTGGCAGCAACTGTCATCACCGAGGACGGCAAGATCACTGACAAGGTCATCCGCATCCCCAGCGGCAAAGGCAAGCCGCAGGCGATCTATGACGTGATCGCCCGCCCCCCGGACGCAGTCTTCGGAAATTCCATTTGGGACGCGGATATGCTGGAAATCGCGCGCCATCCATTCGCGATTAATCCAACAGCCGAGCTGGAGGCCATCGCGCGGAAGCGGCAATGGCCCGTCTATTTTCCCGACTCTGTTTCCAAGTCATAAGTTCTTGATGGCCGCAGCCAAAGTGTCCATCGCCAGATGACTGGCATGAAGCGAAGCCTTGGGCAAACCGCCGATCGCTCTCACCAGCTCCTCCCGGCGCAACTGGCGGGCTTCGGCGATCGTCCTTCCCTGCACCAGTTCGGTCACCAGCGAGGCACAGGCCATGGTGGGAACACAGCCTTGTGCTAGAAATCGAATTTCCTCGATCCGACTGTTGATGACTCTCAGAGTGAGCTTCAGAACGTCGCCGCAGGCAGGATTGTCGATCTGGACGGATGCGTCCGGATTGACCACTTCGCCGCCGTTGCGCGGGTGTTGGAAGTGATCGAGAACCTGAGGGGAATACATCGAGAGAAATTGTACCGCGCCGCTGTAGCGTCGGCAGCCTGCCGGTTATCCCGAGCGCGTCTCACCCTCGGCGAGGTGAGCGGGGACGCCCGCCGCACAGCCGCCGCGACGGTGGTCCCACTATTTCACGCCTCGAAGTCAACTTCGATGGGCTCAATCAGCGGCATCAGCCAGCTCACCAGCTTCTGATGGACCGGATGCGGCCCATAGGCGTCCAGCGAAGCCTTGTCGGCAAACTTCATCGCGCCTCCCAGCTCGTAGCCCTGTCCGCGTGCTGAAATGTTGATTCCGACGGAGGTTTCCACCAGTCCCGGGATTTGCCCTTGTAACTTGCGTATTTCGACGATGACACGTTCTTTCTGCTCGTCCGTAACCCCCGGCTTCCAGCGAAAAGCAAACATGTGGATATACATGAGTGGCAAAAACCTCTGTTTAGATGGGGCGGCTAGGGGACAATTGTAACGTGGAGGTTGCCCTCAGGCGGGTTACCGATCGTTTTGCGGTCGGATGGCCAGAGGCGGCTGTCCCCACGTGGTCCGTGCCTGTACCATTACGTCTATGCCCGCCGACTACACTGCGCAGCGCGTGGTTTGCCTGCAGCCCAGCGCTACTGTGATCCTGGCCGCCATCGGCAGGCTTGACCGGGTCGTCGCCTGCACCAAGTACTGCGCCGACGTGTGCCCCGAAGTTAAAAGCGGCGGCCATGTCCGCACCATCATTGCCGATTCCTGGACAGCTCAGAGCCAACAGATCCTGGCTGCCGGGCCTGACCTCGTAATCGCCGCAGTTCCCTACCAGGAGAAAGCGGTGGTAGAAATCCTCAAAGCTGGCGTCCGCTTTCTCGGCTTGGCGCCCCGGACTCTGGCCGATATCTACACCGACATCGCGACCATCGCCGGAGCCATGGGCGCCAGCGATAACGGGCAGTCCGTGATTACGGAAATGCGCAACGAGATCGATGCGGTGACGGCCCAGATCAGTGAGGCCCAGCCCGGTGGCAAGAAACGTCCCCGTGTTTTCTGCGAAGAGTGGGGCAAACCGCTGGTTGCATCCCAGCGGTGGGTTGCAGAACTGGTCCACGCCGCCGGTGGTGAGTTCCTGGGTGACCCTGGGTCACAGCGGTTGCCGGAATCCGTTCTGGCGGAAGATCCCGAAATCGTGGTTGCTGCCTGGTGCGGAGCCGGCGATCGTGTTCCGCTGGAAAAAATTGTCCGCGACCGCGGCTGGCAACAGATGCAAGCTGTCGAGGCCGGCCGCGTGTACTGCGTTCGGGATGAACTGCTAAACACGCCCGCGCCCACTCTGCTCCTTGGTCTGAAGGCATTGGCGGCGGCGATTCATCCCGATTCTTTTCCACAACCCGACGGTCTAAGATGTATTGCCAACGGGCGCGGTCAAATCCACGCCTCTCAGCCGGGATGACCCCAGGACACCGATGCCTCCTGCTCCAAAGATCGCGGAAGTCCAAAAGGAGATCGACCGCCTGAGCCAGGCGTCTGGCACGGTTGAGGATTTGATGTGGGAGATGGTGAAGCTCCTGCACGATCGCATGCTCAAGTACAACTGGGTCGGCTTCTACATGCTGGAGGAGAAACCCATCAATTCGCAGCCGCGCATGTTGGCCCTGGGACCGTTTCAAGGGGCCATGACGCCGCATACCCGCATTCCTTTGAACCAGGGCATCTGCGGCGCGGCCGCCTCCACAGGCAAGACCGTGGTGGTGGACGACATCAGCCTTGACGACCGTTACCTGGCCTGCTCCAGCGAAACCAAATCTGAAATCGTGGTCCCCGTCTTTGTCCGCGGCAAGGTAGTGGGTGAACTGGACATCGACAGTCACTTCCCGGCCGCTTTCGGCGATCAGGACCGGCGGTTGGTCGAGTACTGCGCTTCCCTGGTGGGCAAGCAACTGGAAAAGTCCCAGGCTTAACTTAAAAAGTTAAGAAAAGGAAGCTAGGAAGTACAGGGCTTGAAAACAGAAACGCAATCCGGAGAAAACCAAGCCGGTGCCACGGACGCGGCTCGCGCGTTTCCCAGCCTTGAGCCTCTCGATCCAGTCGCTGTTTTCGCAGTCGCTATTCTCATAGAGGTTCCTTGCCGTCCATGAAGCGGGTGGTAGCGGCGTTGATTTTCCGGGACGAGAAAATTCTCGTGTGCCAGCGCACCCGCCACCAGACCATGCCGCTGAAATGGGAATTCCCTGGAGGCAAGATCGAACCGGGCGAGCAACCGCGCGACGCGCTGCGCCGCGAATTGGATGAAGAACTCGGCATCGACGCCACCATCGGCGAAGAAGTGGCCCGCATCAGGCACGATTACAAGAACGGCGCGGCTGTGGAGTTGCGCTTCTACGCCGTACGGGAATACAAGGGCGACATCGAGAACAGAATTTTTAAGGACATGCAGTGGGCAAAGCGCTCAGAGCTTCCCTCCTTTGATTTTCTTGAAGCCGATCTGGGATTGGTACGAAACCTGGTCGAAGGAAAGGTGGAGTAGAAAAATAAGGCCTCAGCGCAAGCTCCTCCGCACGGCTGCCCTCCCCGAACTCCGTGATTTTGTCTCTGGTTGTGGAAACACAGCCTGTGGCGCATCTAGCCGGGCCCACCCCGCAGCGTCCAGAACCAGGCGATGGTCAGTCCCACCATGATCACGGTGGTAATCCAGGCCACGGAGTTATAGAGACGCGAGTTCACGTATTCGCCCATGATTCCCTTGTTGTTCACCAGCAGTAGCATGAAGACAAGTACGAAGGGCAGCACCAGGCCATTCACCACCTGGGACAGAATGGAAATCTTCACCAGCGGGATATTCGGCATCAGGATTACTCCCGCGCCCGCGACGATCAGGATGGTATACAGCCAATAGAAAACCGGAGCCTCGCTGAATTTCTTTCCAATACCGGACTCGAACCCGAGCCCCTCACAAACCGCATAGGCAGTTGATAGCGGCAGGATGGAAGCCGCAAACAGGGAGGCGTTGAACAATCCCACGGCAAACAGAATGTAAGCATAGTCTGACGCCAAGGGATGCAGCGCCTGTGCCGCATCTTTGGCGCTGTTGATATTGTGGTATCCGTGAGCATATAGAGTCGCTGCACAGGCCACGATGATGAACCACGCCACGATGTCGGTAAAAACACATCCGGCCACAACATCGAGGCGAGAGGCCTTGTACTGCCGCCGGGTTACTCCCTTCTCCACGATGGAGGCCTGCAGGTAAAATTGCATCCAAGGCGCAATCGTGGTGCCCACTACTCCGATCACCATGTACAAATAGTCCTGGCGGAGAAACATCTCTTTGTGCGGTGGCACGATGGTAGCTTCGAGGGCCTCCAGCCAGGCAGGCTTGGCCAGAACGCCGGCAACGATGTAGGTCAGATAGAAAAACGAAGCGGCCAAAAATACTTTCTCCACCGACTTGTACTGACCCTTGACCACGATCAGCCAGACGATCACCGCGCAGACGGGGACCGTGTAGTACTTGCTAAGCCCGAACAACTCGAGGCTGCCGGCAATGCCCGCAAATTCCGTGACCACGTTGCCGAAGTTGACGATGACTAAGCCGATCATCATCAGGAAGGTGATGCGAAAGCCGAACTCTTCGCGAATCAGGTCGCTCAAGCCCTTGCCAGTAACGGCCCCCATGCGGGCCGCGATCTCCTGGACCACGATCAGCGCCAGAGTGATCGGGATCATGGTCCACAGCAGCATGTGCCCGAACTGAGCTCCAGCCGCCGAGTAGACCCAAATGCCCCCCGCATCGTTGTCCACGTTCGCCGTAATGAATCCCGGACCAACGACGGCGAAGAAGATCAGGAGCCGGATTTTCCAGCGTCTCAGGAATTCCATGGGCACACTGCGCAAACATAGTTGTTACACCGACCGATCAGCATAAATGCAGCGGGGGAATTCTGGGTAGATGAAATCGGGTACTCGTCCAGATTTCGACGGCTTTCAACTTCTAGCGGAAGTCGCCCCGAATCGGGCTTGAGGCGGGTGAGGGATCTTGCGCGCATCTTGGCAAACGCCGTTCGGAAAGCACTGCACGCGAGATCCCCTCGACTTCGTTCAGGGCGGGCTCTTCGCCGCCTGAAGGCTACTCAGCACAACGGACTGAGGGGGAGCAGGGTGCGTTTAAATCAGGACCAGCAGGTTACAGATTCGCCCGCAGCAGACTGATGATGTCGTCGGAAGTGATCACCCCGGTCAATTTCTTGTTATCGTCCACCACCGGCAGTGTCAGCAGATTGTATTTGTCGAATAATTCCGCAACTTCGTTCTCTTTTGCACCGGCGTGGGTAGAGATTAGGGGCTCCTGCGTCAGCGCGAGCATGGGAGTGTCAGGAGTAGCCAGCACCAGCTTGGCCAGTGGCACCGCTCCTGCCAGGGTGCCCTGGGAATCCACCAGGTAAATCGTACTTACGGTTTCAACTCCGCCTTCGAAGTGCCGCAAGGCCTCCACCGCGTCGCGCACCGTGGCGCCCACGTTGACGGCCAGGTACTCCGTGTTCATTCTGCCGGCAGCGGTGTTCTCCTTGAACTCGAGGAGCTCGACCATCTCCTTCCGTTCTTGGGGTTGCATTTCCAGCAGAATTTCCGAGGCGCGTTCTTCGGGCAGATCGGCCAACAAGTCGGCAGCCGCGTCCGGCTCCATCTCTTCCACAATTTCCGCGGCACGCTCCGAGCTGAGGGACTCGACAATCGCTTTCTGTACCTTGGGCTCAACTTCCTCCAAGGCTTCGGCCGCCACATCTTCGTCGAGGGTCTTGAACACGGCCTCTCGATCGTCGGGGGCCAGATCCTCCACAATGTCGGCAATGTCTGCGGGATGAAGTTTGGCCAAGCGTTCGTGAGAGATCTTGAGTTTCACCCGCCGCGCCGGATCGGTTTCGATCAGATCGACAAATTCCCAGGGAATGCTCCGCGGCGGGATTTGCCGCAACAGCGCTCGCAAAGCCAGCAGCGGAACCACTCCCTTCAGCAAGCGCCGGACTGCGCCTCGTGGGCCTACATCCACCGAGCCCACTTTCAGCACCGGCCGGTTGCCCACGATTTCCTGAAGCAGATCCAGGTCGTTCACGCGGACCACTTTCCGTCCAAAGACGTCGATCACTTGCTGGTCAAGCAGATCGCGGGCCAGCAGGAGCATTCCCTCCGAGCCGTCGCCGACGGCCCAGTCGGCCGGGGGGGCGTCCGTACGAACACCGCCGTTGATCGAGGTTACCAACCCGAAAGGCAGCAGGCGGCTTCCGGCTCCAGTCTTGACGATAAGGGTCGCCACCCGGGCCCGGTCTTCCTGAGGGACCAGTGCCACTTCGCGAACCCTCCCGCAGCGGCTCCCGGCGCTGTCGAACACGGGAGCGCCCAGCAGTTCAGTAAGGGCGAACGTCGGCATAATCCGAGAATACTCAACTAGGAGGCAAGAATCCAGACGCGCTTTCGCGTTTGCCACTGGCGCGCTGTCCGCTGGTCAAAGCCGCCCGAAGGAAGATATCGAACGATATCGACTCCCGCGTTGACATTTGCACAGCGTAAGGGCAAACTACCGCATTCGCTGGACCGCATGTTTTCCCGCCATGGCCAGGCAGTCGGCGTTGGTGGAAGCGCCGGTCCGCGAAGTTTCCGGTTCCGGAGTCTGGTACTCATACAATCTTTGCCATGACCGAACAGCGGGTCTCCTACACGTTGGATTCGACGCTGGAGACCGTGGACAGCGCCGAGCAGGCAGCCAGCCGCATTGCAACTGAGGCGGGCTTCGACGATGACGAGGTCATGCGGATCGCCATGGCCGTGCGCGAGGCCGCAGTCAACGCCGTCCTTCATGGCAATGCCTATGATCCCGGCAAAAAAGTCAGTCTGGATTTTGAGCGGACCGGCGGAGATCTCGTAATCACCATCCGGGACCAAGGCAAAGGGCTGGACCCGGAAAAGATTCCTGACCCCCTGGCGCCGGAAAATCTTTTGAAGACGTCAGGCCGGGGCATTTTTCTCATTCGCTCGTTCATGGACGAGGTGCAAATCAGTCCGTCCCAGACGGGCACCGAAATTAAACTCATCAAGCACGTCCCCGGACCATCCGCGGACGTTAAGGAGGCTTCCCAGTGAGCATGAAGACCAGCACACGTCAGGTCAACGGCGTCACCATCGTGGATTGCAGCGGCCGTATCACCCTCGGTGAAGGCAGTGTCATCCTCAAGGATGTGGTTCGCGACCTGCTCTCCAAAGGGCAGAAAAAAATTCTGCTGAACCTCGGCGATGTGAACTACATAGATAGTTCGGGCATTGGGGAGCTGGTCAGCGCCTTCACCACGGTGCGCAACCAAGGTGGCGACCTCAAGCTGCTGAACCTGACCAAGAAAGTTCACGACCTGCTGCAGATCACCAAGCTATACACCGTCTTCGACGTAAAGGACGATGAGGCGACGGCAGTCAAGTCGTTCGGTTAAGCTTCCCTCCAAACTGAGCTTCTATTCTTGACGAGGGCCGGCATTACAACCGGCCCCGGCTGTTTCTGTTTCGGGAAACCGGCACATTTCTTTGCACGCCGCCGCCAGTTCCCCGCCCTACAATTCACCCGGGCCGTTGCTGGCATTCCCGGATGAGCATTGTCAAGATGCATCTTCTTAGCAAATATCCCTGGCTGGTTGCGACTCCGCAACTAGGCACCCTGCCCGGCCCGATTGCCGGCCCTCAGAGGAAGTGCATCACCGGCAGAGTCGTGCGGGTCAAGCCGGGCGCGCGAGGGGCTCACTTCCTGGATTTTTGCGACGACTTCCGTCTGTGCCCCTTTCACAGTCGTAATCCTCCCCAGCGACCTGAAAAACGTGGGCTACCTCCGCTAATTGCAGGGCAGGATGATCGAGATCCACGGCCCGGTCGAGGAATACGATGGCCGCGCGGGGATCATTTGCGAGGAATATCGTCAACTCAGCGCTCAACCGCCAGAATCTCAGCCCTGCCCAAGAGTTACGACGTGGAAAAGAGGGGCCGCTACAGCGCAGGAACGTTCTGCCGCCCCAACAGCCGAAAAGAAAGCTTCCAAGAAGAGACAAACCGCGAAGCTGCCGATCGAAGTGCCAGAAGCGGCGGACAAGGGTATCCGCCCCACATTCCGCTACGCTGCCACCTGACCGCTAAGCTTGAAGAATGCGAGTAACTCCGCGTTTACCTGGTCCTTTATGGTCGAGCACATATCATGCGGCGCCCCCGGATAGACTTTCAGCGTGGCTCCCTTAACGATCTTCGAAGACAGCATCGCCGAGGCACCGATGGGCACGATCTGGTCGTCATCGCCGTGCAAAATGAGTGTTGGCACGTCGAACTTCTTGAGATCTTCGGTGAAATCCGTCTCGGAAAACGCCTTGATGCAGTCGAACACGGCGTTGTGGCCAGCCACGCCATGACTGAAGACCACAGGCTGTCCCGTACCCCAGTCCTTGTAGTAAATCTGTGTGCCGTCCTTTGTCGTGATTATGCTGATAAAATCTCTCCTTGGTTTTTCTCTGCTGCGAACTGCATGGATGGATAAGGAGACTTGGCTGATCAAGCTGCTCGCGCCGGCTCGAGGTGGAACCGCTTCACCGCCAGAATGGTCAGTCCGACAAAAACCACCATAACCACACGCTGGGCGACCAAAAAGGGCGGCTCTTTCTGCGTCGGAGCCTGAGCTGTCAGGGCCGGTACCTTCAGGAAGGCCTGCACGAGCAAGACGAAGACATTCAGATACGGGGCCATCGCTGCGCCGACGACATAGATCCAACGCCAGGCACCCAACAGGTGAAACACATAGCGCGCCGGGATCGCGACCGCGAGCACCACCAGCGATATGATGCCGACCCTATGTGACGGCAGTAAGGTGATCGAACGGAAAGCCGAAACCGGTCACGCTCGTCAATACCGTCGTTCACTCGAACTACACCATCCCCCTTCGCAACTCCTCCAACGGATAGAACGTTCCTCTCCAGGCGACTCCCCCGCGCCCCAGAGTCAAGAATGTCGACCGCAGCATAGTGTAGACGAACAATGCTGTGCTGACCGGATGCAGAACGAAGTAGTAAGACGGAATAGCTGACTTCCGCGACATCCCCACATAGATGGAAAACATCGAGAACAGAGCGGCGGCGTATCCGAGCCGAGCCCACCCGTGCGCCAGTACAATTCCGGCAAACGGCATGAGGTTCAGAAACGCAAGCACGAAGGAGGACGCTAGCGCTCGCGGCCATTGGAATGACATGATGGCAAAGAAATTCTTGGTGAGATTGTCCACCACCCCCATCGCTCCTCTAGCCCAGCGAATCGAGATCAGGTCCTCTCCAAAGACGTTGCGTTGCGCGTAACCTGCATTCTTTACCACTTTGCCCAGCTTCATGTCGTCGAGCACCTCGAAGCACAACGCCTGATAGGTCCCAACCGCTTCGTACACCGGGCGGCGAATCATGTTGAAGGCTCCCACGCCGATGTGATCTCTAGTCTTGGGATCAGCAACTTTCCAGGGACGGTGTCCAAAAACGAATAGCGTCTGGAAAAAAGCGATCATCATTTTTTCGCCCAGCCGCTTCATAATCATGCGTGGAAACAGGACCAAGTGGTCGGCGGGTTCAGCTTCGGCGTAGGCAACCGCTCGCCGGAGAACATCGGGCTTGAACAGCACGTCGGCATCGGTAAAAAGCAGCCAGTCCCCAGTGGCCTGATTGCCCGCGCTCCACATGGCGTGGGGTTTGCCCATCCAGCCGGCCGGCAGCTCGGCGATACGTATTACCCGAAGACGACCGACCGGCGCACCATCAGCAATTGTTTCTATGATCTCGCCAGTTCGATCAGTGGATCGATCATCTACGGCGATGACCTCATAGTTGTCGTAGTCGAGAGAGAGCAATCGAGTCAGCGTCGCCTCGATGTCCGCTGCTTCGTTGCAGGCTGGAACGATGATGCTGACCCGCGGGGTGCCACCATGAACATCGCCCCCACGAAAGGGCGGCTTGCGATCCCACTCAGGACGGGAGATATCGGCAATTTTCGGCACACCAAACGCGGCGTCCACGAGACGCCAAAGCCACGCCAGCCCCAGCGTGCAACCTGCAATCCAGTGGAAATAGCTCATTCCGCGGAGACTCCGGCGGCGCCGGGCTCATCCCGCGTTCGTACTACGGGAGCAAAGCGCATGCCGTAAAACAGTATGGCAGACGAAAGCGCCATGGCGATGACCGGAAGGATGAAGGCGGCTTGGAGCGAATGGCGGTCGGCAACATATCCCATGAGGGTTGGTGAAGGAACGTCGCCTAGAAGATGAAACATGAAAATGTTCACCGCGATAGCGGTGGCACGAATGTGGGAACCGACCGAATTCACCAGGGCCGTATTGAGGGGCGAAGTGTTCAGCAAAAGCAGAAACGCCGCCACGGCGATGGCGGGCACCATCCATGGCCCCTTGCTGAACAAACCGACGATCATCACCGGCACGCCCAAGCCCATGCTGACCGCGGAAACAAAATAGTACGAACCCTTCATCCGGGGCAGCAGGCGGTCGCCAAGCCAGCCCCCAGCTAGAGATGCCAGGATGCCATCGACCACCACGATTTTGCCAAACATCAGGTTCGCCGATTCCAGCGTGTAACCCCGCACGGCAGACAGGAAGGTCGGCATCCATACTTGTATTCCTCCCAGTGAAAACGTCCCGGCGGCCATACCCAGCGTGACTGTCCAGTATGCAGGGTTGCGCGCCAGCCCCAGGAGTGTTCCCCGCTCCGGAGTTTCCTTCTGGGAGTCGAACTGGCCACGTGGCGGTTCCGGAAGAAACCACACCGCTAGCGCCAGCAGGAAGCCGGGAAACGCGGCGATATAAAACGGAAAACGCCATCCCATCGAAGGTCCAAGCTTGCCTCCCAGCAAATAGCCCGCCGCCGTACCGACGGGGATCGCCAGGTAAAAGACACCGAAAATGCGGCCGCGTTTGTTTTCCGGAAAAAGGTCCGCGACAAAGGTGGGCGCGATGGTGACAAACGTCGCCTCACCGACACCCACCAGCGTATGACGGAGCAGCAATTGTCCGTACGTGTGGGTGACCGCAGTGAGTAAAGTCAGCCCGCTCCAGAACACCGCACCCAACACAATGATCAGCTTACGCGAGTACCGATCGGCCAGGGGACCGACAAACGGCGCGGCCACCATGTAAAACAGGAGAAAAGCGCTGGTGAGATACCCAACCTGGGCATTGGTGAGATGAAATTCGCTCTGCACCAGCGGCTGCACCGCAAACAGTACCGACCGGTCAATATAGTTAAGGAAGTTCAGCGCCGTCAGGATGATGAGCGCCGTCCAGGGATAGAGTTTGCGTTCAGTCACTTGGCGAAGGAATATAACACGGCAGGAGGTCGCATTATGAGCCTAGCGCGAAAAGGTGTGCCAACCTGAGAGTTCACCCTCCCCGGCAGCTTGCCAAAATGAAAATACTATTCATCATGTGCGGCACGGCGCTTTCAGGAAAGACGACCGTCGCTAGGCAACTGGTCAGCTCTTTGCATTGCGCATACGTAAGCCTTGATGCCATCAACAGCGAGCGACGCTTGTTTGGCGGCGACAGCATTCCTGTCCACCTTAGTCCCAGCATGGCATCAATTGGAGAACAGCCGCTAAGGTTACGGCAGCGAAACTTCCCCCCGCCCGCCGAGAAATACTTTCCCCCACCCCACCCCACAAGGTAAGCTTCCCTGTTCCCAATGCCGGAGACGGTCGAATAGCCCAACCTCAGTGACCTCGCCCCCTACCAAAATAACCATGCGCCCCCTCGACCTCATCCGCAAGAAGCGCGATGGCGGCGAACTCTCCTCCGACGAAATCCAGTTCCTCGTCAGGGCCTATACCCGCGACGAAATTCCCGACTACCAAATGGCTGCCTGGCTGATGGCCGTCGTTATCCGCGGCATGAGCCATCCCGAGCTGAGCGCGCTCACCACCGCCATGCTGCGCTCCGGCGAGGTCTTGGATCTCTCTGACCTTCCCGGTGCCAAGATTGACAAGCATTCCACCGGCGGCGTGGGCGACAAAACATCGCTCATCGTCGCCCCGGTGGTCGCCGCGGCCGGCGTTACGGTTCCCATGATCAGCGGCCGCGGCCTCGGCCACACCGGCGGCACACTGGACAAGCTGCAATCCATCCCGGGTTTCAACATCAATCTATCGTTGAGCGAATTCCGCCGCGTTCTTAAGGCCTGCGGCTGCGGCTTGATCGGCCAGACCGCGGAGATCGCTCCCGCCGACAAAAAGCTCTACGCCCTCCGCGACGTGACCGCGACCGTCGAAAGCCCCAACCTGATCTGCGCCTCCATCATGAGCAAGAAACTGGCCGAGGGCATCGACGGCCTGGTGCTGGACGTCAAAACCGGCTGTGGCGCCTTCATGAAGACAGAAAAGGACTCCGTTCATCTTGCCGACCTGATGGTCGAAACCGGCGAGCGCATGGGCAAAAAGATGGTCGCCTTGATTACCGACATGGACCAACCCCTGGGTCTGAAAGTAGGGAACGCGCTCGAAGTCGACGAATGTATTGAAGTGATGAAAGGCCGAGGCCCCGTTGATTTACGCGAGGTCTCGGTTGAGCTCGCCGCCTGGATGTTCTACCTCGCCGATCGCACTCCCAGCGTTGATCAGGGCCGCCAGTTGGCGTCCGAACTCATCGGAAATCAGTCCGCGCTCCAGAAATTCCGCGAGATCATCACTCAGCAAGGAGGCGACCCGGGCGTGATTGACGATCCCCAACGCCTGCCCCAGGCGCAGCACCAGTCGCCATTCCTGAGCCGATCGAGTGGATTCGTGACCAGCATCCAATGTGAGCAAATCGGTACCGCCAGCCTGGTGCTCGGTGGGGGGCGCGAAAAAAAGGAAGATGTCATCGATCCCGCCGTGGGCCTGGTCCTGCACAAAAAGGTTGGTGATCCGGTTCGCGAGGGCGAGCCGCTGTGCACCATTCACTACAACTCCGACGCACAGCTCGCCGACGCGCGAGCCTTGCTGCAACAGGCGTACCTCATCTCGGAGAAACCGCCAGCATCGAAGCGGCCCTTGATCCATCGCGTTATTTCTGGCAAAGGAACGCAGGCATGACGATCCACGCTCGCTCTGTTCCGAGGCCCTTCGCCGCCACGGTCCGAATCTGGACCGAAGCTCAATTCTTAAACTGCACGACCAGGAGTCTCCAATGAGCCGTCTGACAGGGCTTCTAGGCTTGATCACCATGCTCGGCTTCGCCTACGTGTTTTCCAGCAATCGCCGAGCGATCCGGGTCAAGACCGTAGTCATGGGACTCGTCCTGCAGTTCGTATTCGCCATCTTCGTGCTGCGCTTCAGCTTCGGCCGCAATCTGCTGGCCTGGGCCGGCCGAGGCGTCGACAAGTTCCTGGAGTATTCGTTCGCCGGCTCGCAACTTGTGTTCGGCGAATTGGGCAGGAAGGGAGGCCAGTTTGGCATGATCTTCGCCTTCCAGGTTCTGCCCACAGTAATTTTCATTTCCGCATTCTTCGCCGTGCTCTATCACTACGGCGTGATGCAGTTCATCATCCGCCAGGCCGCCAAGGTCATGATCCGCATGGGTGCCAGCGGAGCGGAATCGCTCGACGTGGCCGCCAGCATCTTCATGGGCCAGACCGAAGCCCCGCTCACCATTCGGCCCTACCTGCCGTCGTTGACGCGTTCCGAGCTGATGACCGTTATGACCGCGGGCATGGCTCACGTCTCCGGCGGCATTATGGGCGCCTACATTCTCTACGGCGTCAAGGCTGAGCACTTGCTCAGCGCCGTCATCATGACCGCCCCCGGCACCGTACTGATGGCAAAAATGTTCGTGCCCGAAACGGAAGAGCCGCTTACTAGTCCGCACCGCACGACAGATACAAAGACAGATGCCACCCAAACCGCCAAGTCAACCGCGGAGATGGACATCGAGGCCATGCCGAAAGACGAAAACGTACTCGGAGCCATTACCCGCGGTACCATCGACGGCCTGCACCTGGCGCTCAACATCGCAGCCATGCTGATTTCCTTCCTCGCGCTGATCGCCCTGGTGAATGGTATTTTCGGCGGTATCCACAACCATGTGTTCAGTCGGTTTCCGTCCAGCCTGGAGCAAGTGTTCGGCGTGATCTTCGCCCCCATCGCGTGGGTGATCGGTATTCCGTGGAGAGACTGCGGACTGGTGGGAAATCTTCTGGGAACGCGCATGGTGATCAACGAACTGGTCGCCTACTCCATGCTGGGCGCACAGAAAGCCGCGCTCGATCCCCGTTCCTTCGCCATCGCCACCTTCGCTCTGTGCGGCTTCGCCAACTTCAGCTCCATTGGCATCCAGATTGGCGGCATCAGCGCGCTGGCTCCGAACAAGCGCGGCGAACTGGCCAAGCTCGGTTTCCGCGCCATGATCGCTGGCACCATGGCCAACCTGATGTCAGCTTCAATCGTAGGCATCCTGCTCCCATGACGATACGATTGAGAAATTAGCGATTGCCCTGGAACCTCCAGCCGTGAAGACGTTGCTTGCAACCTCTTGCCTGCAACGTCCCGGTCAGTTACCGGGGAGGACCAGGGCACAACCCGCTATCGGTTCGCCTCCCGTGCAAGCCGGATGTTGCTATCGCCCCCTCGTTGGAGACTGATTCCATTTCTTGCAGGCCGCCTGGGGGCTGCCAGGCATAGTGGCCGGAATGCCAACGTCGACACTCGTCCGAGCTCAAAAGCCGAAGCACGAGTGCCACCGTAGCTTTTTCCCAGAATGCCTTCGGAGTGGAGACCTAAACCTCGGAGCCGCCGCGGTACGGACAATGCTGCACGCCAATTCGCCGCATGATGACCCGGTATGGAGATGGGTTCGGTTTTGGAAATGTACCTCATTGCATACGGTTTTTGGTTGGAAAGCTCATCCATTCCCTCTTTTGCCGTGAACGATACCAAGCTAAAAGCCAATAACCCCGGAGGCACCGGCGGGGCGTGAAGCACGAACTTGCGCTTTTTGGTTCTCCATCGGCTGGAACGAGGGACAATATAGTTGGCCAAGTTATGGGAAATCTTGCCGCACCGGTCCAATTCCCTGCGAAATCAATCGATCGTACAAAGTTTGCGGCCTGTGCCGGGTATGCCCTGTTGCTGGTCGTGTTCTGGTTTGTAGCTCGACACTTCGCCCTGGGGCTCCGCATTCACGGCCACATGGCTAGCAGTTTCACGGCCTTCGCGTTATTGCTCGGCCCATACTGGTTTTTCGGGTTCGGCGCAGCGGAAATGCTCCAACGATTTCTCACCAACCGCTCCATCCGGGTGCTGGTGGCCGGGCTTCTCCTAGTACCCTATCTCATCTTTTCCGTACCCCGTGGCGAGTTCCGATGGATTGATGCGCTGGTGTTGTCCAGTATTCCCATTGCGATCGCAGCACTGTTCGAATTTCTGCCTCCGGGCGGAGCGCAGCCGACAATAAGGAAATTGTGCTGGCAAGACGTCATTGCTCTCGCCGTGCTTGGCCTGCCAGTAGAGTTCGGCTGGATCCGAGGAAGCTTCCCGCATCCCGGACTTGGCGCGCTACCGAAGATCCTGCTAATGGATTCAGCCCTCTATGCGTTCCTGGTAGTGCGCCGGCTAGAAGGAGTTGGTTACGATTTTCGCGCTCGTGCCCGCGACGTGGTTATTGGACTGCGCGAGTGTGGTTTCTTCGCTCCTATCGCTATCGTACTAGGCATAGGGGTTGGGTTTATCGCGCCCCACGGCGGTATGCCTTCCGCGGCATCGGCGTCGGCGGCGCTGCTGGTCACGTTCTTCTTCGTTGCCATTCCAGAAGAATTGTTCTTTCGCGGTCTGCTCCAGAATCTGCTCGAGCCACGTATTGGTTACCCTGGCTCGCTGTTCGTAACTGCCGTGATCTTTGGGCTCTCCCATTTCAACAAACCGATGCCGTTCAATTGGCGCTATGTGTTGCTGGGAACTATCGCAGGGGTCTTCTACGGTCGCGCGTGGCACGATCGCCGTCGCCTCTTGTCTTCAGCAACTACCCACACGCTGGTGGATGTAATCTGGTCCTTGTGGTTCCGGTAAGTAGGGTTAGCCCTCGCCCATAGTGGCACGCACTCGCCGTCCACAGTCGTTCATCGCAATGGGGCCGCAGTGATTAATCCAGCGATAAACTGCCCGAGTGACCGTCGGTCAATGATGGTAGCGCAGGTAGCCCAGACCCACCCTCATGTGGTGACTGATCGCATCCGGCACTGAAATCGCCAGGCAGAGGCCCAAAGTGCCATGGACGAATCCGAGCGCGTACAGGTTGCGATAGCGTAAGAAGAGAGTACACGCGACGATTCCCCAACCCAGAGTTGCTACCGTGAGCAGAGGGCTGGGAAGATGTGCGGTCGAAAACAGCACTGCGGCGGTAAGAACTGCGGTGGATTCGTTGGGCAAGATGCGCAGCAGCCGGAGCAACAAATAATCCTGCAGGATGAACTGTTGCTCGAAAGCCCAGAGTAAATAGCCGGCCATGTGCAATCCAGGAGGCCCTGCGCCGTGTAGCGGATGCAAGGTATGCAACTCGAATGCGATCCCAACCTGTACACCGGCGAAAAGGAGGCCCCCGGCCACAATCCAAAGCGCGCTTCGTAGGCCGGAAGTCCGCAAGCCTAACGTCTTCGCATCCGGGCGGTGGACAAAAGTGGTTGTCAAAATCCACGCGAACGCAATCCAGAATAAAAAGTGCTGCGTGGGCGTGGACGTCCAGATCACCAACAGTATGAGCCCGTAGCAAATCGCAAGCTCAAAAGAATCTGGGGACAGTAGCTTCGAAAGGCTGGGCACAGTCAGATTATTTCATGTGGGAACGAAATTTCCGCCAGGACTGTGCGGGGACAAAGATCTCAACCGTATTCAGCATTACTGCTCCCTTTGCCTGATTAATTGGTAGAGCGAGTCGGCATTGCGGCGTCCACACGCTCTGAAAACAGGCAAGTTATTGAATTTGCGTAGATCGCAGAATGCCCAGAATGCCTAGAAATGCTGCAATCCCAAACTCATTCAAGACCAGCCAGCCTAGTGCGCTCCACGCCAAGTAGGCGCGCCTCTGCCCTTGGACAGCACGTGGTCCAGTTTTCGGTGTCCGCATTCCCTTTTTCGATGTCTTCAACGAAGAAAGCGCTGAGGTTCTGGATCGATATGTCCCTCGTCAGCGCAGAACAAGGTCCGAGTGTTCCCGATGTTTCGTGATGTAATCCAGGACCGTAGGGCAAATCACGTCCACCTTGAGGTTGTTTTTGCGCGCGTATTGGAGCGCGATCTCCGCCAAAGAAGACGCCAGACCTAGACCACGCAGTGTGGGTGGAACCTCCGTATGGATCAGCCCGAGCACATTTTTGGTCATACTGTATTCCAGGTAGGCTACTTGTCCGTCGCGCTCAATCTCGAACCTGCCCGTGGTTACCTGCTGCGGTGCTTGTGGCTTCCGGTCGCCAATTCCCCATGTCACTTTGGTTGTCCCCCTTATACATAACGCCTAATATTAATAGACAAACAAACGGCATCCTCCTACTAATCTTTTCGTAGGCCAACAACTCGGGCTACTGTGTGCCTTTCCTGCCCAAATGGACTCAAGGGTTCGCTTCTGTAGACCCGCTTGCCGCAGTTGTTCGCGCCTAGGCGCACTGCGAGCGTGAACAGCTGGGTCACATCTAACATTGTGCTTGACACGTTTTTCGTGGCTGTTAGGTTCGTTGTTTCTTGGAGGACATATATGGCCTCGCAAGCTGTCGCACCAGATGGTCCCGTCGAATACTGCGATTTGGTCATGAAGGGTGGCATCACGAGCGGGGTGGTCTATCCGCTCGCTATTGCTGAACTGTCACGTAAGTATTTTTTCAAGAATATCGGGGGTAGCTCTGCCGGAGCTGTAGCGGCAGTTATCGCGGCTGCGGCTGAGTTCGCCAGACGTAACGGCGACCCCTTAGCCTATGATCTGCTCGCCGGCCTGCCAAGGAAACTAGGAACGAACAACCTTCTGATTAGGCTATTTCAACCGTCAACTGCTGCGGCAAGGATTTTTCGAGTGGCACTGGCTGCGTTGAAGTCTCAATCGATCCTCTTGCGAACTATCAGGGCAATCGGTGCCCTCGTCTATCAGTTTTGGGGCTCGACTGTGGTCGGCGCATTGTTGGGCGGCTTTGTGCCCCTTTTGCTGTTTCTTGTATATGGAGGCCCAGTGTCGGTCTATGTCGTGCTTGGACTCTTCTGGATACTCGTGACCAGCGCGGTCGTTGTAATGATCGCAGCCGGTACTGATGCAATCAAAGCGACAACAGAGAATGGCTTTGGGTTTTGCTCCGGCTTTGATCCGGATAGCAAGACGGGGACGCCGCTCACAAACTGGCTGCATGAGCAGATTCAAACTGCGGCCCGCAAAGATCCAGCCATTCCTCTGACATTTGGTGATCTTTGGAAAGCGCCCGCGATGCCAGGCGAGCCACCTGGTCCAGCGATCAAGCTGCAAGTCGTAACAACGAATCTCACTGTCGGAAGGCCGTTCACTCTTCCATTCGAATCGTATTCCTTCTATTTCAATGAGAGCGAATTTAGAAAGCTATTTCCGCTAACGGTGGTCCAATACATGATCGACCATTCGCCGAAGAAGAAGCGGAATGAGACAATTGCATCTCGCGACGGAATCCCTCTTCACCGATTACCCGAAGGTGCGGACCTTCCGATTGTCGTCGCCGCCCGAATGAGCCTGAGTTTTCCAGTTCTGCTGAGCGCGGTACCTCTTTATCTGCCTGATTACGCTCACAGGGCCTTTTCTGAGGAGCCGGAGTTGACGGAAACAGTAGAGGCTGAGACCGCGATCTCTGTGGGGGCGGATCGCTGTTGGTTCTCCGATGGTGGCATTTGCAGCAACTTCCCAATGCATTTCTTCGATTCCCCTCTGCCGAGGTGGCCTACATTCGGTATCGATCTGGAGCCCGACCGGTGCGAGAAACCTAAATCGAATGAGGATATGGTATGGTTCCCCCCCTTGCCCGGATCGGGTTCACAGTTGCCTCTCGACAATTTTGATCAGGGCTCAAGTTGGGAACGCCTGGTCGGATTCGTGATCGCCATCGTGAACACCATGCAAAACTGGAGAGACACAATACAGGCTACCGCAGCCGGCTATCGAGATCGCATTGTTCACGTCAAGGTGTGCCCGGCTGAAGGCGGTTTGAATCTCAACATGCCCAGCAAGACGATTACTGATTTGAGTGACAGAGGCAGAATTGCGGGTCAGGTCATAGTCAAGCATTTCGATTTTGCTTCACACGTCTTTGCGAGATACAGAATCACAATGTGTGCCCTCCAAAGATATCTAAATAGCCTCACAGATGCTTGGACGCAGCCGGTCCCTCAAGACGAAGTAGGATATGAATACGTCCGTGGAAACCAGAAGCCGCCCCACTATAACCCTCGCTCCGAAAGGCTGCGACATACAATGCTGCGGGCACTGATTCGATTGACCGAGCTTTCGCGTTCGTGGCAGGACGAAGTGCTCAGGGAGCAAAACTTTTGCAAGGATAATGCCCCTCGTCCGGAGCCAATCCTGCGCAATCAGCCCAAGTTTTGAGGATAAGCCAAAATCCAATCGTCAGTACTGCCCCGACATTGTTCTGAAACTTGCAAGCGTCATCTCCCGTCCGGAGCATGCCAGTGCGGCACCATCCTCTATCCATTGATAGTCTTCATCATCGCTGGTGCGTAGCGCTCGCCTGCTACCGAGCCTTTGGGCAACGCGTGTTCGATCCGATTGAGATCTTGCTCGCTCAAGGAGACGTCGGCAGCGCGGATGTTCTCTTCGAGGCGAGCAATGTTGCTTGTGCCGGGGATGGGGATCACGTCCTGATGGCGGCGGAGGAGCCATGCCAGGGCAAGCTGAGCTGGCGTACAGTGCTTTTCTTCCGCAACCTCCATCAATCGATCGGCGATGGAAAGGTTTTTCGTGAACTGTTCTCCTTGGAAACGCGGATTGCCGCGGCGCCAGTCGTTGGGCGCAAGTTCAGAGACGCTGCGAAACCGGCCGCCGAGAAATCCGCGACCCAGCGGACTGTAGGCCACCAATGCGATACCGAGTTCACGCAACACCGGCAATAGGTCGTCTTCGGGCTCACGACTGAACAACGAGTATTCCGTTTGGACCGCGGCGATGGGATGAACCTTGTGGGCCCGGCGCACCGTCTTCGTAGATGCCTCGGAGAGTCCGAGGTGGCGCACCTTTCCGGCGCGCACCAAGTCCGCCATCGCGCCGACTGTCTCTTCGATCGGCACCTTTGGATCGACGCGATGCAGGTAGTAAAGATCGATCTGCTCCACGCCAAGCCTTTGCAGCGATTTGTCGCAGGCGCGGCGCGCGTTCTCCGAGCTGCCATCGACCCCACGGTCCTGCACCGGCGAGTCCGTAACGATACCGAACTTCGTGGCGAGAACAACACCGTCACGCCGGCCGAGTAGCGCCTTGCCTACCTTGATTTCAGAGTCGCCGTAGATATTTGCAGTATCGAGAAAGTTGAGTCCCAGGTCGAGCGCGCGATGAATCAATTCAATCGCGTTGATATCGTCTTGCACGCTGCTCGTGTACACATCGGCGATACCGATGCTCATGCAGCCCAGCCCAATGGCTGATACCTGCGGTCCGTCGTGCCCGAGTCGTCTCTGTTTCATCGCAATGCACTCCAAGCTCTAATTTGTGAAGAAGTACATTGCATTGGATGCATTGCGCTGTGGATAGACTCTGCTCATGTAGATATGACCAATCACGTCGTGCTGCAGCCGTCGATGCACGCGGCGATGTTTCACATTTACGACAGGTCAAGGGGGGCTTCCAAACCCTAATTCGGCGCGGCGGTCGTATCACGCAGATCACGGAAACTGAAATGGCCAAAGCCCCAACTCAGCAACACAGTGTTAAGGCACTACCGTCATCGTCTTCACCCATGACAATCTGCTGGCACAGGTCCGCACGCGGGAGGGCTGGAGTTTTTTGCACTGCGCTGTGTGAGTCATGCGTCTTCCGGTTTTCTGAGGTCGACGCTTTCCCTTTTAGAGGACCCGGGCTCGACGGCATTGTGACGTTGGAAACAGCCGGTCGGCGAGGAAGGCCATGTCGGTTTTCCGGCCTTGGTTCTTGCGACCGCTCATAGATCGCCTCTCAACCGAGTCACGGCGCTTAAGCCTGCCTATCTCGACGGGTGAGGTCAACGGACTGCGGTTTGCCTCTTATTGTCGAGAAACCAGCATGACTCTCTTCACTCCATGAAGGTTAAAAGTGACAGGCAAATGTCTGGTACTTCTGACAGTTGGCGAGACCTACCGCACTGAATAAAGTTTGTGTCAAAGAAAACCTCTGCCCGAAGGCTCGAAGGGGAGCTGTTACGTTTCCGCGCGGTGGCATTTGCTGGCTTGATGCAACGATCCCTGCCCTCCCGAGAGCGGAGACATATTCACACCATGCCACTGCAATTCGCAAATCGATCTAGTAAGGCGGCACGTCATGCGTAACACGCTAACGCCAAAAGCAAGGCTGTTCACATTCCTCGGTGCAGCTCTGCCGGTGACGTTCTTGGTGCTATCTCTTGGTCCACCCGTAGTTGCTGAGACCGGAGATCACGAGCGCGACCGGATGAAAGAGTCGGGCCAAGTCATGCAGGAGATCCTGAACACGCCCGAGGACATCCCCCGGGATATGTTAAACAAGGCGGAGGAATGCGTCATCGTTCTTCCTTCTGTGAAAAAAGTTGCGGTTGGAATCGGCGGCAGCTACGGTCGAGGCGTGATGACCTGCCGCAGCGGCGAGACTCGATGGCCCGTGGAGCGCTCCGACCATGATGCGGAATCTACCGGCGGGAGCTTCGGTCTTCAGCTCGGCGGACAAGCGACCGACTTCGTCATCCTGGTGATGAACGATCGAGGAGCACGCTCGCTGATGAAGAGCAAGGTGAAATTGGGTGCCGACGCGAGCGTGGCCGCTGGACCCAAAGGTCGAGACGCATCCGCCGCGACCAACGCTTCCATGCAGGCAGAAATGCTTTCCTATTCTCGCTCGCGTGGGGTCTTCGGCGGAGTCTCGCCGGAAGGCGCAACTCTCCAGCCTGATGGCGGCGCCAACGAGAACCTGTACGGGAAGAAAGTCGATGCCGAGCACATCGTGGTGAAAGGCGCCGTCCCAATGCCCGACTCGGCCTGGCTGCTGCTCTCGACGCTCAACGAGCACTCTCACCGGAATGCCTCAGCCAACAAGTGAAATGCAACGAGTAACGGCGCACTGGTGTGCGGTCACGGGACGGGGACTTCTGAAACCTGCTCCGAAAACGACCTGACACTGGCTGCCTTCGTCGGCAGACGGCAAGTATAGAGAAAACACAAACCCTGATGGAAGAGGTTTTTCTTATGCCTGTCGAGTGTTCTGCCCGTGAGTTCTGCTGTTGTTGGAGAGTCTTAAAGTTACGACGAGCTGGCCTATCAACCGTTCCAGAAAACCGTCCCGCCAAGGAAACCGCGCGGACGCTGCGTGAGGAGCTGCTCTTCCAGCGTGCGGCGCAGACCTATCTCTGGCGTTGCCATTGATCAACACGCTGGGCATGAAGAGCGATTCGGACAAGGTATTCGGTGCCGGGTACAACGTGCTGCCCATCTGGAAGAAACGTCTCGACGCCAGGGCTCTGGTAACGGCTCCCAACTCCGACGTCATCTACGCCATGAGCTAGGTCGATCTGGGCAGGATGGCCTATTGGTGCTCGACGCATGGTCGGGCTTGCAGGGCATCCTGCTCGATTTCTGGCAGCGCCCAATCTCCGGACCGAAGACCGGCGGGAGATCTTTCCTTGGCGACGTTGGGTTTTTCGGGCCTGATGGGCGGCAAGAGTGGCAAGTTCCTGCTTTTGCCACTTGGGTGCGGGGGGCACGCGCCTGAGGGTTACCTCGTGTATCGCTCTGCGACCAACACCGTGTTCATCTTCTTGCGTGCCTTCAGGCCTACGAGCTGCGCATGACACAACAATTGTAGAGGAACGCTGATTCCGCAACGATCGGGCGCATTCTACTTCTTCAACTCTTCCGTTTTTAAGGTTCGCTTAATGTAGCGTCGTGTCCGCCTTGGAAAATCGGCGCATTTGGATTCGCTCGTTGTTCCGAGCGCGCATCACACCTGTTATCGCCCTTCGTCGAGGAGAGATCGAATGCGCAAATGTGGGATCTTGACGTTCACCATTCTGTTTTTGCCATCAATGCTCCTAGCCCAAAGCGGCGGAGCCAGGCCGGCCGGCAGTGAGAACGGAACCCGAGCGACAATCTTTGGAGGATATTCGTATCTTCGTAACGACAGCAACGGTTTTAACGGATGGGAAGGACAGGGTACATTCAACTTCAACCGCTACCTTGGTGTCACCGCAGACGTAAGTGGTGCCAGCCTTACCCCATTCTCTTTTTCGGGTTTGGGCTTTTCGGCCGGTACGTATCAGCACTTGAACAGTTATCTGTTCGGCCCGACCGTAACCACTAACCTTGGCAGGAGCGCCGTCTTCGCCCACGCACTATTTGGCGAAGCACGGTCAAGCTTAGGTGCAGGTGTGGACATCCCGATTATCGGCGGTATCTCCGCCGGACTCACCAGCGCTAACGCGTTCGCCATGGCGTTCGGCGGCGGCATTGATATAGGCCTTACTCGACATCTCGCAATCCGGGCCGTCCAGGTGGACTACCTCCGCACGCAGTTCAGTGCGACCGATGCGTTAACCACCGGACTTTCCAGCAGCCTCGGTAATTGGCAGAACAGCTTCCGCTACTCAACAGGTATTGTGTTTCGATTCTGACGAGACATGAGTGACCGATGGCAAGTGTGTACAGGCACAAAGGGCGTAACGAATCCGGGCTATCCAGCGTGCCGGCCAGAGATTCCGGTACCTGCGCTAGTCATCACAGTTGCGTCACCAAATAGTTCGGCAGGCTAGGAGAGAGTTATGTACGCTGTTGTTGTCATTTCGCTCATGTTCGGCGCCGTCATTGTGATGGTGAAAAAGGCTGACAAAGAGGGGGCCACGATGCGAATTTCGGGTTCCTCGATTCGAGTGAGACCGAACTCTGACCCCCGTACTGGAAGGGTGACGGAAGAGGATTGCATTCGACTAAAACTCATCAAACGCTAACCAACTGGTTGGGCAGGTAGCGTTTGCGAAAAGCTGCGCGATGCAGTCGCCCCTGTAGTTGGAGCGATAACGCCTAGATGTACTGTTCCATCAGCATCTCAGCTGCGCTTTCGTCCAGTTGTTCGGCGCGCCGCACATCTTCGAAGCGCGCCAGCAAGTCATCGGGCCGCAGGCGCCGTTTCTCGGCGCCCTGACAATCGTGGATGATCTGGCCACGATGCATCATTGATTAGACGGTCCCCCAGACTTGAATCGGATTGCGGAAGGGTTCGGGGGTGGACTGCTTCTTGCTGCTGAGTGACGTCGGCGTCCGCCCGGGTGTATTTTGTTGACAGCCCGAATTCTGACGAGCGTTGTTTTGCACTCCCAGGGGCTGAGATAGGTGTGAAATGTTGTCAAATCGAAGCCGCCGGATAGTGATGAGCGACACGGACCAAAGCGCGGCCGGGACGGCGGCAGCTGAGCGATATGAAGCTCTCTTCCGCGTTTCGCAAACCCTGATCTCAATCCGTTCTTCGGAGGAACTCTTTAGGCTTCTCGCACACGAGTTGCGCGCGGTGGTGAACTTCTATGTCATGGGCGTCGGCATCTATGACGAGAATGCGCACCAGATACGTCTCACGTCGTACGGCGAGCCCGGTGTTCCCCTCCAGGTTCCACAATTCGCGCCAGAAGAAACCTTCACGTGGTGGGTTTACCAGCATCAACAGCCCTTAATAATTCCCTCCTTAGACGCGGAGACTCGATTCCCAGCGGTAGCCGAGATGCTGAAGAACCGCGGGGTCCGTTCCGTATGCGTGCTTCCTTTGACGACAGTACATCGGCGCCTCGGGGGCCTCGCTGTGGGCAGCATAGAGGCCGATGCCTATAGCAGGGAGGAAGTCAACTTTCTCTCGTTCGTTGCCAACCAAGTGGCGCTGGCGGTGGATGACGCATTGAACTTCGACGCGTTACAACATGCCGAGGAGGCGCTGCGCGCGAGCGAACAGGGTTTTCGCCTGATCGTCGACAGCATCCCCGGGCTCGTTAATACTACGACGGCGGAAGGCGAGTTCGAATTTGTCAGTCAGCAATGCCTCGATTATTTTGGCACCACTCTTGAAGAATTGAAGGGTCACGAATTGAAAGGTTGGACCACCTCCAACATTGTTCATCCCGATGACTTTCCTCGCATGCTGGACACCTGGGGGCGCTCGGTCGAAACCGGGCATCCCTACGAGTCTGAGTACCGCATCCGTCGCGCCGATGGCGTATACCGCTGGTTCCATGTACGCTCTCTCCCCTGGAGGGACACGGAGGGGCATATCATCCGCTGGTATACCCTGCGAACGGATATTGACGATAGGAAGCGTGTCGAGGAAGCCCTGCGTGCGAGCGAACTCAATTTAAGCCTGATCGTCGATGCCATACCTCAGTTCATCACCGTCATTGATCCGGAAGGAAGAGTTCTCTATGCGAACCAGCTGCTGCTCGAATACATCGGTTGGAATTTAGAAGAACTGAAAGCAAACGATTGTCCTGCGATGATTTTCCATCCGGATGATTTCGAAAGATTGCGGGATGAGCGCCAAAAGGGTCTTGCCCACGGTGTTCCGTTTGAACTAGAACTACGGTCACGCCGGAATGACGGGCAGTATCGTTGGTTTCTCGTCCGTTACAACCCGCTGCGCGGTGCACAGGGGAACGTTCTTCGCTGGTATGCATCGGCAACCGATATTGATGACCGCAAACGAGCGGAAGACCGATTGCAGTTGCTCCTCGATGTCACCAATCAGGTTGTCTCAAATTTGCAGCTCCGCGATCTCCTGCGTGCAATCTCGTCTAGCGTCCGGCGCGTCATGCAATGCGATGTGGTGAGTGTCTGCTTCCCCGACTCAGAGATGCAAGGATTGCAAACGTTTGTGATCGATTTTCCAGACAGCAAAGGATTCATTCGAGAGGATCTTATTCCGATAGAGGGGTCGCTTGGCGGTTTTGTTTTCCGCACCGGCAAACCGTGGGCGGGCAATGCCTCAGACCTGCTTCGCTTAGGAATAAGGAATGACCCGGCCATGGCCGAGGGTCTCAAGACCGGCTGTGTTCTGCCACTTGTTAGCCGGAACGGCGTCCTCGGTGTATTGACGCTAGGCCGGCGCGAGGATAACCCCTTCAGTCAAGTCGATACCGGCTTTCTTACGCAGGTGGCGAGCCAGGTGGCCATCGCGGTAGAGAACGCCTCTGCGTATCGCCAAATCGAAGATGCTAGAGCCGAACTGGAGAAAGCGTTCGAAGAAATTAAGCGCCTTAAGGACCGCCTTCAAGACGAGAACGTGGCGCTCCGGGAGCAAATCGATCAGGCCCTCATGTTTGAGGAGATTGTAGGGATCTCTCCCGCCCTGCGAGCAGTGCTTTCTCTCGTATCCAAGGTCGCTCCCACGGATTCCACCGTTCTACTCACAGGTGAAACAGGAACGGGCAAAGAGTTGATCGCGCGCGCAATTCACAAGAGATCGCGGCGGTCCTCCCGTGCTTTTGTCAGCGTCAATTGTGCTGCAATTCCTGCTTCCTTGATTGCATCGGAGTTGTTCGGTCATGAGAGAGGCGCTTTCACGGGGGCAACGCAGCGGCGGCTGGGTCGGTTCGAGCTTGCGGAAGAAGGCACCATTTTCCTCGACGAGGTCGGTGAGCTGCCCGCGGAAACTCAAATTACGCTGTTGCATGTTCTGCAGGAGCGGGAGTTTCAGCGTGTGGGCGGCAATCAGTCTATCCGATCTAATGCGCGGGTGATCGCCGCCACGAATCGCGACTTAGAGGCTGCCATCGCCGAGGGGACATTTCGCAGCGATCTGTTTTACCGTCTCAACGTTTTCCCGATTGAAATTCCTCCTCTGCGGGAAAGAAAAGAAGACATTCCCCTGCTGGTCGAGTACTTCATCGATCGTTTCGCGAGAAAAGCAGGAAAGAGCATCCGCGGGATAAACAAGAAGACGCTGGACCTTCTTGTATCGTATCCCTGGCCCGGTAATATCCGCGAGTTGCAGAACGTCGTCGAGCGTTCCGTGATTGTGGGCGAAACCGAGAATTTCTCCGTGGATGAGAGTTGGCTGTCGCGGAAGCCTCTTACAGACGAGCCGAAAAGCCAGTTAGAACTGTCCCAAAAGCTTGCTGCCCAGGAGAAAAAGATGATTGAGGCTGCCCTGCGCGAAAGTGGGGGGCGAGTGTCCGGACCCTCTGGGGCGGCCGCAAAGCTGGGGCTTCATCGATCAACCTTAGAATCGAAGATCCTGTCACTAAAGATCAACAAGTATCGCTTCAAAACTGCCAACTCCTCGAAAGCCAGCTAGCCGCATCTCTACCCATCCGCATAAAAACAATCGCTCCTGAACCTGCTGTAGAGAATTTCAGCAATTGACGAAGTTTCGACATTTGTCAGCAGCTAAAGCGCCTAGATTGATCACTTTGCGGTTGGAATTGTGATTGCCATGACCGAGTAGTCCGACCCACCCATCCCGAAGAGCGAAATATCGACGAGGCAAGATGCTCAAGATCACAAGGTCAGCGAACGGGGAGGTGATCTTTACGGTGAGCGGTCGAATGGACGCAGAAAATCTGGCCGAGCTGGAGATGCTGTTTGGCTCAGAAACGAACGGGTGCCGCATAACCTTGGACCTAAAAGATCTAACCCTGGTGGATCAAGACGCTATCAGTTTTCTAGAGCGCTGCGAAGCCGGCAACATCCAGCTAAAGAATTGCCCAGCATACATCCGGGAGTGGATCACGAGAGGACGAGGCGGGAGTTAGCAGAACATCTGGCTAAAAAAGATGAGAACACTTCGGTCTTCCAATAGAAGGGCCAATGTAGGGCAATCGTGAAGCAACGGAAAGGAATATAGCGGTGATGCATGCGCGCCTATCAACGATGGCCTGCGTATTGGTTGCAGCACTCTGCCAATTCCAGTTTGCAGTGGCGCAAACGAACGGGGCAACGGTACTCACGCTCGAGGAAGCGCTCCTGCTGGCGCGTTCAAACAATCGAGACCTCAAGCAGTTCGGATTTGACGTAGGCAAGCAACGCGAAGCATTGGGCGAGGCCAAGGCGCATTTGTATCCTCGGTTTGACACCTCCGTGCTTGCGGCCCAGTTGCTTGCGCCGCTCGATTTCACAATCAACAAAGGGCAGTTCGGTACGTTCCCGGGAACAGGGCCGATCCCGGGGTCTAACACCAATCTTCACACGCCTGCTCGTCCAATAGCGATTGCCTCGGTCACTGCCACCCAGCCGCTGACACAACTGATTCGCATTCATCTATCCATCGCGGGCCAGCGGCTCAAGGCCGATGCGGCGCAGTTGTCGTTTGACCAACGCGAACAGAAGCTAACGGACGACGTTCGCCAATCGTACTATCAAGTTCTCCAGTTGCAGATCCAGTATGAATCCCAACAATCGGTGGTGAAGTATCTGGAGGAACTGCTGCAACTCACGGATCGACGCTTCAGCCAGCACGCGGTGCTCGAAGCCGACAGATTGAGTGTCAAAGCCGAACTAGCCAAGGCGACCTATCAGCTGACCACGATCGAAGACAAGCTTGCGGATAGCAAAGAGGCCCTGAATCATATCTTAGGTCGCAGCGTGCAGACGGAGTTTTCGGTCGAACCCGTTCCAGCGATGTTCCCCGAGCAAGAGGATCTTTCTGCGGCCAGAGCGATGGCACTCGAACATCGTCCAGAAATGAAATTGACGGCGAATCGCGTGCGTCAGGCTGCGCTTTCGACCAAGAGCGAGAAGTCGCATTACATCCCGGATATCGCTATTCAGGCGAGCTACTTCAGTCCGGCAAATATCAATTTTCTGCCGCAAAACATAGGCTCCATTGGCGCCCTGCTTACCTGGCAGCCCTGGGATTGGGGAGAGAAGCGCCACAAGGTTCGACAAGCCGCCCTTGCAGAGCAGCAGGCGGAACTCTCGGTCGAAGACACACGCGAACAGATTCTGCTTGAAGTGAATTCAAACTTTCGACATCTGCGAGAAGCGCGTGCGCATCTTACGGTCACAGAGGCAATCCGTGATGCCGAGACCGAGAAGATGCGGAACCAAAAGGAAGCATATTCCCAGCAAGCGATCCTGCTCAGCGACTTGCTAAAGCAGCAGGCTTCCCTGGCAGACGCGGAGGGCCAATACCATCAGGCGGTTCTCGCCTATTGGAGCGCGCGCGCTGATTTCCAGAAATCGCTCGGTGAGGAGTAGAGCCGTGAAGCCTTTCACGATCCCGCGTCACAGACTGAACACGCCCCTCGTCCTCGTCTTTCTATCGGTGATGGGAGTTCTGGGCGGATGCAATCGCCAATCGCAGACACCCTTGCAGCCTGCCAGGGCCGTCCGGCTCGCGACCGTAGCGGCACCCCAGCCGAGCGCAGAGACACTGCGCTATTCAGCGTCCATTCTTCCTTACGCGCAGGTAGATCTCATGTTTCGATCTTCCGGCTATGTGACGAATGTAAGGCAGGTGCGAGGTGCGGATGGGCGAACTCGCAACACCGGAACCGGAGATTACGTAGAACAGGGCCTCACCCTTGCACACATTCGCCGGGAAGACCTGCAGAATCAAATGGCACAGGCGCAAGCCCAACTCGATCAAACTACCGCGCAACACACCAAAGCCGATCAGGACTTCCAGCGCGCGAAGGTTCTCTATTCGACTCAAAGCCTCACCAAGCCAGACTACGACCAATCTCAGGCAACCTTTAATGCAACTCAAGCTGCAATGGAGAATGCAAAGGCGGCGTCCCGTCAGGCCGAGTTGCTTCTTGGGGACGCAGACCTGAAGGCTCCTTTCTCCGGGTACATTCTGGGCCGCAATATTGATTTAGGGAGCCTGGTGTCTCCGTCCACGAATGCTTTTACGATCGCTGATATCGGTCGCGTAAAGGTAACCTTTGGTGCCCCGGACTATGTTCTCAGTCGAGTACGTTTGGGACAAGAACTGACGATTAAGACAGAGAATGATGCCGCTCCTGTGAAGGGGCGGGTCACTAGCATCTCCCCAGCCGCCGATACGCGCAATCGAGTCTTCGCCGTTGAAGTGACCGTAAACAATCGCGACCGTCATTTAAAGCCAGGCATGATCGCTTCAATCGGTCTGGGTGAAGTTCCACATTCGTCCATCTCGATCCCACTCAGCGCCGTTGTACCGTTCCCTTCGGAACCCGGGAACTTTGCGGTGATGGTAGCCGAAGAGCGCGCGGGTACGCTGGTTGCAAACTTGCGCAAAGTTCAGTTGGGGACGACCCATGAGAGTTCAGTTGCCGTTGAGGGAGTCCAACCCGGAGAGCGAGTTGTCTCCGTGGGCGCTCAACTTTTGAAAGATGGCGATCCAATCCAGGTGATTCCTTAAGCAGACGAATCCATGGCATACCAAAGCGACCAGGATCGAATCGAGAAAACCCACAACCTCCCCAGGTTCTTTGTGGAGCATCCACAAGTCTCGTGGGTGCTGCTCATCGGTGTCCTCGTTTGGGGTTGGTTTGGCTACCACAGCATGCCGCAACGGAAGGACCCCGACATTCCAGTCCGGGTCGCGGTGGCCTTCTGTCCCTGGCCTGGCGCCACAGCGCGGCAAGTCGAGCAGTTTGTCACTCGTCCAATCGAGGATGCCGTTGCCGAGAACAAGACGATTCATCCCGGCACAGCTTCAGACTACGGAGTTCGCTCGGTCTCTCTCCCCGGCGCCGCTTACGTATACGTCCAGCTTGCCGAGAATGTGTCGGACGTCAAAAGGCAATTCAGCGACATCAATCTCAAGCTAAACGCGCTCAACAATCAACTGCCGCAAGGTGCGGGCCCGATCTCGTTCCAGAGCGATTTTGGGGATACTGCTGCACTCATGCTGACCATAGCCAGTCCAAAGGCAGACCCGGTAGAAATCAATATTCGCGCGCAAGCGATCCAGTCCGCACTCCAATCTGCTCGGGCTAAGAGGAAATACACACACGACGTGGCGGTGGCGATCGTTTATTCATTCCCTCGGTCCATCGCCCCAGCGACTATGCTCGACGCGGTACAGCTCTTTGAACAGCAAACACAAGAAGAGGGAATCCTGCGCGCGCCACAGGTAATTCCAGGGAGTGGCTTTATCGCCGTGGATGGTGTTTCGAATAAAGATGACACGAGCATCAATCGCTTCGTAGAAGCATTCTTTCAGAAGCAATTGCAGCGGTCCGATTTGCACCCGGACGGCTGGACGCCAATCATCATCCGTGATCCTCGTGACGTTCGCGCCAAGCTGACTGGTGTCGCGGGAGACAAGTATAGCTACGCCGATCTCGACAATTTTTCTGATCTGATTGCGAGAACAGTGCAAGGCGCGCCAGAGACTTCAAAGGTGGAGAGGCGAGGTCTGCTGCCCCAGGTGGTCTACCTCGAATATTCGCAAGATCGATTAGCCGAGTACGGACTGCAGCCGGCAGCTCTCGCACAGGTCCTGCGCGCCCGCAACATTATTGCACCGGGAGGCGAATTCGAGACGGGCCAGCGACAGATCATTATCAATCCCTCCGGTCAGTTTGAAAGCAGAGACGCAATTGGGGATGTTGTTGTAGGCAAAACTTCGGCCGGAGCTCCGGTTTATCTCCGGGACTTGGTCAAGATCTTCCCCGGCTACCAGAGCCCTGCCAGGTATCTGAACTACTACATGTGGCGGGACCCAACTGGACCATGGCAGCGTAGCCGTGCAGTCACCTTGGCAATCTATATGCGCGATCAGCAGCAGATCGCACGGTTTGGTCAGTCGGTCGATGAGAAACTTGCACAGCTTAAGCAGATTCTACCGGCAGATCTCATCATCGCGCATACCTCCGATCAGCCCCTGCAGGTTAAGGAAAACATTCATCTGTTCCTGCGTGCTTTGGTGGAAGCGATCATCCTGGTAGTCGGGGTGTCCCTGATTGGATTTTGGGAATGGCGTCTCGCGCTCATCATGGCGCTGGCAATTCCGATCACCCTGGCCATGACCTTCGGCGTTACGTACATGCTGGGTATCGACTTGCAGCAAGTTTCGGTGGCAACGCTCATCATCGCCTTAGGTCTGCTGGTAGATGTTCCCGTTGTAGCTGGTGATGGTATCAAGCGAGGTCTCGCGGAAGGACTGCCGCGTCGCGTAGCGGCCTGGCTGGGTCCGACGAAGTTGGCGACGGCCATCTTTTACGCCACACTGACAAACATCATCGCTTATCTTCCTTTTCTTTTGCTCAACGGCAACACTGGGGAGTTCCTCAAAAGCCTCCCTATCGTCATGACAACGGCATTGCTCTGTGCATTGGTGGTTGCCATGACGTTTGTTCCACTGCTGGGTTACTACATTCAGCGAGTGCCGGCCAGGAAAGAACCTACCCTGGAGGAGAAGCGGCAACGGGGATTTTATGGTTTCTATAACCGACTGGTGGGCCGAGCGATCCAACGCCGGTGGTATGTTCTGCTCGGTTCATTCGTATTCTTGCTGATCGGCGGCCTAGCCGCCTCACACCTCAAGTCCCAATTTTTCCCCGAAGATGTCCAATATTGGTTTTACCTCGACATCTGGTTGCCGAATGACGTGCCACTGAGCGCGACAAACGATACTGCAATGAGGGCAGAGCAGGTGGTACGCAAGGTTGTTGAAGGTGCTCCTAAAGAAGTGACAAAAGAGACTGGAACAGAGCACCTCCTGACTTCCATGACAAGTTTTATCGGCGGTGGCGGCCCACGTTTCTGGTTTTCCATCTCGCCCGAAGCGACCCAGACTAATTATGCGCAGGTCATTGTGCAAGTGCGCGACAAGGAGGCCACTCCAAAACTGATTGGACCTCTTCAAGATGAACTCAATAAACAGGTCCCGGGAGCATGGATTACGGTGCGACAGCTGCAAACGAATCCTGTCGAAACTCCGGTTGAGGTTCTGATTTCAGGCCAAGCGGATACCGACCCGCGAACGGAGGCCGAGGATATCCGATCCCTTCGGACCATCGCGTCGCAGGCCATGGATATCGTTCGCCAATCGCCAGGAATTGCCGTGTTGAGAGACGATTGGAGTCCCGATAGCCCGCAGATGAAGATCGAGATTGATCCGGATCGCGCAAACCTCGTGGGAATTACGAACGCCGATGTCGCAACCTCCACGGCTGCTGCCATCAGTGGGGATCCGGTAGGCATTTATAAAGAGGGAAATAAGAATATCCCGATTGTGGTCCGCCTCCGGCCACAGGATCGCGCGCGGCTTTCGCAGATCGAAAATCTCTACGTGAACTCATCGCAAGAGAACGTCAAAGTCCCGCTGCTTTCGGTGGCGACTTTGAAAGACATTCTTGAGACAGCACGGATTCGGCGTCGCGAGCATTTTCGCACCTTGTCCATCTTGTGCTTTCCAGCACCCGGCGTTCTGGCGTCGCAGGTACTCGCTCCGATCGAACCGAAACTGAATGCGCTCAAGAACAGTCTGCCGCCGGGCTATCAATTGCAGATCGGCGGGGAGAAGGCAAAACAGGTCGAGGGATTCACGAATCTCGCCGTCGTTCTTCTGATTTCTCTGGTCGGCATCTACTTAGCGTTACTCGTTCAGTTCAATAATGCCATCAAGCCGTTGCTGGTTTTCGCGGCCGCTCCCTATGGAGCGATCGGAGCATTGATCGCTCTGGCAATCATGGGTATCCCTTTTGGCTTCATGGCATTTCTTGGAGTAGCCAGCCTCATCGGAGTCATTGTAAGCCACGTCATCGTGCTGTTCGACTTCATTGAGGAGATGCACGAAAAGGGCGAACCGCTGGAGCGCGCTCTTCCGGATGCCGGGATTGAGCGTATTCGACCCGTGATGATCACTGTGGGCGCAACGATCCTTGCGTTATTTCCTCTCGCGCTCGAAGGTGGCCCGCTCTGGAAACCTCTGTGCTATGCCCAGATCGGCGGACTCGCGGTCGCTACCTTCATTACGTTGCTCTTGGTCCCGGTCTTTTATTCGATCTTTGTACTCGATCTCAGGTGGATTAAATGGGAAACCGCAGCGGACCGAGAGCCGGCCTCCGAGGCAGAGCAAACAACAACATGACGAATGGAGGCAATCATGAGGAGCCAGCCATGTCGGAGACTAGACGGTCGAACCGAGGAGAAGGAGCAGCAAAATTGAGTAATTCGATGAATGGTATGCGAGTGGTGCAACGAGTGTCTCAGTCCCTCTGCATCGTAGTATTGCTGATGACCTGCGACGCGCTCTCGGCTGACCCCTCGCTTGTAATTCGGAAGTGAACGCAGGATCCTATCTCGCTGGAGACAGCAAACACCAGCCGATTACCCAGCAGGTTCAAAATCCAAAGAGAAGTTAAAGGCGTTGCAGGTCTCGCTGAATTCGGGTGAGGATTTGGCCCAAAGGAATTTGGCCGCGATAGTAGAGCGGTGCGGTTTTCGAATATTCCGCTTCGAATTGCTTGCGAATGTTCTCGTCTTCAATCGTGAAAGCTCCGCTCTTTGCAACGTCTTGGTCCAAGGACTTGAAACGCTTCTTCTTGTGCTCCAAGTATTCCGGGGTTCCAATAAAGTTC